>Ga0209096_1000132_pt1 | contig 108160 bp, 60 predicted proteins | sample AD_UKC034_MetaG_FD_184407 | JGI IMG/M metagenome (GOLD analysis project Ga0209096, IMG submission 184407) | Active sludge microbial communities of municipal wastewater-treating anaerobic digesters from USA - AD_UKC034_MetaG (SPAdes) (version 2) | ecosystem: Engineered > Bioreactor > Anaerobic >... | reverse complement strand
ACTCGGAATCCGATCTCTCCTTGGAAAGGAAATCCTCCCGCCCTTCACCCAGGTGGATCACTTCTCATGAGCACACCCGGGTCAGTTCTCGTGAGCGGCGACGGTCTCTCGTGCAGCGCATCAATTCGCAGCGCACGGGCGTTCTGAAGCTCCAGGTTGAGCTGCTTCCCCCAGGCCACCAGGGTCGGCTTGCTGACTCCAAGCTCCGCCGAGATGTTCTCTTAGGAATGCCCGGCGGCTCGCAGCTCAATGAACCGTTCCTGCAGGTCAGTCTTCCCCGGTTTCATAATCGGTCTCATACAAAGAAACCACGCTTGCCGGTCGGCCCACCGTCACGCGCGCGCACGCACGCGAGCAACATTCGTGGCATCGGTCCATCTTGCCTCCCTGTCCCGTCTGGAGCCGCGCTCGCTTCTCCACTCGCTGGTGGGTATCATGCCGCACTCTCACCCAACAGACCGATTCCACAACTGGTCTCGTTGCGCAAGGGCCTTCATAGCATCAATTCGCTTCGCCGATAGACCGGCATTGGTGTCTTCAACGCCGCGATGAATCGGATGATCGATCTTGAGAGATTTCGCAGTCATTGCAGGCGGGTGCTCGTCGGAACTGATTCGGGAGGGAGGCAGGGACGAGCAACATGATGTGCCCCCACCCAGCACGTTGATGACGTGCTGGAGGGGGCACATTGGTTCGCTCCTTACTGTCGGACCTCATTCGGTCGGTCGGCGAGGTTTGCGAGTTTCCACGATGCGGAGGCACGGAGTATTGCAGATCTTCGTGCCACCGCGGTGCTTCCCTATTGCCATTGGTGCGCCCGGTCGCCCTGTTGCGCACTCCGATTTGGAAGAAGCACCGTGCCTGGCTTTCGCCAGCGGCGGTCACCGCCCATGCAGCGGCTTGAGTTCTTAGGCTCGCCTCGACAGCGCCAGCGGTTCGTCGGTCATTTTTCTTGATTAAGGCTGGTGTCCGGCGGGTTGCATATCGGGCCGAGTGACCTTAGCGCCTTCCCCAATTCCGGAGACTGTGACCCGCAGCGGCATCCCTTGGCAACCGCTGCCCCTATTGCTCGTCAAAGAAGTCTAGATTAACCAGCACCTCCTCCCCATTCTCTCGACCCACGACATTGCGCGAACACCCCAGGGCGAAGCGCACGAGGGGACGGGTTCATTGTCGAGTCTTGGTCGCCTGCTGGTCATTGCTGATACCAGCGGGGCCGTTCCGGCGGACACCGAATTCCTGTTTGCACCAAGCCAACACCTCGGCCGGGTCGAAGCGTGTCCGTCGACGGCCAAACCGCAGGTGTGGTAAACCCCGGGCCATGAGCGAGCAAACGTGTCGCTCAGAGAAACCGAGCAGACGCGCAATCTCTTTTTTGCCGAGTAGCGCCGGGGCGGTTTCCCGAACGCCGAGTCCTGACTCGAGTATCGTCTTCACAGCCCAGGACAATACTGCGACGGGCAGGACGGAGGTGGAGCCACGCAAAACACGCGCCGGAGAACACAAAACCCGTCACCAGAGCAGGCGGCGGGCGTGCAAACGGCGATCGCTGCCACGCAAGATCAGGCGCAGCGAGTCAAGGAGTTTTCTTGTTTTTCTCCAGAGTGACTTTCTTTCCCCGAGGTTTTGCAGCACCTCTGGCCCCGGCCTCGCGGCGCTTGGTGGAGGGATCTTGCTTTCGCCAGGCTGTGATGATGGACGGGAGCTTGCGCAACCACGTGGTCGATAGCCCGCCTCGCTGCGTGCTATCGCGTTCAAGGTCAGCGATGGCTTCGTGGACCTTGGATTTTGCCTCTTTGCCGGGGTAGTACTTCGAGTAATGCCACAACAACGCAGCACGGAATGCCGCCTCCCGATCTTCGACCTTCTTCCCCGGACAGTGACGCCCAATGAACTGCGCGAGCGTTTCTGGTTTCGCCGGCGTCATTTCAGCCACGAAACGGCGGGCTTCACACCACAGCATGTAAGCGTGGTGAACCGCCTCTCGGTGCGCGTGTTGCTGTCGCTCGGGAGGCAAGTCTTGGAATATCGTCGCAGCCAGCCGCGCGAGTTCGTCGGGGTCTGGTCCGGGGAGGTTCTCGGTTTTCATGGTTTGCTCGGATGAAGGCTCATCCATTGGCGGCAGCGGGCAGGGCAACGACGTTCTCGGCGGCGCGGGCTGGTCGCACGGCGAACCAGCGCTCGGCGTCGGCGGGCCTCACGAGTTCGCGATAGTGCTTGTGGACCGCGACAGCGGAGCTGCCCAGCTCTCCCGCGACGAGGGCAGCCACCGGTCTGGCCGGTCTTCTCACAGGAACACCTCTGGACTCACCTTGAAATGGGCGGCGAGTCTGCGGACGTGGGCGAGGGTGAGGCTGCGCTCGCCGCGCAGGATCATGGCCCCCAGGTTGCGGCTCGCGCCCAGGAGGCGGGATAGTCCCGCCGCGTTAAGACCGTGCTCGGCCAGCAGATGGTTGAGCACGTCAACGCCGGTGACTTTGGGCCACTTGACGTGGGCCGCGTCGTAATCCTCCAGGAGCGAGCAGAGCAGGTCGAAGTAGTCGCGCTGGTCGGTGGTGAATTTGCCGGACCAGAGAACCATAGCGTCAGTCACTTCCGACACGTTGGCGTAGTCCACGGCGTCGTGGATCGGGCGCGGCGGCAGCAAAGTGCACAGGCCGGCGTAGTCTCGGGGTAGGTCCGCAAAGCGGAGCCGGGTCTTGGTCTTCATAGCTCGTCTTTCCATTGGCCTTTGCTGTACTCGGCGTGCGTCAGGAAACGCAGCGTGTACGCCATCTGGCGGTCAAAGTGGATGGCGACAATCAGACGATACGTGTTGCCGCAGACATTGAACACCATGACCGGACGCCCGCTGCTTACCCGCACCATGTCCGTTGCCGGATAGCTGCTCCGCAACTCGGCGAGGCTGCGCCAAGTCGCACCTTGCACGGTCCTGACCCACGCCACGAGGTAGCCGGCGGCCTTTGGATACGCCTCGGCCATGTCGCGGAGGAACTGTTCCTTCACGATGCGCACGCATACGGAAAGTATGCAATGTCTCCGTGCGCGTCAACAACCATTCCGAGCCGATCAAGCGTCCGCGGCAGCCGGCAGCGCCGTGACGTTCACTGGGGCCTCGGGTCGCACGGCAAACCACCGTGCGGCATCCGCGGGTTTAACAAGTTCGCGATAGTGTTTGTGGACCATGGCGGCGGAGTTGCCGAGCTCGCCGGCCACCCGCCCGGCGTCGCCAGTTTGCGCGAACCGGTAGGAGGCATAGGAGTGGCGCAGGGCGTTTGCCTTCCAGGCCACCGGTCTCTGCCCCCTCACCCCGTTCGCCGGATCCGGCTCCACCGCGGTTGCGGCGGCGGTCTCCTGCTGAGCCTGGTAGTAGTCCTCATGGCTACCTGTCCATACGCGACCCTCGCGCCCGGTATACGGGACGAGCCACGCTGTGAGGTTGTCGGCGATCGGCACCACCCGCCGGCTGGCGGTTTTCGCCTTGGACGCCCCCACGACGATGTGGCCGCCCGCAAGATCGATGTCGTCCCACTCGAGCCGCTCGATTTCCGCCGACCGCAACCCGGCAAACGCGCCGATGGCCAGGCAGGGGCGGAACTCGGGCGCCGCCGCCGCCAGCAACCGGGCGATCTCCACCGGGGTGAAGATCTCGACGTCGCCGCCGTTCACGCGGACGTTCTCGACTCCGCCGACCGGGTTGTCGGCGGCGTAGTTCCGGGCAACCGCGAACTCGAAGAGCAGGTGGACGACCCGCCGGAAGTTGGCGTAGCTCTGCGGGGCCAGCCTCTGGCTGTCGAGCCAGGCCTGGACCTCCGCCGTCGTGACATCCCCGGTGTTCTTGCGGAACGCCTCAGCGAACCGAGTCAGCCGAAACCGGAGGTCTTGCAGGTAGCGGGAGGAGGCCCCGCGCTTTTCCTTCACGGCCATCAGCTCCTGGACCACCTCCGTGACGGGCTTCCGCTCAATGCGCCTGTGGTGGGAGACGTAGAACTGGGCGGCGGCATGGAGCGTGGGCAGGTTGCCGACGAGCTTGAGGCACTCCGCCAGGGTTGATGCCGCGGCAGGCAGAGGCACGGCGAACGGCTCGAGCGCCTGGACGGCGGCGGCGTAGTCCGAAGCCTGCTCGTTGGTCATCGAGGCCGCGAGCACATCACGTTGGCTGAGTTGACGGGCCAGCCGGCCGGCGGCCTCCAGGGCCTCGGTCTCCGTGGCGTAGGAGTCAAAACGCCGTTTTCCATTGGCGTAGTTGGCCACCATGAATGCCCATCGGCCGGCGGGAGTCCGGCGGCGATAGACGGCGACGCTGACCCGGCCCAGAGTGACGTGCCGGGGCCATGTCTCGCGGTTGCGTGACGAGTGCGGCTTCATGCACGCACTGTTGCACTAACGTTGCAATTTGGCAAGATGGAAACGCAACTGCGACCGCAGCCCACGATGTAAACCCTTGATGGTGAACTGGAGCCAGTTGTCGGATTTGAACCGACGACCGACGGTTTACAAAACCGTTGCTCTACCACTGAGCTAAACTGGCCCTGAAGCAGCCCGACCCTTATGAGCCATCCCGCACCCGTTGGCAAGCCGGTTCAAACCGCCCCTCGCCTAACCCCACCACGAGGCCACGAAGGACTGCGCAGACAACCGACTAGCGAGGCGCGCCTCGGACCCAATCGAGTCCTCAGGTTCATGAAGACCCTGCTGTGCCTGCCCACCCTCTCTTCCGCGCCTCGCTAGTGTGGAGTCCTCGACGGAAGGTGGGGAGGCATGGAACGGCAGGGACCAGACTTGACCTGTTGACCCCATATTCCACAAGTCGAGGACGTGGTGCCCGTTCCCTTCGCGTTCTTCGGGTCGTGGTGAATTCCAGGCACCGCCGGGCACCTGAAGCGAGGATCCGGGTCAGGCCCCAAATCCGCGTGTAAGCGTCCCTTGCGGCTGAACCTCCTGGGCTGGACCAAGCGCCTTGAGCCTCCCAGTCCGGGGTTTTCGCGGATTTGGAAGCCCGCCCCCAGGGCGGGCCCATCCCCTCCAATCCCTATAATCGCCCGCCCGCGAGCGGGCGGGCCTCCCCGGAGCCGACACCGCAGGCTCCGATCAGGCCCAAAGCCCACCAGCAACCGACGGCGCACGTTCGCGCCGCAGGCGTTAGGCGAGGATCCGGGTCAGGCTCGCCCCCCTTGTCAACGCGCGGCGGTCCCTGCTAGAGTCCGCGACTTCTGGAACGCGCGGTCAGCAGGTCACGTTTGGCCCCTTCGGTTGCAGGCCTCCCCTGCTTCTGTCGAGGACTTCAGGACCGCGAGGCGCGGGACAGAGGGTGGGAAGGGACAGCGGGGTCTTCACGAGCCTGGGACCTGGGTTGGGTCTGAGGCGCGCCTCGCTGGGGTCCCTCTCTTCGAAAGACGCAGGGCATGGACTACAAAGACACATTGAACCTGCCGCGCACGGAGTTCGCCATGAAGGCGGACCTCGTCACGCGGGAACCGGAACGGCTCGCCCAGTGGGAGAACCAGCGGCTCTATGCCCGCATCCAGACGGCGCGCGCGGGCGCGCCCCGGTTCATCCTCCATTACGGTCCTCCCTTCGCCAATGGCGACGCCCACGTCGGCCACGTCCTGAATCACGCGCTCAAGGATTTCGTGGTCCGGTTCCGGACGCTGCGCGGGTTCCGCGCCCCGTTCGTCCCCGGCTGGGACTGCCACGGCCTGCCCATCGAATTCAAGGTCACCCAGGAAATGCGCAAGGCCGGCCAGTCCAACGCCGACCCCGTCGCCATCCGCCGCGCCTGCGACGCCTATGCGCGGCGGTTCATCGACATCCAGCGCGCCCAGTTCCAGCGCCTGGGCGTCCTCGGCGATTGGTCCAATCCCTACCTGACCCTCGACCGCGCTTACGAGGCCGAGGAGCTCCGGCTCTTCGCCGACCTCATCGAGCAGGGCTACGTCTACCGCGGCAAGAAACCCGTCTACTGGAGCATCCCGTGCCGCACGGCGCTCGCCGAGGCCGAGGTCGAATACCAGGACCACCTGAGCCCCAGCATCTACGTCAAGTTCCCCGTCGTCGATCAACCGGGACTCTCCGTTCTCATCTGGACCACCACGCCCTGGACCCTGCCCGCCAACCTCGCCGTCGCCTATCACTCGAAGTTCAGCTACTCCCTCGTCCGGGTCGGGAGCGAATGCTACATCCTCTCGACCCTGCGCCTGCCCGAGGTCGCTGCCCAATGCGCCTGGGACGGCTACGAGATCATTCAAAGCCTCACTGGGGAACAGGTGGCCCAGATCGTCTATCAGCACCCGTTCTGCGCCCGCACCGGCCGGCTCCACGCCGGCGATGAATTCGTCGACAACGTGACCGGCACCGGCTTCGTCCACATCGCCCCGGGCCACGGCCTCGAAGACTATCGGCTCGGCCTCCGCGTCGGCCTCCCCATCTACTCCCCCGTGGACGATCAAGGCTGCCTGACCCACACCCCCGATCTCCCCGCCGACCACCAGATGCCGGCCGATTTGCTCGGCAAGTCCATCCTCGAAAAGCACGGCAAGAGCGACGCCAACGAGGCCGTCCTCCATGCCCTGCGCGCCGCACACGCCCTCGTCCACCAGGAAAACTACCACCACAGTTACCCCCACTGCTGGCGCAGCAAAACCCCTGTCATCTTCCGCGCCATGGACCAGTGGTTCATTGCCGTCGACCACCGCGTCAACGGTCAGTCGCTCCGACAGCGCGCCCTCGACGCCATCGCCCGAGTCCAGTGGCTCCCCGACTGGGGCCGGAACCGGATCGAGTCCGCCGTCGCTTCCCGCCCCGATTGGTGCATCTCCCGCCAGCGGTCCTGGGGCGTCCCCATCCCCGCCTTCCACGACGCCCAGGGCGGCCTCCTCCTCGACCCCGGCATCGTCCGCCGCGCCGCCGACCTCTGCGAACAACGCGGCACTGACTTCTGGTTCGAAACGCCGGTGACCGACCTGTGGGCGCTCCTCAAACCCGAGTCCTGGTCCGGCCCCGATCCCGTCGGCAAGTCCACCGACACCCTCGACGTCTGGATCGACTCCGGATCCTCGTCGCGCACGGTCACCGCACGGCGCCCCGAGCTGCGGGGCGACCCGCACCCATTCCAGGCCGATCTCTACCTTGAAGGATCGGACCAGCACCGCGGTTGGTTCCAGTCCTCCCTCCTCCTGTCCCTGGCCGCCAACGGCGCCGCCCCGTTCAAAACCGTCCTCACCCACGGCTTCATCGTCGACGCCGACCGCGAGAAGATCGCCAAGAGCAAACAGGGCGGATACGAGAAACCCCAGACCCTCGATCGCTATGTCGCGGCCTTCGGCGCCGATGTCCTCCGCCTCTGGATCGCCTCCCAGGACTTTCGCACGGATACCGTCGTCAGCGAGGAGCGCCTGCGCAAGGTCTCGGAGGCCTACCGCTTCCTCCGCAATACCCTCCGCTTCCAACTCTCCAACCTGTACGACTTCGACCCCGCCCGGGACGCCGTCGCGCCCGACGCCCTCGATCCGCTCGATCGCTGGGTGCTCGCCGAGTTCGCCCGGCTCGAAACCGACGTCCTGCGCGCCTACGAAGCCTGCGAGTTCCACCTCGTCTATCAGCGCGTCAGCCAGTTCGCCGCCGTCGAACTGTCCGCCCTCTACCACGACATCATCAAAGACCGGCTCTACACCGATCCGGCCGGATCCCACCGCCGACGCTCGACCCAGACCGCCCTCCACCGCCTGGTCACCGGCCTTTGCCGGATGCTCTCGCCCCTCACGGTCTACACCGCGGACGAGGCCTGGACCCAAATCCCCGGACAAACCGTCGACTCCGTCCACCTCACGGACTGGCCCGATCCGACCGGCCCCGGCACCGAGGCCGAACAGGCCCTCTGGACCCAGCTCCTCGCCCTCCGCACCGCCGCCCTGCCCGAACTCGAAAAGGCCCGCCAGGCCAAACTCATCGGCAAGGCCCTCGACGCCCGCCTCGAAATCCATGGACCGACCGCCCTCCTCGGCCCGGCCCCGCAACACGCCGAGACGCTCCGCGAACTGCTCAATGTCTCGCAGCTCGAGGTCGTCGCCAATCCCGCCGCCAGCGCCCTCGCCTTCGCAGTCCACCGGGCCGCAGGCCAAAAGTGCGAGCGCTGCTGGCACTGGGAAACCGACGTCGGCACCAAACCCTCCCACCCGACGCTCTGCCGCCGCTGCGCGTCCGCCGTCGCCGCCTTCCGCAACCCGGACCGGCCCGGATGAGGCCGGTCACTCGGCCAGGATCTTCATCACCCGGCCCCGCTCGGAACGCTTGCGCTCGACTTCGTTCAGAATCCGCTTCCGCAAACGAAGCGCCTTGGGCGTCGCCTCGACGTATTCGTCCGGACCGATGTACTCCAGGGCGCGCTCGAGCGACATCCGCAATGGCGGCTCGAGCTGGATCCCCACGCCGTCGCCCTTCGATCGCATGTTCGTCAGGTGCTTCGTCTTGCAGGGGTTCACCGGGATGTCGTTGTCCCGGGCGTTTTCCCCCACGATCATGCCGCGATAAACCCGCTCCCCGGGCTCGATGAACAGCCGGCCCCGCTCCTGGTTCGCGTTCAAGGCGTAGGCCGTCGCCAGCCCGGCCTCGATGCTGACCAGCGACCCGTTCTTCCGCGCCGGGATCTCGCCGCGGTCCGCTCCGTACTCGTGAAACAGATGGCTCATCACCCCGGCACCCCGGGTCGCGTTCACCAGGTCCGTCTCGAACCCGATCAGCCCGCGCATCGGTATCAGACACTCGAGGCTGATCTGCCCCCCGTGATGCTGCAGATTCACCACCTCCGCCTTGCGCCAGGAGAGGTTCTCCATCACCGCCCCCATGGAATCCTCGGGGATCTCGACAAACAACCGCTCGATCGGCTCCAAGAGCTCGCCCTGCGGCCCCTGCCGCCAGAGCACCTCCGGCCGGCTCACCAGAACCTCGTACCCCTCCCGCCGCATCTGCTCGACCAGGATCGCAATCTGCATCTCGCCCCGCCCCGACACGGCAAACACCTTCGGATCCGACGTCTGCGACACCTTCAAGGCCACGTTGGTCCGGACCTCCTTCACCAATCGCTCCCAGATGTGCCGCGCCGTCACCAGCCGCCCGTCCTGGCCCGCCAGCGGACCGTCGTTCACCGCAAACTCCATCTGGATGGTCGGCGGATCAATCGGCTTGCACGGCAGCGCGCCGCGCGGCGGACCGTCCACCAGCGTCTCCCCAATGAACACATCCTCGAAACCGGTCACGCCCACAATGTCCCCCGCGTGCGCCTCGGACACCTCGACCCGCTTCAAGCCCTCGAAATGGTAGATGCACGTGATCTTGCCCGCCGTCTGACCCCCATGGGCATGCAGACACAGCGCCGGCTTCCCGACCTCGACCCGCCCGGAGTAGATCTTCCCAAACGCAATCCGCCCCAGATAATCGCTGTAGTCCAGGTTCGCCACCAGCAGCTGAAACCCCTCGCCTGCATGCGCCCGGGGCGGCGGCACCCGCTGGATGATCGTCTCAAACAGCGGCTCCATCGTCCCCCCGGGCGCCCCGAGTTCAAGCTGCGCATAACCCGCCTTCGCGCTCGCATACACGAACGGAAAATCCAATTGCTCGTCCGTGGCGTGCAGCTGCAGGAAGAGCTCGAACACCTGGTCGAGCACCCTCTTCGGATTCGCATTCTCGCGGTCGATCTTGTTGATCACCACGATCGGCTGCGCCCCGCTCTCGAGCGCCTTCCGCAACACGAAGCGCGTCTGCGCCTGCGGCCCCTCCGCCGCATCCACCACCAGCAGCACGCCGTCAATCATGCTCATCGCCCGCTCGACCTCCCCGCCGAAATCCGCGTGGCCCGGGGTATCAACAATGTTGATGTGGTAGTTCCGATACCGGAAGGCCGCGTTCTTGGCCCGGATCGTGATCCCCTTCTCCCGCTCGAGATCCATCGAGTCCATGATCCGTTCCTCGTGCGCTATCGCCTGGTTCGCCCGGAACGTCCCGGACTGCTTCAGCAGACAATCCACCAGCGTGGTCTTGCCATGGTCCACGTGCGCGATGATCGCAATGTTGCGGATGTGCTCCATACGAATCGGATCGAACCGGAATCCCGGAAACAACGCCGGGCCGCGTACTCTGACGCCCCGCCGGCAAACGTCAAGCCCGCCGCGCGTCACTCATGGATGTGCACCACGCGGGCCGGCGCGAAGCCGTTGAACCGCGTGGCCGAAGCGCTGCCGTAGGCCCCGATGTTCTTCGCGTACACCAGGTCCCCGATCTCGAGGTCCGGCAGTTCCTCCGACAGCGAGAGCGTGTCCAGCCCGTCGCAGGTCTGCCCGAACACCGCGCAAATCTCCCGCGGCCCCTCCCGGAACGCCTGCAGCGGATACCGCCCGTGATCGAAGATGATCCCTGAAAACGTGTGATAAACGCTGTCGTCGATGTAATAGCACGGCCGGCCGTCCCGCCGCGCCTTCCCAATCACCCGCGCCACCGCCGTCGCCGCCGTCGCCACCAGACTCCGCCCCGGCTCCGCAATAATCTGGATGTCCTTCGGAAACAGCCGGTCAATCTCGTGGTTGATCTTGCGCGCCAGCACCGCCACCGATGGCACATCCCGATGATACCGCGCCGGAAACCCGCCGCCAATGTCGAGTATCGGAATCGCATGGCCCCGGCTCCGCGATTCGTTCAGCACCGCCGACGCCATGTTGAGCGCCTGCACGAAGTTCTCGAAATTCGTGCACTGGCTCCCGACGTGAAAACTCAAGCCCTCGACCCCAAGCCCCAGATCGAGCGCCGCCTTCACCAGCGCCACCGCCTCCGCCGGATCACAGCCGAATTTCGAGGACAACTCGACCAGCGAACCCGTGTTCGGCACCCGCAACCGCAGCACCACCCCCGCATGGGGAGCGTAGGCCTTGATCTTCCGCAACTCCTCGAGGTTGTCGTACGTCACCAGCGGCTTGTACCGGTCCAGCGCCTCCAGCGTCTCCCGCGGCTTGATCGGATTCGCGTAGATGATCTTGTCCCAGATGAACGCCTGCTGCTCCCCAGGCGCCAAATCCCTGATGTACTCGTACACCAGCATGAACTCCGGCAGGGACGCCACGTCGAAACTCGCGCCCGCCCGGTAAAGGGTCCGGATGATCGCCGCCTCCGGATTCGCCTTCACGGCGTAGTACACCTGGACCCTCGGCAGGTGCCGCCGAAACGCCGCATAGTTCCGCCGGATCACCGCGTGATCCACCACCACCACCGGCGTCCCGCCCTCGCGGGCAATCCGCTGAAGCTCCCGCAGGCTCATTCCAGCACGGGATCCGAACCGTCGATCATCTTCACCGCATTGTGCTGGAAGTACTCGACCGCCAGCGCCCGCGTCATCCGCGCCCGCGCATCGTACAGCCGTCGCAGCTTCCGCGGCTTGTGCTTCGCCAGCGCATAGTGCGTCAACAACGGCATCGCAATCGTCGTGTCCGTATAGCACACCACCGCATCCGGCAGCCGGTCGGGATCCACCTTCCCCCAACTCACCGCCTCGCTCGGCGTCGCCCCGGACAACCCCCCCGTGTCCGGACGGGCGTCGGTCACCTGCAGGAAGTAATCCTGCCCAAACTCCTTGATCCGCAATACCTCCTGGATCTGCGGCTCGGTCTGCAGCATGAAGTTCTTCGGGCTGCCTCCCCCCCAGAGCACCACCGCGCTCTTCCCCCCGCCCCGCTTCGCCGCCAGCACAAACGCCGTCGTCTCGTTCACGTCAATCGACGGATTCACCCGCAGCTTGTTCCCCCGCAACTCGACCCCCGCCACGTTCATCCCGATCGTCGAATCCCCCGGCGAGGACGTGTAGCACGGCACCCCCGCCCGGTACGCCGCCGCCAGCACCGACACGTCCTTCAGCCCGTTCTTGCGCTCCCATTCCGCCGCATACTTGCCCAGCAAAGAGTGCAGCTCGGCCGTCCCCATCTCCCGCTGAAACTCGGGCTGGACCAGGATCTGCCGCAGGATCTCGTCCGTCGCCATCAGCGCGTCGCTGTACGGGATCAGCACGTCGTAGATCCGCACCAGGTCGTTGTCCCGCAGGTCCGTGTCGTCAAACTTGAAACTCCCCGCGTGCACCGGGTAGTTCAGCGCAAAATGCAAGTCGTGATACAGATTCGCGCCCGTCGCCACGATCCAATCCACAAAACCCGCCTTGATCAGCGGAATCACGCTCGAACACCCCAGCCCCGCCGGCGTCAAAGCCCCCGCCAGACTCATCCCGATCGTCACGTCCGGCTCGAGCATCTTCTCCACAAACAGCTGGCACCCCTCCTTCAGCCGCGCCGCGTTGTACGCCAGAAACACCTCGTCAATCACATACGTCAGCCGCTCCCGCCCCGTCAGGTTCCGCGGCATAATCCGCTTCCCGGACATGTACTGTGCCTTGTGCGGACAGTGCTTCTCCCTCAGCCAATCCGGCATCTCGGAAAGATCCTTCCGGTACCGACCCTGCGCTCGCTTCGTTCGTGCCATAGTCTTGTGTTCGCTCCGTTCCCGCCGACAATACGGCGGCACCGGCGAATGCCAACCCTTTTCCGCGCGACAGCGCCAGCATGCCAGCACAGCGCGGCGACCCGCGGGACCGCCGGCGCCGGACGCGGACGCAAGGGCTCAGGGCTTGGGTTGTGGGCCCCGCGCGCCAAGAGTAACTGTTACCCGAGGGGGCCACGCTGCGGTGCGGGTTTGCATGGACGTCGCGCCGGCTGCCGCTACACTCTCCCCCCGTGATAAACCATCGGGTTTCGCCCACCGCCCCGCCCGCCGCCGCCGGCTATGCCTTCCCGGCGGAATGGGAGCCCCACGCCGCCACCTGGCTCGCCTGGCCCCACCACCCCACCGACTGGCCCCGCAAACTGGATGCCATCCGCTGGGTCTACGGCGAAATCGTCCGCAAACTCGCCCCCGGCGAGACCGTCCGCCTGCTGGTCAACGACGCCCGCGAGGCTTCCCTCGCCCGCCGCACGCTCGCCCGGGCCGGCACCGACCTCCGGCGGCTCGAGTTCCTCCGCCACCCCACCAACCGCGGCTGGACCCGCGATAGCGGCCCGATCTTCGTCCGACGCCAGCTCGGCCGGCGCACCGAAACCGCCATCGTCCATTGCCATTTCAATGCCTGGGCCAAGTACCGCGACTGGCAACTTGACCGCCGCGTCCCCGAAACCGCCGCCCGCCACCGGCGCTGCCCCCTCTTCCGCGCCCAGGTCAACGGCCGCCCCTTCGTCCTCGAAGGGGGCGGCATCGACGTCAACGGCCGCGGCACCCTCATGACCACCGAGGAATGCTACCTCCACCCCAGGGTCCAGGTGCGCAACCCGGGCCTCGATCGCCAGACCTTCGAGGTGACCCTCCAGCAATACCTCGGCGTCACCCGCGTCTTCTGGCTCCGCAACGGCATCGTCGGCGACGACACCCACGGCCACGTCGACGACCTCTGCCGCTTCGTCAACGCGCGCACCCTCGTCCTGATCCGGGAAGACAACCCCCGCGATATCAACTATCGGCCCCTCGCCGAAAACTGGGAGCGCATCCGTGACCTCCGGCTCGAAGATGGCTCCCGCCCGGACGTCATCCCGCTCCCCATGCCCGCCCCGCTCTTCCACGACGGCCAGCGACTCCCCGCCAGCTACGCCAACTTCTACATCGCCAACGCCGCGGTCCTCGTCCCCACCTTCAATGACCCCAACGACCGCGTCGCCCTCGGCACCCTCGCCGAACTGTTCCCCGACCGCCCCGTCGTCGGCATCCATGCCGTCGACCTCGTCCTCGGCTTCGGCACCCTCCATTGCCTCACGCAACAGGAACCCGCCGTTTCGGCTTGAAGTGTGCAAGGAATCGTCCCGGTCCTGGCGTGAGCGAGGCGCGGAAGAGGGGGTCCGGAAAGGCAGGAAGGCTTCATGGGATCTCGGACTTCGTTAGGTCTGAGGCGGCGCCTCGCTAGAACTGCCGCAGAAACCGGGTGTCGTTCTCGTAAAACAGCCGGATGTCGCTGATCCCATACCGGATCATCGCAATCCGCTCGATGCCAAAACCGAACGCCCACCCCGTCCAGACCTCCGGATCGTACCCGACGTTCTCGAACACTTGCGGATGCACCAGGCCGCACCCCGCAATCTCCAGCCATTGCTTGCCCATCCTCCGCGTCAGCGGACTCGAGAAGTCGATCTCGAAGCTCGGTTCCGTGTAGCTGAAATAGTGCGGGCGAAACCGGATCTGCGTCTCGGATCCCATCAGCTCCCGAAACACAAACTCGACCGTCCCCTTCAAGTCGCCCACCGTCACGTCGCGATCCACATACAGCCCCTCCACCTGGTGGAACGTCGGATTGTGCGTCGCGTCCGCATTGTCCCGACGATACACCCGCCCCGGCACCAGGATCCGCACCGGCGGCGGCTGCTTCTCCATCACCCGGATCTGGACCGACGAGGTATGCGTTCGCAGCAGGGACCGCGCCGGAACCCCCAAATAAAAGGTGTCCTGCGTGTCCCGCGCCGGATGATCCGGCGGCGTGTTCAAGGCGTCGAAACAATGATAGTCGTCCTCAACCTCCGGACCGTCCGCCACCACAAAACCCAGCTTCCGAAAACTCCGGACAATGTCCTCCGTCGTCTGCGTCAGCGGATGCTGCCGGCCCAACGCCCGCCGACGGCCCGGCATCGTGAAGTCCAGCGCCTCGCGCGGCTGCGCCGCCCGGCCCTCGAGGTCGCCCCGCCGCGCTTCGAGCGCCGCTTCGAGCGCCGCCTTCGCCGCATTCACCGCCTTGCCCGCCGCCGGCCGCTCTTCCTTCGGCAGGCTCCCCAGCCGCTTCATCAAGGCCGTGAACCGCCCGTTGCTCCCCAGGAACAACGTCCGCGCCTGTTCGAGCGCCGACACGTCCGCCGCCGCCTGCAACTCCGCCAGCGCCGCCGCCTTCAGCGGCTCGATCTCGTCGACAAATCCAGCCATAAATGAAAAAGGCGGCCCGGCGGCCGCCTGCGCTTTCACCCGTGCGGACCGGCACGCCGCCGGCTCAGCCCCGGGCCTTCGCCTGAAGCGCCTCCTGGGCCACCTTGACCAGAGCGCCAAATGCCGCGGCATCCGTCGCCGCCAAATCCGCCAGGATCTTCCGGTCAATCGCCACCTGGGCCGCCTTCAAACCCTCCATCAGCCGGCTGTACGTCATCCCCGCCGCCCGCGCCGCAGCGTTGATCCGTATCTGCCACAGCCCGCGGAATGTCCGCTTGCGCGCTTTCCGATCCCGATAGGCATACTGGAGTCCGTGATCCACGGCGTCCGAAGCGTACCGATAGAGCTTCGAACGACGCATCCGAAAGCCTTTCGCCGCCTGCAGCATCCGCTTGCGGCGTTTCCGTGAGGCAGGAGCATTGGTGACACGCATGGCAGTAAACAGTGAAGTTCCGGGGCTCTCCGCACCCGAGAGTTAATGCGAGAAGGGCAGATTCTGCGTGATGCGATAGGTGTCCGACGGATCCACCACCGCCGCCTCCCGAAGGTGATGACGACGCTTCGCATTCTTGCTCGAGAGCAGGTGCCGCCGGCCCGCATGAGGCCGAATCACCTTGCCCCCCGCGGTCACCTTGAACCGCTTGGCCACCGCCTTCCGCGTTTTTACACCTTTCGGACGTCGCATAACGATTCGTTCCTTCCGCAAAAAAGAGCGCGCACTATAGAGACCCCCCCAGACCGAAGCAAGCGGGAAATTCGCCTCACTCGCCCGCCGCCCCCGCCGTCGCGCCCGCGATCGCGTTCGTCCCCGAGGCCCGGGACCGCACATCGAGAATCAGCACTTGCAGCGCCTCCTTCTGCGCCGGGGTCAACCGACCGCTCAGCGTCACTTCGTCGAACGCTGCCAGCGCCCTGGACGAATCCCCCTCCCGCAGCGCCCGCACGCCCTTCCGCACCAGGTCCTGCTCCGGTTCGCCCGACCTCGCAAACGCCTGCTCCACCGATTCAATCAGCCGGCCCTCGCCCGGAGAACACCCGGCCATCGCCAGGCAGATCGCCCCCAGCACCAACGCCACCGCCCGTTTCCATTGTCCCACAACGTCATCCATGCGCTCGCGCGCTCCCCGGAGAACACTCTCCAGGCCTCCGCGCACCAGCACAACAGGCCCCCCAAGCCGGCCTGTCAATCGCAATCTGCACCCACGAACCGCTAAATCCAGGAAATATCCAATTGACAATCGATGCCAACCTCATAAACTCCAAGTGCTTTTACGATGTTGGTCTAGGCGTGAAGTCAGGAGCTTTCATATGAAATACTTCGGAGGCACAGCGAGGGCGGCGATCTGTGGGTTGGCGATGGTGGCAGTGTCCTGGGCGTTCTCGGCCCGGGCCTACGAAGGCACAGCCAAAGTGCAGGCCATCCCCTCGGGATCCGCCCAGTACACTGTAGACGGCACTTTTTGGGCCACACTGGAAAAGGGCGCCGTCCTGAAACAGGGAGCAACCATCAGGACGGATGCCATGGGCGTTGTCGATCTCTACCTTGGGAAGAACGGACCTCAAGTCCGCCTCGCCCCCCAAACCACCCTCGCCCTGAGCACCTTGACTTATGACGAAGGTGCTGGGGAGACCATCGTCACCACGGAGTTGGGCCTGACGACCGGCAAGATCCAGGGCGTCGTGCGCAAAATGAGCGCCGCCTCCCGCTATGAGGTCAAAACGCCCGTCGGCACCTGCGGCATCCGTGGCACCAAATACGAAATCACGTCAACCGGCCGCGTTACCGTCGAGTCCGGTTTCGTCGACGTGATGTACACCCCGCCCGGCGCAAGCGCCCCTGTCAAATTCGAGGTGCCCGCGGGTTACACCTTCGACCCCATGCTCAACAACGGTCAGGGCGGCGTCATCCCCACCCCGGGAACCATCCGCGACCAACTCAATCAGGACCTCCGCGACCTTCAGCAGTTCACCAGCCCGGAGGAGCGCGTCACCGTCTGGATCCCGGCCCCGACCTGGATGATGCCCGATCGCCCCGTGGATACCACGGGCCAGACCTCGGATAAACCCTGGGTCCTGCCCCCGATGTACAACCCCACCACACCTACGACTTCGACCCCGCCCGCCGGCGGTAACGGCGGTAACGGCGGTAACGGCGGTAACGGCGACGACGACGAAGGCGTCTAGCCTGAGTCGGGTCCTCTGAAGATCTCATCAACCCGGGGCGACGCGAGTTGCCCCGGGTTTCTTGTTCCCCAATGCAAGCCCGAACCCGATCCTGGATTCCCGCCGCCGTCGGCTTCGGCGTCATTGCCCTTGTCTCCCTCTGCCAAGCCCTCCCCCAGCTCCTCCCCGCATCACGCGATCGGCCCAGCGATTCCACGGTCGCCCTGTTCCAACGCCTCGAATGGATCACCTACGACTGGCGGATGCGCCTCGCCCGACATGCGCCAGCACCCACTGCCACCAACCTCGCCGCAGTCTTCATCGATGACCAGGGCCTGGCCCAGATCAATCAACAATCGGGTTATTACTGGCCCTGGCCTCGCCAACTCTTCGGACGCGTCCTCCGCGAGCTCCGCAGCCAAGGCGCTGCTGCCGTCGCCTTCGACATCTTCTTCCTCGAACACCAGCGCGATTTCACCGAAACCCGCGCCACGCTCTCCCCCGGCGTCACGGTCAGCTCTGACGATTTCTTCGCCGCCCAACTGCGCCAGACACCCCATACGTTCCTGGGTTGCCCCGGCGAGTTCGTCAGCAACCGCTGGCACGCCCTGCCCCCCATCCACCTCTTCCGCACCAACGCCACCGCCCTCGGTTATGCCGGAACGGATCGCGATGCCGATGGCGTCCTGCGCCGCGCCCGGCCCTATCGCGATGACCCGCAGCTCGGCCGGATCTGGCATCTGGGCCTCCGCCTCGCTGCCGCCAGCCTCGGCCTCGACCTCGACCACGCCCAAGTCAAACCCCATCGTCTCGAGTTGACCTCGCCGTCCGGCCAAACCCGCACCATCCCGCTCGATGACTCCGGCTGCTTCTACATCGACTGGCGCCTCGCCTGGAACGATCCCCTGATCACCCTCGCCACCTGCGAGGAAACACTCGAGTTCGATGCCCTCCGACAGGCCGGCGAAACCCAGCTCGAACCCGCCCTCGCCGGAAAACTGGTCGTCCTCGGCTCCATTGCCTCCGGCAGCAATGTCTCCGATGTCGGCGCTACCCCCCTCGACAAGGAGACCTACCTCGTCAGCAAGCATTGGAATGTCGCCAACGCCTTGCTCACCGACAGCTTCATCCGCCCCCCAGGACCCGCCGAGGCCCACCTGCTCATCATCGCCCTCGGCGCCCTGTCCGGCGTGATCACCTGGCGGCTGCGCGCACTCTGGGCCTCCTTCTGGGTCGCCACCCTCATCCTCGCCTACACCGCCCTCGCTGCCTTCCTGTTCGCCCGCCATCGCTTCTGGCTGCCCCTCGTCCTCCCCGCCGCCGGCGCCCTCTTCATGACCCACGTCGGCATGGTCACCTGGCGGGTCGTCTTCGAGCAAAACGAGCGCCGCCGCGTCCGCGCCATCTTCTCGCGCATGCTCGCCCCCGAAGTCGTCAATGAATTGCTCGGTCAGGAACGCCTCGCTCTCGGCGGCACCCTGCGATCTGTCACCGTCCTCTTCGCCGATGTCCGCGGTTTCACCCGATACACCGACGACGCCCAGCGCCGCGCCGAGGAACGGGTCCGCGAGCAACGCCTCGCAGGACCCCAGGCCGAGGCCGTCTTCGCCGAAAACGCCCGGGAAACCCTCGCCACGGTCAACCTCTACCTCGCCGCCCTTGCCGATGCCGTCAAGCAACACCACGGTACCCTCGACAAGTACATCGGCGATTGCGTCATGGCCTTCTGGGGTGCCCCCGTCCCCAATCCCCAACACGCCGTCGCCGCCGTCCGCACCGCCATCGACTCCCAGCGCGCCATCGCCGAACTCAACCGCCAGCGCGAGGCCCAAAACCGCGAGATCCATGAGGACAATGCCCGGCGGTCCGCCGCCGGACTCCCCCCGCGCCCCGTCCTCGGCATCCTCAGCCTCGGCACCGGCATCAATACCGGAACCGTTACCGTCGGCATCATGGGCTCCGAAAGCCATATCCTGAATTACACCGTCTTCGGCCGCGAGGTGAACCTCGCCAGCCGCCTCGAAGGCGTCTCCGGTCACGGCCGCATCGTCATCAGCGCCTCCACCCACGCCGAACTCCTCCGCCACGACCCCGCCCTCGCCGCCACCTGCATCGCCCTGCCCCCCGTCACCGTCAAAGGGATCACCGATCCCGTCCCCATCTTCGAAGTCCCCTGGCAACCAGCCGCGCCCCCCCACAGCCCGTAAAGCTCCACCAGGCTCCGTCAACTCCGCAGCCCATCCCCATGCGAACCCTGAACTGCCTGCTCGTCACCCTGGGACTGCTGCTCCCGATCTCCGCAGCAACACCGCCCGTCATCAGCAACCGCGAGCCCAAAGCCGGCGAGTGGGGGTACCACCCCGCCGACGGCGCCACGACGCTTTTGAACCCGCCAAGTCTCACGTGGATCCACGAGGCGTCCGCCGCGACTTACACGGTCCAATGGTCCGCCACCCAAGACTTCTCCGACGCAACCACGGCCTCGAACTTCGTCTGGAATACCTATACCCACCACACCCCGCTCGCACCCGGCACCTGGCATTGGCGCTATCGTTTCCTCACCCCGAAAGGCGCGACCTCAAACTGGAGCCGCACCCGCACCGTGGCCGTCCCAGCCGAGGCCATCGCATTCCCAATGCCCAGCCGGGCACAACAGCGCGAGCGCGTGCCAGCCGGACATCCGCGGCTGTTCCTGCGCCCGGAAGACCTGCCGCGCCTCCGCGCCCTGGCCCAGGGCCGCGAGGCAGACCGCTTCAGTCGGCTGCGAACCGAAGCCAGCCGGCTCGTCGGGGCAAGCCCCACCCCCGAACCGGTCCACATGGGTTCGGCCCGCAACAAGGAGGATCGTGAAGCAGTGAAATACTGGTGGCCCAATCGGACGCAAACGGAAAAAGCCTGCATCGAAGCCGAGATTCTCGCGTTCGTCTACCTCATCACCCAGGACCCGGCGTGCGGCGAAGCCGCCCGCCAGCGGATTCTCCATCTGGCGTCCTGGAACCCGGACGGGCCGACGAACTTCCGCCTCAATTGCGAGGCCGCCAAACCGATGCTGTTCCGCCCCGCACGCGCCTACGACTGGGCCTACGAGAGGCTCACGCCAGCCGATCGGAGCACGGTCCAGAACGCCATGCGGCGCCGGATCATGGACGCCTGGGAGAGCGGTGAGGTCGGCCGCGGCACAGGGCACCTGAATCGCCCCTATAACAGCCATGGCAACCGCGTCTGGCACAAGATCGGTGAGGCCGGCATCGCGTTCCTGGGGGAAATCCCCGAGGCGGAAACCTGGCTCGATTATGCGCTCAACAAGTTCTGGGCCGCTTACCCGGTCTGGTCGGACGATGACGGCGGATGGCATGAGGGCGTGAGCTACTGGACCGGCTACCAAGGCAAGGCAGTGTGGTGGCTCCAGGTGGCCCATGTGGCCCTGAACATCGACGGCTTGAAGAAACCCTTCTTCGCCAAAGTGGGCGACTACCCCCTCTACGTCGCGCCACCCCATTCACCCAACATCGGGTTCGGCGACCTCTCCCATCGGCCCGTCGACAACCTCGGCGCCAGTTTCATGGAGTATCACATCCGCATGAAGTCCAGCCAACCGGACGGCGAACGCGCCGCTTGCTGGCGTTGGTGGGCCGAGCAAATCGGCATGCGCAGTCCGGACGGCATCCTGGGCTTCCTCAACGCCGCGAACCTCCCCCCCCTGCCCGCCCCAAAGCCCCCCACCGACTTGCCGCCCTCGAAGGTCTTTCGCGGGATTGGGGTGGCGAGCCTGCACGCCACATTGCTGGACAGCCGCGACGACGTGCATTGCCTGTTCAAGTCGAGTCCGTTCGGCACTCAAAGCCACGGCCACAACGCGCACAACAGCTTCCAGCTCAATGCCTACGGCGATGCCCTTCTGCCTGCCTGCGTCTATCGCGACCTGCACGGGAGCAAGTTCCACTACCAGTGGGCCCATAGCACCCGGGCGCAAAACGCCGTGCTCGTTAATGGCCAGGGCCAAATCCCCCACACCGCCGCCCCCCACGGGCGTATCGCGCAGTTCACCCTCGGCGATCTGTGGGACCATCTGCTCGGCGATGCCACCGATGCCTACGGAGGACGCCTCACACGCGCTCATCGCCAGATCATCTTCGTTAAGCCAGACCTGATCGTGCTTTGCGACGATCTTGAAGCCCGGGAACCCTCGACCTTCGAGTTCATGCTCCATGGTTTGAAACCGTTCACCCTGGATCCCGAACAGTCCGAGTTGCGCCTCGAACTGCCCCGTGCGGGACTCACCGTGCGTTATGTGTCCGCTATCCCCCTCAAGTTCCGACAGTGGGACGGCTTCGAGCCGCCGCCCAACCGCGAGTTTCCGAACCAGTGGCACGTCGAGGCGGCGACAGCCGAAAAGCAGAACGCCGCCGCCGTCTTGACCGTCCTGGCCCCCCATCGCGCGGGCCAGCGAAGCCCCGTGTCGACAGATCGAATCGAAACCGACACCACCCTCGGCGCGCGGATACGCCGCGGCAGCCGCACCGTGACCGTCACCTTCCCCAAAGCCGGAGCCGCCGCACCCCCAGGCGTCGAGTTCGAGTAACCAACGCTCTTTTTCATCGTGGCATTCCGCATAATCCTGCTAAACTCGCGCCATGCGTATCGTTGTCTATCCGGGCAGCTTTGACCCGGTGACCAACGGCCACCTCGACGTCATCCAGCGGGCGTCCCGACTCTTCGACCGCGTCGTCGTGGCCGTGGCCGAGAACGACAGCAAGCAGCCGCTGTTCACCCTGCACGAGCGTCGAGACCTCGTGGCCCAGACCATCGGCCACTTGCCCAACGTCCAAGCCGACAGCTTCTCCGGCTTGCTCATCGATTACGCCGCCAGCCTCGGCGCCCAGGCCATCATCCGCGGATTGCGCGCCGTATCCGATTTCGAATTCGAATTCCAGCTCGCCCTCATCAACCGCAAAATGAACGAGACGGTCGAGACCATCTTCATGATGCCCAAGGACACCTACACCTTCCTCAGTTCCCGCATCGTCAAAGAGGTCTGCCGCCTCGGCGGCGATGTGAGCGCTTTCGTCCCCCCCCACGTGGCAATCGCCCTCCAGCGCCGATTCCACCCCACACCCCCTCCCGCCTGACCCCTGCCTCCACCCAGACCACGCATCCCCAAACCCCAATCTCCAATCTCCACCCCACCCACCTACCCCGCCTCCCGTCCCATGTCCCTCTCCGTCAACCTCCGGCATCTCGAGCGCCACGCCGTCACCCTCGCGGGCTCGATCTCCCCGGCCGAACTCGATCTCGTCATCGCCGACGAACTCATCCGGGCGCCCCACCCGCTGCGGTACTGCCTGACCGTCGAGCGGGTGGCCGAAGGGCTGTTGGTGACCGGCCAACTCGAACTGCTCCTGGCCTGCGTCTGCGCACGATGCCTGAAGCCCTTCGCCCACACCGTCCGCCTCGACCCGTGGACCTGCCATCTCCCCCTCGAAGGCGAGGAGGCGGTCCCCCTCCACGGCGACCTCGTGGACTTGACGGCCCCCGTGCGCGAAGATATTTTGCTCTCATTTCCGCAACATCCGTTGTGTGAACCGGAATGCCGCGGACTGCCTTCGGCGGCGCGGAACACCGCCCCAACACCCGATCCGGGTGCACAGTCGACGGGCGGCGCATCGGCATGGGCAGCGTTGGATAAACTGAATCTGTAGAGAACTTGATGCTATGGGAGTCCCGAAACGTAAACCGTCCCACAGTCGGCAACGGCAGCGGCGCGCTTATAACAGCGTCCTTAAACTGCCCCAGCTCAGCACCTGCCCCCAGTGCACCGCACCGTACGTCCCGCACCGGGTCTGCCCGGCTTGCGGGTACTACAAGGGACGACAGGTGATCTCCGTCCAGGCCGGCGAGTAACTCGAGAAGCCTCCGGGAACCCGCTCCTGCAGCGCGCCCCCGGATTCCAGGCGCGGGCTCTCCGGAGCACCACCGGGCTAGCCAGGACCCCTCCAGGTCTCCTTACGCTTTCACGCAGGATTCAACCGGGGCGTCAGGCCAATGCGCATCGCCGTTGATGTGATGGGAGGCGACCACGGATGTGGCGTGGTCGTCGAAGGCGCCCGCTTGGCGCTCCGGGCCCACCCGCGCATCACAACCCTCTACCTCGTCGGCGATCGCGGCCAAATCCAAAGCGCCCTGCCCCACCATCCGGACCCCCGGCTCCAGGTCGTGCACGCCAGCGAAGTCCTCCACATGGAGGACAAGCCCATCCTCGCCCTCCGCCGCAAGAAGGACTGCTCGATCCTGCGGGCGGTCGACCTCGTCAAAGACGGGAAGGCGGAAGCCCTCATCTCACCCGGCAACACGGGCGGCGTGGTCAGCGCCTCGACCATCCGCCTTCGAACCATGCCGGGTATCGAACGCCCGGCCATCGTCGCGGTGATCCCCGCCCCGGAAAACGAGTTTGTCCTCGTCGACGCCGGCGCCAATGTCGAGTGCCGGCCCCTCCACCTCCTGCAGTTCGCCATCATGGGGAGCATCTACTCCCGCGAGGTGCTGGGCTACGTCCGACCCCGGGTCGGCCTCCTCAGCGTCGGCACTGAGGACGTCAAAGGCAACGAACTCACCCAGGAGACCTTCAAGCTCTGTAAGAAAATCAACGTCAACTTCATCGGCAACGTCGAAGGCCACGACCTCTTCGCCAACGGCGTGGACGTGGTTGTCTGCGACGGTTTCGTGGGCAACATCGTCCTGAAGACCTGCGAGAGCCTCGCGGCCAGCATCTTCCGGTGGATCAAGAGCGAGCTCACCAAGAACCCGAAGCGGCAGCTCGGCGCCCTCCTGGCCAAGGGCGCCTTCCGCACGATCCGGCAGCGCACCGATCCCGAAGCCCACGGCGGCGCGCCCCTCCTCGGGCTCAACGGAAGCGTCGTCATCGCCCACGGCTCGTCCCGCGAACGGGCCGTCATGAATGCCATTGGCCAGGCGGTCCAGGCCGAACAAAGCCACCTTAACCAGTTCATCAGCCGCGAGATCTCAACCGCCCTCCATCTCCTCAAAGCCCATCATCCTGTCGCCGCTCCCGCCGCATGAATTCCGCGCCCCGCAAAACTTTCAAGAACCCGCGCGCCCAGCACGACTTCCGCAGCCGCACCGGCTCGATCGTCGCCGTCGGCTCCTACGTCCCGGCTCGAGTCCTCACCAATGCCGACCTCGAGAAAATGGTCGAAACGTCCAACGAGTGGATCATCACCCGCACCGGCATCAGGGAGCGCCACATCGCCCGGCCGGATGAAACCACCTCCGACATGGCCGCCGAAGCCGCCCGCCGCGCCATGGCCCAGGCCCGCGTCAAACCCGAACAGATCGACCTGATCCTCGTCGCCACCGTCACCCCGGACATGCTCTTCCCCTCGACCGCCTGCCTCGTCCAGGAGAAAATCGGCGCCCGACGAGCCGCCGCCTTCGACATCGAGGCGGCCTGCTCCGGGTTCATCTACGGCCTCGAGGTCGGACAACAGTTCATCATGTCGCAGTCCTGCGACACCGTCCTCGTCATCGGCGCCGAGAAACTCTCCTCGATCGTCGACTGGACCGACCGCAACACCTGCGTCCTGTTCGGCGACGGCGCCGGCGCCGCCATCCTGCAAAACCGGCCGGGTTCGCACGGTCTGCTCACCGTCCACCTCGGCGCCGACGGCAGCAAAGGGTCCGTGCTCTGCGTCCCCTCAGGCGGCAGCCGCAACCCCGCCTCGGCCAAGACCGTCGCCGCCCGGGAGCATTTCATCCGCATGGACGGCAAGGAGACCTTCCGCAATGCCGTCCAGGCCATGCACGCCGCCGCCATCGAGGTCCTGCGCCGCTGCGAACTCGATATCTCCCAAATCCAGTGCGTCATCCCCCACCAGGCCAACCGGCGCATCATCGACGCCGTCGGCGAACGCCTCGGAGTCCGCCCGGATCAGCTCTTCGTCAACCTCGACCGCATCGGCAATACCTCCGCCGCCTCCGTCGCCATCGCCCTCGATGAGGCGGTCGCCCAGGGCCGAATCCGTCAGGGCGACCTCGTCCTGCTCACGGTTTTCGGCGGCGGATTCACCTGGGGCGCCGCCGTCATCGAATGGTAAGACCCATTGACGCCTTCTGCCCTTGTGGTACGTTCTTACCAGCTCCTATGAGCACCAGCAAACTCGACGGTTCAACTCCGTTTCGAGCATTCTCAGGATCGGACTCGAGAACGGCATTCAAGCTCCAGGCCGATCAGGTCGCCTTCCGCCACAACGGGATCGAGTTCCTCTCCCCCAACCCCATCCCGCTCTGGACCGAGGTGAACGTCGACCTCCGTAGCCCGCTTGAACCCCAGCCGGTCCGCGGCAGCGGCGTCGTCGTCGATTGCGCCGGAAACCGGCACACCGGCTACGTCGTCTCCCTCGTGTTCATGGGCCTTACCCGCCAGTCCCAGGCCAGACTCAGCCAGTTGGCCCGCCCACGACCGGCGTGAACCAGGCGCAATTCCTGCTCCCCTTCTTAGCTCATGGAGATCTTCTATCGCATCCTGCAAACCGCTGTCGACGGCGGGGCCTCAGACGTCCATCTCAAGGTCGGCGGTCAGGTCATCTTCCGGATTAACCGGCAGTTGATCGCCATCGAAGCCCCCGTCCCCACCGAGGAGTGGATCAACAGCGTCGTCGACGCCATCGTCCCCAAGCACGCCCGCCGGCGGCTCGATGCCGATCGCGAGGTCGATTTCTCCTACCACGTCCCCACCATCGGCAGGTTCCGCACCAACGTCTTCCAGCAAAAAGGCCAGTGGTGCCTGGCCATGCGCTACGTCAAAATCAAAGTCCCCAGCTTCGAGGAGCTCGGCCTCCTCCCCATCCTCAAGTCCATCGCCGAGTCCCCCCGCGGGATCGTCCTCCTCTCCGGATCCACCGGCTGCGGCAAGTCCACCACGCTCGCCGCCATGGTCGAGCACATCAACGCCAATTTCAAAAAACACCTCATCACCCTCGAAGACCCCATCGAATACGTCTTCGATGATCGCTTGTCGGTGATCGAACAGCGCGAGATCGGCCTCGATTCCCTCACCTTCGAGATGGGCCTCAAGCACATCCTGCGTCAGGACCCCGACATCATCATGATCGGCGAAATGCGCGACGCCATCAGCTTCATGGCCGCCATCAACGCCGCCGATACCGGCCACCTCGTCCTCTCCACCCTCCATACCACCACCGCCTCCCAGGCCATCGGCCGAATCCTCGACTTCTTCAAGCCCGATGAGCGTGACCAGGTCCGGCGTCAGCTCGCCGCCACCCTGCAGGCGGTCGTCTGCCAACGCATGGTCTCCAAGGTCGGAGGCGGCATCATCCCCGCCCTCGAGATCATGATCAATACCCCCACCGTCCGCAAAATGCTCGAGGAAAACCGGCTCGAAAAACTCGCTGCCGCCATCGAAACCGGCGTCGAGGACGGCATGCAGACCTTCAATCAAGCCCTCTTCAACCTCGTCAAACAGGGCAAGGTCACCGAAAAGGAAGCCCTCGCCAAGGCCACCAACCCCCAAGCCCTCGAAATGAACTTCAAGGGCATCTTCCTCGACGAGGCCCGCCGCATCCTGACCTAGTGTGGTGTCCCTCAAATGGGTGGACACTCGTTGCGCCCAAAACGGTCTGGGACGAGGCGCCGCCTCTACGAGGCCTGCTGCTCTTCCTTCGCCTTCTTGCTGTCCGCAATCACCTTCTGCTCGAGCTCCTTCGGCATCTCCTCGTAATGGTCGAATTCCTCGGTGTGCGCCGCGCGCCCTCCCGTGAGGGATCGCAACACCGTCGAGTACTGGTAGAGCTCCATGGCCGGTACCTGAGCACGAATCACCTGAAAACCATCGGCGGAATCCATGCCCAGAATCTTGCCGCGACGACTCGACAGATCCCCAATCACGTTGCCCATCGCATCGTCGGGAACCCGGATCTCAACGACGTGAATCGGCTCGAGCAAACACGGCCGCGCCCCGAGAAAGGCCTCCCGAAACGCCTCCTTCCCCGCAATCTGAAAGGCAATGTCCTTCGAGTCCACCGGATGCATCTTCCCATCGTAGAAATCCACCTTCACGTCCGTCACCCGGTACCCCGCCAGAATCCCCTCGGAACAAGCCGCGTTCACCCCCTTCTCCACCGAAGGCACAAACACCCGATCCACGTTCTGCCCCGTGAGCGTCTGCGTGAACTCCACTCCCGTGCCCCGCGGCCGTGGCTCGATTCGCATCCAGACCTCCGCAAACTGCCCCGCCCCGCCCGTCTGCTTCTTGTGCCGGTACTTGGACTCCGCCTTGCCTTTGATCGTCTCACGAAACCGTATCCGCGGCGCGATCAGATCGAAGTCCACCTTGTAACGGCTCTTCAATCGCTCCGAGATCACCTGCAAGTGCAGCTCCCCCTGGCCCGATAACACCGTCTGCCGCAACTCCGAGTCCACCTCGTAGACAAAGGTCGGATCCTCCTCGTGCAACGCCGAGAGACCCTGCGCGATCTTGTCCTCCTCCCCCTTGCTCTTCAGCTTCAACGCGGCGTGGATGTTCGGTCTGGGGAACATCAGGCGGGGCAGATGAACCCCCAAATCCGAAGCACACAGCGTGTCGCTCGTGTGCGTGTCCTTCAGCTTCACCGTGGCTCCAATGTCCCCAGCCTGCAACTGGTTCACATTCTGCCGGTTCTTCCCGTTCAACACGAAAATCTGCCCCACCCGCTCGTTCGTGCTCCGGCTCGCGTTCAACAGGTCCATCCCAAAACGAACCGTCCCCGAGTACACGCGGAAAAACGACATCTCCCCAATGTGCGCTTCGCTCAGCGTCTTGAAGACGAACAACACCGGCTCCTTGCCCCCAAGCTCGAGCTCGACCGCCTCCCCGTTCGCATTCTCCGCCGCGCAGCGAGGCTGGTCCAACGGCGAAGACCCGTACTTCGCCACAAAATCCATCAGCCGCCCCACGCCAATGTTCGTCTCCGACGCCGTCGCAAACAGCGGTATGATCTGCCCCTTCTGGAACGCCGCGTGCAGCCCCGATCGCAGCTCCTCCTCCGAAAGCCCGCCCCCGGCAAAGAACCTCTCAAGCAGCGCATCGTCCGCCTCCGCCACCGCCTCGATCAGCGCCTGATGCAACGCCTGCACCCGCTCCAGCCACTCCCCGGTCGCAGGAGCCTCCGTGTGCCGTCCCGAACCGTCCGTTGCATACGTCATCACCGCACTCCGCATCACGTCCAACACCTGGTTGAAACCCGGCCCCGCGTTCATCGGCAGCGTCAGCGGGAAGACCTTGGCGCCAAACCGCTCCCGCAGTTGCCCAAGGACGGCGTCGAAGTCGGTGTGCTCCTTGTCCAGCATGTTGATCACCAAAACCTTGGGAATGTTAAACTGTGTGGCGTACTTCCACACCTGCTGCGTCCCCAGCCCCACGCCGTCCACCGGATGCACCACCACCGTCGCAAAATCGCACACCCGCAGCGCCCCAAGCGCTTCACTGATGAAATCCATGTAGCCCGGAGTGTCGATGATGTTCAGCTTCTTCCCCAACCACTCCGTATGCAGGAGCGACGCGTGAATCGAGGTCTTCCGTTTCTGCTCGCTCTCGTGGTAATCGGAAACCGTCGTGCCGTTGGCAATGCTGCCCAGGCGGCCAATCACCCCGCCACACGCCAGCATGGCCTCCGCCAACATGGTCTTCCCACAGGTCGCATGCCCCACGATCGCGAAGTTGCGAATGTCTGCCGATGCGTATTCTTTCATGGTCGCGCGTTCTGGTCTCTCACGTCTGTCACGTCTCTCGTGCGAAAGCCGTTCTTGTACCCAAAAACGGGGCCCGCGCCAACAAAACTTCGCGCAAATCGTTCTGGCATTTCCGAAAGAGCCCACTAGAGTCCTCGCCTTGTGAAAGTCGTTGCGATCAGGTCAAGTTTGGTCCCTGCCGTTCCAACCCCACCCCCCTGCCTCCGAGGACTCGACGTCAGCGAGGCGCGGAAGAGGGGTGGGGAGCGACAGCAGGGTCTTCATGAGTCTGGGGACTCGACTGGTTCTGAGGCGGCGCCTCGCTAGCATCCCCCCCTGCGGAACGGCCGCCGGCCGTTCCCCCAGACGCGGTTGAATCCATGAAACGCTATCCTATCGCAGTCATCGGCGGCGACGGCACAGGCCCGGAAGTCGTCCGCGAAGCCGTCAAGGTCCTCGACGCCACCGCAGCACGATTCAATTTCGGGCTCGATTACACCTACTTCGACTTCGGCGGCGAACGCTACCTCCGGACCGGCGAGGTCCTCCCGGACACGGCCGCTCACGAACTCCGCGCCTTCCCCGCCATCCTCCTCGGCGCCATCGGTCATCCCAACGTCAAACCGGGCATCCTCGAAAAAGGCATCCTCCTCCGCCTCCGCTTCGAGCTCGAACAGTACATCAACCTCCGCCCCGTGAAGCTGTTCGACGCGCGTTTCTGCCCCCTCAAAGACAAGCGGCCCGAGGACATCGACTTCGTCGTCGTCCGCGAGAACAACGAGGGGCTCTACACCGGCGCCGGCGGCTTTGTGTTCAAGGGCACCCCCCATGAGGTCGCCGTCCAGGAAAGTGTCAACACGCGCCGCGGCGTCGAGCGCTGCCTGAGATACGCTTTCGACTACGCCCGGCGACGCCGTGCGCAACAACCCTGGCAGGGCCTCAGACCGGATGACCTCGCCGCCGGCCGGAAGGCCCAGCTCACCCTCTGCGGCAAAACCAACGTCCTCACGTATGCGTTCGACCTCTGGGAACGAGCCTTCCACGAAATCGGCGCCGCCGGGTACCCGGACATCAAACGCGATTACGCCCACGTCGACGCCACCACCATGTGGTTCGTCAAGAACCCTGAGTGGTTCGACGTGATCGTCACCGATAATATGTTCGGCGACATCATCACCGACCTCGGCGCCATGATCCAGGGCGGCATGGGCATCGCCGCCGGCGGCAACATCAATCCCCAGGGCACGTCCATGTTCGAGCCCATCGGCGGCAGCGCCCCCAAGTACACCGGACTCGGCGTCATCAATCCCCTCGCCGCGATCTGCGCCGGCCAGATGCTCCTTGAACACTTGGGCGAAACCCAGGCCGCCACGGCCATCGAAAACGCCGTCGTCGGTGTCGTCCGCGGCAAGTTGGCAAGCCTCGCCGCCGGCAAAATGGGATTCTCAACTTCCCAGGTCGGCGATCTCGTCGCCGCCTCACTCTAGCGAGGCGCCGCTTCAGACCCTGCCCGCAGACCACCCCGGAGCGCGGAGCCGCCGGCCCCATGAAACCCGCACCCGCCTCCCCCTCGCCGCCACACCGACCCCGGCGGCGCCTGCCTCGCTCGCTTAAGGAACTCACCCCAACCACCGCCTTCAGCCCGAGGGCGTACTTCCGTGAGATGATCTGGAAGTCGCTCCTCACCCGACGACAGGGCCAGCGCCGCCAACCCGCCTTCCCCCGCCTCACCCGCGGACAAGTCGGGATCACCTGGATCGGACACGCCTCCTTCCTCATCCAATGGCCGGACTCGAACCTCCTGATCGACCCCAACTTCGCCAATTGGCTCTTCCTCGTGAAGCGCCAGAAACACGCCGGCTTGCGCATCCGTGATCTGCCTCAGGCAGACCTGGTCCTGCTCACCCACGCCCACTTCGATCACTTCCATAAGCCAACGCTCCGCCGACTCCTCTCTCCGCGCATCGCCGTCGTGCCCTGGGGCGTCGGAGACCTCGCCCGCGGCCTCGGCTTCGACCGCGTCATCGAACTCGAATGGTGGGAGTCCTTCACTCGCGGCCCCCTCCGCGTCACCCTCACCCCCTGCCAGCACTGGGGCGCCCGAGTCCTGCGCGACCGCCACCGCGGCTACGGCGGCTTCCTGCTCGAGTCCGGCGGACGCTCCGTCTACCACGCCGGCGACACCGCCTACTTCGATGGCTTCCAACAGGTCGGCGAGCGGTTCGCCCCCGAAATCGCCCTCCTCCCCATTGGCGCCTACCACCCCGAGTCCTTCCGCTGCGTTCATATGGCCCCCGACGATGCCCTACGCGGCTTCCGCGACCTGCAAGCGCAATGGCTCGTGCCCATGCACTACGGATCCTTCCGCCTCTCCTTTGAGGCGCTCGATGAACCCCCACGTCGACTCCGTACGCTCGCCGAACAGCAGGGCTTGACCCGCCACCTCCGAATCCTCGAGGAGGGCGTCCCCGCGGTCTTCTAATACAGAGTCCCCGACCGAAGGAGGGAAGGCCAGGAACCGGACCGGACAGAACTCGACCTCCGGACCCCATGTTCCGCAAATTGACGACTCCGGAACCCGCCTCACTCACTTTCGACTTCTCAGAATCTGACGGACGGCTACGATCCCTCCCGTGCCCAGCCCTCCGACCCAGCGGATTCCGCCGGACACGCTCCGGCGTTCTCCCCGAGGCAGCACGGCGTTCCTGCTGCCATGGGCCCCCGCTTGCTATCGCCGGGGACTCGCCATCACCGCCGCCGCCGCCGCCCTGTCCCTCGTCGCCGTCTTGTCGTCCTTCTCGCCCGGTTGGTGCCAATGGATCCACGGCGGCTTTGTCGTCCTCGCCGCCGCCACCGCCCTCCTCGGCGCTGCCCGACGCCTCCCCATCCAAAACGTCGTGGTGGCCGGCCTCATGATCGGCGCCACAAGCCTCGTCATCCTCGTCGCCATTCAAAGCCCGGACCTCATCGCAGAACCCGATGACGGAAGCAGCCTCGGCCCCTGGATCCTAGGTCGCCTGCCGTGGCAGGTCCCCCTCTGGTGGATGGCCCTCCTCTTCAGCAGCCGCGAGACCGCCCGCCTCCTGCTCCGACCCTGGCGCCGAAACCGCCACTATGGTTACTGGCTGATCGCCATCGCCGCCGCCTTGGCCACACTCGCCGATGCCGCCTTCCAACCGTTTGGCCTCCACGCCGCCCAGTGGTGGGAATGGAAAGGCCGCACCCCTCGCCTCGCCTGGCACGGCTACCCGGCGCCGGCCTTCCTCGCCACCTTCGCCTGCAGCGCCGTGCTCCTCGCGTTCGTCACACCCTGGCTTATCCGGAAACGCCCCCTCGCACCCTCCCCGACCTGGGATTCGGCCGCCCTCTGGATTCTGCTGAACCTCTACCTGCTCATCGGAAATGCCGCGCGCGGCTTGCTTGCCCCTGCAGCCCTGACCCTCCTCGCCATTGCCGCCATCGCCGCCCTCGGTTGGAGAAACTCCACCGCCTCCGTCAGCCCACCGACGGTGCCGGCGCCTGACGCGCCAGTCGAAGCCGGGTGACCCGCACGCCATCGACCGCCTCGACCCGCAGTCCATACTGGCCCACCACAAGCTCGTCGCCCACTTTCGGAAAACCTCCCAGGCGTCGTGACACCCAGCCGCTCACGGTCGTGATCCCCTCCTCCCGAAGCGGTTCCCCCACCAACACCGCCAACTCGTGCAGCGGTAGAATCCCGTCCAGGTCCCACACCTGATCCCCCGCCGCCACGACCAGCGGACGCTCCTGGTCAAACTCATCCTGGATCTGCCCCACGAGTTCCTCGAGGATGTTCTCCAAGCTCACCATCCCCACTGTGCCCCCGTACTCATCAACCACCACCGCCAAATGCAGCCGCCGCTCCAATAGCACCTCGAGCAAACGCCCCAAACGAGCCGTCTCCCCCACATACACCATTTTCCGCATCACCGGCCGAAGCTCCGCCGCAGTCTGAATCCTCGACCTCAGCAAATACAGATCCTTGATGTGAACCACCCCCAGCGTCCGATCCAAATCGCCCTCCTCGCACAACGGAAACCTCGAAAACCGCGTCCGCTCCGCAATGTCCAGACATTCCTGGATCCCCGCACGCGTGTCCAGCACCACCATCTCCCTCCGGGGACGCATCACCTCGCGCGCAATCCGGTGGCGAATCTCAAACGCATTCAACACTAGGCTCCGCCCCATGCCACAGCCCCCGGACTTGTCCGCCGCCGCCGAAAACAACAACCGGAGTTCCTCCTCCGAATGCCCTTGCTCCGCCTCGTTCACCGCGGCAATCCCCAACCGCTCGAGGCACCACTGCGCCGAGTGGTTCAATACCCAGATGAACGGATACGTCAGGCGGTAAAACCACTCGAGCGGCCGCCCCGTCCACAGGGAGACCGTCACCGTCTTCCGAATCGCCAGCGACTTGGGCACCAGCTCGCCCACCACAATCAACAGAAACGTGCTCACCAGAAAACCCACCAGCAACTCGATCCCGTTCCGAATCCCCGACGACGTCACCCCCACGAACTCGAACATCGGCAGCAGCAGCGCGTGAAACACCGGCTTCACCAGCGCTCCGGTCGCCAGCCCGCACAGCGTGATCCCCACTTGCGTCGCGCTAATGCAGGCGTCCAGATTCCGTGCCAAGCGCAGCGCCACCCGCGCCCCCCGATGCCCCTTCGCCGCCAACCCTTCCACCTGCGTTCCCCGCAGCTTCACAAACGCAAACTCCGCCGCCACAAAGAAAGCGTTCAGGAACACTAAAAGCCCTACCGCCAGCAACTTGAGCAGGATCGTCGTGAACTCGTCCCAGTTCATTCGAGATCCACCTCCCCAAACACACCCCGCAGGATGTCATCCAGCGACAGAACACCCACCTCCTGTCGATCCCGGTCCAACACAATCGCCATCCGCTGGCCCGCCTTCCGCAGTCGCTGCAACGCCACTTCCAGCCGCAACGACGCCTCGACGTAGAGCGCCGGCTGCAAAAACGCCCCCGCCGGCAGACTCGTGTCCAAGTCCGGCCGATACAGCGAGTTCCGCAGCGTCAAAATGCCCGCAACTCGCCCCCCCGCCGCCTCCCGCACCGGCAGCCGGGTCACCCCCGTCTGGCGGCACATCCGGAACACCTCGACCACCGGCGTCTGCGCCGTCACGGTGTTCGCCTTGTCCATCGGCGTCGCCACCGCTCCCACCGTCAGCGTCTGCAAGTCCAGAACCCGGTTCGCCAATACCCGCTCGTCCTTCGTCAGATTGCCCGCCGATTCCTGCATCAAACGCCGCAACTCCTCCCGATTGCCAAACAGACGCCCCGTGAACCGACGCCCCCCGGTCAGCCGCAACAGGCCCCCAGCCAGCCACGCCACCAAGACCACCGCCGGCGAAAGCGCAAGGTGCAACAGCCGAAACGGCCGCGCACACAGCAGACAAAGCCGGTTGGGAAGCTGCCGAAACAGCATCTTCGCCAACAAATCCCCGACCGCGTAAAACAGAAAAATCGTCGCCGCCACCGCCAGCCCCAGCTCCCATCCCGTCGACACCAGCCACCGGTGCAATGCCCAGAAACTCACACCCACCGCCAGACACGTCGCCAGCGTGTTCCCCACCAGGATCGTCCATAGAAAATCCTCCGGGTTCTCCAGAAACGAGTGCAACAGACGGGCCCGCGGATCACCCTCCCGCATCCGCTGCCGGATCCGCAGCCGGCTCAACGCAAACACCCCAGCCTCCATCCCCGATAGGAAAAACGACAGAGCCAGCGACGCCCCCACCACCACCAGGATCCAGAAAATGCCGCTCATCCCCTGCCTCCCCCGCCTTCGCCGCGCCGCACCACCTCGACCTCGATCTCCCGCACCCGACGGTCATCCGCCACCGTCGCCGTCAGCCGTAACCCCGAATACCGCACGCTGTGCCCCACCGGCGGTACCACCTCCGCCAACGCCACCATCAGCCCCCCTAAGGTCTCAACCTCCGGCATGTCCTCCAGCCCAGGATATTCCCTCCGAAAATCCTCGAGCCGCATCGTGCCGTTGACACGCCACCGACCCGGCCCCAGCCGCTCCATCACAAAACCCTCCGCCTCCCCCTCGCCGCGAATCCGGCCAATCACCGCGCCCAGGATGTCCTCCGTGGTCACCAGCCCCGCCGTGGTCCCATACTCGTCCAACACAATCGCCAAACCCCGACGCTGCCGCTGCAGGCTCCGCAAAAGCTGCCACAGGTTAGCGGTCTCCGATACAAACGACGGGAACTCGATCGCCTCCGCCAGATCCCCCTCCGGATCCAGCAGCAGCTGTCGCGTGTTCAACACCCCCACAATCGTGTCCGGACTGCCGTCATACAACGGCAGCCGCGCATGCCGGTAACGCCGCGCCATCGCCGCCATCTCCGAAACCGGCAGATCGTCCGGAAGCGCCCGCATCTGCGCCCGGGGTATCATGACGTCCTTCGCTGTCCGCCGCCCCAGACTCAGGATCTGCAGCAGAATCTCCTTCTCCGACTCGGCAAGTGCCCCCTGCTGACATCCCATCTCCAACAACTCCGTGTAGTCATCGGTCGGCGTCCCCGTCATCGGCCGCACCGACGGCGCCAAGACCTTCAGCAGCCACCCGTTGACCGCCTGCGCCAGCCGCCGTATCGGCCGCGTCCCCGCCTGCAGCGCAGCCATCGGACCCGCCACCCTCAATGCCCAGAACTCCGGCGCCCGCACCGCAAGGGTCTTCGGCACCACCTCGCCCCCCGCCAGAATCAGGAGCAACACCCCAGCCAGCGTCGGCAACGCCAACCACCCCTCTTCCAACACCAGCCAGACCCCCGTGCACACCAGACCCCCGTTCGCCACCGTGTTCCCCAACACAATCGTCGCCAGCAAGTCCTCCGGCTCTCCCAAAAGCCGCGCCACCATTCCCCCGCCACCCCGATCCGCCTCCGCCAAACGCCGCACCTGCCAATGACCCAGACTGAATAACGCCGTCTCCGCCAAGGCGAAGAAGAAACTCGCCCCCGCGGCCACGAACGCCAATATCACTAGAGCCGGCATCGTCATTGGTCGCCCGCACTATGCCGCCAAAACCGCATCCAAGGCAAAATGGTTTTGCACCCAACCCCAACCCGGACCCATAGTCGACACGCATGTGCCCTCAACCCGTCTTTTTCCTTCTGCCCGCCACCGCCGCGTTGGCCCTGGCCGCTTCCCTCGCCGCCCAGCCGGTCGCCCCCCAGATTCACCAGTGGAACCTAAGCCCCGAAGGCCCAACGCTCCATTGGACCGATGCCGGCCCCGGCCAAGTCTACACCGTCCAGATCTGCGAGTCCTTCGAGGATCCGCTCTGGATCACCCCACGCACCCCTTTCCCCTGGCCTGTCCCGACTCGCACCTGGACCGATCAAACCGCACCCCCCAACGACACCCGCTTCTACCGCGTCCTCGCCTCCCCCGCCGCCAACCGGGGCAGTCTCCTCCGCACCGACACCATCGAGTCGTACACCAAGACCCAGATCAACTTCATGCTCAGCCTCTTGGGCGTCCCGCTCGCCGCCCAATATGACGTCACCGTCCACCGGCTCACTTACGAAACCCTCGACCCCTGGGGCGGACGTACCGAAGCCACCGGCGCCATCGCCCTCCCCGTCTCCCCCACCAAGCCCCTGCCGCTCTGCAGCTACCAGCACGGTACCCTCGCAGAACGGTCCGAAGCCCCTTCCTATAACAGCTCGATTGAACGATTCCTCGGCGTCGCCCTCGCCGCCAGCGGTTATGTCGCCACCCTGCCCGATTACCTCGGCCTCGGAGGATCCCCGCTGATCCACCCCTACCACCACGCCGACTCCCAGGCAACCGCCGCCGTCGATATGCTCCGGGCCGCCCGCACAGCGTGCGCCGCCCGCAGCCTCAGCCTCAATGGACAACTCTTCCTCATCGGTTACTCCCAAGGCGGCCACGCCACCCTCGCCCTCCACCGCGACCTCGAACAATACCACGCCTCCGAATTCACAATCACAGCCTCCGCCCCCATGGCCGGAGCCTACGACCTCTCCGGCGTCACCACCACCGACGTCCTCTCCGGCCGGCCCATGCCCAATCCCTACTACTTCGCCCTCATCCTCGCCTCTTACCAGAGCGTCTATCGGCTCGCGCCTTCCCTGGCCGACCTCCTGGCCCCTGAATACCAAACCACCCTGCCGCCACTCCTCGATGGACAGCATACCGGCGAAGAAATCAACGCCATCCTCCCCCAGGACGTCACCCGCGTCCTCCATCCCAACGTCCTCGCCGGACTCCGCACCCGGCCCAATCACCCGCTCCGCCAAGCTCTCCGCGACAATGACCTCTACCGCTGGACCCCGCAAGCCCCCCTCCGCCTCTACCACTGCGGTGGTGACCAGGATGTCATCATCGCCAATTCCCAAGTCGCCCTCGCCGCCTTCCACGCCCGTGGCGCAACCCACGTGGAACTCGTCGTCCCAGACCCCAACGCCGACCACGGCGGATGCATCGTGCCCAGCGCGCTCCTCGCCAAGACCTGGTTCGATTCGCTCAAGCAGTAGCCCTCTCTCGATCCTCCCCAGCGTCACCAGGCTCCCGCCCCATCGCATGACACCGCGCCAGATGCCTCATCGCCAACCCGGCACTCTCCGCTGGATCCTCGCCCTCGCCATCCTCACGCCTGCCTTCGCCTCCCTCAGAGTCGCCCGCAGTCAGACCCCCGTCACACCGCCCGCTCTCTCCTGGCTCTGGGTCTCCCCTTTGCCCCACGGCAATAATATCTACGATCTCGGCTCCGACGGCGCCGTCTCGGTCCAGGCCGGAGACCGCGGCCGCATCTACACCAGCTTCGACGGCGAATTCTGGCGCCCCCACGCCAGTGGCACCACCAACGCCCTGCGCGCCGTGACCTTCACCCCGCAACGGATCGTCATCGTCGGCGAGGAAGGCGCCGCCGCCTGGGTCGACCGAACCGACCTCGCCAACTCGCTGCAACCCATTGACTTCACCCCCGCCACTCTCGGCACCTCGGATTGGCTCGAAGGCGTCGCCAGCTCCGATTCCCTCGTGGTCGCCGTCGGCGACAACGGCGCAGTCCATACCAGCCCCGACGGGGCATCGTGGACCCGGCGGCCCCAACCCTTTGCCACCTGGCTCCGCGGCGTCGCCCACGGGAATGGAACCTGGGTCGCCGTGGGCGAGGACGGATTCGCCGCTTCGAGCAGCGACGGCATCCAGTGGCAAATGCGCAACTCCGGCACCGCCGAAGACCTCAACCGGGTCGCCTGGATCGATGACCGCTTCGTCGCCGTCGGCGACAACGGCCGCATCCAGCACTCGACCCGCGGCATCACCTGGAGCGCCCTTGACTCCGGCACCACCAACGACCTCTACGCCCTCGCCGGCAACATCACTCTGGCCGGCACCCGATGGACCCTTCTGGTCGGCGGCGACCTAACCCTGCGCCTGTTCGAGCACGGTCTCTGGTCCGACGAGACCAGCTCCGCCCGGTCCCAGCCCGCCCCCGTCTGGAGTTACTACGGCGCTGCCTGGGACGGCATCTTCTTCACCGTCGGCGGCGCCACCGGCATGTTCGTCGAAGGTCTCAAGGAGTCTGCCATCAGCCCCTTCTCCTGGTTCAATCGTACCCAAGGCGTCCGCCATTGGATCTGGGACCTCGCCCAAATCGGCGATGTCCTCGTCGCCGTCGGCGACCGCGGCACCCTCGAAACCAGCACCGACGCCGTCCACTGGGAATTGGAACTGGTCCCTTCTGCCGCCACGAACCAAGTCCTCCTCGGAGCCACCGGCAACCCCGATCGCTGGGTCGTCGTCGGCACCCAGGGCACCATCCTCACCAGCCCCAACGGCGTCGCCTGGTCGCTCGTCACACCCCCGCCGGTCACCAACGATCTCCAGGGCGTAACCCTGCGCGGCGAGGAATTCTTCGCCTGCGGCGGCGCGGGAGCCATCGTCTCGAGCCCCGACGGCCTCGAGTGGCGCCTTCGCGCCCGACCCACAACAGCCCTGCTTTCAGGCCTCGTCAGCGGCCCCAACGGCCTCGTCGGAGTCGGGGAATCCGGCACCTTGCTCACCAGTCCCGACGGCGACCAGTGGGATCTCCACCCCTTGAACACCACCGCCTGGCTCTATCGCGTCCGATACCTCCGCGACCGCTACGTCGTCGTCGGCGCCAACGGAACACTCGCCACCAGCCCCGATGCCCGCATCTGGACCTTCCAATCCACCGGAACCACCGCCTGGCTCAACGATGTGACCTGGTTCAACGGCTGGTTCTACGTCTTCGGCGGCCAGGGAACCGTCCTCGCCAGCCCCGACACCGTCGCCTGGCAACGCGTGCCCATCATCACCCAGAAGTCCCTCTACGCCGCCCTCGCCACACCCGCGCAGCTCGTCGTGGCCGGCATCGAGGGCTTGATCCTCCGCGGCCAATCCGCTCCCATCGCCTTCCTCGGCTATCAGCGGAACCACTCCACCAACACCTTCCTCCTCTCCGGAGTGCCTGCCTGGCCGTTCACCGTCGAGGGCACCGCCGCCTTCGCCGATTGGACCCCGCACGCGGCGGGCCGGTTCATCGATCCCACCGGCCTCGCCTATGTCGCCGCCGAGGCCACCAACCCGCCTCCCCGCGAGCTCTACCGCAGCCGGCTCACCCCTTGAGCCGCAACCCGCTCACTCCCCAGCGCCCATCACCGGCCGCCATCCAGCCGCGGACCTCCCGCCTGAGGGTCGTCCACTCCATAGACCCTGCCCGCGTCATAGGATGAAGTCCGTGTGCAGAAAACTCGAGTGCCGCCCCGTGACAATCTCCTGGATCAAGGCGCGGCTCTCCGCACTGGCCTGCGCCGCCACCAGCGAGCGGATCGAAAAACACCGCAGCGCATCGCTGATCGAAAGCGTCGCCTCGGCCGAGTCCTTCCGCCCGGTAAACGGCAGCGTGTCCGGCCCGCGCTGGCATTGGCAATTCAAGTTGATCCGGCACACCTGGTTGGCCAGGGGATCAATCAGCAACGCCATCCGCGCAGGATCCCGCCCGAACAGACTGACCTGCTGCCCGTAGTTCGAAGCGGCCACAAACTCGAGGAACTCCTCCTCCCGCCGATACGTGCAGACAGGCACCACCGGCCCAAACTGCTCCCGATGATACAACTGGGCGGTCGGAGCCACGCCCGCAAGCAACGCAGGATAGTACAGGGTCTCGCACGCAGTTCCCCCGCCCGGATTCACAACTCGCGCCCCGCGCGCCACCGCGTCCTCGACGTACCGCGTCAGCACCGCCGCCTTGTCCGGCTCAGGCAGAGGCGTGATCTTCACCGCCGCATCCCACGGCATGCCCACCGGAAGCGCCTGGATCGCCGCCACCATGCGATCGAGAAACGGCCCCGCCACCGTCTCGTGCACGAACAGGATCTTCAACGCCGTGCACCGCTGGCCGTTGTAGCTGAGCGCCCCCGTGACACACTCCCGCGCCGCCAAATCCAGATCCGCATCCGGCAGAATCAAACCCGGGTTCTTGGCGTCGAGCCCCAGAATGCAGCGCATCCGATGCGGACGGGGATGCTGCAGCTTGAGCACATCCGCAACACGACTCGATCCAATAAAGGCCAGCACGTCCACCCGCCCGCTCTTCATGATCGGACTGATGATCGTCGCGCCGTCGCCGTAAATGAAATTCACCACGCCCGGCGGAAAACTGGCCGCAAAGGCCTCGAGCAATGGCTGGTGCAGCAACAGCCCGAACCGCGGCGGCTTGACCACCACCGGGTTGCCCATGATCAACGCCGGAATCAGCGTCGTGTAGGTCTCGTTCAGCGGGTAGTTGAAGGGCCCCATCGAGAGACATACCCCCAGGGGCGCACGCCGCACCTGGGCAATCACACCGCCGTCCAGACTGAACCGGGAGTTCGCCCGATCCGATTCCTTCAGCGCCTCGATCGTCCGCCGGATATACTCGACCGTCCGATCGAACTCCTTGCGGCTCTCCTCGAGGCTCTTGCCAATCTCCCACATCAGCAGGTTCACCACCGTCTCCCGCACCCGGATCATCCGCGCCACGAACCCCTCGACCGCCGCAATCCGGGTCGCCACGCTCGACGTGGGCCAACCGCCCCGCCCCCCATCCCAGGCACCGCACGCAGCCTCCAGCGCCGCCATCGCCGCCCCCGCGTCCATCGACGGAACACGGCCCAACACCGCCCGCCCCAAACCACCCCCGCCCTGCAGACAAATCGGCGAGCTCACCTCCGTTGTCGGACCTTCCCACGTCCGAATCTCGCCGTTCAGCAGGTACAACCGCTCGTACGCCCGAGTGTCCACCCGGTATTCAGCGGGCACTTGGTCCAGCCGTGGAAATAAACCGGCAAGCTGCGCGGTGAGATTCATGTCAGGAGTCGTTGTCATTGAAGATGTCCCGCGTTGTGCACCCTTCCTCACGTGGGGGTCCGTTGAACTCAGTTTGCGGGGCGCACCCGGGTGCCACTGTCGATCGCCGCCAGCGACGGCGCCCGAAACAGACGCAGCTCGGCAACACCCCTCCCGAAGGAGCTGCCCATCCCTACCAACACCGTGCCATCCGGCGAGAACAGCAGACTCCGTGGCACCTCCCCTGATCTTCGAGTGCTCAGCAGCTCCTGCTGCGTGGCCACGTTCCATAGCTTCACCGTCCCGTCATCGCTCGAGCTCGCCAGGCTCCGGCCGTCCGGGGCGAACGCGACCGCCCACACCGATTGCTTGTGCCCCACACACTGGCCCAGGGGAGCCCCCGTCGTCGTGCGCCAAAGCCGGATCGCATTCTCAACATCCTCGATGCCCGCCGTCGTCGCCAGGATCTGACCGTCCGGCGAAAACGCAACCGAAAAGCCCGGGGACGATTCGAGCGCGAGACTCACCCCTGCCGTCCGACGGGCGACGTCCCAGATCCGAAGGGTGTTCTCCCGGCCAAACACCGCCAGATACCGGCCGTTCGGAGAGAACATCGCACGCTGCCCCTCGAGGTTCACCATCGACCCCGTCGGGTTCCCCAAGTCCCGCCAGCTTAACGACCGACCCCGCCCGCCGCACACCAGCTCCCGGCCGTCCGGAGACAAAAGCACAAAATCCACAGGGCCCTCCCCCACCTTGAGCGCGCTCGTCTCCTGAGTGATGGTGTCGCGGAGCAAGATCGATCCGTCAGCCATCCCACGCGCCAACACCCGCAGGTCGCCACTGAACGCCGCTGGCGACATGAAGCCAAATCGCGGGCCCTCCTGCCGGAAACGCCGCTCTCCCTCCCCGGGCGGAGGGCCTTCAGGCTTGCCACCGAAGGGCGGCCCCGCGCCCGGCCGATCCCCCTCCCGAGCAAAGGCGGGAGGCGACACCGAGGCCGCGCTCGGAGGCTCAAACTGTTGCTCGATCTCCTGCGTGGCCAGATTGATCAACCCCAGGGTGCCCTGCGCGTTGACCGCAGCCAGGAGCCTGCCGTCAGCCGAAAAACACCAGGGCGTCCACCCCGCAGGCAACAGGTCGTCCTTCGGCCGCGCCTGCAATGGCCACAGATTCACACCCCCATCCTTGCCTCCGCTCAGAATCGAACCGCCATCCGGGGCAAACGCCAAGGCCCATACCTCGCTCAAATGACCCTGCAATGTCTCCGTCCGATGTCCCGTCGCCAGATCCCAACACCGGATCGAATGATCCCAGCTCGCCGTCGCCACCGTGTGTCCGTCCGGAGCCATCGCCAGCGCCGCGATCAGCCCCGTGTGCTCCGCCCGCTCCGGATCCGCCGGCATCACCGCCTTCTCCTTGCCCGACCCCACATCCCATACCCCGATCACAAAGACACCGCGGGCCGACGGCGCATTCCGCACGGCCGCCAGCAACTTGCCGTCCCCCGAGAACGCCATGCCCTGCTGCGTGCGAAACCAGGGCCCGGCCCGGAAGAACAGATTCGTCGAGTCCTCGAGTGTCCGCACCGCCTGGCCGTCCGCCGTCGACCAAAGCGTCACGCCGTTCCGACCGCTGGTCGCCACCAGCGCGGCGTCGGGCGAAAATGCCATCGGCCCGCTCGCCTCGGGCAGCGTCATCACCTCCGCCCACGTCGCCGTTTCCCACAGCCGTACACCCCCCCGGCTCTCCGCCGCCAGCCGTCGCCCGTCTGCCGACAGCGCGATCGGACCTGATGCCTGTCGCAGCGATACCTGCTCGGTCCAGTCCGCCGTCCGCCATACCCGAACCGCCGAACCGCTCGCGCTGATCAGCGTCTTGCCGTCAGGCAGAAAGGCCAACGCCAGCGCCTCACGGGAAAGACTGGCCACCTTCGCCGGCGGCGAGATGTCGTACACATTCAGCCGTTCCCACGTCCCCACCGCAACCCGCCGGCCATCGGGCGCGACAGCAACGGCGGTGACCGATCCGTCCTGCCCGGGAAGCGCCTTGTGCTCATCCCCCCGACACAACCGCCAGAGGTACCGCCACTCGAACCCCCGCAGATCGGGCTCCCCAGGCTCCGGCCAATGCTTGTCCACCAACTGCGCCGCCCGACCGTAGTTGCCCGCCGCAATCGACGACTGCGCCAGGTTCATGTCCGCAACGTACTCGTTCAGGTGCGCCGCCGCCTTCTCCTGTTGCGCCCGCTCGCGCTCCTGCTCGGCCTGCACCCGAAGCTGCGCTTCCTGCTCCTCCGCGTTCCGGGCCCGGATCGCCTGCCACGTGCTGATGCCCGCACCCGCCAGCAGCGCCACCGCAATCGCCACCCCCGCCCCCACCGCCAGACGATGCCGGCGCAGCAGCTTGTGCAGTCGATACCAATTGCTCGGCGGACGGGCCAGGACCGGCTCGTTCCCGAGATACCGCTCGATGTCCACCGCGAGCGCGTTCGCGGTTTCGTACCGCCGCGTGCGGTCCTTCTCGAGGCACTTCATCACGATCCAGTCGAGATCCCCCCGCAATTGGTGGAGAAGCCGCGGCACATCGGTTCGCCGCTGGCCCGCTGCCGTGGCCAGGTCCGCCGCATGCAGCGTCCCGAGCCGGGTCGAGGGCCGCGCCGGTTCCTGCTCCCGGATCGTCCGCCGGCATTCGTCCAGCCCGCCCGCCATCAGCGCCTTCGGATCAAACGGCGTGCGTCCTGTCAGCAGTTCGTACAGCAAGACCCCGAGCGAATAAATGTCGCTCCGGGTGTCGATGTCCAGGCCGCTCATCTCCGCCTGCTCCGGACTCATGTAGGCCGGCGTCCCGATGAACGCCCGGAACTCCGTGAAGAGGGTCTTCTGGGTCAGCCGCTGCTCGGTCGCCTTCGCAATCCCAAAGTCGATGATCTTCGGCACAGGCACCCCGTCGTGCAGGGTCACCAAAATGTTCGAAGGCTTGAGATCGCGGTGAATGATCCCCTTCTGGTGCGCATGCTGGACCGCCTGACACACCTGGATGAACAACCGCAGCCGCTGCTCCGTCGGCAGCCGGTTCTCGTCGCAGTACTCCGTGATCCGCACCCCGCGAACCAACTCCATCACAAAGTACGGACGCCCAGCCTCCGTCGCCCCCGCATCCAGCACCCGCGCAATATTCGGATGATCCATCATCGCCAGGGCCTGACGCTCCGCCTCGAACCGCGCGATGACACTCCGCGTGTCCATCCCCATCTTGATCACCTTCAAGGCCACCCGCCGGCGCACCGGCTCCTCCTGCTCCGCCAGATACACCACCCCACACCCCCCCTCGCCAATCGGCTGCAACAGCCGATATCGCCCAATCCGATCCCCCACCCGCTCCGTCAACCGCGCCTCACCCGCCAGCCCTGCCTCACTCCCGGCGCCTTCGGACCGCGTCGCCGGCGTCTCCGCCAAGGCCGGCCGCTGCAAAAAGGAACCCACCTCCTCGTGCTCCCGCAGCAGCATCTCAACCCGACTCCGCAACCCTGCATCCCCCCCGCAAGCCGCCTCGAGATAACGCCCACGCTCCGCAGCATCCGCCCGCTCGAGGGCGCCAAGAAAAACCTCGCGCTCCCGCGATCCGCCCCCTGTGTCTGCTTCGTTGCTCATGCCCTGCAGTCCATAATGGCGCAAGCAGAGACCCAAACCCGCAGCCGTCCTTCACCACCCGGGGTCACCAACCCCTCTTCCGGCCCCACCACACAACCCTCTCCCACCCGTCAGGTGACCCCCGGGGATCCCATCGCGCGAATCTCCCGCCGCAGCCAGACCCGGGCGTAAGTCCATACATTCTCAGCCGTCCGCTTCGCCAATCCCATCGCTGCCGCCGCCTCCTCCATGGTCATCCCAACAAAGTACCGCAGCTTCACCAACTCCGCCGCCTGCGGATCACACGCCGCCAGCCGGTCCAACGCCTCGTGCACCGCCAATAACTCCTCCGGCGGCGCCGCCAACTCAACGCGGGATTCGTCCAATACCTCGTGCTCAGCTGCCCCACCCCGCTTCAAGCTCCGCTTCCGCCGCGCGTGATCCACGAGAATCCGCCGCATCGCCTCCGCCGCCGCCGCGAAGAAGTGCGCCCGGTTCTCCCAGTTCTGACGGTCCGAGGCCGCCAGCCGTACCCAAGCCTCGTGCACCAGCGCCGTCGCCTGCAAGGTGTGCCCGGGCGCCTCCCCCGCCATCCGCCGCGCCGCCAACTGCCGCAGCTCGGCGTAAACCAAGGGCAGCAGTTCTTCCGCCGCCTGGGGCTCGCCACGGCTGATCGCGTTCAATATGCGGGTGACATCGTGCATGCGCCACCATGCCTGCCCGCGCACCCTATCACCCGCCCGCCACCACGCAAGTCGCGACCCGGAAACCGCTCAAAGATAACCAGCCCGTCCTTGTCCCCGGTTCGCCCGGCGGTCGGACGCTCATCAACACCATCCTCCAGACCATCGTCAACAGGGTCGACCATCACATGACCCTGGCGAGGCGTGCCTCAGACCCAGTCGAGTCCTCAGACTCATGAAGACCCTGCGGTGCCTGCCCACCCTCTCTTCCGCGCCTCGCTAATGTAGAGTCCTCGACGGAAGGAGGGATGGCTTGGAACCGGAGGGACCAAACTTGACCTGTTCACCGCATATTCCACAAGTCGAGGACTCTTGTGTCAGACCCCCGGTGCCCGGACCGAGCTGCGGCCGGCTGGTGATGGCATGGCCGATGCTAGATAATCCACCGTGCAAATCAGGACTTTCAAAGGCCAGACAAAAGCGGAAATCCTGGGCGCCATGGCAAAGCGTCATCACGACCGGCTCGTGGCACGTTGCCACGATCTCTGGCCAGCTCCGAGTGACGCCACCCTGCGAGTCCGCGGGTCAACACCAGCGTCGCCAGTTGCCGCCCAACAACATACAGCAGCCTGGCGGTCTGCCTCCTGATCCCGCACGCGCAACGGCCTTGCCTCCTCGCTGCCGCCACCGCGAGGATGCAGCGCCGCTGAGTCGCCCCGTGAAGGGATTCCCTGTCCCGCCAACGGCCCTCCCCAGCGGCTGAAGCCATACGCCTTCCCACGGCGTGAAATCCACGCGCCCCCCCGCCCGCAGTCTCGGGGCCCTCGCCCATTAGCGAGGCGCGGAAGAGAGGGTCCGGAAAGGCAGGAAGGCTTCATGGGATCGCGGACTTCGTTAGGTCTGAGGCGCGCCTCGCTGGAAATCCGTATTGCACAAGGACAGGTGACCGCCGCATCCTCGGCCCACCATGACATCGCATACTCCCCTCCGGCCATGGGCGTTCGCCCTCGCCGTCACCGCACTGGGCCTGAACACTCTCGTCCTCATGGCCGACGGCTCCCATTCCGCCGTAGACCCCGCGCCCCGCACGGAGCAGAGCTGGCAGGAACGACACAAACTCATCAACCAGCGGGCGGCCGAGGCGGGCGGGAAAGCCCAGGTCATCTTCATCGGAGACTCGATCACACACGGCTGGGAAGGCGCCGGCAAAGAGGTCTGGGAACGCTTCTACGCGCCCCGAACCGCCGTCAACCTCGGCATCGGAGGCGACCGGACCCAGCACATCCTCTGGCGCCTGGACAACGGCAACCTCAGCGGACTCAAACCCAAGGCCGCCGTCCTCATGATCGGCACCAACAACTCGAACGGAGAAGACAATTCCGTCGAGCAAATCGCCGATGGCGTCACGGCCATCGTCCGGAAACTGCGCGCTGCCCTGCCGGAAACGAAGATCCTGCTCCTGGCCATCTTCCCCCGCGGCGAGAACCCCTCTCCCCAGCGCGGCAAGATCCTGCAAGTCAACCAGATTCTCCAAAAGCTCGCCGATGATCCCCAGGTCATCTGGGTCGATTTCGGCCATAGGTTCGTTACCCCCCGGGGCTTGATCCCGCGCGAGCTCATGCCGGATTACCTGCACCTGACACCCAAGGCCTACCAAATCTGGGCCGACTCCATCGAGGATCAACTCAAGAAGATCCTCGGCGGCTAGCGAGGCGCGCCTCAGACCCAGTCGAGTCCCCAGGCTCATGAAGACCCTGCTGTGCTTGCCCACCCCGCGTCCGCGGGCTTGCCCACGCGCAGACACGCCGCTCCGCGCGCCGGTGCAGGGCTCACGGCGGCAGGACCTTGGCGACGGCGGCGGTGCGCGAGGTCACCTCGAGCTTGGCATAGATGCTCCGCAGGTGGTTGCTGACGGTCGAGACGGCGATGTGAAGCCCCTGGGCGATCTCCTTGGTCTGCCGTCCCTGCGCGATCAACCGCAGGATCTCCTCCTCGCGCGGCGTCAACCCGTGCTGGACCGCACGCGGGGTCGCCGCCTTTGAATGCCGGAAGTGCGTGGCAACACGCCGGGCGATCTCGGGGGTCATCGGCGATCCTCCCGCATGCACTTGGCGGATGGCCTCCCGGATCTGCTCGGGGGTCGACCGCTTCAGAAGGTACCCGACCGCGCCCGCCTGGAGCGATCCGAAGATCAATTCGTCGTCGGCATACAGGGTGAGCATGATCGGCAACAGCGTCGGAATCTGCTTCCGCAACAGACGCACGCACTCGATCCCTGAGCAACCGGGCATCTTGATGTCCACGAGGACGACCTCGGGCCCCGCGGCACCCATACGGCGGAGCGCATCTTCACCATTGAAATGGCTGCTGACACAACGCAAGTCCGGGGCGCCGCGGATCACATCCTCGATCGTCCGCCGGAACCGGGCATCGTCCTCAATGATGCTTACCAGAATGGGCATAAGGCAGAGTCATCGATACGGTCGTTCCCTGTCCAGGCCGACACTCGATCCGGAAGATGCCTCCCGACTCCTGGACGCGACGCTGCATCGAGCTGAGACCATTCCCCGCGTGAGCGCGATCCGCCAACACGCAACCCCGGCCGTTGTCCGCCAGCGTCAGAGTGAAGTCCGCAGCCGCCACGCACAGCGTGATCCGGACCGTGTCGGCTCCCGAGTGCTTGACGGTGTTGTGGAGCGCTTCCTTGCAGGCGAGGAACAGGTTCTGCCGCTGCACCGCGGACAATGGCCGTGAAGGGATCGCGTCCGGCAGATCGAGAACCAACTGCATGCCGGCTGCCCAAAGATGCTCGCGCGCATGCTGCACCAGGTAATTGACCAAGCCGTCGAGCGTGTCCTTCCCGGGTTGGACCGCCCAGACGATCTCATCCAGCCTCTGCGCGGCCTCGCGAGCCAACGCACCCAGACCTTCCCTCGAGTCCGAACTCGCGGAGCCGATCAGCAACGCCAACTGGTTCAAGCGCGCCCCCAGGTCGTCGTGCATGTCCCGCGCGATCCGGTCCCGCTCCTGCCCCAGGCTCTTCTCACGCTCGAGGCGATGCAGCCGCCGCACTTCCCGAACGCGCCAATACACCCCGGCGCCTGCCAGCAACGCCACCACAACCGCACAGATTGGCCGGAACCACCACAATTCGTAAAACGGCACGGACACCGAAAACGCCAGACTGGCACCCTCCTCGCCCCACAGGCTGAAGTGGCTCCCGGCCCGCACCCGGAACTGATAAGCTCCCGGCCGCAGATTCACATACCGCGCCACCCGCTCGGTTCCGACATCCACCCAGCCCACATCCACCCCCTGCAACCAGTGCTGGAACCGCACCTTGTCCGCCCCCCTGAATGTCGGCGCGGTGTAGTGAATCTCGATCAAACCCGATCGCCCTGCCAGCCTCGTGGCGGGAGTCCCCGCAGAACCACTCCCAAGCGTATGAAGCTCGCGGCCGATTCCGCGCAGGCCGATGCCCAGGCCCGATCCGCTCCCCAGCTTGAACCGCTTCTCGTCGTGCACCACCACGTCGCGAATCAAGGCCCGCGGAGGCAGGTCCCCCCGTGCGACCGCGGCGGGATCAAAAACGATCGCCCCCTTGGCCGTGGCAAACCAAAGACGGCCGTCCGCCAGCCGGCACGCGGCAGGTTGGCCCCGCAATCCGCTCGTTTCACCGCTCAACATCCCGTCCGCCTCGTCGTACACCACACACCGCACACGGGAAACACGCCCCCCGGCGACAGCGTCCAACTCCGATCGCAGCACCCGGTAAATGCCGTGCCCACAACCAATCCAAAGATGGCCCAGATCGTCCTCCGCAATCGAGTTCACCACAGCCTCGATGAGGCCGGCCCGCGTGTCGAACGACACAACCTTCGCCCCCAACAGTCCGGCGCGCGATCGATCATCCGCGGCCTCGATCCGGTTCAAACCCTGCGCCGTTCCCGCCCACACCACGCCGTCCGCATCCTCGTGCAAGACGGTGACGCGGTCGTCCGAAAGTCCCTCGGCAGTCCTGAGCGTGATCTCAGGAGGCAGGGTTCTGGCGGATCCCAAGGCGCAAACACCGCCCCCGAACGTCCCCAGCCAAAGCCGTCCCTTCCGATCCTCGAGCAGCGCCCGGACATCGTCGTGAGGCAGGCCGTCCGCGGTGCTCAGCCACGCCCATTGCCCGTCGCGGAAGCGCATGAGACCATGCTCCCACCCCACCCACAGCACCCCCGCACGATCCATGATCACTACCCGCACCCGGTTCGAATCGATCTCGTTCCGCCAGCGATGCGTCGTCAAGGTCCCATCCTGCCACCGATGCAACGAGTCCATGGTGCCGATCCATAGGGTCCCTGCCGGTTCCTCGAGCAGCGTGCGGACCCGGGTGTCGAAGAGCCTGGCCGGAACCGGCGTCGAAATCAGCTGATCCTCACGCCATAGGCTGATGCCGTTCTCCGTCCCGATCCACACCCCACCGCCCACGGCCTTCGCCACCGTCCGGACGTCATCCTGAGACAGCCCTTCCGCGGTGGTGTAAGGCACCAGGCGCCGGGGCCGCCAGCAGTTCAAACCGCCCGATCGAGTCCCTATCCAGATACTCCCCTCCCGGTCCTCGAGCAGACAATTCACGCCCACGTCGGACAACCCATCCGCACGACCAAACTCGCGAAGCCAGCCGTCGCGGTAGCGACTCAAACCTGAGCCCTCCCACCCCATCCAAAGGCAGCCCGAGCGATCCACGAGCAAGGCCATCACTTGATCGGACGCGCCGAGCACCTCGCTGTAGCGCGCCATCTCGATGTCCAGCACAGGCACAGTCTCTTGTCGGGGTGCCCCGTGGAACATCTGCACTCCCCGGAGCCAGATGTTGGTCAGGGCGTCCCCCGTGATCTGGATGGCGAACTGGCTCTGATGACGCGGCGCGCCAGCACGACTCACACCGCTGCTCAACAGCACGTCCTCGATGCGGTCGGTCTGCGGATCCCACCGCCGCGTCTGCAAACGGTTGCTGAACCAAACCCGGCCCGCCGCATCTTCGTAGAGCGCCCGGACTTCCTGGTCTATCGTCAAGCCGCCCTGAGGCATCGGAATGGCCTCGAACCGACCGTCCCGCCACCGACTCAAACCCGAGGCTGTCCCGACCCATAGATCGCCGTTCCGGGCCTGGCACAACGCGAGTATCCGGCCCCCCGCCAGCCCATCCGAGGCGGTGAATCCCTGGATGCCGCCCGCAGCCCAATGCACCAAGCCCGCAGCAGTGCCAACCCACAGCCCATCCTCGATGTCCCGGGTCAGAACTGTGCATTCGTCGCTCGGAAATCCCGGCACGACAGCCCGGTTGAAGATCTCAAACTCGATGCCGTCGTAGCAAACCAACCCCTTCCGGGTGCCGATCCATAAAAGCCCGTCCCGAGTCTGGCACAGCGACAGGACACAGTCGTCCGGCAGGCCGTGCTCGCGCGTCCAGATCCGCTGACGGTACGCTTGCCGGGCACTCAGAGCCGCGCCCAGGACGCCCGCCGGCGACAATGACGTCGCCGCGCCGGCCTCGACAACGGGTGCCCCGACCAGAAACGGGATCGCCCCCATCATGCAAAGCCATCGGTTCGCCTGCGTCCTTCCCCTCATGGATCAGCCATCTCATACCCAGCTCCTCCTCGTCGTGCAAGCACCGGAAACAACATCGAAAGCGCCCGCACCAGGGGCTCGAAGGCGTCTTCGACCACTGGCGGTCCACAACCTCCCCCTGGACCCGGCGCTGCCTCTTCACACGAGAAGGAATGGACCCCCGAAGGCATGTTCCTGCTCCGAATCCCCGCAGCAGACACTTGACGACCGCCAGAGAGCCTTCCACCCTATTTCGCGCCTGATCAGAAGGCGCGCCTATGCCGATCTACGAATTCGCCTGCCCGAAATGCCGGGTCATCTTCAGCTTCCTGTCCAAGCGGGTCAACCCCCGCCGCTCCCCCACCTGCCCCAAGTGCGGTAACAAGCACCTCACGAAGGCCATCAGCCGGTTCGCTGCCCCGAAGAAGACCGCCGAACCCGCCCCCTCCGCCACTGCCGACGCCGAGACCGGCGAAGGGCCCATGCCCGATTTCGATAACCCGCGCGTCGCCCAATCCATGGCCGAGCTCGAACGCGACATGGAGCATATGGACGAAAACAACCCGCGCCACATGGCCCACATGATGAAGAAAATGAAGGAGATCCTCCCGGCAGGCGCCATGCCGAAGGAACTCGACGTCGCCATCAAACGCCTCGAGAAGGGCGAAGACCCCGAGAAGATCGAAGAAGACATGGGCGACGTCCTCGGTGACGCGTTGGGCGGGCCCGGAGATGATCCGTCCGGGGAAGGCGGCGCCGGGCCCTTCAGCCAAGACACCGGACTCTACGACTACTGAACTCCGCGCGATCTTTACAACGGCCGAGGATGAACTAGACTCGCCCACCGTTGAAACGGGTCTCACCCTTCGTTATCGTTCCAATCTTATGAAGAAAACCTTGTCATTGCTCCTGCCTGTCGCCTTGGCGCTCGGGGCCATCACCCCGTCCCACGCTCAGCCCTACCAACCCGAACAGCTCCAGTTGGGTGTGGCCATGCCGCTGGCCGCGGATCTCGGCCTCAACCCGAGCACCACCTACAACCCCCGTTGGTTCGACGGCCGCGCCTATGTCGTCCAGATCAATGTCGGCACCACCGGGATCGGCCGGTATCCTGCCGGGTCGGCCGTGCCGGAAATGACGGTGCAAAACGCCACCACGCCGCTCGAACATCGAATGCTGGCGCCGTTCCCCGGCGCCTACCGCCCGGTTTACATGCTCGCGGCTAGCGGCGCCAAGTCCGGCGGCGTCACCACAACCCTCTCCCGCTACGACGCCGACGGAGGCAATCGCGTCGATGCCGAAACCCCGGGCGGCGTGTCGGTCGAGTCCTTCGATTGGGTCGACGACGACACGATCATCTGCGTCAACTATGGCGGGGGCAACCGCACCAAGCTCTATCTCATGGGCGTGACGGCTGATCCCTTCGCCGTGACGGCCAACACCCGCTGGAGCCCCAACGGCTACATCACCACCAGCGCCACCACCCGCCTCCGGAATGTGCGCGTCGGAGACAAATACCCCGGCTACGCCTACTACGGCGACGCGGGCCAAAACACCGCCCCGGTCTTCTACGCGCTCAACCTCGCCACCGGCGCCGAAACTCCCCTGGGTGCCCTGGGCGACCTCACCGGCTCCGGCAGCTACGGCCTCTGGACCGTCGTCGAGCGCGGCGGCTACCTCTACATCCAAACCACCGACAACGGGATCGAGGTCTATAGCCTCACCGACGCCACCACCCTCGGCGCCTGGGTCGCCACCTACACCAAGTATGACCTCGATGCACTGACCGGCTACACCGGACAATACTACGGATTCGACGTGAACGCCGACGCCACGCGCCTGCTCCTGGGCTGCGGCCAGGGCAAGGTCTTCGAACTCGGCCCGCCCTTCCTCGGCATCGCCAAGTCCGAGGCCGGGCTGGTCCTCACCTGGCCCGAGTCCGTGACCTCCGTCGTGATCCAGTCCGCACCCCAACTCCCCACCGCCGACTTCGCCGACCTCGACCCGCAGCCAATCCCTGAAGTCAGCGAGAAACTGAATCGCGCCCCGCTGTCCGCGGACACCGGCAACGCCTTCTTCCGCCTCCGCAAAGGGCCGTGACCGCCCCCCCCAGCGCCCCCGCCGTCGACCAGTTCCTCAGACGATCCTACCGCGCCGGCTGGACCATCGCCGGAAGGGGGGAAGGCTGGAACCGTGGGGCCGGAACTTGACTCAATCGCTCCGCGTTTCAAGGGGCGAGGACTCCAGAACGGCACGCCATGCTCTCACGCCGCATTAAGAACGGTTCCTTTGTTCTCGAAGGCTTGAACGCTTTCGCGACGACGCTGTTCTTTACCTACCTCTTCTTCCACATGCGGGACCGGTTTGGTTTTACCAATCTCGGCAACCTCCTGCTCTGCGCCGTCAGCGGCTTGGTCTACTGCATCGCCGTCTGGTTCGGCGGCAAATTCGCCCAGCGCCACGGCTACTTCTTCGCCCTGCGCCTCGGCTTCTCGATCATGGCCGGCGCCCTGCTCCTCGGCAGCCTCGCCGCCAACGTGCCGACCACTTACGCCATCCTCATCCTCTGGACAATCGGCATGTCCCTCACTTGGCCCGTCCTCGAAGCCATCGTGAGTGAACACGAAACCCCCGACCGCCTGAAACGGATGTTGGGGATCTATAACATCGTCTGGGCCGGCGCCGGAGGATTGGCGACCTTCGCCGGCGGCGCCATCCTCGAACGCCTCGGCCAAACCGGCATCTTCCTCCTGCCCGCCGCCCTGCACCTCGCCCAGTTGCTGTTGCTCGCCGGACTGAACCAGCCTGCCAACGGCTCCCAATCCAAGGCGGATCCCGCTCCACCCCCCGCAACAACCGGCCTTTCGAGCGACCAGGAACGTCGCCGATCCTCCCTCCCTCCCGAACGGTTCCTCACCCTGGCCTGGATCGCCAATCCGTTCGCCTACATCGCCATGAACGCCCTGATCCCCGTCATCCCCAAGATCGCAGAGCGGTTCGCCCTCGGCCCGATGCTGGCAGGCTTCTTTTGCTCGGTCTGGCTCTTCGCCCGGGCAGGCAGCTTCCTCGCCCTCTGGCTCTGGGACGGCTGGCACTACCGGTTCCGTTGGCTGCTGTTCGCATACTTCGGAATGGCCGCCTTCTTCATGATCATTCTGCTTGGCAAGAGCCTCGTCCTCCTCGTGGCCGCTCAGGTCGTCTTCGGCGCCGCGGTCGGCCTGATCTACTACTCCTCCTTGTACTACTCCATGGACCTCGGAGAAACCAAGGGCGAGCACGGAGGATTCCATGAATCCGCGATCGGCGCCGGTATCTGCGCCGGACCAGCCGTGGGCGCCCTCTCGCTCCGTTTCTTTCCCCAAATCCCTAATATGCACGCCTGGGCCGTCGGCGCCTTGCTCGTCATCGGCCTGGCCTGGATCATCGCCCTCCGATACCGATCCAACCCATCCTCCCGATGAAGCCCACGCCCTCGACCCCGATTCGGCTCCTTACCCATGGCACCGTCGCCGCGCTCGCCCTCTTCATCGCAACACCCCGCGCCGGCGCTTGGGACTACGACGTCCACCGGGTGATCAGTCAACTCGCGCTGCAAACCCTCCCGCCCGATTTCCCAGCCTTCGCGCGCACCCCCGACGCCGAGGAGCGCGTGGCCTTCCTCAGCGGCGAACCTGACCGCTGGCGAAACAGCCCCGACCTCCCCCTGCGCCACGAGAACTCCCCCGATCACTTCCTCGACATCGAAGACCTCGAACCCTACGCCCTCACCCCCGCGAATCTCAGTCCCTTCCGCTATGAATTCGTCGCCGTCATGGCACAGGCCCGCGCCGCGCGCCCAGCCGACTTTCAAACCCCTGACCCGAAACGCGACACCGATCGGACCCGCGTGCTCCCGGGATTCCTCCCCTGGACCCTCGCCGAGTCCTGCGCCCGCCTGAAGTCCGCCTTCTCCTATCGGCGTGCGCTCCGCGAAGGAGGCACCCCCGAGGAGATCGCCAACGCCGAAGCCAACGTCATCTGCTACATGGGCGTCCTGAGCCATTTCGCCGGCGATGCTGCCCAACCGCTCCACACCACCCGCCACTACAACGGCTGGGTCGGTCCTAACCCGAACGGATTCACCACCAACCGGACGTTCCACGCCTGGATCGATGCCGGCTACCTCCAGAAAACAGGCCTCGATCCCGCTCCGCTCCGGACCCGGCTGCGCCAGGCCCGGATCGTGCCGACAACCCCCACGGCGGCAGAGCCCTTCCGGATCTTCCACGGCGCCCTCGCCTTCGTGTACGATCAACACGCCCAAGTCGAACCGCTCTACCAACTCGAAAAATCCGGTTTCCTCACCGGCGACGGCGAAGCCGGCCGGCGCGGTTTGCCGCTGATCCAGGACCAACTGGTCAAAGCCGCCCAGTTCCTAGGCGACCTCTGGCTCACCGCGTGGCGCGAGGCCCCCCCGGACGTTTACCTCAAAGGCCAACTCGAGAAGCGACGGATCGCCACCTCGCCCGTCACGCGCTAATCCCTTGTCCCCCATCCTCCCGACATCCCCCCGCGACACCTCACCGCCATCGATCCGCTTGCATCCCGCCTCTGATCACCCAAGATCCCCATTGCCATGGAATGGCTGACACAACCCGAGACCTGGATTAGCCTGCTGACCCTCACCGTCCTCGAAATCGTCCTCGGAATCGACAACGTCGTCTTTATCTCGATCCTGGCCGGCAAACTCCCCGAGCACCAACGTGAGCGCGCCCGGCGGGTCGGCCTCAGTCTGGCCTTGATCACGAGGATCCTCCTGCTCTGCGCCCTCGCCTGGGTCATGGGCCTTAGAACCGTCCTGTTCACCGTGCTCGGCCATGCCGTCACCGGCAGAGACCTCATCCTCATCCTCGGCGGCCTCTTCCTCATCTTCAAGGCAACCCACGAGATCCATGATAAGCTCGAAGGAGACGACGGCCGTGTGACCCGGCGCATCGCGCCGACCTTCGTCAGCGTGATCGTTCAAATCCTCCTCTTGGACGTCGTGTTCTCCCTCGATTCGGTGATCACCGCTGTCGGCATGGCCCGGCAATTGGGGGTCATGATCGCCGCCGTCGTGATCGCCGTGATTTTCATGCTGGTCTTCTCCGGCGCCCTCAGCCGCTTCATCGAACAGCATCCAACCCTCAAAATGCTGGCCCTCAGCTTCCTTCTCATGATCGGTGTCGTCCTCGTGGCCGATGGCCTGGGTCAGCACATCAGCAAAGGCTATGTCTACTTCGCCATGGCCTTCTCCGTCCTCGTCGAAACCCTCAACCTCCGGATGCGCGCCCGCATGGCACGAACCGTCGCCCTCAGACAACCTTACCGCTAGTCACGACTCGAGATACTCCGCCCGCCGGTGGCACTCCTCGATCACCGCATCCAGCACCGGCGTCCGCTTGCCCATCCACATGGCCCCCACCACGACCGGCGGAAACTCCGTCAGCGGTATGAGCCGCAGCCCCGCGAGATGCGTGGTCTTGGGAATGTACAGCCCAAGCCCCACACCGAATCCGTTCAGAACATACGTCTCGATCAACCCCAGCGAACTCACCTCGAGACTCGTGAACCAGTCAATCCGCCGCTTCGCCAGACAAGCCTGGAAATGCCGGCAAATCGCCTCCGCCGCCGGCAGCGCAATCAGCGGAATGTCCAAGGTGTCCCGCTTCCACAAGTCCTCCCCTGTCTTGATGGGACTGTTCTTCGGTACACAAAGGGCCAGCGAAAGCCGGATCAGCTCCTCCGTGTGAATCGCCGCCGGCGGTTTGCCCTCGATAACCGTGATCGCCACATCCAGTGCGTCCTCCTGCAGCCACGCCTCGAGCTGAGGCCGATACCCCTCCCGCAACATCAGCTTGAGATGCGGATACTTCAGTCTGACATTCGCCACAATCCCGGGCAGATGATCCCGTTGCACCACTTCCGACGCCCCAATCCGAATCAGATGGGTCACGCCCCCGCGAATCTTGTCCGACATCGGCTCCAGGTTGCTGAAGAACGGCGCGACAAACGCATACAGCTCCTCCCCAGCAGCCGTCAGCGCAAACGGCCGGCGGCGGAATAGCGTCACCCCCAGGTGTTCTTCGAGTTGAATGACCTGCGCGCTCACCGCCGGTTGCTGTATCCCGTACGGGATGTTGCGCACCGCCTCCGTGATCCCCCCGTGCCTCGCCACGTAATAGAATAACTCGAGATGGTGGATGTTCATCATCGGCGTCCTCGATTCTCGACCCCCGCCATCCTGCCGGCACGACACCCCATCGCACCTGGCTTGCCGTCAGGCACCGGTCGCGGGTCGACGGCAAGATCAGCGAGGCGCCGCCTCAGACCAACCAAGTCCGCGATCCCGTGAAGCCTCCCTGCCTTTCCGGACCCTCTCTTCCGCGCCTCGCTAATATAGAGTCCTCGAAGACAGGGGCGCACGGCTGGAACGGCAGGGACCGAACTTGACCTGTTCACCCCATATTCCGCAGGCCGAGGACTCTAGCGGCGAAAACCCTCGATGCCAAGAAGATAGCCACTGGCCCGATCGAGCACCGCTCCCGTCCCAACAGCGATCGCGCAGATCAATGCCCCATGTGCTATAATCGATTGGCGTGATAACGCCCGGAGGGAGCAGAATCATCCCCCGTCGCCACAACCCGACGTCCCGCAGGCCGGCCACCGGCCAAACCGGTCGCAGGACTTGGCGGAAACCCGGGTTCTTGGCACAATCAGTGCAAACACGATGAAGGGACAGACACCATCGACCGCGCTGGGCATAGAACGCCCTCAGACGGCAGAACCACACCACGGGCGCGACGAGGTCGTGATGCCCCCCGGTGACACCGCCAGCCGTGTCCTTGGCATCGATCTCGGTGCCGAAACCATCAAAGTCGTCGAATTGACCCTCGGCACCCAGGGCTGGCAAACCGGCCGCCGACGGTGCGTCGACCACGACAAGGACCCCGGCCCACGCCTCCTCGCCGTCCTGGAGGAACTCGACTGGCCTCGGGTCCGCGCCGCTGTCGTTACCGGCCGCCTCAGCCGCCTCGTCCGCCTCCCGCGCGTTCCCGCAAAACAGGCCCAGGCGCGGGCGTACCGCTTCCTCTGCGACGCCGCCCCGGCCACCGTCGTCTCCGTCGGCAGCCACGGATTCTCCGTCCTCGAACTCCGCAGCAGCGGAGCCGCCGTCTACCGCGAGAATAGCCGGTGCTCCCAAGGCACCGGCAATTTCCTGCGGCAGTTGACCGAGCGCTTTGGCTTGACGGTGGCCGAGGCCAGCACCCTCTGCGCTTCCGTGTCCGATCCCGCCCCCCTTTCCGGCCGATGCCCGGTGATCCTGAAGACGGACATGACCCACCTCGCCAATAAGGGCGAAGACCGCGCCCGGATCCTGGCCGGCCTCTTCGACGCGGTCTGTGTCAATGTGCTGACCCTCGTCAAACCCCGCGTCAGTCCCAGCCCGGTGGTCCTCATCGGCGGCGTCAGCCGCTCCGAACGCGTCCGCGCCAACGTGGCACGCTTCCTGGCAGCCAACGGAATGTCCGGACGCGAGTTGTCAGAAGAGGACGCTCTGTTCTTCGAGGCCCTCGGCGGCGCCCTCGTTGCCACAGAACGCACCATGACGTTGCCGGCCCTCGCCCAGGTGCTCGCCCCTCAGGAAAGCGTGCCCCTCGAGCGATTGCCCCCTCTGACCGAATCCCTGGCCCGCGTCCGACGCCTCCCCGCTCCCCCGCCCCCGGCTATAGGGCCGGACCCGCGAACGATCATTCTGGGCTTCGACATCGGATCGACCGGCTCGAAGCTCGTGGCCCTCGATGCCGCCTCGACCGAGATCCTCTGGGAAGGTTACCGCCGAACGGGAGGCGACCCCGTGGGGGCAGCCCAGGCTCTCATGCAGGCGTTCGTGAACGGCCCGGCAGGCCCGCATCCCGTGGCGTCCATCGGTGTCACCGGCAGCGGCCGGGAAATTGTTGGATCCCTCTGCATGACCTGCTACGGCCGCGAGGTGGTCTACGTGATGAACGAGATCGTGGCCCACGCCGAAGGCGCACGCCATTATGATCCCCGAGTCGATACCATCTTCGAAATCGGCGGACAGGACGCCAAGTACATCCGCCTCGAAGACGGCCGCGTGATCGACTGCGCCATGAACGAGGCTTGCAGCGCAGGCACCGGGTCCTTCATCGAGGAACAAGGCCGCAAGTTCGCCGGCGTGCCCGATGTCGCCGCCCTCGGCCGCGAGGGGGTCGCCGCACCCTACGGCGTCTCCCTCGGCCAGCATTGCTCCGTGTTCATGGCCGAAGTCATCGATGAAGCCGTCGCCGGCGGTGTCGATCCCTCCGCCATCATCGCCGGCCTGTACGACTCCGTCATCCAAAACTACCTCAACCGCGTCAAAGGAAGCCGCACCGTCGGTCAGGTGATCTTCTGTCAGGGCATGCCCTTCGCCGCCGACGCCCTCGCCGCCGCGGTCGTGCGACAGACCGGCAGCGAGGTGATCGTCCCGCCCAACCCCGGCACGGTCGGCGCCCTGGGCATCGCGCTCCTCACCCGGCGGGCAATCGCCGCCGCTTCGCACGCCCCCCTCAGCCCAAGCCGGTTCCTCGCCGCACGCATCGAACGCAAGGAGACGTTCGTCTGCCGCTCGACCACCGGCTGCGGCGGCAACGGCAACCGCTGCCGTATCGACAGTCTCAAGACCGTCGTCGATCACCAGCGCCAGACCTTCCTCTGGGGCGGTGCTTGCTCCCTCTACGACAAAGGCGCCCGCACCCGTAAACTGCCCGACAGGGCCCCCGATCCGTTCCGGGAACGAGAGGCCTTGATCCAGCGGATCCTCGAGGACTGCGCACCCCGATCAGGCCGTCCGCGCGTGGCGCTGACCGACGAGTTCGTCCTGAAAGGACTCTTCCCCTTCTTCGCAACCTACCTGCATCGTCTGGGCATGGACCTCGTCTTCGTCGGCCATGGCGATCCGGCGGCGTTGCGCCTGGGCATCCAGGAGGCCAACGTGCCGTTCTGCGCCCCTATGCAGCTGTTTCACGGCGTGGCCCGCCAGCTCGTCGATACCCAAGCCGATTGGGTGTTCCTTCCCATGCTCCGCTCCATGGCGCGCGTCGGCGGCGAACCTCTCGCCAAGACCTGCCCCATCGTCCAGGCCAGCCCCGACATGCTCCGCTGGACCCTCGACCTCGGCTCGCGCCCGCGCCTGCTCTCCCCAGTCATCGACATCGGCGTCGGGAACCTCGAGTCCAAGGCCTTCCAGGACGGTTGCCGCCAACTCGCGGCGGATCTCGGCCTCGCCGGCACACGGTGGCGTCGGGCCTGGACCGAAGCGCTCGCCGCCCAACGCGAGTTCGAAAGCCGCTGTGACCAAATCGGACGCGCCGCCCTCGAGTTCTGCCAGGCCCAGGGGCTCATCGCAGTCGTCGTCCTCGGACGCCCCTACACCATCTATAACAAGGTCCTCAACTCGAACGTGCCCGCCCTCCTCAGAGAACAGGGCGCCATGGCCGTTCCCCTGGATTGCTACCCCATCGCCGCCAATGTCCCCGTCTTCGACGACATGTACTGGGGCTATGGCCAGCGAATCCTCCGCGCAGCCCACCAGGTCCGACGCACCCCAGGCGTCTACGGCATCTACGCCAGTAATTACTCCTGCGGCCCCGACAGCTTCAACCTCCACTTCTGCGGCCATATCATGGAGGGAAAACCCTTCGCCGTGATCGAAACCGACGGACACTCCGGCGATGCCGGCACCAAAACCCGCGTCGAGGCCTTCCTCCATTGCGTGCGCGAGGACGCCGCGCGACCGCGAACCGGCGAAGGCCCCGCCTTCCAGTCGCTGGCCGCAAGCCGTACCGGATGGCGCGCCGTGCGGGAACGCGGCGAACGCCTCCTGATCCCGCGGATGGGCAACGCGGCCGAAGCCGTCGCCGCCTGCTTCCGCGGATTGGGCGTCCTCGCCGAAACCCTGCCCTCTCCGGACCGAGATACGCTGCGCGCAGGCCGCCGCCACACCTCCGGCAAAGAATGCCTCCCCATGTGCGTCACCCTGGGCAGCCTCCTGCAACGCGTCGCCCATTCGAACGATCCCGACGAACGCTTCGCTTTCCTCATGCCGCGCGCGCTCGGCCCCTGCCGGTTCGGCGTCTATAACCTCCTCCACCAAATCGTCGTCGAACGCCTCGGCCTCGGCCGCCGGGTCCGTATCTGGTCGCCCGCAGAATCCGGGTACTTCGACAGTCTCCCCATGGGCTTCAGCCTCCTCCTCTTCTCCGGCCTCGTCGGATCCGATGTCCTCGATGAGGCCCTCCTCGAAGTGAGACCGACGGAACACCAGCCGGGCGCCGCCAACGAAATCCACGCTCGCTACCACCGGGAATTGTGCTCGCTGCTCCAACGCCGCGTCAGCGGCGATCTCTCCCCCTCAGTCTCCCTGTGGGAGGTCTTCGGCGGACAGCTGTTCGGAGTCCGCGATATCCTCGATCGGGCGATCCGCGAACTCGCCGGGACCCGGCAACACCGCCCCCTGCCGACGGTCATGCTGGTCGGGGAAATCTACGTCCGCCTCGAACCGTTCACCAACGGCTTCGTGATCGATGAACTCGAAGCCCGCGGGCTGCGGGTCCGCCAGGCCCCGGCCAACGAATGGATGGAATACGTGGCCCATGGCAACGCCCGGAACGCCCAGGGCCTCGGCATCCCGCCGCGATTGACCCTCGGGCTCGAACACCAGATCCAGGACGCCGCTTACCGCGTCCTCGAACGCGTCCTGGGCGTCCCCCCCCGCGTCGCCGTCGCCGATAGCCTCCAGGCCGTCGAGTCCTATCTCCGACCAGCCCTCAGCGGCGAAGCTGTCCTCACCCTCGGCGGCCCGCTCCACGCCTGGCGCCGTGGATACATCGACGCCGTGGTCAGCACCGGCCCGCTCGAATGCATGCCCAACAAGATCGCCGAGGCGCAGTTCCATCACATGCTGGAACACGAAGGCCTCCTCAGCCTTACCCTCTCCCTCAACGGCGAACCGGTCACGGCCGATCTCCTCGACAACTTCGCCTTCGAAGTCCATGAACGGTTCCGCCGCCGCCACGCCACGCCACCCACGACGCCTGCCGCGAAACCACCCGCTCTCCTCCCCCACCACGCCTCCGCCGCCCCGCCGCTCAAATGAGTCGGCTCCGCCCGGGGATGTACACCGGATAACTCCCGTCCGGCCCGGGCTTCGTCGGCGGCTCCATCCCATCCCGACAGTCCTCGGGCTTCGGAGGATAATGGAAGTCCGAGGCCATCGCCTGTTCCCACGTGACCTCCTTCCCCGTGTAACACGAGATCTGACCCATCACCGTGATCAGCGTGCTCCGCGCCATGTAATCCCCGTTGTTCACCACCTTCCCCGACCGAATCCCCGCAAACAGCCGGTCATGCTCGATCTGATACGGATCACATTGGCCCTGCCACCGCCAGGCCGTCTCCCCCCAGATCCGGCAGGCCAACAACGACGCCCTGCCCTTCGCCCCCAACACGATGCTCGAGGACTCGTCGTAACACCCGGTCGTGGTCCGGCAAAACGCGTACACCCGGACCCCGCTCGCAAACTCGTAGATGACCGAATGATGATCAAAGACGTCGCCATATAACGGCTCGACCATCGACGAGCGCCCCCCTAAACCGTGGCACTTCAAAGGCGCCTGATCGCCCAACACCCAGCTCGCACGATCCATGTTGTGCACCAGCGACTGCGGCACGTCGTCCCCGGACAGCCACCGGAAATGATACTGCGTGCTGCATTGCCATTCGAGCTCCGTCAAGCCCGGCTTCCGCTCGGTCACCCCATAGGGCGCCCGCAGAAAATTCTCCTCGATCGCCACCACGTCGCCAATGGCGCCGTCCCGGATCCGCTGCACCGTCTCGATGTACCCCGTGTGATACCGGCTCTGAAGACCTGAAACGAGACTGAGGTTCTTCTGCCGGGCCAGCTCCGTCGCCGCCCGCATCAGCTTCATCCCGGCCGGGTCGATCCCGTGCGGCTTCTCGACAAACACGTGCTTCCCCGCCTGCAGCGCGGCCATCGCATGAAACGGATGGAACTTCGCCGCGTTGGCAATGCAAACCACGTCCGATCGCTCGATAACCCCCCGATAACCGTCGAACCCGGCAAAACAACAATCGTCCGGGACCTGCACCTGGTCCCCCCGTTGACCCTTGATCGCCTCGCGCGCGCTCCGGATGCGATCCATGAAAATGTCCGCCATGGCCACCAGACGGGTTCCCTTGTCCGCCGCCAACGCCTGAGCCCCCGCACCCGTGTTCCGCCCGCCGCACCCAATCATGCCCACCCGCAGCAGATCGCTGCCCGCAGCATACGCACTGCGCGCCATGTCGAGTGGCCCCGCAGCCGCCACCGCCGCCGTGGCCCCCGCCGAGGTCCGCAAAAACTCGCGCCGCGTGATCGACGCCGAGGAAGATGAAGGCTTCATGCCCACCAGAGTCGGCAGACCGCCGCCACACGCAAGTCAAAACCTCATGCCAAAACCCCAATTCCCCACCTTGAACTGCCAGGACCCCCGGTGGCAGAGTCCACCCCGTCAGCCGATCTCTCGAACTCCATCGAACCGCCATGAAACGCCGCCATAAGGTCCTCCTCCTGCTGCTCGGGCTGGTACTCCTCGCCGGCTTGGCCCTCCACCCGCTTCTCCCCGGCCAACCCGCCCACTCGCTCGCCCGCTCCCTCGATCGGCTCGCCCTCATAGCCAGCCCCGCCCCGGGCGGCCCCCCGCGCACCCTCACGGCCCAGGCCCGCGCGCTGTCCGCCCAGGGAGCCGCCGCGCCGCTGGCAGGCCGCACCGTCGATCTCGCTTTCCAGGCGCCGGATCGGCTGCGTGTCTCCTTCGAAATCGACCGGCAACGCTACACCCTCGGCCGGGACGGCCAGGAACTCTGGGTCTACGCACCGCAGAAACACTTCGGCGTGCACGGAAAAACCGGCCTGCCCCGGTTCGCCTCCGCTCCCGAGGAGCGGGATGCCACCCGCCTCGCACCGTTGCGGTTGCCCGTCTCACGCGTCACACTCTGGGCCGCCGTCCTCTTGCTGAAGGTCGAAACCCAACCCGCCGAAACCGTGGCCAGCCAACCGTGTCGCGTCCTTCGGGCGACGCCCCGGGCCACCGCCCGGCGCTGGCTCGACATCCCACCGTGCGAACTCCGGTTCTGGCTCCGCGACAGCGACCGTCTCCCCGTCCGCCTTCATTACTCGGACCCCGAGGGAACCGACCTGAACATCGAATTCGCAGACCTGACACTCGACGCTCCCTGGCCGGCCGGGCGCTGGAAGCTCGCCCCGGAGCCCGGCGACACCATCGAGACCGTCGCTCTGGCTCACGTGGCCCGCTTTGTCCCAGCCGCCCTCTCCCTGATCCATCAGACAATCCCAACCCTCGGCCCCGCCCGCGGAGAGCGACGGGTCCTGGCCACCGAAGGCGCCGGCCGACTCGAGCTGATCGATGACACCCGTGTCCTCTTCCTCAAGGGAACGCCGGAAGCCATGGGGCACCAACACGGCGTTCTCATGAAACCCTACGTGCGCAACCTCGTGGACCGCATCCTCTATGGCGTGGGCGTGGGGAGCTCCTTCGAAAAGGGCCGCTGGTTCATGGGGGAAATCGAACAGGCCCAGAGCCGCCTCATGCCCTTCGTCGATCCCCGCTGCCTGCGCGAGATGGACGCGATGGCCGCCGCAGCCGGCCTCGCCAAAGAGGAGATCCGGCTCGCGAACTTTTTCCCCGAACTCTTCCACTGCAGCGGCTTCGCCCTCCTGGGCGAAGCCACCGTCGGCCGGCGCCTCTATCATGGGCGCATCCTGGATTATCTTCGAGGCGTCGGACTCGAACCCAACGCCGTCGTCATCGTCCATCAACCGGACCAAGGCCACCCCTGGGTCAATGTCGGTTACGCCGGCTTCGTGGGCTCCGTCACCGCCATGAACGCCCGGCATATCTCGATCGGTGAAATGGGCGGCCGCGGCGAAGGGAACTGGGACGGCAAACCGATGGCCCAACTCGTCCGAGAAGTCATGGAAAAGGCCTCAACCCTCGATGAAGCCGTCGAAATCATGCGCCGCGGACCGCGGACCTGCGAGTACTACTACGTCATCGCTGACGGCACCGCCCACCGCGCCGTCGGCATCGCCGCCACACCCGACTCCTTCCAGGTCATCGAGCCCGGCCAATTCCATCCCCAGCTCCCCCACCCCATGAAGGACACCGTTCTCATGTCCGCCGGCGACCGCTATGAAACGCTCGCCGAACGGGTCCGACAAGGCCTCGGACAATTCGACGACGATGCCGCCCGCAAACTCATGGAACGGCCGGTGGCCATGAAGTCCAACATCCAGTCCGTCCTCTTCGCACCCGATACGCTCGACTTCTGGGTGGCCAACGCCGACGCCCGTAACGTCGCCAGCCACACCCGGTATACACACTACAACCTCCAGGAATTGCTCCAGGGGAACTGACTCACCCCAGCGTCCATCCCGGCCGATACACGCGATGCAGCAGCGCGCTCGCACGGTCGTGATTCACAATCCGGCCCGACACAATGTCGTAGTCGATAGAACCTTCCACCAGCGTCGCAAGGTTGACCAGCTGCAGCAGCTCGGTCATCGGCCCCCCCACCTCGAAGGACGAAAACGTCTTCCCCTGCCCCTTGCACGCCCGAACCCATTCCGCATGATGCCCCGGTGACCGGGGAAGTCGCCGCGGCGGGCCGCTCTTGAACTCGGCAAACTTCGCCTCCGGCAACAGCGTAAACCGCGTGTTCCACGGGCACTCGGAATACAGCGAGCCCTTCGATCCCACCAACAGGTCGCCCCACCCCTGCTGCGGGTGGCCCAGCATCAGATCGGCAGGCGGCCTCTCCTTCGCCCACAACGTGAGCTTCACCGGCGGCAGGCCGGCCCGCGCCGGGACATCCACCGTGGCGCGCATCGAACGCGGATATCCCTCCGCGTTGACCTCCGAGGGCCAGGCCTGTACCCGCAGAATCACCCGCCCCGGTCCGCCGCCTCCCGCTCCGTCCCATAGCTCGACCAGGCGCAAGGCTCGAAACAGGATGTTGCCCGTGTGACAACCAAAATCGCCGACGATCCCGCTGCCGAACGCCCGCCAACCGCGCCAGCTGGCCGGCAGGTACCGGGGGTGATAGGGACGATCTTCGGCCGGTCCCAGCCACAGGTTCCAGTCGAGGGCCGCAGGCACCGCCGGCGTCTCCTGCGGCCGTTCCAGCGGCCCATTCCCCCCATCGAACCAGACATGCGCCTCGCGCACTTCCCCCAGCGTGCCCTGCGTCACCTGCTCGACCGCGGCCCGCAAGGCGTCCGAGGCCGACCCCTGATTGCCCATCTGGGTGACCACCTGGCTCTTCAGGGCCATCGCACGCAGCACGCGCGCTTCGTGAACGGTCCGGGTCAGCGGCTTCTCACAGTAGACGTGCTTCCCCCGCTGCATGGCCGCCACCGCCGCCACGGCGTGCGTGTGGTCCGGCGTCGAAATGACCACCGCGTCGATCTCCCGGTCCATCTCGTCGAACATCCGGCGGAAATCCGTGTACCGCTTCGCCCCGGGATGCTTCTGCCCGATGTCCCCCGCCCGCGCCTGATCCACATCACACAGCGCCACCAGGTTCTCCCCAAGACGGGCCACCGTGTCGAGATTCCCCCGGCCCTGGCCGCCAATCCCTATGCCCGCAATGTTGAGCCGGGTGTTGGCCTCCGCGGCAAACACACGCCGCGCGTCGGACAAAACCAGCAAACCCGCGCCCGCAACCGACGAACGGCGCAGGAAAGCACGACGATCAAGTGCGCTCTTCATGGAGCCACGAGTCAACGCCCGCAGCCCCCGACCGTCAATGCGGAACCTCGCCCCCGGGCATCCTCGCATCCTCGCCCCATTCCAAGCCGCCCAGCCCGTCCTTGCCATCAATCGCCTTTCGTGAAACATCGGCAGCGTGCATCTGGCCCGGCTCAGGCTGCGAGACTTCCGCAACTACGCGCGGTTGGACGTCGATTTCTCCCCCGGCGTCCACCTGTTGCTCGGCCGCAACGCCCAGGGCAAGACCAATCTCCTCGAAGCCGTCTACCTGCTGGCCACACTCCGTTCCTTCCGGGGCGTTGGCAGCGCCCCCATGGTCCGCCAAGGCCGGAAAGGCTATTTCGTGGGGGCCACCGCCGTGGGCCCATCACCCCACGCAATCGCTCTCTACTGGTCCGCCACCGAGCGCCGGCTGACCCTGGACGGCCAGCCGGTGCGGCGGATGACCGATTACTGGGGCGTGCTGCGGGCCGTCGTCTTCTGCACCGAGGATCTTCAGTTGGTCAAGGGACCCTCGAGCCGACGACGCCGCTTCCTGGATCTCCTCCTGGCCCAAACCCATTCCACGTACCTTGCCTTGCTGCAGACCTACCTGCAGGCCGTGCGCTCGAGAAACGCCCTCCTCAAACAGCGTATCCCGGACGATCAGGCCCTCGATGCCTTCACCCACCAACTGGTCCGGGACGGCGCCACCTTGATGCAGCTCCGACACCAAATCGTCCCCGTCCTGGCACCCCTGATCCGGTCCGCCTACGGCCGCGTGGCGCGCGATGCCGAGGACTTGCGGATGGAATACCTGCCCAGCGTCAAAGGCGACCTCGCCGTCGCCTTGGCCCAAAACCGCGACCGCGATCGCGCCCAGCGGACGACCCTCCTCGGTCCCCACCGCGATGACCTCGGTTTCTGGCTCGATGGACGCGCGGCAGGTCCGTATGCCAGTGAAGGCCAGAAACGCACCCTGGCCATCGCGCTCAAAATGGCCCAGGCCGAGTACCTCACGAACCTGCACGGCACGCCGCCCATCCTGCTCATCGACGACGTCATGGGGGAGCTCGACCTCGCACGCCGCAGCGGATTCCTGCCGCTCCTGGATCGCTCCCGGGAATCGGGCGGCCAGGTGTTCATGACCTGCACCGAGGAAGCCTGGCCCCGGGAGCTGGGCCGCCGGCTCCTGCGCTGGCGCGTCGACAACGGCAGCCTCGCTCCTTGCGCCGAGTCAGCCGACGATGGCGCCGCCTCGACAGACGAACGCGCCGGTGCCGATCAGGCGTCCGACCGGAGCACCAGAACCCCGAGCGGAGGCAACGTCAGCTCGGCCGAAAACGGCTGTTGATGCACCGAGAAAGCCTCCGCCACCACCTGGCCACTGTTCCCTACGCCGCTGCCCCCATACACCGCGGCATCGCTGTTCAACACCTCGACCCACCGCCCGGGCCGCGGCAGGCCGATCCGGTAGCGATGGTGCACCTCAGGGGTCAGGTTCAGAACCACCGCAATCTCAGGACCTGACTCGATTGCCCGACGGAGGAACGAAAGCACCGAGTGCTCGTGATCGCTGCAGTCGATCCACTGAAACCCGACGGGCTCATAATCGGCTTGCCAGAGCGCGGGGTTCTCGACGTAAAGCCGGTTCAGGTCCGCCACAAACTGCTGTAAACCCCGATGATACGGCCCCGCGTCGAGCAGATCCCACCGCAGTTCGCTGTTGGCGTCCCATTCCTGCGTCTGGCCGAATTCGCCCCCCATGAAGATCAGGGGTTTCCCGGGGAAACACCACTGGTAAGCCAGCACGGACCGGAGATTGGCGAACCCCTGCCAGTCGTCGCCCGGCATTCGCCCCCGCAGCGACCGCTTGCCATGCACCACCTCGTCGTGGGAGAGCGGCAACACGAAGTTCTCGTGGTGATGGTAGAGCATCGCGAACGTGAGGTCGTTCTGGTGGTACTTCCGGTGGATCGGGTCGCGCTGGAAATAATCCAGAGTGTCGTGCATCCAACCCATGTTCCACTTGAGGCTGAAACCCAATCCACCCAGATACGGCGGTCGAGTGACCAGCGGCCACGCCGTGGATTCCTCCGCGATGGTCAGCACGCCCGGATGCTCGGTGTGGACGAGGTGATTGAACTCCCGAAGAAACTGGATCGCTTCGAGGTTCTCCCGGCCGCCATACCGGTTCGGCACCCATTCGCCCCCGCGCCTCGAGTAGTCCAAATACAGCATCGAAGCGACCGCGTCGACCCTGAGACCGTCCACGTGAAACCGGTCGCACCAGTACAGCGCGTTGGCCGTGAGGAAATTGCGAACCTCGTGCCGGCCATAGTTGAAAATGAGCGTGCCCCAGTCCTGATGGGCTCCCTGGCGCGGGTCCTCATGCTCGTACAAGGCCGTGCCGTCATATCGCGCCAAAGCCCAGTCGTCCCGCGGGAAATGCGCCGGCACCCAGTCCACGATGACCCCAATGCCAGCCTCGTGCAATGCGTTCACCAGAGACTGAAAATCCGCCGGGCAGCCATAGCGGCTGGTGGGCGCGTAAAAACCCGTCACCTGGTATCCCCAGCTCGGGTAATACGCGTGCTCCGCAACAGGCAGAAGTTCCACATGCGTGAAGCCCATCCGGCGCACATAGTCGATCAACGGCCCCGCCAGCTCCCGATACCCCAGCGATTCCGTCATCGTCTTCTTGCGCCAGGACCCCAGGTGCACCTCGTAGACGCTCATCGGTGACCGGAACGGATTCCACCCCCGCCGTTGCTGCAACCACGCGCCGTCGGTCCACGGGAACCCGCCGCTGTCGTGCACAATGCCCGCGTTCTTGGGCGCCACCTCGAACCACGTCGCGTAGGGATCCACCTTCAGCGCCAGTTGACCCTGCACCGTCAACACCTCGAACTTGTACTGCGCACCCGGACCAAGGCCCGGAATGAAAACCTCCCAAACCCCGGACGCTCCCAGCAACCGCATCGCATGGCACCGCCCGTCCCAACCGTTGAAATCCCCCACCACACTCACCCGACGGGCATGCGGCGCCCACACGGCAAAACTCACGCCCGACACCCCGTCGATCACCCGGAGATGAGCCCCCAGCTTCTCGTAAACCCGCCGTTCGTTGCCCTGCCCGAACAGGTAGAGGTCCATCTCCCCAAGCGTCGGCAGGAACGAATACGGGTCCCGCGTGCTCCGTCGCCCCCCGGCACGGCCGGTGATCACCAGATCATACGCGTAGACCTGGTCCGCATCCCGAGTCACACCCTCAAACAAACCAGCGGGATCGATGCGCTTGAGCCGGATCCGCGGCTTCCCCGGCTCGTGCGTCGGCACGGCCTCGACCCCGGCGGCGTCCGGCACAAAGGCACGCACCACCACCCCGGTCCCGTCACCCAGCGGATGCATGCCCAGCAGATCGTGCGGCGAGCCGTGTCGAACCTCGATCAGACTCTTGGCTTCAGCGGGTGTCAGGATCATCGCTCCAGCAGTCTGGCACGACAGAAGACGGAATCCAACGTGAATGTGGATGCGAGAGTTCATTTCCCATGCCGAAGTGACAAGTCCAAACCAGGACTCGACCCTCGCCTTGACAGCAGGGTTGTCAGCCACACACTCGGATTCCTGCACCATGCAAACCGACCGTCGCCCATCGGCCATTCTCCGGCTCCCCATCCTCGCAGCCCTTGCCGTCAGTCTCGCTGCCGGCGCCAACCCCGTCTTCGGAGCCGGCGATGCCATCGGCCAACGCCCCTACGAACTCGACTGGGCCGGTCGCGTCCAGGATCACGTTCCGCCCCTGGTCGATTTCGAAAAGCCGTCCCCATGGCGCGTCGAGGTCCGGAACGCCGTCGCACGCTTCGAGCGCACCCGCGAACAGCAGATCTGGGGAGACTACGTCGGGAAACTCGTCTACCACGGAACCGAGACCCGAACCGATATCCGGATTCGGCCGCCAGCGCCCGTCCCCATCCGTGAGCCCTTCGATGCCGTCACCCTCTGGTGCTATGGCAACAACTGGGGCTGGACCACCGACCCAACAACGCCGCGAGTCGCCCTCTCTGTCCTGTTCGCGGATGCCGCGGGCGGCGAGTTCGCGGTGCCCATGGCCACCGTCAATTGGAAGGAGTGGCACTGCCTCCACCGCCGCCTCTCGACGGATGAAGCGGCTCGCATCAAGACCGGCGCCGCCTTCACCGGCCTCCTCATCGCCGGCGGCAGCAACCGCGACGACCGCGTCCTGTTCTTCGACAATCTCGCGGTCTATACCGAGTCGTTCCCACCCCTCTCGTTCGAGCCAAGGCCTCAACGAGGCGTGGCCGTGTTCCCGGGACAGTCCGCCGGCCTCAATGCCGGCCCCGGACGTCTCCCGTTCCCCATCGACGAACGCACCATCCTTCCCCCCACCCGAAGTGACCGATTCACCAATACCGTCCGCAGCGTCCAACTCGCGTCCGGTCCCGCGTTCGAGCTCACGCATCAGGGCGGGGACGGCGCGCTGACGTACCGCCTCACACCCCACACCGGCACGTGGGCCGACCTCGCCGTCGACTGGACCCCCGTCGCCATCCCCCGCGCTGGATCCGCACCGGATCCCCAGTCCGCCCACCGGCTCCAGCCCTGTGTCGACGGCGGTGTCCGGCTCGCCAGCTCCGGGGGCCCGGTCCTGCCAGACAAGGCTGAACACCTCGGCACCACGCTCGAACACGACATCGTCCAATCCCGGTGGCGACTGAACGCCGGTCCTGAATCCGCCGACGTCACTTACGTCTACCGGCTGTGGGCGAAATCGCTGGTGATCGATGTCAGGGCCGTTGGCGGGAGCGTGGCCGAAGTGCGGTTCGGCCGCGCGCGCGGAGACGGCCTCGACAACCCCCGGCTGGTTACCAATCCGTTCTACCCGGCCGAAGGGGGACGCCCCGCAGTGCTGGTCTGCGGCCCTTCCGAGGCGCCGTTCTTCCTGGCGGGTGCGGTCGATTGGTATCGCTCGAATGGCTCAGTGCTCTGGGCAGTCAACTCGCTGACCGACCACGATGCCGTCTACCACGGAGGCACACGCTATGTCCCCCTGACAAACGGCCGACGCAATGATTGCTTCGAGCGGTTCTTTCTCACCCTCTCGCCCTGTTACGAGGAAGTCCTGCCCTCCATCCCTAATCCGCCGTCGCCATGGAGACCGGTGACCGGCACCCGGCTCTGGCGCGCCCACGGGGCGTCCGATCGTGGCCGCGACAGGCAGTACTGGGCCGATGTCCACCGCCACGGCATGACCCAGGTGGTCATCACCGACCATGAGACCCTCTGGCGGGATGGCGGCGAGAGTTTCACGTTCCGAACACGCGCCGCACCCGGCAAGGGCGGTGACCCCGGCGCGTACGCCTACGCCCGCTTCCTGCAGGACACGTTGGGCTTCGTCTACGGCCCGTACAACAACTTCACCGACTTCGCCCCCGTGAACGAATTCTGGAACACCGACACGGTCGCCCGAGATCCGCACAACCAGCTTCAGCGGGCCTGGATGCGCTGTTATGCCCCCAAACCGGCGCGCGCCGTCGAGTTCTGTTCCCGGTTGGCGCCTCAGATCCAGCAGAAATTCCAGTTCAGCACCGCCTACTGCGACGTCCATACCGCCGTCGCACCCTGGCACCGCGTCGACTACGACCCCCGCGTGCCCGGGGCCGGAACGTTCGCCGCAGTCTTCTACGCCTACGGCGAAATCATGCTCCTCCAGAAACAGGCCTGGAACGGCCCCGTCTATTCCGAGGGCAATTATCACTGCTTCTACATGGGCCTCACCGACGGCAACTACGGCCAGGACCAAAGCTATCGCCCCGCCGACAACCCCTGGCTCGTCGACTTCGACCTGCGACGAATGCATGACCTCGGCTGCAACTTCGGCATGGGCAACCTCGATATGTTCTATGCCAATGCGCCCCAACCGCGCCGCACCCGCGAGGAGCGCGACACCGAAATCGACCGGTTCCTCGCCGCCACCGTCGCGTTCGGACACCCGGGCTTCCTCGTCATGGAAGGCGGGATGGCCAACGCCCTCCGCAGCTACTACCTCCTGCAGCAGCTCCAAAGCCGCTACTGCCTCACCAACGCCCTCGAAATCCTCTACGCAACCGACGACGGCCGACTCCTCGAGACGTCCCACGCGGTGGCCACCGGCGCCTATCGCCGCTCCCAGGTCGTCACCCGGTATGCGGACGGCACAGTCACCGCCGCCAACGGCCACCGCAGCGAGCGCCTCCGCGCCCTCGCCTTCGGCCGACTCCTCGACCTCCCACCCAACGGCTTCGCCGGCTGGTCCGGCGACGGAACCCTCGACGTGTTCTGCGGCGACACCAACGGCCACCGCGCTGACCTCGCCTTGACCCCCGCCTACCGTTACGCCGACGGCCGCGGCGTGTTCACCCGCTTCCCCCAGGCCGCCGCTGACGGCCCCGCCGTCTGCCGCGCCCTGCCAGACCGCCAGTTCGAGATCTTCACCCACGGAACCGTGGAATGCGGATTCGCCCTGGACGTCGCCTCCGCCGTCGCACTGGACAAGGAAGGCAAGGAACTCGGCCCCGCCCAATGGCGGAGGGCACGCGGACTCACCTACCTGATCCCGTCCACCAACGCCTTCAGCTACCGGCTCACCGCACAGCCCCACGCCGCCGACCGCGAACCCGACCTCGCCGCCGACCGCGATGTCGTCGTCCCGGGCGAACAGGTAACTGTCCGCGGCCGGGAATCGCACGAAATCCGCATTCCCTCCGATGCCAAGCCCGGCCAACGGCTCTGGCTCGAATTCGAGAACCGCTGGATCGATTTCACGGTCACCTCGCTCGCGGACCTCGACGCGAGGCTCGAGGGCGACCGCCTCCAAATCCGCGTGGTCAGCCACCTGCCGAATCCCACCGACTTCACACTGCAGGCGGGGACCGCCACACGCTCGTTCACAGCAAACCCCCGGGAGAAGGTCACCCTCGATATCGACCTCGGCGACCCCAGCGTGGAATCGACGATCACGCTGCCCATCGAGCTTCGATCGGACGCGATGGCACAGCGGCTCGAACTCGGCCTCCGCTGCGTTCGCGAAGTGACGCCCCTGGTCCCAATGCCCGGCCAGTCGAGAATTGGGATGGTGCTGCGGGGGCAAAAGGAGACCGCCGAGTTCGGCGCGTCAGGGGCCACCGTCCATGCGCAGACGATCGAGTGCGGCGGAGTCGCCAAGGCCGGGCTCTTCATGCATCCCCCCTGGCAGACGGGCACCGGCCTTGCCTTTGCCCTCTATGACCCGATCCAGCTCCCAACCCAACCACGCGCCGCCTTCCGCGCCAGCGTCGGCAAGCGCGATGGCAGCGATCCCGGCGATGGCATCCTCTTCCGACTGACGGTCGTCGACCCCGCGGGAATCGAGACCGTTGTCGCCCATACCACGGTCACCCGGCACGAATGGCTGCCCCTCGAAGCGAACCTCTCCCCCTGGGCGGGCCAGCGCATCCGCCTCAAACTCATCGCCGACGCCGGACCCCGCGATGACTCGACCGGCGACTGGGCCGCCTGGGCCGATCTGCGGATCGAGACCCTCGAACCCGTCCTCCATCGCCGGCTCACACCGGCGGCGACGTCACTCTCCTCCCCGCCTGCTGCCGCAGGCGCTGACCGCGGCCGGTGACGGAGAAACGCACGACATGGTGACAGGTTATCAGTCTGCCAAGTCCCGGCAGGCGCGTTGTAGGTTCGATCGTTGTGCGAGCGATAGAGTGCCAGGTTCATAGTCCACCGACGCCCGCAATGAGCACGGCCGGAGAAGTTGGATATTGAGGAAATTGGCAGGAATGGGGACAATGAGTCTGTCACTCTATCGTCATCCCTGCTGTCCAGAGTACCGCGCCGGTCAATTGCCCAGCCTTGTCGCAGGTCTTGCTCCGTTTGCGTCTCTGGCAGCGGCCACGCCGACCCGCGCGGCGTCTGCTGCCCAAGCAAACCAAACGCCTCCCTCGGGCGTCTTGAGCCACTCGCGGAAGCGGAGCATCATGACCTGGGGATCATAGAACACCTCGTCCATCGCCACCTCGATCATGGCCCATTCCGATGTCAACGCCGCAGCCGGTGCGCCACCCGACTGCGTCGTCCCCAGTGTCTGGATCGGGTGAATCTGGATTGCGACGGGCCGCCGGAGATCGAGCGTGCACTCGAGGCGACTCATCGTCTCGGTCGGTGTCCCATCCAGCAGCCCGGCGAAGGTGACGAAGTGCTGCGCGGGCGGCGAGCTCTCGATGCCGACCCCGCCGGCACCGGCACCCGGCGCGACAAGGTGCGTCGTGTCGGCTCCCGGAGTGATCAACCCCAGCGCGAGTTTCCCGGCGTTGAACTTGATCCCCCAGCGGGTGCCAGCCGCGTTGACCTGCGCCGGCACACCGTCCGCTTCCCGCCCCACCGGCCCCGATTGCCCATTCGAGAAAAGCCATGTCCCGGGCGTCGGACCGTCGGCGGCGAAGTTCTTGGGATCGTCAAAGTCCCAGTACAACGGCGTGGGCTCGCCCAGGAACACCTCGATCCAACTGGCACCGCCGAAGAACCGCACGATCTTCTCGTGGCCCGCTGGATCCAGGCATCGGAACTCGACCACGGCGGGGCCGCGTGCCGTGCACTCGATGCGATAGGGCGACTGACGATGGGAGGCGATGTCGCCAAAGCCCGCCCAACCGCTTCCGCCTGGCATGGTCAGATCGCGATCCGCGGCCGACTTCACTTCCCATCGGTAGATGTGCGCGCCTTCTGCTCCCAGGAACGCGCGAACCCGATCGTTCTCGATCCAGTGGCCACCGCCGGCCTCGGGGCGCGTGCGGACCGCCCCTGGCAGGGAACTGGCGGATGCCGTGGCACCCAGGTAGACATGAACCAATGCCGTCTCTTCCCTCCCGAGTCGGCCGTCGACGATAAAGCTGAGGCGGCTGTTGCCGGCTTCACCGGCGGGCTCCAGTTGGGCCAGCAGTTCGCGGCGGGCCGACGATTCAGCGTTTACGGCAAACGCTCGCACCGGCTTGCCAGCCAGCTCGGATGGCAACGAAAGCAACACCTCGACGGGCAGATGAAAGCGGTCCTGTCCGCCCGCCTGGATGGTCAAGCCGAGTCGGTGCGTCGCCGCCGGATCCGCCCAGGAGAGCTCGGGGGCGAGCGGAGCCTTCGGGGTCCGATCCGGCTGCAGGCAGCGGGTCGGACGCCTGGGAAGCGCCAGCCCGATGATCTCCGGAGCGGGCAGGGGCCGACCCGAACGTGCGCCGTCCGCCGCAGCGGCCAACCGGCCCAGGAGCGCGTCGTACTCGGCCACCCGATTGGTGTAACGTCGCAAGGTCCAGTCGAGCGCGTACGGCTTGCTCTCGGCCAGCCAGAGGGCGGCGAACTCGCGTCCCAGCCTCTCGTGGGCGTCCCGGTTGCTGCGGATGAGCTGTTCGATCGGGGCCAGGGCTTCCGCCCCGGCGGCCGCCGCATGCGCCGCCTCGTAGCGCTGCGCCGCCTCGAGCCCATCGAGCATCCGCTGGCCGATCCGCTCCATGCGGCGGGCGCCGAACAGGAAGGCATCGAGCACCTCCGAATGGCATCGCGCTTCACGTCGGCATGCCCGCAGGTGCTCGATCGCCGGCCGCACAATCGCCAGCAACTCGGCAGCGGCGGATTGCACGGCAGCCGGCTTCGTTTTGGGGACGAAGTCGCGTTCCCAGAACCGCGCGTTGAACATGCCCTTCATGGCGGGCAGTCGATGGGTGCGCTCGAGCAACTCGACGGCGCGGCCGAAATGGTCGCCCGCCTCGCCGAACAGCACGGCGCCGACGCGCCGGTTGAAAGTCGCGACAGGAGTCGTGGCGCCGGTCCAGGCGCATTCGGCCGCCCAGGCGTCGGCATGCCATTTCACGGCGTTGATCGCTTCCCCATCGTCCTCCCAATCCGTGTTCAGCATGCCCAGGGCGCCGTGCTTCACACCATCCCGGACGAAATGCCGGATGTTGGTCACCGCCACGCCAAAGTCCGGCAGGATCCGGCTCCAGTTGTTCACGCCCGGACACACGAAGAACTCGTACCCGGACTTGGCGAAGGGGACGATCTGATCCTCGAAACTGGCGCGCGCGTCATATCCCCAGGTCAACAGGATGGTCTCCTTGGGGACTTGATCGAGATGGTCCGGATGCTGGAGGATGATGTCGCCCCACATCATCATGCGTTTGCCGTACCGATCCCGAAGCAGATCGTGCACGCGGCGGATATGGCGGACGTAGACGCCGCCGACACCAATCGTCGCGGCGAGCTCCCGCGCGGGGCCGGTTCCCAAACCCCACGTCTCGTCGCAGCAGACATTGAACCAGGGGAACGGCAACAACGGGCAGACCTCCGAATACAAGTCGTCCAAGAGCTGATACGTCTCGTCGCGCACCGGCGTGAGCACATCTGCCGTCTCCCGCAAGGAGGCGTAGTCCGGATGCTTGAGGATATTGCCGAAGTGCCCGAACGACTGCTGGTTCCCGAGAATGTCCATGTGGAGCGATCGAGCGTGGGCCACGAGCGCGGAAAGGTCTTCGGGGGTGAGTGAGCCATCCGGGGGGCCGATCTTCGGGTGCTTCTTGAAGGCGTACTGGGACTCCATGTAGTACGTCATCAGGTTCAACTTCAGATACGAGGCAAGAGACGCCTCGAACTTGAGCGTCTCGAGCTTCGAGCTCGGACCCCGGGTCAGATCGTCCTGGAAACACCGCCAACGCAACGACGGCCAGTCACGAACCCGGAGGCACGGCACGCGGTCGCCCTGCCGATTGGCCCGAATCAGTTGACGGAGCGTCTGCAGACCGTGCACCAGGCCTGAGGCAGTCGTCGCCACGCAGACGGCTTCCCCGGGGCGCACCTCGAGCGTGTAGGATTCCGGAGAGTCTCCCGGCGGCAGGGCGGGAACATCGCCGGCCGCTCCGTCCGCCGCAAGCCGGAAGCGGAATCCCCCGGACTCCGTTCCCTTTACGGGCGCGGACTTCAGACCGGCGCGCTCGAGCTCTTCGTTCAGCAAGCTCCCGAGCGTTTTCGACAGGCCTCCGGGGACCTCGAGCCGGAGCGGCCCGGTCAAAGCGAAGCCGCCGGATCGGCGATCCACCGCCTTCGGGAAGGGGATCAGCCGAAGGTCCTGCCCATCGCCATCAGCGGCCAGGAGCCGGGCGGCGACGAGGGCCAGCGAGAGATAGATCGAGCGGTGCATGAGGGGACTGGGACACGCCGCATCCCCCGCTCTGCAGACAGACTGTGATTCTTGTGAATCGGGGCACTACGGCGTGTAAGCGCGGTAGAAGACCTTGGGTTGCGCCGGATCGAGCGGCAGGATGAGAGTCACGTTGGTCCCCTGGAGCACGTTCGTCGAGAAGCTCGTCCAGGTCCGGAAATCGGCGCTCGATTGCACCACGTACGAGAGTCCCCTCTTGCCCTGGACATCCAGACTCAGGAGATTCCCCGGCAGCGCGGTCAGCTCCAACCGCGGCGCCGGATCGGTTGGATCAGGCACATCGAGCGGGACATACAGATTGTCGATGTAGGCCGCGTCGGCGCCGATGCTGAAATTGGCATCCTTGACGTAGCGCCAGGCGAACCGGTTGCGTCCGGCCCCCACGTTGACCACGTACCGTTGCCATCCCACCTCCCCGGACCACCGCTGCATTCTGACGCCATTGACGTAGAATTCGAGGAAGTCCCAATTCGCTTCGGAGCTGACCTTCAGGTCAAACGCCACGGCGCCGGCAAGGGTGTTGGCGGCGAATTCGAGCACGCTCTCCTGGCCGTTGCCGAGCGGCCCGGACCGCAAGGCGAACCTGCCGGCGGCGGCGGTTGTGGACTGCAGCTGCCAAGGGGCAGTCGCCGAGTTCGCCCAGGGCGGGGCGGCGAGGGCTGCCGCCGTGAACGGCGGCTCGAAAGTGTAGGTCGCCGTCGTGGGCGCGAAGCGGGCCGTGATCGTGTAGTTCCGGTCCATCAGGAGAACCAACGGATTATCGGTCGAGGTCACCGTGCCTTCCCAGCCGACGAAGGCGAAATCGCGGTCTGGGGTGGCGGCGAGGGATTGCGTCGAGCCGGCGGGGTAGGGGCCCGAGCCGGGGGTGACCGTGCCGCCCGCGGGCGCGGTGATGTTGAGGCTGTAGAACTCGACGCGATCGTTGTCCACGATCACGAGGCTCGCCTGGCTCTGGCTTCCGAGCACGCCGCCGCCCTGCGGATTGGCGAGCTCGAGGACCACCGTCTCGGCGTCCTCGGGATCGGTGTCGTCGATCAACGGGACATCAAAAGACTTCTCGGTCTCGCCCGCAGCGAACTCGAGAGTGCCGGCGACGGACTGGTAATCGCTCCCGGCAACGGCCGATCCATCGCGCGTGGCGTAATCCACCGCGGCCGCATCCCCGCTCGGTCCGGTGCGGCGGACGACCACCGCGGCGTTGCCAGCGTTCTCGTCCGCCCGGAACACGGCCGCGCTGAACGCGATGGCGCTCTCGTTGTCCTCGATTGTCAGCGTGGCCGTCAACTGGCCGCTGCGGCTGTAGCCTGTCGGCAGGTTGGTGAGGATCAGGAACACGGTTTCATCCCCTTCGGGCAAGGTGTCATCGAGCACCGGCACTTTGAAGGTCTTGACGGTGTCATTGACTGCGAATTGCAGCGTGCCCTGGGTGGCGGTATAATCAGCTCCGGCCTGGGCGGAACCGTCCCGGGTCGCGTAGTCGACCGTGACTGCCGTCTGCAGGTCGCCGCTGCGGAGGACGGTGATCGTCGCTTCCTTGGCATTCTCGGCGGCGCGATAAAACGCGGCGCTGAATTGGAGGGCGCTCAGGATGAACTTCTCATCGCCATGGATCCGGGCCACCCGGTTTCGCGGCAGACCGTTCGCGTGGGTGAAGTCGCCGCCGATCGCCATAGCCGTGTCCGACTGCACGGCCAAAGCCCGGACGAGGGCGTCCGCGCCTTCGCCGACCTCGTAACCGGTGTCGACGCTCCCGTTGGGATTGAGGCGCGCGTACCGGAGCCGTTCGACACCGCCCACCTCGGTGAAGTCTCCGGCGACCAGGACCTTCGCGTCGGGCTGGACGGCCACCGCCCAGACCGAGGCGTCCACCCCTGTTCCCGGATCGAATGACGTGTCGAGCGACCCGTCCGCATTGAGCCGGGCAATGCCCGCGCGATCGACGTTGTTGAACTTCGTGAAGTCCCCGCCGAGGACAATCCGCCCGTCGGCCGCAACCGCCACGGCGCGCACGGGGGCGTCGGGACCCGTCCCGGACGCGAACGTGGTGTCGAGGCTGCCGTCGGCGCGGAAACGCGCGATGTAATTGTAGGCGCCGCCGCCGGCGCCACTGAACGCGCCGGCCACCACCACCTGATTGTCCGCCTGGACCGCCAGGGCGTAAACCCCGCCGGGAGCGCCCACGCCCGGGTCAAACGTCGTGTCGATCGAACCGTCCGCCATCAGGCGCGCGATGCCGGTCCGTGCCACGCCGCTCATGTTGCCAAAGTCGCCGCCCACGACAATCGTCCCGTCCAAGCCGACCCCGAGAGCGCGCACGATCCCATCCGCGCCAAAGCCGGTCTGGAAAGCGGTGTCGATCGTGCCGTCCGCGTTCACGCGCGCGATCCGCATCGCGGACAGGTTGTCGTAGTTCCTGAACTCGCCGCCGATCAGGATGCGGCCGTCGGCCTGGAGCGCAAGGGCATGAACGGCGGCGTCGGCCCCGGCTCCCGGGTTGAAGAAGCTGTCCAGGTAGCCGTCCGTATGCAGGCGGACCACGCGGTTGAGCACCACACCATCGAATTCGGTAAAGACGCCGCCGGCGAGTATCTTGTCGTCGCTCTGGACGGCGACGGTGTACACGGGGCCGTTGGCCCCCTGGCCCGGGTTGAACGCGAAATCAACACTGCCCGGGGTCTCGTCATCGACGATGGTCACCACGGCGTTGGTGATGGCGCCGAGGACGGTGGTTCCGGCCAGGGAACCCGCCGGGCCCTTCGGATTGCGGAGCGCCACCTGGAAGGCTTCGTTCCCCTCGCCGAGGGCGTCGTCGAGCACGCGCACCTGGATCGTCTTGGCGGTTTCTCCCGCCCGGAAGACCAGGGTTCCACTCCCGTCGGGCGCCAGCACGTAGGCGTCCCCGAGGAATGACAACGTGCCGCTCGCAGCCAGGTAATCCGAGCCAGCCTTGGCGGTGTCATTGGTGGTCGCGTAGTCGACCGACACAGGGTTCACGGTACCGCCCGCGCGCTCGATGGTAATCGAGACCAGGCGCTCGAACTCGTTGACGCGCGTCTCGGCGGCTGCGAAGCCGAGAGCGCAATCGTCATCGGCAATCACGACGCGGGCGACGGCCTGCGGTCCCAGGCTGGTGGTTGAGGCCGCGTTCGTGGCCAGCGTCAGCAGGAAGGTCTCGTTGGTCTCAACCAGGACATCGTCCAGCAAGCGAACCGCCACCGTCAGGTTGCTCACCCCCGCGCCCAGTGTCACCGTCAGATTCGTGGCCACGAAGTCCTCGCCGCCGATGGCCGTTTCGTTGGTGGCCGTCAAGTCAACGACTGCCGTGCCCTCGAGGATCCCGAGGCGCCGCAGCGTGATGATCGCGTTGGTGCCGTTCTCGTTGGCCCGGAACTCGGCCTGGCTGAACTCGATTGCGGTGTCGTCATCGATCAGCGTCAAGGTGGCGATGGTCTGGCCGCCGAGAGGGATGCCACCGCCCTGGTTCAGAAGCGTCAGGGTGATCGTCTCCCCGGCCTCGACTTCGAGGTCGTCGAGAATCGCAATGGGCAGGTACTGGACGGCCTCGCCCGCGGCAAAGGCGACCGTGCCGTTGGTCGAAACGAAGTCGACGCCTGGAGTGGCGGTGCCGGCGGACACCACGTAGTCCACCGTGGTCGCGCCGTTCGCGTTCCCGGTCCTGCGGATGGGGATGCGTGCCACGCCCACGCTCTCGACGGCCGTGTAGGCCGTCTGGGCGAACTCGATCGTGCCGTCATTGTCGTCAATGGTCACCGTGGCCGAGCCCCCCCCGATGGTCGCGCCCGGCGTCTCGAGGATCGTCATGACGACGTCCTCGCGATACTCCTGGGTTGGATCGTCGATGGGATAGACCGGGATTTCGATTTCCGTGACTCCCGGCGCAAAGACATAGACGTTGGTGAGGGTCTGGTAGTCCGATCCATTGCTCGCGTACCCCCCGAGCTGGACCAGGACCCGTTGGCTGCTGTTCGTCGTCCCCTCCCGCGTCAGAAGGAACATCCCGGGCTTGGCGCCCTCCTCGCGCGCCTCAGCGGACGGGGCGGAGACGGACACAATCGAGGCATCATCGTCGAGGATGGTGTACGTGTGCGTCTTGTAGACGTCGAACTGGCCGTTCATCGGGATGCCAACAATCAGGGAATTAGTGACGACCTCGTTGGTCTGGACGGGCTCACCGACCTCGTTCGTGATCGTGATATCGTTGGTGGTCACCCAGTTGCTGATCCAGGAGGGAGGCTCGAGCAGGGTGATCACCAGGGTCCGGTTCGACTCGGGCAGATCGTTGGGATTGATCGGCAGGGCCAACAGCTGGGTGCGATTCGTGTACGGGTCGTCGCTGTACGGGAACACCACCATGCCGGTCGCCGTCAGCAACGGGTAGTCCACGTCCGGCAACGCGGTCCCGCCCGTCACCTTGTAGTGCACCGTGATCGGCACATCCTCCGCCGCAGGGTTCGCACTGATCGACACCGCCATCAGCGCCGCCCCCCAATCCTCGGGGCCGCTCCCGGTCAGGAAGTTGAAGCCCACTGCCGGCAGCGATCCGCTGTCGTCGTCCGCAATCGTGACCGCCGCCTGGTACTCCGCGCCGAGCGTGTAATCCGTGCTCGGCAGAACTTCGATGATGGCATACTCGGAATCCTCCCGCAGCCGGTCATCAATGGGCGTGAGCGTTACCGTGATGCGCCCGATCGTGGGCGGGAAGCGGAGGCGCGTCCCGACGGCCGTGTAATCCCCCAGCTCCTTGGCCGTCCCCGTCATGCGGACTTTGACGATCAACTCCCGGTTGACGTCGCCCGACCGCGTCAGGACGAATTCCCCGGTCTCGGCAGGCTCGGCAGCTGCATTGTCGGTGGCCGTGACGCTCACGACCGGCAGCGCCCGATCCAGAATGGCAACCGTGGCCGTATTCGGTGTGCCGATGTTGTAAATGGGACTGTCAGTCAGGAAGACCTCGACCGTCTTGCCGCCGTCCTTGGCGCCATTGTCGCGGGGGGTGACGAGCACACTGACCGACGGTTGGCCCGCGGGGATGACAGCCGAGCCGGGCAGCGTGGCGTAGTCCGCGCCGGGCACGGCCGTGCCCGAGACGAAATAGTTGACGGTCAGGGAACGGGTGAGATCGCCCTGGCGAGTGAACACGAACGTGCCCGTCTCGCGGTTCAGCTCGGCGCCCACCTTGTCCGTCGCCACGACGGTCACAGTCGGCAGATCATTGTCCACAATCGTCACGCCTGCCGACCCGGCGGCAATGTCATACGCGGCGTCTGCTTCGATGCTGGCGAGGACTTGCTCGTTCCCCTCGAGGTAAAGGTCCGGCCGGGCGACCACCGGCAGATTCACAAACGTGGCCCCGGCAGGGAGCGTCACCGTCGTCGGCAACGCTGCATAGTCCGATCCGCCCGTGGCCGTGCCCTCGATCCGGAGCTTGACCGTGACGGGTTCCGAGGTCAAACCGGAGCGGGTCAGGACCAAGAGCCCGGCGTCGTCCTGATTCTCGGTGGCTACCGGGGAAAGGGCGACGATCGACACGATGGGCCGGGTCGCGGGCTTGGCGCTCAGCGTCATCCGGGCCTCCCCGGGCCATGCCGGCAGGTAATCCGAGTAGTTCTGGAACCACGTGTCCACCCCGTTCACCGGCAGCAGCTCCCAGCCGCTGTAGTTGATGTAGTTCGTGTTGGTCTCCATCGTGCCCGAATCGCCGTTGGTGAAGACGATGCGCATGACCTGCAGCGGATACATCAGGGTGAGAATCGCCTGCTTGTCGATGCTGTCCGTCACGCCGCCGGGGGGTTTGATGTCGACATTCACCGTCACAACGCCGGTGGGGAAGTCGACGGCGTAGAAATCATACGTGCCCTCGGAGTCGCCGAAGGGCGTGGGCACCACGTTGGTTTGGGTCACGATGTTGGTCAGGTCCTCGTAGTCAGGCCCTGCCTGCGCGCTCCCCCCCAGCAGAAAGACCGCCTGCAGCGCCGTGTTGGTGTCGCCCGTCCGCGTCAACGCGAACGTCCCGGCGGTACCTGCCACCGCGTCGGCGTTGGTCAGCGTCAGTGCCGTCACCACCGTGCGCGGCGTCGCCAGGAATTGCACGCCCTCGGCATCGCGGTCCACGAGCACGATCGGCGAGTTGAAGTTGAGGGGCTTCGTGACGTACCCGTTCAGGAAGGCGCTGACCGGATGATTGCCGGCGGCCAGGTTGACCAGCGTGAACGCGCCGTCCGAGTCCGTGTACGTCCACTGGTAGTTGGTCAGGTACTCGTAGCTCCCCTCGGTCAGGGCGCCGTTCGAGATCCGGACGTCGCGGACCGGATTGCCGAACGTGTCCGCCACCACCCCGCTGATCCGCAGCGTCGCCGGCGAACCGACGGTCACCACGACATGCTTGCTCGTGGTTCCCCCCTTCATGTCGCTGACGTCACAGCGCACGACGTACTCGCCCTGCGCGGTGAACATTCGCGACACCACGGGGGTGTTGCCGACAATCTGGTCGTCGCTGAAGCTCCAGTAGTAGGAGAGCGCATCCGCGTTGGGATCGCTGGCGGCGGCCGTGAACTGAATCGCCCCGCCAACCGCCACGACGTTCGTGGACGCGGTCACGGTGACCTCGGGCGGCACGTTGTCGGTGTCCACGCCAGTGTGCACCACGATGTCGTACCACGTCTCCTCCCCCGCCCCGCCCTTGGCGACCGGCGTGATGTACACCTTGGATTCCTCGTCCGCGTAAGTTCGCCCGACGAGAATCGCCGCGTCGTCCCGTCCGTGCCGGGAGCCGGGCGTGGTGTCCAGCAGATCGCTGTAGCCATTGGCCTGCTGCCAGGAGGCCCAGTGCAATTCCACGCCGTTCTGTTCCCACGGGTTGGTGGTGATCCGCGTCCGGGCGCTCACCCAGTACGTCCGCTGGGCGTCCTTGGGAACCCGAAGCGCGTACTGGCGGCCGTCGACCAGATGCGGCACGTCGTGGACGTAGATCCGGTTGGTGCTGCTGCTCGTGGCATTGCCGATATAGGCCTCCGTGAGCCAGCCCAGGATCTTCTTGCCGATCGCGTTGAAATGCCCGCGGAAAGCCGAGACCTGGGTCGAACTGGTCGGCCCCTCGCCGCCCCCGCTGCCCATCACATCGTAGATGTCCCCGTACTCGATGTCGTCCCCGACGCCGATCACGCTGTCATGCCCCACCACGCTGTCGATGTCGAATGGGTTGTTGTTCGGATTCGGCGGCAGCACCGGGCGTCGCGTCTCCCAGAAATTGGCATGACCCAGGCCATACACATGTCCCAACTCATGAATCGCAAGGCCGGCATCGGACCCCTGCAGCCACGTCACCCCGCCCCCGCCCAGCCCGCCCCACTCGAATCCGGGGACATTCGGGTGCCGCATCATGATGATGTCGTACGTGGTCGCGTCGTACCCGGCGGAAAGCGCGGCCGCCACGGCGTCCATGAGGATCGCTCCCGGCCCCTCGAAGGAATAGTCGAGCTTCGGATACGGCAGGGTCAACACGGGGCTGATCGTGGCGATCAAGGCCGTCTTGTTGTACGAAGCCTCGACATAGAAGTCATTGACCTCGTGCATCACGGCCTGGGCCTCGGACTCGGTGATCGGCACCCGGGTGTCATCCGGGAATACCAACCGCAGGTAAAGCACCCGCTTCGTGCCGCATGAGCCGTTGGGATGCTCCGGCGGCGGCATGGTCCACACCGGATTGTCCGCCGGCCCGGCTCCCCCCGCCGACGCCAGACCGACGCGGGCCTGCCGGTCCGCCTCGGCCAACGTCGTGTTCAATTCCGCACCGTGACTCGCGTCGCACACCCGGATCCATTGACCCCCGAAGTCCATCAGCAGAGGCGGTCGGCCCGCCGCCTCCGTCTTGCCGCACACGGCGCAACCCGCCGCCGCCGCGGCCTGTCCCGAGGCGAGCACCGCCGCCGATTCGTCCGCGTCCAGGACCCGCGCAGGGTCCTCGTGCAAGGCCAGCACTTCGCCCACGGCGATCCCGTGAACGGCGATGTTCTTCTGCGTCATCTGGGCCCGGCGACTGCCGTAGACATACGCGCGAAACACCCGTCCCGACCCGGACAGAATGAAATACCGCATCTTGCCGTCCGGGAACTCGCGATAGTCCGAGCCCGGCCGCGGCGAGACCCAATACACTTCGAGATTGCCCCGGCCGCTGATGACTTCCTCGAGAAGGGGCTGCAGTTCTTGCGGCAGCGCCTGGCGCACCCTCCACGGCACAGCCCGCTCCAAGGCCTTCCGCGGGTTGACCTTGATCTCGCGGGCGAGAGCGTCGAGTCGGGCAACCGCCAGCTGCCGGCCGGTCTCGAGGTCCGGCCGGCCTGCGCCAGTTTCCGGTTCGAGCCACCCCGCCGCCCAGGCGTCAAACGCGGCGTAGGCCGACACGACCTCCGCCGCCGGCGACGACGCTGGGGTGCGAGCCGCCGTTTGGGCGGGCGCCGCGTGACGACTCGACGGCACCGCCTCGATGGTCAGCAGCTTCACCGGCGGTGTCGGGGACGGTGCAAGAGCCTCCGCCCGACCGCCCGGCACAGGCGCATTCCGCGTCCGAAAGCCGGCTTGCCCAAGAAAGACGAGCACCATGGCAGCCGACAGGCCGCCCACAATCCATTTCGCGTGCTTCATGAAACCTAGTTGCGGGGGAATCCTAGCGGATCGAATCCGACGGTGTAAATTCAATTGTCGGCGTCAGCCCCAAGGCCGCCAGCACCCGGTCCACTTGAAGGGCCGCCGTCTGCAAGCTGCCCTCCGTCCAGATCACGTGCGACGCCAGCGCCATCTTCCGGCGGACCGGCCACTGGGCCTGAACCCTCGCCGCCGCCATGTCCGCCGACCAGCCGCGGGCTGTCAGGCGCTGCTGCTGGCTCTGGGCCGTGCAGGCCACGCACACCACGGCGTCAAAATCGCCCCCGGCGTCGGTCTCGAACAAGAGAGGAATTACCACCACCCCTGCCGGCCGGCCCGCCGCACGCCAACCTTCCGCTTCCCGGTGCCACACCTCCCGGATCCGGGGATGCAGGATGGCTTCGAGCGCCCGGCGCGCGTCGGGGTCTGAGAACACCCGCCGGGCCATGGCGGCGCGGTCCAGCCGCCCCGTGGCATCCAGGATCCCCTCCCCGAACTGCGCCCGGATCGCCTGGAGCGCGGGCTGCCCCGGCTCGACCACCTGGCGGGCCACAAGATCCGTGTCCACCACCGGCAGACCACGCTGCTCGAACCAGCCCGCCACGGTCGACTTCCCCATGGCGACGCCGCCCGTCAGACCAACGAGTTGGGTGCGAGAGGAGCTCACTGGAGAAGCGCCCGGTAGTACCTCGCCGACCGCGTCGGAGGCACCAGGTCCATCCACACCCAGGATCCGCTCGGCGAACTGTTCGTGTGGACGGGCGTCCACGTGGACAAATCCGAGGACGCCTCCAGCAGGTAAGCCCGGCCCGGATACCCTTGCACCGCCACCTGATAGCCGCGGTCCGGCAAAACGGCGATCGAAAGCCGGGCCGCCACAGCCGCGTCGGGCAACGGCAGATAGAGATTGTCGAGAAAAGCGGCGTCCGATCCCGCGCTGAAATTGGCGTCCTTCACGTAGCGCCACTCGAGGGTGTTCACCCCCGCCGGCACGTGGAACTGATAATTCTCCCATCCGATCTCGCCGCTCCATCGTTTGAGAAGCGAGCCGTTGAGATAGAACTCGAGACCATCCCAGCCTGCCTCGGAGCTGACCCGAACCCGAAACGCCCCGGTCCCCTCGATCAACTGGGTCTGGAGGAACAGGGCGCTGACCGCACCGTCGCTGATCGAACCCGACCGAGCGGCATACTGGCCGGCAAAGGCGGTCTCGGATTGGACGAACCAGAGGGCGGCTCCGGCGCTGCCCCAGGGAAGCTGGGGGCTGAACCCGCCCGACTCGAAGCCTTCGGTCTGGCTGATCACGCGGAAGGTCGCGGAAAGGGTGTAGTTCTGGGTCATGACCAGGGAGATCGGATTCTCGAGAGTGTTCAGGCTGCCCTGCCAGCCGAGGAACTCGAAGTCGCGCGCCGGCAGCGCAGTCACGGTCTGGATCGAGCCCTCGAGATACAACCCTCCCGCCGGTTCAATCGTGCCTCCCAGACCGGCGAGCAGGGTCAGGCTGTAGTAGGTCTCGACCGTCGTGAAAATGTGCCGCAGGGAGACGATCCCGTACTCGCCGCCAAAGCCGTCCACCGCCACGCGATAGACCTGCCCGCGCTGGACCGTCACTGTCAAATCGCTGTAGCCGCTGCCCGGCCTCGCGTCGTCGTTCGCCCCCACGAGCTCCAGTCCGGACACCGCATCACCGGTATACACGGCCAGCAGGGTGTCGAAGGTGGACCCCTGGGTCGTGAGTTCCAGCGTGCCCCCGGCCGGAGCCTGAAACCAATACCAGATCGAGTGCTCGCCCTCGTTTCCCGCGTGCGCCGGTTCCCCCGGTTCGCGGGTGGCGAACTCGGTGTCGGCGGTCGTCGTTCCCGACAACTCGGTCAGCTCGAGGGCATCGGCGAAATGGTCATTCAAGGAAGGGATGTACCGGACGACGACCACGGAAGGCCGGCTGGCGTTGCCCGCGAGATCCCAGGCAACGGCGCGGATCACATTCGTCCCCGGCGGCATGGTCAGCGACAGGTTCCAGGTCACGGTGCCGTTCGCAAGGACCGGCGGTTCGTCATTGAGCTGGACCTCGACGGCGCTGACGCCGGTGGCGCCCGGGTCGGGGTCCTTGGCCGTCCCGGTGATGCGGACGAGGTTCGTGGTAAACAGCGCCTCGCTCGGAGGCTGCGTGATGTTCACGAGCGGCGCCACGGTGTCCGGCCCGTCCCCGGCGGTCACGCTCAGCCGGATGGTCCCCTGCCCGCTCTCGTCATACCCGGCCACCGCAATGCGGTAGGTCACGCCCGCGCGGGCATCAAACACGACGTTCGCCTTCAAGCCATGAACGACATCGTTGGTCGAGGCGGCCACCAGCTTGAGGTTCGCCAAAGCACTCCCCGTGTACACCGCGAGAACCGGCGGAAACGAACTGCCCGCCGTGTCCACCACCACCCGCATCGCGTTCGTCGGCGACCACGTCCACCAGACTGACGCCGCCACATCCGGGTCCTCGCCGTGAAACGGTTCGGCCGGCTCGATCGTCGCCTGCACGTTGGCGCCGGTGGAGATACCGCCGCCCGGCGCCAGCTTGATGGCGTCGGCGAAGTGGTCGTTGGCGGGCCGCACGACCGCGTTATAGGTCCTGACCGTGACGTTGGTGCTCCAGGACTCGGGCAGCAGCTCGCCGGTCTCGTTCGTGATCGTCAGGTCCTGCCCCACCGCAGTGAACCGGACGGTGAAGTTCGTGGTCACCGGATACGCCGGCACGCTGAGCAGGGCGGTGAACGTCCCGTCCGCCGGCACCGGGTCCGGCGGCGCCCCGTCATCGGCCATCGGCACCGTGTTGGTCTCGAGCCGGTACCAGGCCGCGAGATTCGCGAACAGCTCGCGGTTGGTCACGGTCAGCGAGACCGTTTGCACGGTCTGGGTGATCATCGCCGTGCCCGCCTCGGGCAACACGACCACCCCGAGCCGCGCAGGGATCGGTTGTCCCCAACCCGCGGGCGGCAAGCCCAGGCCAAGCGCCAGCGAAACCCACCCCAGGCGCGCCCGCAACCCACACAACCCACGCCGCGGCCTCGGACCGGAAACGCGATCGGACACGTACTCTTGATGCATGGCATTCACCTTCCGATTCGGTCTACCAGGGCAGGTATCCCACCCGGTAAAACCGTCTGGGGTACAGCGGCGTATCCTGATCGATAAACTCCACCACCGTGCTCTCGATCCGGTTCGTCGCCAGCGGCAGCCAGTCCTCGAGGTCGACCGAGCCCTCGATCACGACCCGGCCGCCGGTCTCTCCCTCGATCGAAAAGCCAAACCGGCCGCCGGCGTCCACCCCCAACGCGCTCATCGTGAGCGGCAACGGCAGGACAACCGTCACCGTGACGCCGGGGACTTCGGTCTCGGCACCCCGATCGTCAAAGGCGCGAGCCGTGAGCATCGCCTCGCCGACCGCGGAGTTCGTCCACTGCACCGCATACGGGCTTCCCGCGGCGCTGCCAATCAGACCGCCGTTCGCGAAAAAATCGACGCGCTGCACGGTGCCGTCCGAGTCGAAGGCATCTGCGACAAGCGGCACGACGGCGGGCGCGAAGACCTGCACCGGCGCGACCGGATCGATCCAGCGCAACGTCGGCGGCCGGTTGGTTTCCACAACCACCGCGACCGCACCCGAGACCGCCGCGACGCCGTCGTTGTCGACCGCCACCGCCGTGAGCAGAAACGTCCCCGCTGGCACATTGGTCCAAGCCCCGCGGTACGGCGGTTGCGTGGCCCCGGCAACCGCATTCGTCCCGGAATAGAAGGTCACACCAGCCACATAACCGTCCGTGTCCGACGCCAGCGCCTCGAACTCCACCGTCGCGGGAGCCACATACCGCCCTCCCGGAACCGGCTTCACCAGCGTCACTCCCGGCGCCTGATTCGGATAGCTCCAACGCCCGAAACCCAGCGACGGCCTCCGGCCCGCCTCCGTGAATTCGCCCCCGACGAACACCTCGCGTCCGCGGGTCGCCAGCGCTTGCGCCACGCCGTTCAAGCCCGCACCCAGAACCGACCATTGCACGCCATCCCAGCGGCCTATGCGATTCGCCGTCAGCCCGCCCGCGGTCAGGAAATCACCGGCCGCGAACACGGCCCCGCCCGGATGCACGGCCAGCGCGTGAACCGCCACCGCCGCAGCATCGAGCCCGCCGCCCAACGCCCACCAACGGCTCCCGTCCCAGCGGGCAAATTGCCGGATCTCCGAGCTCCCGCCCGCGGCCGTGAACGCTCCGCCGGCGTAAAGATCGGTGCCGATGACAGCGAGGGCGTGAACCCTGCCGTCAACGCCACCGCCCAGCGGCATCCAGCGGACACCGTCCCACACGGCCACTCGCGCTGCGGCCACGCCGCCCGCCTGAGTGAAGTCGCCCCCTGCATAGACACGCCCGTCGGCCGCAGCCAGGGCAAACACGGGCCCATTCATCCCGACGCCCAGTCGCGACCAGACCGACCCGTCCCATCGTGCGACCGCGTTCGCACTGTACCCGCCGGCCCGCGTGAACTCGCCGCCGGCATAAAGGTCGCCGCCCCACACCGCCAGCGCGTGAACCCGGCCGTCGAGACCAATGCCCAAGCCCGACCATTTCTGGCCGTCCCATCGGGCAATCCGATACGCCGCAGCCCCTCCGGCCTGGGTGAAGTCCCCGGCGGCATACAGTTCCCCCAGCTCACTCACCGCCAACGCGTTCACATTGCTGTTGACCCCGCTCCCCAACGCCGCCCACGCCGTGCCATCCCAACGCGCCACGTTCGAAACTGCCAAGCCCCCGGCCAACGACAGCGTCCCGCCCACGTAGACCGCCGATTCGGCCGCCGCCACCGCCCGGATCGTGCCCGACATGCCATCCCCCACCACGCCATACCCCAGGCTCTCCCATCGGCTCGGCGCAAACGCCGCCAGATTCCGAACCGCATTCGTCCCGCTCGAAGCCTGAAAGACCCCTCCCACAACCAGACCGTCGCCTCCCGCTATGGCGAGTATGTTCCCCGTCACCCCGTTGTTCGTGCCCGCCCCGAAGGTCGCCCACGCCAGCAAATCCTCGTGCCACCGCGCGAAGTTCATGGCGGCGAGATCCCCGGCCCGGCTGAACGACCCGCCGGCGTACACCTCCTGCCCCTGCACCCACAGCGCCCGCACCGTCCCATTCACCCCGCTGCCCAACACCCGCCAGCGCGCGCCATCCCATCGGGCCACATTGTTCGCGCCGTTCACCACGCCCGCGGCGGACGATTCCCCTCCCACAAACAGCCCGCCGTCGTCTGCGGGCGCAATGGCATAGACCGCCCCTCCCACACCGCCCCCCAGGGCTGACCACCGGCTCCCATCCCATCGCGCCACATTCAACACCGCGACCGACCCCGCATTCGTGAACACCCCGCCGACCCAGACCTGACCGCCGCGTGCCGCCACCGCATACGCAGGACCGCCCACCCCCTCGCCCAGCGCCCACCATCGCGCGCCATCCCATCGCGCCACACGGGCCGCAGGAAGGTCGCCCACGCGGGTGAACTCGCCGGCAACCCACAGGTCGTCTCCGCTCACGGCCAGAGCGTGAACGGGCCCATTCAAACTCGCCCCCGTCGAGTGCCAGTTCGTGCCATCCCACCGCGCCAGATGGCGCACAGGCACGCCCCCGGCCGTCGCGAAGTTGCCGCCCACATACACATCCGTCCCCACCGCCGCCACCGCCGCGACCGGGCCATCAACACCCGCCCCGAGAGCCCACCACTGACCCCGGTACCATCGCCCGATGTTCGACAACGGAACGCCGCCTGCGTCCGAAAAGGCGCCGCCCACGAACCACTCACCCCGCAGGGTGCTGGCCAGCGCCGTGGCAAATCCGTTCAACCCCGTGCCCAGCGGCGTCCATTGATTCCCCAGACTCCATAGCGCGATGCTCCGTCGCGTCTGGCTGCCAGCCATCTCGAAGTCGCCCCCCACGAAGAGCCGGGCCGGAGACTGGTTGTTGTCGGCCGCCAGCGCGTAGACTGCGGCCGCGCCCCCGCGAATGCCGCTCCCCAACACCTGCCAGCGAGATCCGTCCCATCGCGCGATGCTGTCCGCAGCCGCATCGTGGATTTGACTGAACTGGCCCGCGGCGAACAGGGAACCTCCAACCACCGCCAGGGCGTGAATCGGCGGCACGTTGGTGTCCAGCGGCTGGGTCAGCAGCTGCCATTGTAGGCCATCCCAGCACGCCACGCCCGGCGCTATCGCCCCGTCCACCTGACCGAACTCACCGCCGACATACAGATTCGTTCCCGAGGCCGCCAGCGCCCGCACGACGCCGTCTGTTCCCTGCCCCAAAGCCGCCCACGCCGAACCGGTCCACCGGGCGACGTTCCCCGCTGCCGCCCCGCCGGCGCTCCCAAACGAGCCGCCCACAAACACCCCGTTCGTGCCCTGAACGAGCAGGGCCCGGACCGGACCGTCGACTCCGTCGCCCATCGGCTGCCAAAGAGAGCCGTCCCAGACCGCGACATGGGCGACATTCGTTCCGCTGGCATTGCCAAAGTCGCCTCCGGCGTACACCTTGGCACCGTCGACCCCAACCGCGTACACCGGCCCGTCGAATCCCGTGTCCAAAGCCGCCCAGTCCCGGCCATTCCACCGCGCGATGTTCGTCGCCTCCGCGGTGCCGGCCACCTGGAAACTACCGCCCACGTAGAGATTCGTCCCCTCCAAGGCCAGCGCATGGACCGGCCCGTCCACGCCGGCGCCCACCGTGCTCCAGGCAGTTCCGTTCCAGCGCGCCACATTGCGCGCCGCGACACCCCCGATCGAATCAAACTCGCCCCCCACGTACACGCCGTTGGTGCCCACGACCACCGCGCGCACGATGCCGCCCACACTGCCCGCGCCAAATCGCGAATCCCATGTTCCCTGCCCCGCGCTGAGCAGTCCAACCTCGGCCGCCTGCATGCCGACGGCCGCCAGGGTGAAAACGAGAAGCCAAGCTGCCCGCACCACGTCGCGTGTTCTCGTTCCTGGCATGATGTTCAAGGGAGCAGGATTCGTTCCGTATCAAGAAAAAGAGCGCCCGAAAACCGGGCGCTCGCGCGCAAAGACTGACCCCTCCCCAGCGCCGACAGACGGTACGCTCAGGGGGGACCGGCTCGTTCACCTGGCTTTCATCGGATTCCCCACCCGCGCGCGGTGTTCCCAAAGCCCGGGAATCCTCGCACCCGTTCCCTTGTCTGATTGCCGGACTGGAGTCCTCGACTTGTGGAAGGCGCGCCTCGCTACGGTTTCAGCACCGCCCGGAAGTAAACTCGCGGAATCGCCATCGCCGCCGGGTCCACGAACAGCCGAACTTCGCCGTGGTCGGCCACATTCGTCGAGAACGGCACCCATCGGGCCTTTTGTCCCGGCGGGAACTCCTCGGTCCATTGCGTGATGTACACCTGGTTGGTCTGGCCCTTCAGGGTCAGCTGGACCAAGCCCTGCGGGACAACCATCACTGACAGTTGGGCTGGCGCCTGGTCGTTCGGCGCCGGCACCAACGGCGCTGTAATACTGTCCAGGAACGCCGTGTCCAACCCCAGGCTCGTCTGGTTGTCCTTCTGGTACCGCCACTCGAGGGTATGGCTCCCCTCGGCGATCGGAACACTAAAGGCCTGCCAATCGGTGTCCCCGGACCACTTCGCCATCAACTGCCCGTCCAGGTGGAATGACAGGTAGTCCCAATCCGTCTCGCAACTGACCCGGTACCGGAACACCACCTCGCCCGCCAGGAACTTCCCGGTCAACGAGAGCGTGCTCGTCTGCCCATGGCTGATCGCACCCGCCTGCGCCGAGTACCGGCCGCCGGCAGCGCTGGTCGTCGTCACCGTCCACGGCTTCGCGCCGCCCGTGACCCAGGCCTGCTGCGTCAGGCCGCCCGTCTCGAAGTCCTCGGTGAATAGCACCGGTCGGAACGTCGCCCGCACCGTGAGATTCGACCGCACCGGCAGCGAGAGCGGATTGTCCAGACTGATCACCGCTTCCTCCCAACCCGAGAACTCATAGCCCGTGTCAGGCACCGCCGTCAGCGTCTGGCTGGAATCCGCCAGCACGTCGATCAGGCCCGGATCGTGCTCCGCCACCTTCCCGCCGGCCGTGGTCTGCAGATCAATCGTGTAGAGCTGGCCCGGGCTGAAGGCGTACGCAAGCTGAACAATGCCCGTCGTGCCGTTGAAACCGTCCACGCCAATGTAATAGGTCTGGTTCGAGCGCACGCCCTGTTGCAGCTTGCTGAAGAGCGAGTTGTCAAACGCATCGTCGTTCGACGCCACCGTGCGCAGGGCTTCGACCCGAGCGCCCTGGTACAGGCCCAGCAGCGTGTCGAAGGGGCTTCCCTCCGTGCTCAACAGCAGCGAACCGTCCTCCGGCGCCGTCCACCGCCACCAGATCGAACGCCCGCCATCGTTGCCCGCGTGCTTGGGTTCCCCGGTCTCGAGACTCGCGCCGGCATTCGCCCCGGTCACCCTGCCCTCCAGACCCGTCAGCGAGGCGGCAAAAGCAAAGTAGTCGTTGTCCACCAGGACCCGCCGGTAGGTCACGTTGATCTCGGTCGCTTCGGACATGTTCCCGACCCGGTCGACGGCGGTCACGGTGATGGTGTTGAGACCCTCGGTCAGCGCCACCGTGTTCGTCGAACCCGACGACCCCGAGCCCATGATCGACGACCGGCGCGGACTCACCAGGAACGTGATCTTGTCAACCCCGCTCGAGATCGGTCCCGGATCGAACGCCTGGGCCGCGACGCTCACCGTGTTCGAGTTCACGATCATCCCGTTGACCGGCTTCGACACCGTCACCACCGGCGCCGTCATATCCGCCTGGCCGCCCGGCAGAATACTCAGCGTGATCTGGCCCGCGTTGTTGGTGCTCGTGCTCGCCACCGCAATGCGATAGGTCTCCCCTTTCTTCGCATCCAGGAACATGTACGCCTTCCGCTTCAGCGGCTCCGTCTGGGCAGACGCCACTTCGGTGAGCTGCGACACGGCGGAACCGGTGTAGACCGCCAGCAGGGTGTTGAATCGGCTCCCGCCCGTGTCAATCAAGGCCCGGCTGTTCGCCGTCGGCGTCCAACTCCACCACACGGACGAGGTCGCCACCGAGGCCCCGGCGTGGACCGGTTCGCCCCCCTCGAGCGTGCCTTCCGCGTACCGGTTGTTCGCGCTGATCACCGCCCCCTCAGCTTTCACCTTGCTCGAGTTCGCAAACAGATCGTTTGGAGGCCGGATCGCCACGAAGTAATTGACCGCGATCGTCGCGTCCTGCTTACCCGGGGCGGTGGCGGTCACCACCAGCGTCAAGTTGGTGCCCGTCGTCGGCACGTTGATCGACACGCTGTAGATCGAGTCGCGCGGACGCGTGTCCGGGGGCGTGCCTGCGTTGCCAAACGTGACCTGCGTCAGCCCGTTCACCACGCCGCGCACCGTGGCGTTGGTCACCGCACTGCCATCGCGCACTCTCACGAAGAGCGACGCAGCGCCGCCGCCGAGCAGCGTCGCCTCGTTCAACGGGTTCACGTTCAGCTCGAGAATCCCGTCCGGCGGCGAAATCACCACGTCCGGCGGCAGATCATATCGCTCCACCACACCCGAGGTCGTGTCCGAAGCCGGGCACTGGGCGGTATACCCCAGCCCGCGCTTGGCAAACGCGATCCACAGTTCCGATCGGTTCGCACCGCCGTAGTTGATCAAATCCGCCTCGAGAATCGCGTCGCGTGACTCGACGAACGTCGGGTTCGGCGGGCAGAGCTTGAGGCTGTCCGTGACCAATTGCAGGATCGTCTGGTTCCCTTCCGCCCACCCCAGCGCGTCCACCAGCGCGTACCGCGCCTCCCAGAGCATCGAGCACCAGACTTCGCCCTGGTTGTGTACCTCGGCCGGGGCCTCTTCGTACGAGAAAAAGATCGGGCTGATCGGAATCCCAAGATGCGGATCCGCCTGCGTGGGGTCGATGTCCTTCAGCGTCAGCGGATTCTTCGTCATGTCCACGGTGTAGGGGTACCGCCGGATGCCGAAGTAGTAGTTCTCGGTCATGTCGTACAACATGTGCGTGGCATAGCCGCCCGCGGCATAGCAGGCCGCCGGATCATCCGTCGCCTCGCTGAACAGACAGAGCGGATAGAAGTCCGACCACCCTTCCGCCATGCCCGCCGTCTGCAACGCCGTGATGCCCGTGCCCCCGCCCACCAGCCGATCCGTCAGCCCATGGGTGTACTCGTGACAAACCACCTCGGCATCGAAACTGCCGTCCCGGTCCGGCTGCGGACCGTCAAAGATGTACATCTGCATCCGGCCCGGGATCCCATCCGGCGGCGCATAGAAATTTGCGTTGTTCCGATGCATGTAGTCGTTCAAGTCGGCCCCGTCGAGCCCATCGGCCTGGACGGCGTCCCCTTCCTCTCCCCCGCGGTTGAAGTTGTAATTCTGGAAGTTGCCGGCGGCTTCCGTGAACCCGAGCTCGTACAACTTGTCGTGCATGAAGTTGTTCAGATAGAACAACTGGACCACCGACGCGTTCGTCGACATCAAGGGCGGCTGCGTGAGGTCGAGATCGAAATCGAACACCGGCGGCAAATCCAGCGACCCCGGCCGGGGCGTGTCGGCCAGGTCGTCATCGTTACGGTCCGTGTGGGCATCCACGTTGTTCCCCTTCGTCTCGTAAGCCCCGTTGAGATTCACCGGGCCCAGCCAGCCGGCGGGCGAGGCCACGGTCGAGATCGCCACGAAATTCGTCAGCAACGTCCGCGGCACCACCGCGGGCTGCGCACTCGAGGGCTCCGACCACCCCGGGCTGAACGGCGACGGACTGTCGCTCGTGAACACCCGGTAGGTGGCAGGCACCGCGTTGGTCGCCGCCTGATACCGCGTCAGGTTGTGGCGCACCAGCACCTGCCCCGTCTGCGCGTCGACCAGCGTCCGGTACATCTCGCCCCGCGCCCGACTGACAAAGATCACCTGCCAGCACAACCGAAGCGTGTCGCCGTCCATCGGCAGCCACGTCAGCTGCACATGCGAATTCCCGTTAAGGCCGGCCGCGCGCGCCTGGTGCTTGCGCATCGCCCCCTCCTCGGCAGCGACCACCATCACCTGGCCCTCGTCAACGGCCGTGCCAACATCCGCCGCCGCCCGGACCACCGCCGCCGCCGCCGAAACCGCCGGCCGCACCATCAGATCCGCCCAGTCATACGCCCCGCGCGCCGCCGCACCCGCCGGGTCCGCAAGGAACCGGCTCGAAACCCGCACCAGCTCCTCCCGAGCCGTGATGTGCGCCTGCAACACGCCTTCGAACACCGGTATGTCCGCGAGATGCTGGTGATACTGGACCGTTCGCAGTCCATTGTGCTGGTCCACATAGTCCCGACGCACCACCGCCGACTCGAACGCCTCCGCTCCGAACCCGAACAGACCTGCGTGCTCGGTCACAAACGCCTTGAGCACCCGATGGCGGTCCTCGGCGGGAAACGCCGACAGCACTTCACTCGACAGTGCCGCGCCGCGCCCGGCGGGCCCGGTCAGGAAACCGCGGGTGGCGCGAACCATGCGGGGCGTACCCAGCAGGGGATCCCGGTCCACCGCCGCCGTCGGCAGGCGCTGCTGGAGGAGCGCCGCCGCCTGGGCCTGCACGCCCCCCGCCGGAGCGGCCGACAACGACACGCCCGGACGCAGCAACAGCGCCGGGGTCTCGCCCAGGCGCGCCTTGCGGACATCAACATTCGGCAGCGGCGCATTGACGGGCGCCACGTGCGCCCAGCCAGTGCCGGCCCCCGCCAGAACCCAGGCGGCCACCAGGGCTTTTATCATCCGATTCTTCATGGAGTTCGGTCTCGCGTTGTGACAGTCCACCAGGCACTCGCAGCCCGGACTGTCGTTAAGGGCCTGTGCAAACATTAATTCCGGTTTTGCTGGAGGGGATTGGGCTCGCTGGCGAGGCGCGACGAAGGAGCATAGCCTTGACCTCTGTGACTGAGGAGCAACGACGCCAGCGAGCCCAAGCCCCCCAGCCCTTCGGGGCGGGGCGGCACCGGGCCCGCTGCATCGTTCCTCGGTCGGTCGAGTATCGCAGAGGATACACTCCCTCCCTCGGGCCTCGCATCGGGCCCGGTGGCGCTCCCGCCAAAATCGGAAGTAATTTTTGCACAGACCCTAAGGATCATACCGCACCCGGTAGTATCGCTCCCGATCCGCGGAGCCCGCAGGCACGGTGTCCGTGACGGTCAGCGTCTCCGCGGTCGCCGCCGGGTTGGTGATCGTCACCAATGGCTGCCATGCCGCCGGAAGCAGGCTCGAGGAGTACTCGACCCGATAGGTCGTCTCCGCCGCCGCGGTCCACGACAACTGGAGCGTCAGCGGCACCAGGCTCATGACCTCGACGTCCGCGATCCGCACCCCGTCGAACGGCCAGTTGTCCCCGAGGTTGGGGATGCCGTCGCCGTCCGAGTCGATCTCGGCGCTGTTGAGCAGCGCCTTATTGACGTAGATCGTCGTCACGTAGGTCGGCCCCATGTAGGACGCCACCGGCACGGTGTTGTCCGTACCCGCGTAATCCCGCACCCACCGCAGGCGGCCTCCGCAGAGCCCGTCCAACTCCTCGACCGCCATGTTCGATCCGGCGAAGTACACCGTCATGCCCGGATCAATCACGATGGCCGACTCCGGATCCGCCTGGATCGTGCTCTCGAGCTCCAGGTAGTCGACGTACAAGGCGTAGTTGCCCGGGAGCGGGTTGCCGAGCGTGTCGGCGGGCTTGATGAACCGCAGCTCGCCGCCCGGCGAGACTCCCAGGACCAACCGGCCCAGCGCGGCGTTGTTCGTGTACCCATCCCTCGAAGCCCCGCGGTCCTCCGCCGCCCATGTGTGCGTCACGCTCGCGAACTGCGGCGCCGAAGTCTCGATCACCGTCCCCAAGAGATCACCCGTCGCCGGCTTCCTGAGAAGATGGAATCCGTCCAGCACGGTGATTGAGTTGGGAGAACCAGCCCCGGCGTCGGACAGGCTGTTCGTAATGTCCAAGGCCAGGCCGCCATCCGCCAGGATCGTGTAGTTGCGCAGCTTCAAGTCCCAGGCGCGATACGTCTCGGCGCCGCGGGTGAAATCCCGGCCATTCTCGAGTTTGACCGCCCCGGCCCTCACCGAGAGCACGTTGCTGCTATTGATGCTGCCCCGATTCTCGTAGGACTCGGCGGCGATGTTATGCGTGTAGGCGTTCAGCGTCCCCGCGTTGACAAAGCCCTTGTAGGGCTGCGCCGTGTCGGAACCGTAGTTGGCCCGGTTCTCGACCGTGATCACGCCCTGGTTCGTGAAGTAACGGAGGCCCGGACTGTTCGTGGCCGACCAGTTGGAGAGCGGATTCGTCAGGGTCATCGTGCCCGAGCTGCCGAGCGTGAAGCTCTCCCCGAAGATCTGCAGTTTACCCGGCAGATACAGCGGGTCGTTCACCACGGTGTTCGTGCTCGATGTCACAAAATCATGAATCACCACCTGCTGGGTCGCATTCAGGAAATCCGCGCTCAGAATCAGGACGTGGATCCCGACGTCGACGGGGTTGGTGATCGGACTGAAGTAGTTGGTGGTGGCGTCGATGTACCAGTTCGAGAGGACGAGCGCCATCTGGTTGGTCCAGAGCCCGCTCCAAGCCTCGAGGTTGCCGCCCATCCGGAGCGTGCTCTGCCGGGCGAGATTCTGAACCGTCAGCAGCCCGTTGGTCGAGCCCAGCGAATAAACCAACTCCGGAGCGTCGACGACCGCGTTCGAGCTGCTGATCAGGTGCTTGGCCTGCACCGAGATCAGACCCATCCCTTGAAACCGGGCCTTCGTCAGGTTCACATTGTCCCCGACCACCTCGATCCGGCCCGGCTGTTCGGTCGCCCCCATCCGGGGGACCACCGGCGGCCGCACCTGGAGATAGTCCACATAGGCGCTGTACCCGGCGTAGTAGTTCGTCACGAACACGTTCGAGTAACTCTGGTTGTAAACCAGGTTCCGCATCGTCGAGTCCACGGCCACATTGCCGTTGAATCCGAACAAAAACTCGAGGGGCGCCGTGCGCCAGACCTCGTGCGCCTGGGGCTTGTACGTGGGCGGCACCTCGCCGGGGTCGATCGTGACGTTCGTCCAGAGGATCAGGTTGGTCTCGGAGGCCAGGCGATCGATGAAGTAGATCGCGTTGGTGTCGCCTGTCGAGGCCACCACGTTGGTGTTCGCCATGCGGATCTCGACGGCCACGGTGTTGAACTCGACGTTCGCCCGCGTGCTCGGGAAATACTTGGTCCGCACCGCGAAGTTGTTGGTGTCGCTCACGCCCACGAACACCAGCTGGTTCATGACATTGGTGGGCAGGAACACGTTGGTGAACGTGCCGTTGGCGTTGGTCAGCGTCGTCCACACGCCATCCACGATGTTGGTGTACGCGGAGGGCGTCGTGGTCAGCGTCGCCACCCGCATGTAGCCGGCACCATAGCGGTCGGCCACGGTGTGCAGGGGCGACGTCGCCAGAAAACTGTTCCCCACCATCCGCACGATCGCCGAGCTGTTCTGCGCCGGCGAATACTCGTCGGGCGGCATGATGCCCGTCCCCCACCAGAGATCGTAGATCCCGGAGTCGGCGATGAAATTCCCCTCGGGCGCGACCGGTCCGGCCAGAATGCTCGGTTCGAGGGTGCCGACTTCGAGTCCGCCGCGGGTCAGGTCGATGTTCTTGCCCTCGAGCCGCAGGAGCCCGGAATTCCCGACCCGGAGCAGGCCTTCATTGACGATGTTGGTGGCGGACACGGTGATGAAGGTCGGGAAGTACATCGTGTTCGACGCATAGACGTAGTAATACTCGAGCGCCTCGATCACCCCGCGCCGCAGATTGACGAACTGGGCCGCCGACTTCCGCGCCCCGAGGCTTGTCGCCAGGTCGAACTGGAAACCGACCGAGCCCGACATCGTGCCGTTGTTCGTCACGTACAGCGTGTTCTGCGTGTCGAACAACAGCGGGGCCGTGAGCACGACAAAATTCCCGTTGTTCACAAACGCCCGGGCGTCGATCTGGGGCGCGCTGGTGAGGCTGTAATCGGCGTTGCTATCGTTGATGTAGATCTCGTCGGTCGCCACCGCGGTCCCGGTTGCGAACAACAGCCCCGTCAGGACGGCCCGGATTGTGGATTGCTTCATAGCGAGACTGGCTGCGCAAGGGTTCTACCGGCCCAGGACCGACGCTTCGAGTGCCTCGATCGACGTCCCGATCGGATAGACGACCGGTTCATTCGTCGAGCCGTCGAACGAGCCCCAAAGCAGGTTCTGGCTCGGCTGGATGGCATCGGCTTCGCTGAGGAATTGCGGCCATTGGTTGCCCCAGATCGGACCCACGTTGTTCAGGGTCAGCAGCAACGTCGACCCCCCGCTGGGCGGGGCGATCACCCCGGGACCCTCCGTCGTCGAGCCCGTCGTGATGTCCTGGTTGTTGTCCCAGGCCGTGCCGGCAAAGCCCGCGGTCACGATGCCGTCCAAGGTGTCCCCGCCCTGGAGATCCGCCGCGTCAATGATGATGTCCGGCAACGCCAGGATCCGCTGCACGCCCTGGCTGATCTGCTGGCCGTTGTAGATCACGTTCTCCGTGTAGATGTTCGTCACCGGGGTGAAAAACGCCCCCAGCAGCGAGTCGTAATCCACCCGCGTGAAGGTCACCTTGCTCACCCCGCCCCGCAGGCCCGGCTCGATGAAGGCGTTGGTCCCGGACGTGATGTTCGTGGCATAGCCGTTGGTCAGGTACCACGGCGGAATGCTCCACGGCGAACCGTTCGCCCCGAAGAAGTTCGTCCCGCCCGTGACGCCAGGCGGGATGTTCTCCACGTTGTAATTGTCCTTCCGGTACATGTACCAGAGCGCCGCAATGTCATCCTGCGTGAACGTGGTCCAGAACCCGCCGGGAACCATGGCGATCTGGGAGGTCACCGGCGCGTGCCGGTACCCCAATAGCGCCATCGGATCCACCGGCTCCGGGAACAGCGTCGCCTTGTTGATTTCGCAGCTGTCGATGATGTTCACGTACGTCCAGAGATCGCCGTTGATGTACGAGCTGTACTGGAGTGTCTGCGGATCAAAGTTCCGCTTGATCACATGATAGTAGATCGGCGGGCAGGCCCCGAGGATATACCGGTTGCGGATGCAGTAGACAAACCGCGTCGGATCGCCCGCCCCCAGCTGGAACATCATGCTCTGCAGCACGAACGACTTCACATCGGTCAGCCCCAGCGCCTGCGCCCGGTGATTCACCCGCATGCTGCTCATCGGGTAGTTGGCGATGTTCGTCTTGCTCGCCGTCCCCGCGAAACTCGGCAGCGTGTTCAGCATCGCAAACGCCTTGTCCACTTCCTCCGCTCCGCGTTCGCCAAAGTAGTTGAGGAAATCCGACGTGAACCCGTAATAGACCGTCGGGACATTCCATCGATACTCGCTCCCCAGGTTCATGGGGCCGAGGGTCCCGGTGAGGGGCATGTTCAAGTCGTAGCTGAGCAGGGCCGTCTGCCATGTGGCCAGCGGCCCCAACAGCGTGAATGCCCCGGCCACCGGAGCCAGCCCGGCCACAACCCCAACCCACAGCACTCTTCGAAGTAGACGCAACATAGGCTTAACGGACGCGAATCACGCGGTAAACGGCCTTTCCGTCCTCCTGACTGGCGGCAATCCCGTCGGTCGTGTCCGCCGCAAACCGCGGCGCCCCGACCTTCGTCCAGGTCTTGAGATCGTGGCTGACCTCGACCTGGTAAATGCTCCCTTTTTCCGTGTTCCAATGAAGCTGGGCGGCCGGCGTGCCCGTCCAACGCAGCCGCAAGACCTTGGCCGGGTCCAGCGGATTCGTCCCGGCCAGGAACTCCTGCAGATTCGTCGCACCATCCCCGTCCGTGTCGACGTCCTTGCCCGGCCACCTCGACGGGTCCGACGTCTTCCAACAGGCCTCCTGCCAGTCGTCCGGAAGACCGTCGAAATTGTCGTCCACACCCCACGTGGTGCCCACCGCCGCCTCGGAGAGGGGTGACCGCGCCCCGCTCGCCGTCACGTAGCTCAGCCGGATCGAGTAGGCCCGGGCCGGCTGCAGCTTCTCCGCCGTCCAATAGTTGGCGCTCACCGCCACCGGCGCCGTCGCGCCGTCCACGTAAACCTCGTAGCTGACCGCGCCAATCGCGCTCAGGTCCGGCCAAGCCACACTCAGCTTGCTCGAGCTCAAGGCCGACACGAATGGCTTCCCCGGCGCCTGCAGCTGTTCGGACGCGGCATACCGCTGCGCGAAAAGATCAAAACTCGCGACCCCGCCCATCGCGCTGGACCAGACCACCATCACCCGGCCCCCGTCGTCCGCGGCAACCGATGGCAGTTTCTGCGGACCCGCAGTCGTCGTGTTCACCTGGAACTCGGGCTCGACAGGAACGCCGGTTTCCGAGAGCACCCGGGCATAGACCCCCTCCCGCGATCCGTCCTGGCCCAGGCTGTTCCAGGTGGACAGGAAGTTCCTCCCGAACGCCACGATGCCCGGCAGATACTGGTCGCCAAACGTCCGCTCGTTGAGGACCTTCTCCTCCCCCGTCGGCTGCCCGTCCGCCCCGAACGCCCGCGCGGCTACGTCCCATCCGTGGGCGCTCTCGACCTCCGCAACCTTGATCTTGCCGACGTGCGAGCTCCACGCGACGACAAACCCGCCGAGCGGACCGGCCGCCAGAACCGGGTTCGCACACAAGTACTTCGTCTGATTGGCCTGCGTCTCCCCGCCGACCGGCCCTGCCGCGTCGTACACCCGCACCATGACGCTCACGTCGTGAAGCGGCCCAGCCGTGTCCGTCTGCTGATACCCTTCCTCCCCCACGATCGTCGTTCCAATCCGGTTCTCCTTCTCCGAGATCCAGGCCACCGCAAACCGTCCCTCCGCCAACGCCGCCACCGCCGGCGACCGCTGATTCAACAGCGTCCGCTCGTTGACGATGAACTCCGCCCCCACTTTCTGCCCCTGAGCGCTCAGTCGCTGCGCCACCACGGCATCGTAGCTGCCATCCTGACCGTAACTCGCCCACGCGACGACGCAGGAACCGTCCGAGAGCACCGCCACCTGGGGATTCTCCTGGCGGCCTCCATCGTACGTGCTGATCTGCAGGTCACCGGTCGCAAACGTGCCGTCCGCCGCCAGAAACCGGCCGTAAATCCTCGGCGCAGGTCCCGTCCCCCCTTGCCAAACCACCACCGCCCCGCCGTCCTTCAGCATCGCGATCTGCGGGTTGTCCTGGTTGCCTGCGACGCCCGCGTTGACCCTGAAAGAGCCCAACTCTCCCACCAGGCTCCGGTCCAGACGACGTATCCCAATCCCGGAACCGTCGCCGTCGATGAAATTGTCCTGCCAGACCACGAAGCCTTTCGCGGCGTTGAAGGCCGCTCGAGCAAACACTTGGTCGCCTGGCAACGAGGCTGCCAATGGGGACTCGACCCCCGTCGGCACAAGCGTGTTTTCGGCCCAGACACCCCAGGCGGCAAAGGCGGCTAACCCACCTAAAGCCAGCCGCCAACTGGCTCTTGACAGCAAGAACATAAGGTCGTGGCTTTCTAGCAAAGCACCCTCTCTTTGTCCACGTTTTCTTCCAGAATAAGCAAAACCTCTGCCATCTCTCCAGCGTTTCCACTCCCACAGGTCACCAGAACGTCCCCTGGGCCGGTTCCGGGCCGGACACCTCCGCCTCGAAAGACCGGAAACCCCAGCGCCGATAGAGCGTTGCCAGCCGCCCCATGTCCGCTGATCTCCTGCCCAGACCCTCCCACGCCACCCCCGGATCCAGGTCCGTCCGCAGCCGGATCATGCGCCGATTCCGCGCGACAATCTCACCCGCACGCTCGAGCGCGCCGCGCAGGCGATCCGACTCCACCTCGCCCAACCGCAGAGTCAGAGCGTCCCAGGACCCAAAACGCTGCAAGAGACCAGCGGCCGTCTTCGGTCCCACGCCGGGAACCCCGGGAATGTTGTCCACCGAATCGCCCACCAGGCTGAGCCAGTCCACAATCTGATCCGGCCGCACCCCGGTTCGCGCTTCCACATCCGCCGGCCCGCACAACCCTCCCCCCTTGTCATTGGGGTTCAGGATCCGGACCGACTCGGACACCAGCTGGAGGAAATCCTTGTCGCTGGTGGCGATCACCACCGAAGCGCCGAGTTCGCGAAACCGGACCGCCAGCGTCGCGATCCAATCGTCCGCTTCGACTCCCTCCCGCCGGAGGGACGCTAGACCGGACGCCCCCAGCCACTCGCCAAGGCCATCCATCTGCCGCACCAGGTCCGGCGGCATGGGTGGCCGCTGCGCCTTGTACTGAGGCAACAGCGCCGTCCGCTCCGCCGCCAACCCCCCGTCCCAAACCACCCCCACATGCGACGGCGCCAAGTCCGCCATCAGCTTCCGCATCGCCTTGATGAACCCGAAGATCGCGTTCGTCGGTTCCCCTCCCAGGGACGTCAGCGACCGGATCGCGTGAAACGACCGGTAGGCATAAGCATGGCCGTCCACCAACAGCAGGCGCGACTCGGAAAACGTCATCAGGCACCTTACTATCAGGACAACAACCGCCCGCCGCCGGCATCCCCAAACAAAAGAGGACGGGGCTCGCCCGTCCTCGTCGTTTCCATGCGCGTCCGGCCCCGGCGGCTATTGGGGCATCAGGACCTTCTGATCCGGGGTCCGGTTCGGATTGTAGGGGAGGTTGTCCTCCGGGTGGATCCGATTGCCAGCCGCGTCGATGATCGTGGGCGTCACGAAGACAATCAGGTTCTTCTTCTTCGAGGCCGATCCCTCGCTCCGGAAGAGCCGGCCCACCAAGGGAAGATCGCCGAGCACGGGAACCTTGTCCTTGATCTTCGCGACCTTCTCCGCAATCAGGCCTCCCAGAACCACCGTCTGGCCGTCCCACACAACCGCCGTCGTTGTGACTTGTCGGACCCGGAAGTGCGGCAGCGGGTACTCCTGGGAGATGTCTCCCACCTGTGCGGTGAACGGGTTGGGTTCGTACCCCAGAAACTCCGTCACCGTTGGGGTCAGATTGAGTTGGATGGTGAACCCGTCAGCCGAGACGTGCGGCAGGACGTCCAGGGTGGGGCCCAGCGGCATGGGCACGGTCGTTGGTTGCACCGTCTGGTACCCCTGCGCCTGCTGAACCACCTGCGCCTGGGCCGCGACACTCCCGAGGGCCAGCAAGCCCAGCACCGTCACAATGCTCTTGAATCTCATAGCCGTCATGATTAAATAGGAGTCCTGGTTCATGCCCGCTTAGGGGGTCGTGGTCACCGTGCCCCCGCCGCCCACTCCGCCCGTGCCCCCGGTGCCCGTTGTAGTGTTGTAGCCCGACCCCGTCGCCCCCACGGTCAGGCCCGTCACGATCTGCTGGACATCCACCACCATGATCTGCGCCTGCCGCCCGCTGACCGTCACCACCATCGGCGCCGCCAGCACGTCCGTCCCCGACCGCTGCTCGATGGCGTGGATCGCGACCCGGAATTGCGGATCCGTCAGAATCCCCGTGATCGTGGCCACGGTCGGCACGGATTTACCCTCCCCATCCGAGGTCCGCACACCGCCCGTCACAATCTGGTCGGTCGTTGCCGGAGCCACCGACGGAGTCCCGAACACGCCCGGGAAGACCCCGTAGGGATTGGCATCCGAGGGCGCGCCCGCGACAGAAGGATAGGTGCCTCCGGACATCCCGATGTCGCCTCCGCTCATCAGAGTGTTCCCAAGCCACCACTCGAATCCCAGCGCCTTGGAGTCGTCCTGGCCGATCTCGACAAATTTCACCTCGATCTTGATCTGGTCCGGCATCGTGTTAAGCACCTGCAGCGCGGTCTCGATGATGTCCAGGTCCTGCAGCGTCGCCCGGACCATCAAGATGCCCGTGCGGTCATTGAAGAACACCGCCTTGCCGGCGGTATCCTGAAAGCCGCCGCCAAACTGGCCGCCGAATTGCATCCCGAGCCCTCCGCCGCCGGCTCCGTTCGTTCCGCCCAGGTTCACGCCGGCAGCGCTGAAATACTGGCGCACCAACTGATTCACCATCGACATGTCACTCATGCGGTTGACGCCCATGAGCGCCCCGCCAGAGCTGCTGTACCCCATCGCTCCGCCCATGCCGCCCATCCCACCCATGCCGCCCATGCCGCCCATGCCGCCCATCATGCCGCCACCGCC
>Ga0209096_1000125_pt1 | contig 113373 bp, 116 predicted proteins | sample AD_UKC034_MetaG_FD_184407 | JGI IMG/M metagenome (GOLD analysis project Ga0209096, IMG submission 184407) | Active sludge microbial communities of municipal wastewater-treating anaerobic digesters from USA - AD_UKC034_MetaG (SPAdes) (version 2) | ecosystem: Engineered > Bioreactor > Anaerobic... | reverse complement strand
GCTACCCAAACCTTACCGGAGTCCTTCGATGACCACCCGATCGCGCCCGCCCGGTAGGCCCCGCATGCGGGGCCTACCGGGCAACACCAGGCACTTCAGCTCTTACACCACTTGGTGGGACACTGCCGGAAGGGGTATTCCACCTTGGCGAGAATGCTGTACTTGATGCGCTCGATTTGTTCAGCCAAGCGCCCCTTGGCGCTGCCCTTGTCCAATGCCCTGCGTTGTCCCGGCCGCATGGCGATATGCCATTGCACTTCCGGCCTGGCATCGGGGCGCTTGGCCGCGCCCCGGTAGCCCGCATCGCCAAACGCATCGGTCTTTTCCCCGTGCAGCAGGGCGTTGGCTTCGACCACGTCGTTGACGCTCCCCGCGGTGCCGCGCACCGTGTGCACCAGGCCCGAGTCGGCATCCACGCCAATGTGGGCCTTCATGCCGAAGTATCACTGCCGGCCCTTCTTGCTTTGCTTCATCTCCGGATCGCGCTCGCCCGAGGCGTTCCTGGTGGAACTGGGCGCGGCGATCAGCGTGGCATCCACCACCGTGCCGCATTTCAACATCAGCCCCCGCTCCCGCAGCAGGGTGTTGATGGTGACCAGGATCTGCTCGGCCAGGCGGTGTTTCTCCAGGGCGTGGCGGAAGCGCAGGATGGTGCTCTCGTCGGGCAGGCGGTCATCCCAACCGCCCAGACCGGCGAAGTCGCGGAACAGCGGCATGTCGTGCAGGGCTTCTTCCATGTCCGGATCGGAGAGGGTGAATCATTGCTGCATGAAATGGATGCGCAGCAGCGCTTCCACGGGAAACGGCGGCCGGCCGCGCTTGCCTTCGGGCAGGTAGGGGGCGATCAGCGCCACCAACTCGCTCCACGGCACCACACGATCCATCTCTTCGAGAAATTCCCGACGCCGTGTGCGTTTCGTCGAGACCCCCAGGGGCAGGCCGGTCTGTTTCATGGCCAGGATCGTCTCAGGCATTCAGGTCGCCGCCAAGGGCATGGGTGGATTTATGCAGACCTTCCCTAACCGAATCGCCCAGGGATTCGAGATGACATCGGAGACCGACATGGTCGGAAACACCCGTCCGTCGATCCTGACGTCGCAAAATTCGATCAGGGGGTGTTGGGGTGCAAACATGGCTTCTGAAGATTCCTCACTGCGTTCGGAATGACAGGTACCAGGCCCGGGATGATGGGTGCCAGGCCCGGGATGGCGGGCGTCGAATTCCGTTACGACAGGCAGGAGGTTGCGCAATGACGGGTGTGCAATTTCGGTGTCGGCCGAAGCCGGGAGCATGGGATTCGGGCGCCTACCGCCTCCCCGGCCGGTTCTTCCCTGTCGCGCCACGGTCTTCTCGCGTGGGCGGGGGAGGGCACCTGGGTGTGCAGCGCGATACCGTTTCTTCGTGGGCCCGTGGCACGCGCGTCGCGCATCCCCGGCTTGGCCCCCGTTTCCAGGATAATCCCGTGCTGTCCGGCCCTTGCCATCCCGTTCATGTGCGCTTTCCCCTCCACCCTGAAACTCCTGGACACCATCAGGCCCGCGACGGTGCTCATTTGGCAGTGGCGTCCGCCGCGATGTCGAAATACCCCGGAGTGTGGATGTGTTTCATCGAGGTCGGGTACCGGCCAATGCGCGCAGACGGTTGCGTGGTGTCGCGGCATCGAGGAGGGCGCCGCGTGCCACCCCGCCAGCCGGAACGTGGGCCGCGGGGTCTATCCCTGCCGGGCCGATCCACTTGCGGTTCAGACCGACGTCGAGGATTTCGCGGTACCGGCCGGGCGCTGGGCCGTGGAGCGCACACATGCCCGGAACGAGCGTGCCAGACGCTCGAGCATGCAGCCGCTCGCCTGTCCACCGTCGCCGGGACGCGTATCCTGGCATGCAGGCCGACTACCTGCATATGCAAGCGCCCCTCTACCACCGATGTGATCTTGCGGATATGAAACTCGCCACCTGGAACGTCAACTCCCTGAAGGTACGTCTGCCCCACCTGCTGAACTGGCTGCCTGCGGCCCTGCCGGATGTGGTGTGCCTGCAGGAGACCAAGCTGGTGGACGAGGCCTTCCCCCGCGCGGAGCTCGAGACCGCGGGCTGGCGGGTGGTCTTTTCCGGTCAGAAGACCTACAACGGCGTGGCCATCCTGAGCCGGACGCCCCTGGAGGCTGTGCAGGCTGGCATTCCCGGCTTCGCGGACGAGCAGAAGCGGGTGCTGGCCGCCAGCATCGGCGATGTCCGGGTGGTGTGCGTCTACATCCCCAACGGCCAGAGCCTGGATTCGGACAAGTTCCGGTACAAGCTGGCCTGGCTGGACGCGCTCATCGCCTGGCTGCGGGAGGAGTTGCAGCGCCATCCGCGCCTGGCCCTGCTGGGGGACTACAACATTGCCCCGGAAGACCGGGACGTGCACGACCCGGTGGCCTGGGCGGGCAGCGTGCTGGTGTCGGCGCCGGAGCGGGAGCGCTTCCGGGCTCTGGAGGCCTTGGGCCTGCGGGACGCCTTTCGTCTGTTCGCGCAGCCGGACAACAGCTTTTCCTGGTGGGACTATCGTCAGGCCGCCTTCCGCCGCAACCTGGGCCTGCGCATCGACCACATACTGCTGTCGGCACCCCTGGCGGAACGCTGCACGGCCTGTGCCATCGACCTGGCGCCGCGCCGTCTGGAGCGGCCTTCCGACCACACCCCGGTGATTGCCGAATTGGGGTTGGCCTGACGCTAGATATAGTGCTAACGTTGGCATGCGCGCACTATAAATAGCGTACAAACCAGGAGACCGCCATGCAGAATGCCTTGTTCCCCGAGCTTGCCGACCAAGCCATCTCCAGTGAAGTCTTGCTGGAAAAATACGCCAAGGGCGATGAGCGCAACGTCACGGATGTACGTGCCCGGGTGGCCAGGGCCCTGGCCTCTGTGGAGAAGAAGGCGGAGCGGGCGAAATGGGAGCGTCAGTTCTACGCCGCCATGGAGGCGGGCTTCATCCCGGCCGGACGGGTCAACTCCGCCGCCGGCACGGAACTGCAGGCCACCCTCATCAACTGCTTCGTGCAGCCCGTGGGGGACGCCATCTCTGGCGAGAGCGAGGGGCGGCCCGGCATCTACGTGGCGCTGGAGGAAGCCGCGGAGACCATGCGCCGGGGCGGTGGCGTGGGCTACGACTTTTCCACCATCCGGCCCAAGGGTTCCCTCGTCAAGGGCACCCAGTCCCGGGCCAGTGGCCCCGTATCCTACATGCGGGTGTTCGACCGCTCCTGCGAGACCGTCGAGTCCGCTGGCTCGCGCCGTGGCGCGCAGATGGGCGTGATGCGCTGCGACCACCCGGACGTGGAGCTGTTCATCCATGCCAAGGACCAGGGCGATCTGCGCAACTTCAACATCTCCGTGGGTCTCACCGATGCCTTCATGCAGGCGGTGGAGGCGGATGGCGAGGTGGAACTCACGCACAAGGCCGAGCCCGGCGCGGAACAGAAGGCCGCCGGTGCCTATCCGCGCGGCGATGGCCTGTGGGTATATCGCAAGCTGCGGGCGCGGGACCTGTGGACCCAGATCATGGCCTCCACCTACGACCACGCGGAACCCGGGGTGCTGTTCATCGACCGCATCAACCGCGACAACAACCTGGCCTATTGCGAGACCATCGAGGCCACCAACCCCTGCGGCGAACAGCCCCTGCCGCCCTACGGCTGCTGCTGTCTGGGCTCCATCAACCTGACCCGCTTCGTCCGCCAGCCCTTCAGCATGCACGCCGACTTCGATTTCGAGGGTCTGGCGCGCATCCTGCCCATCAGCGTGCGCGCCCTGGACAACGTCCTGGACCTGACCGCCTGGCCCCTGCAGAAGCAGCGGGATGAGGCCATGGCCAAGCGCCGCGTGGGTCTGGGCTTCACCGGCCTGGGGGACACCCTGGTGATGCTGGGTCTGCGTTACGACGGCCCGGAGGCCCTGGCCTTCGCCACCCGGGTGGCCAGCTTCATGCGCGACGGGGCCTACCGGGCCTCTGTGGACCTGGCCCGGGAGCGGGGCGCCTTCCCCCTGTTCAACGCGGACCTCTATCTGTCCGGGGGCAATTTCGCCTCGCGCCTGCCGGATGACATCAAGGCGGACATCCGCGCGCATGGCATGCGCAACTCACATCTGCTGTCCATCGCCCCTACCGGCACCATTTCCCTGGCCTTCGCAGACAACGCCAGCAACGGCATCGAGCCCGCCTTCTCCTGGGCCTACACGCGCAAGAAACGGGAGGCGGACGGCGGCTGGAAGGAATATCAGGTGGAGGACCACGCCTGGCGCCTGTACCGGGAACAGGGCGGCGACACCGAGACCCTGCCCGCCAGCTTCGTCACCGCCCTGGAGATCTCCGCCCTGGCCCACATGGACATGGTGGCCGCCGTGGCCCCCTATGTGGATTCCGCCATCTCCAAGACCGTGAACGTGCCGGCGGACTACCCCTACACCGACTTCGAGGGCCTCTACTTCGCCGCCTGGAAGGCGGGGCTCAAGGGTCTGGCCACCTATCGGCCCAATGCCGTCCTGGGCAGCGTGCTGTCCACCGGCGCGGATACCGCCAAGCCCGCGCCCGGCACCCAGGCCGCCGCGCCCCAGGACTTCGAGATGAGCGACGTGAACCGGCGCATCGAGATCAAGGCCCTGCCCGCGCCCGTGCTGGACAGCCTGAAGTGGCCCGGGCGGCCCAAGCTGCCCGGCGGCAATCCGGCCTGGAGCTACATGCTCGACAGCGAGCTGGGCAGCTTTGCCCTGTTCGTGGGCCACACGGAGACCGAGGGCCGGGCCTGGCCCTTCGAGGTCTGGGTCAATGGCGCGGAGCAGCCCCGCGGCCTGGGGGCCGTGGCCAAGACCCTGTCCATGGACATGCGCGCCAATGACCGTGGCTGGCTCAAGCTGAAGCTGGATACCCTGGCCAAGACCCGGGGCGACGACGCCTGCAGCATCCCCTTCCCGCCGGAAGGCGAGCCCCGGCGCATGCCCAGCCAGGTGGCGGCCATGGCCCAGCTGCTGCGCTGGCGCCTGGAAGAGCTCCACGCCCTCGAAGGTCCGGGCGAGACCCCGGTGCTGGATGCCCTGTTCAGCCTGAAGGAACCCAAGACCGGCACCGACGGCACCCTGTCCTGGACCGTGGACGTGCTCAACCCCCACACCGGCGACGACTTCGTCCTGGGCGTGAAGGAAATCGCCCTGCCGGATGGCGTCACCCGGCCCTATTCCCTGTGGCTGTCCGGGGACTACCCCCGCGCCCTGGATGGCCTGTGCAAGCTTCTCTCCCTGGACATGCGGGTCATGGACCCGGCCTGGATCGGCATGAAGCTGCGCAAGCTGCTCAACTATCCGGAGCCCCTGGGGGACTTCATGGCCTTCGTGCCCGGCGGCGGCAAGCAGGCCACCTGGCCCTCCACCGTGGCCTATGTGGCGCGGCTCATCATCCACCGCTACGCCATGCTGGGCATCCTCACCGAGGACGGCCTGCCGGTGCGGGAAATGGGTATCCTGCAAAGCCCCGCCCTGCCACCGGCCCACGCCGGCGACGCCCCCATGGTGATGCAGGGCAAGCGCTGCAACGAATGCGGCAACGAGACCGTGATCCGCAAGGATGGCTGTGACTTCTGTACCGCCTGCGGCGCGGTCGGGGCCTGCGGCTAGTGATCTAGAATCCGGGCTTTGCCCGGATCGACGCCACCATGACACTCGCCCTGCTCACGCTTGTCCATCTCTTCGCCACCATCATCTGGGTGGGCGGCATGTTCTTCGCCCACCAGTGCCTGCGGCCCGCCGTGTTGGCCAGCCTGGAGGCACCGCCCCAGCGCCTGGCCTTGTGGCGCGCGGTGTTCGCCCGCTTCTTTCCCTGGGTGTGGATCTGCGTCATCGCCCTGGTGCTGACGGGGCAGGTCATCATCCTCAACATGGGTGGATTCGCCGCCGTGCCGGTGCAGATCCATGTCATGGCCGGCATCGGCTATCTCATGGCCAGCCTCTATGCCTATCTCTATTTCGTGCCCTATGCCGCCCTGAAAAAAGGCGTGGCCAGTCAGGACTGGCCGGCGGCAGGCGCGGCCCTGAGCCGCATCCGCGCGCTGGTGGGCACCAATCTGGTGCTGGGCCTCGTCAACGTGGCGGCCATCATTCTGCTGCCGGCGTGGCTGCACTGATCTTCGCCCCACATCCCATGTCTGCCACATCGGTGCAGGTCTCCCCGCGGCCTGGCCCGGTCCCGGTTTACTCGCTGTTGCCCCGACGATAGAGCGGCAAGCTGGAAATCCGGCTATCGATGCGCTCCAGCATGGCCTGATAGGCCGGTGTGTCTATGCCGCCGAAGCGGCCTTCGAACTCGCGCTGGGGCATGAATTGCGGCAGGTCGTCCACCCGGGGAAAGAAGGCGCCGGCATGCGTTGTCCCGGCCAGGGCGGTCTGGATGCGCCGGGCGTCCCGCGCGGACCGGGTCGCGGCGTTACCCAGGCGGCTGCCGGCCCGGTCCGCCGCCAGATCGTTGAAGGAGAAACCGCTGCCCTGCCGTGCATCGCGCAGTTCCTTGTAGAGCCCCGCCGCATCGGAGAAGTCCGTGCCCCCGGTGGCGGCCAGGAAGGCGGACAGGGCGAAGTGCTGGGCGAAGTCTGCGCGCCCGTCCAGGCGGACGCCACCACCCGCTTGCCGGGCCCGGGAAACCCCGCCCACGCTCGTCAGGCGTGTGCCCAGCACACGCTCGGCCAGGGCGGTGAGCGCGGCGCGGTTCTCGCGCACCGGATCACCCCGGCGTGAGCGCGCCACGGCCAGGCTGAAGGCCCGGCCCAGCAGGGGCGTGAATTCCCTTTCCCGCTGCCCGGTCAGGTGGTGGCGGTAGGCCTCCAGGGCCGCCATATCCAGGCCCATCCCCTTGGATACGGCATTTTCGAGGGCGCGGCCGTGCCAGACGAAGTCTATCCACAGGCGGTCATCCCGCAGCTGCGCGGAGCGCAGCATGGCGCGCGCCACCGCATACTGCCCGCCCAGGGCGGACAGGTTCAGGCCCCACTCCAGCAGGTGGCGCGCCGGTTGCGCGGGCAGGGGCAGGGCTCCCAGGCGCAGCCGGGCGGGAGCCAGCAGGTCGCCGTCGGGCCGGAGGGTCAAGGCCAGGTTGCAGTAGCGGGGCACGGGCAGACCCGGTATGCGGGCCGTGACATGCAGTGTCAGGTGGCGCGCCTGCATGGTCGCGCTGGCCCCCGACAGGCCCATGCGGCGGGCCAGGTAATGGAGGCCCAGGCTCAGGTCCTGGGCGGACAGGCTGATCCGGCTGCTCTGTCCTTCGCGCAGGTGTGTGGGTCTCAGGATCTGCCACACCCGGCGTCCGCGTTCCATGTCCGCCACGGACAGGGCCGTGCTCAGGCCGGGCGCCGGTGCGGGCGAGGTGGCCAGGGCCAGCAGCAGGGCCAGGACGGCCAGCGGCAGGACGAGCAGCAGACCCAGACGCGACAGGAGGCGGATCATGCGCCGGCGCCGTAGTCGCGAAACCTCTCCAGCACCTCGGCCATTTCCTCCTGGCTCAGCAGCACCGGCCCGCCGGCCTGCAGGCAGCGCAGATACTGGCCGCACAGGGTCTCCACCTCCAGGGCCAGGGCCAGGGCCCGCTCCAGGCCGGTGCCCCAGGCCACCAGGCCGTGGTTGGCCATGAGGCAGGCGCGGCGCTCCTGCAGGGCGGCGATGACCGCGTCCGACAGGGCCTGGGTGCCGAAGGTGGCATAGGGGGCGCAGCGGATATCCATGCCTCCGGCCACGGCCACCATGTAGTGGAAGGGCGGGATGTCGCGACGCAGGCAGGCCAGGGCCACGGCGAAGGGGGAGTGGGCATGCGCCACGGCGCGGGCCTGGGGGAAGGCGGCGTAGAGGTCACGGTGCATGCGCCATTCACTGGAGGGTTTGCCCCCCGTCAGGACCCGGCCCTGCATATCCAGCCGCACCATGTCCGTGGCGCGCAGCCCGCTCATGTCCAGGCCCGAGGGTGTGATCCACAGGCCATCGGGCGAGCGGGCACTCACATTGCCCGAGGCGCCCTGGTTCAGGCCAATGGCCACGCTGAGGCGGGCACAGTCCGCGACCTGGCGCGCCAGGTTCATGTCCGCTCCGGATAGAGACCCGCCAGGGCCGCCCGGCTGGCGGCGCACACGCCCCGTTCGGTGATGAGGCCCGTCACCAGCCGGGCCGGGGTCACGTCGAAGGCCGGATTGGCACAGGCGCTGCCCGCCGGTGTCAGCTGCACGCGCACCTGGTTGCCCGCATCGGCGCGGCCGGCGATATGGCTCACCTCCACGGGGGAGCGTTCCTCGATGGGGATGTCCCGGCCGCTGGCCAGGCTGAAATCGATGCTGGGTCCCGGGGCCGCCACATAGAAAGGCAAGTTGTTGTCGAAGGCGGCCAGGGCCTTCAGGTAGGTGCCGATCTTGTTGCATACGTCGCCGTTGGCAGCCGTGCGGTCGGTGCCGACGATGCACAGATCCACCCGGCCCTGCTGCATGAGGTGGCCGCCGGCGTTGTCGGCGACGACCGTGTGCGGGATACCGGCCTGGTTCAGTTCCCATGCGGTGAGGCTGGCACCCTGGTTGCGCGGCCGGGTCTCGTCCACCCATACATGCACCGCGAGTCCCGCCGCCTGGGCGGCGAACACGGGGGCCAGGGCCGTGCCCCAGTCCACCGTCGCCAGCCAGCCGGCATTGCAATGGGTGAGCAGTTGGACCGGCCCACGTTTGTGCCGGGCGATGGCCTGGATGAGTTCCAGGCCGTGCCGGGCGATGGCCTGGTTCTGGGCGACGTCTTCCTCGCAAAGGACGGCGGCCTCCTCCCAGGCCATCCGTGAGCGCCCACTTGCCGGCAGGTCCAGCAGGCGCGCCAGCATGCGTTCGACCGCCCATTTCAGGTTGACCGCCGTGGGACGGGTGGCCATCAGCAGCCGCGCGGCAGCCCGCAGGCCTGCATCCGACGCATCCAGGCGGGCCGCCAGGGCCATGCCATAGGCCGCCGTGGCGCCGATGAGGGGCGCACCGCGCACGCGCATGACGGCGATGGCCTCCGCCGCCTCCTGGGGCGTGCCGAGTACCCGGGTGACGAATTCATGCGGCAGGCGGGTCTGGTCGATGACCTCCACGCACCATGCATCGTGCATCCTTATGGGCCGGATGGTACGGGTGGGTGCGCCTTGGACATTCATGACCGGGATTATCGCCGCCTGCCCTACAATCCCGCCATGCATGCCCTGCCCGCCAGTCTCCTCGCCCAGGCCCTCAACGGCCTGCTCGCGCGTCAACCCATGGCTCGTGCCCGGCTGCGGCGGCATGCCGGCAAACACCTCGTCCTGGCCCTGCCGCCGGTATCCCTGGAACTGGCCGTGGCCGAGGATGGATCCTTCCGCATGCCCGCGGCCGGTGCCCCGGCGGACGACCCGGCCAGCCTGACCCTCATCCCCCAGCCCGCCGCCCTGCCTGCCTGGATCAGCGGCGGCGGCATGCGAGAGCTGTTCCGCGCCGAGGGCGATGGCGTCTTCGCCGCCGACATCGCCCACGCCGTGGCGGACTTCGACTGGGTCCTGGCGCTGCGCCCCTATCTGGGGGACATGGTCGCCAGCCGCGTGGAACGGTTCCTCCAGGGCCTGGGGCCGTGGCGCGCAGGGGTGGTGGATGCCGCCGGCCGCAACCTGGCAGAGTACGCCGTGCATGAGGCCGGTATGCTGGCCGAGCCCCACGCTACCCGGGAATTCATCGCCGGGGTGGACCACCTGCGGGAAGACACGGACCGGCTGGAGGCCCGCCTGCTGCTCCTGGAGGCCCAGCGCACGCCGGGCTGAAGCCATGCATCTGTTCCGCCTGCAGCGCATCTGGATCACCGCCTTCCGCTATGGCCTGGATGAGTTCCTGCTGGGCCACGAGCGGGCCAGACCGGTGCGCTGGTTGGTGCGCGTCCTGTTTTTCTGGCGCCGTGCCTTCGACAGCTACACCCGCCCGCGGGGCGAGCGCCTGCGTCTGGCCCTGGAGTCCCTGGGCCCCATCTTCATCAAGTTCGGACAGGTGCTTTCCACCCGGCGGGACCTGATCCCGCCGGACATCGCCGACGAGCTGGCGCGGCTGCAGGACCGGGTGCCTCCCTTTCCCAGCGAGCAGGCCCTGGCCGTGCTGCGTCGCACCTATGGCCGGCCGGTGGAGGCGGTGTTTGCGGAATTCGAGCCCGCGCCCGTGGCGTCCGCCTCGGTGGCCCAGGTGCATCGTGCGCGCCTGAAATCCGGGCATGCGGTGGCGGTGAAGATCCTGCGTCCGGGTATCGGCAGGGTCATCGGCCAGGACCTGCGTCTGCTGGACAGCTTTGCCTGGCTGGTGGAGGTCCTCTGGTGGGACGGCAAGCGCCTCAAGCCCAGGGAGGTGGTGGCGGAGTTCGCCAAGCATCTGGACGACGAACTGGACCAGATGCGCGAGGCGGCCAACTGCTCCCAGCTGCACCGCAACTTCAGGCACTCCCCCCTGCTGGCCGTGCCCGAGGTGTACTGGGACTACTGCGCCCCGGAGGTCATGGTGATGACCTGGATGGAAGGCACGCCCATCTCCCGCCTGGACGAGCTGCGAGCCCAGGGCGTGGACTTCCCGCGTCTGGCGCGTGTCGGCGTGGAGCTGTTCTTCACGCAGGTGTTCCGCGACGGTTTTTTCCATGCCGACATGCATCCGGGCAACATCCTGGTGACCCCGGAAGGCCAGTACGTGGCCCTGGACTTCGGCATCATGGGCACCCTCACCGACGCGGACCGGAACTACCTGGCGCGCAACTTCCTGGCCTTCTTCCGGCGCGACTACCGCAAGGTGGCGCAGACCCACCTGGACTCCGGCTGGGTGCCGCCGCAGACCCGGGTGGACGAGTTCGAGGCCGCCATCCGCGCCGTGTGCGAGCCGGTCTTCGACCGGCCCCTGAAGGAGATCGCCTTCGGCAAGGTGCTGCTGCGCCTGTTCCAGACCTCGCGCCGCTTCGGCATGCAGATCCAGCCCCAGCTGGTGATGCTGCAAAAGACCCTGCTCAACATCGAGGGCCTGGGCCGTCAGCTGGACCCGGACCTGGACCTGTGGTCCACGGCCAAGCCCTTCCTGGAGCACTGGATGAGCCAGCAGATCGGCTGGCGTGGCTGGTTGCGCGCCCTGGGGGAAGAGGCGCCCTACTGGGGCACCCTTGTCCCCCAGCTCCCCCGCCTGGCGCACGCCGCCCTGCACGGCGACCGCCTGGCAAGGCTGGAGGCCGGCATGGAAACCATGCTGCGCCGGCAGCAGGCCCGCAACCGCTGGCTGGCACTGATCGCCCTGGCGCTGCTGGCCTTGTGGTTAAGCCAGCTGTCGTGAGGCGGTCGTATCGGCCGCCGCGGGTGCTGTCCCGAAACGGCGGGAGAGGGGAGGGCAACCCCGTGCAACAGCGGCGCGCGGAGCGCCTCAGCCTCCCGGATCGGGCACGAAGAGGCCCGGGAAGGGCCGGGGCTCGGACCGGTCGGGATGGGGGCGGACCAGGACGCCGCGCAGCACCAGGTTTTCGTGACTGTCGTAACGCAGGCTCAGTACCTCCGCGGGGGACGCACTGGAGCGCTCGAACACGGTGTAGCGGATGGGCGCGTACTCGCGCTCGCCGTGGCCGGTACCCAGGCGCTCCGCTTCGCGCCGGGCCTGGGCCATCGCCGCCGGCGCATCACGCGCGTCCGCCGCGGCGGCGGATCGTTGCTCGTTGCCTCCGGGTGCGGGTTGCCCGGGATATGGCGCCACCGGCCGGAGCCGCGTCTTTTCCCGGAACACGGCCGCGCCGATCACGCCCACGTGGTGCGGCCGGCCGGTGCGCGCGGCATAGGCATCCGGCAGGGCGGTGAAGTAGAACTGGGCGATCTCCTCCAGGCTCTTGCGCCAGCCGGCGATCTCGGCCCGCTCCCAGGGTGCCAGCACATAGCCGGACTGGTCCGGCGCGGCGGTCTCGCCGCTCACGGCGTTGACGCCGTCCACCGACAGCACCACCAGGACGCGCTGCCCGGTGCGGTTCACCAGGCGTACCGCATAGCGTTCGCCGGGGCTGCCCGCGATCCAGTCCTGGCCGCGATGACGATGCACGTCCAGGGTGTTCCCGGTGTTCCGGTCGACGATCTCCAGGTCCAGCAGGCGCCCCGCATGCGCGGGCAGGCTGGCGATCAGAAGGGTGAGGCACAGGACGAGCGGTCGTTGCGGCATGATGGACTCCCGTGGAGTGAAAGGACATGCGCGTAAACGACGCGCCGCGGGATTTGGGGTTAGCGCCCCGGGCCGTCCGGGCGCTCGGCGGGCGATGCCGCGCGCGGCGCGTCCAGGTCCGCCGGCGGGACGAAACGCGGATGGTGCCCGCGCAGTTCCTCCAGGGATTTCCGGGCCTCGGCGGTACGGCCCTCGCGCAGCAGGCGGCGGATGTCCTCCACCCATTGCTCCGGCGTGCGCTGCGCCGGACCGACCGCCCCGGGGGTGTCCAGGCCCTGCGTGCGGGCGGCGGCCTCCCGGCCGGATGCGGGGGAAGGCGGTGCGGCATGCTCCAGTCCGGCCGAGGCCCTGCGCGCGGCGTCAGCCGGCAGGCTGACGGGAGGTCCGGCGCCTTCGGCCCGTGGGGTGGGTCTGTCTATGCTTCCGCCAGGCGCGGCGGGTGTTACCGCCACCCGCGCCGGGGTGGGCGTGGCGCCTTCGGCCCGGAGGGCGGCGGGGCCAGGCGCGCGCTCGTGCGGGACATCCGGCGCTTGCCCCGGCATCCGCGACAGCAGCGCGATGCCCAGGATCAGGACGGCGGTGGTGGACAGCGGCCAGGCCAGGCCGAGCCAGGCGGGGCGCCGGCGCGTGGGTGCCACGGCCTCGCGGGCGGCGTCCAGGATGCGGGCATCCAGGGCAGTGGACGGCTGCGGGTGATCGGCGGCATGGTAGGCCTCGCTCAGGTGGGGATCGCGTTCTTCCATCCGTGGCTCCCGTTCATCTCAGTCCGGCCAGGCAGCGGCGCAGCCGGTCCAGGGCGTAGCGCAGCCGGCTCTTGGCGGTTTCCCGCCCCACGCCGGCGGCCTGGGCGATTTCCGCCAGGCTCATGCCGGCTTCCTCGGCTAGCAGGAAGGCTTCCCGCTGCGGCGCCGGCAGGGCCTCCAGGCAGGCCAGGATGTCCCTGGCGATCTCCTTGCGCGCCAGCATGGCCGGAGGTGCTTGCGAGTCCGGGGCCGCAGGGTCGTCGGCGGGGTCGTCCATCGGCTGGTCGGCACATTCGAGCACGCAGCGGCCCCGCGCCCGGAAGTGGTCCATGAGCCGGTTGTGGGCGATGCGGAACAGCCAGGTGGAGAACTTCGCCGTCACCTCGTAATGGCCGCGCGCGCGCACCACCTTCAGCCAGACATCCTGGAACAACTCCTCGGCGTGGTCCGGCGCCTGGTGCGCAAGATAGCGGTACAGGCGCGCACGCCAGCGCGCGTACAGTGCCGTGAAGGCCGCGACCTCGCCAGCGCGGTAAGCCAGCATCAGGGCCTCGTCGGTGCGCGCGTCATCCATGGCCTCAGCATAACCGTGCAAGCATGAAAATGGACTGCTGGCGGGTCCGGCGCGCGCAGGGTCGCCGGCAGGCGGCAAACCCGGACGGGCGCGCCGCTGCACGGGCACGCGCGCCGCGGTGGGGGCGGCGCGCCGGCCCTGGCCGCCCGCGCGCGACGTATGGCTCATCTCCAGCCGGAAATCGCGGATAATCGCGCGATTTTTCCAGAATCCACCGCCAGAAAACGGCTGCGGAGGGTACGCGACCCGGGCCACGGGACCGTGCCTGCGTGCAAGCGCGCCTGGGCCGAATCGAACCGCGCTGAACCGAACGGCGGGGACCGCGGACCGCCAGAACCACAGGAACTTCCCATGCTGCTCGGCTTCGTCCTGCTCTACCTGGTCGCCTCCATCGGCATCGGCATGTATGCCGCCACGCGGGTGCACAGCGCCCGCGACTACATCACCGCCGGACGCAGCCTGCCCCTGTACATCGTCATGGCCATGGTGTTCGCCACCTGGTTCGGGGCGGAGACGGTGCTGGGCATCCCCGCCACCTTCATGGAGGAGAACCTGGGCGGGCTGATCTCCGATCCCTTCGGTGCCTCCCTGTGCCTGGTGCTGTTCGGCCTGTTCTTCGCGCGCAGGCTGTACCGCATGAACCTGCTCACCATCAGCGACTACTATCGCGTGCGCTATGACCGCAGGGTGGAGGTGATCACCGGCATCGCCATCGTGCTGTCCTATCTGGGCTGGGTGTCGGCCCAGGTCACGGCCCTGGGACTGGTGTTCAACGTGCTCTCCGATGGTCTGATCACCCAGGCCCAGGGCATCATCCTCGGCTCCGCCGTGGTGCTGCTGTACACGCTGTTCGGCGGCATGTGGTCCGTGGCGCTCACCACCTTCTTCCAGATGATCGTCATCGTCCTCGGCCTGTTGTACATCGCCTGGCTGATCGGTGACCTGAGCGGCGGCATCCAGCCCGTGGTGCGGCATGCCTGGGAGCACGACAAGTTCGCCTTCTGGCCGGACCTCGATGCCGTGGCCCTGGTGGCCTTCGTCTCCGGTCTGCTCACCATGGGCTTCGGTTCCATCCCCCAGCAGGACGTGTTCCAGCGTGCCAACTCGGCGAAGAGCGAAAAGGTGGCGGTATGGGGTACCGTGGGCGGCGGTGTCGCCTACTTCCTGTTCGCCGCCGTGCCCATGTATCTCACCTATGCTGCGTTGTTCATCGACCCGGCCATGACGCAGCGCTTCCTGCAGGAGGACGCGCAGAAGATCCTGCCCCTGCTGGTGTCCGGCCATCTGCCCCTGACCGCCCAGGTGGTGTTCTATGGCGCCCTGCTGGCGGTGATCATGTCCACCGCCTCCGGCACCCTGCTGGCGCCCTCCGTCACCCTGTCGGAAAACGTCCTCAAGGGCCTTTTCGGCCACGGCAAGCCCCTGACGGACCGGGACCTCCTGCGGCTCACGCGCTGGGTGGTGGCGGGCTTCGCCCTGCTGGTGACCGTCTACGCCCTGTGGGCCCTGGAACACGACACCGGCATCCACCAGATGGTGGAAAACGCCTACAAGGTCACCCTGGTGCTGGCCTTCGTGCCCCTGGTGGCGGGCCTGTACTGGCGCCGGGCCACCACCCGCGGCGCCTACTGGGCCATCGTCCTGGGCCTGCTGGTGTGGATCCCCCTGGAAATCCTGGCGCCGCAGGGCGAAGGTCTCGTGCCGCCACAGTTCGCTGGCTTCCTGGCCGCCATCGTGGGTATGCTTGCGGGGTCATTGACCCGCTGGACCCCGCAAGCTCGGCTCGCCTGACCCCATTCCCGTCACCCCCATGAAGCCGAGCAAGCACGCCGACCGACCCGCCACGGATGCGCAGATCGCCTGCCGCTACTGCGGCGGCACGGACGTGCGTCCGTCCAGCAAGACCAGTCGCGGCGCGGGGCACGTGGTCTATCGCTGCCGCGCCTGCCACAAGCACTTCAAGGTGGAAACCCGGGCGCCGCGCCCGCGCGTGATCCTGTACGCCGCCGGGGCGCTGCTGCTGCTGACCGCGGGTGCGGGCCTGTACCTCGCCCGCGGCCCCACTTCCGGCGAGGCGCCCTCGATCGAGGCCGCCGAGGCCGAAAGCCTGGCGGCCCTGCGTACCCGGGCCGGCAAGGGCGATCCGCAGGCGCAGTATGAACTGGGCCGCGCGCTCTGGCACCGGGACAACTTCACCGAGGCGCTGCACTGGCTGCAGAACGCCGCCGACCGGGGACGGGCGGACGCCCAATACATGCTGGGCCAGGCCTATCAGTATGGCTATGGCACGGTGCAGAACTTCCGCGCCGCCCAGGCACAGTATCTGAAGGCCGCCGAGCAGGGCCACCTGGAGGCGGAATACCGCCTGGGCCTGTTCTACCGCGATGGCCTGGCCGGCCCCGTGGACAAGCGTTCGGCCTACATCTGGCTCAACGTGGCCGCCGCCAAGGGCCATGACGACGCCCTCGTCCTGCGCGACAAACTCACGCAGAGCATGGGCGGGGAAGAGATCCTGCAGGCCCAGGAGGCCAGCGGCGCGGTGCTGGCGCGGGTCAAGGGCCAGGCCACCCCGGCCGCTCGGCCCTGAGCGGGCACGGGTCCCCGCCCCGGGGACCGCGGCAGTGTCGGTTTTTTTTACGCTTGCGTACCCCCCCGTCCCGGGGTGTGATGCAAGACACTGATTTTTATATGTTATGTATTTCTGGCACGGACCATGCTCAACACAGTGCGTGCCGACCCCCTTCACCGTTGGCCATGTAAGACAAGTCAGCTTTTTGCCTTTGCAACGCATTTCGAACAGGAGAGCATCATGAAAAAACTAACGCTTGTATCCGCGCTGGCCGCCCTGGTGGCCAGCCCCGCCATGGCGGGCCTGAGCTTCGTGAACGGCGGCTTCGAGAACGGCAACCTGGACGGCTGGCTGTTCTCTTCCGACAGCGGCTCCGCCAGCTACGCCGCCCTGCCTGCAGGCTCCACCAGCAATCCCTCCAGCAGCAACGGCGGGCTGTCCGCCGCGCTGGTCGGCTTCGGCGTGGATGCGCATACCGGCATCAACACGACGTACGGCGGCAGCTATGCGGCGCGCGTGGGCGACGACCTTGCCTGGGGCTATAGTGGCGGTGGCACAATCTACAACCGCATGAAGCAGACCGGCGCGGTGGTGGCCGAGGCGGATGGCTCCGTGGGCTTCGTGTACTTCGCCTGGGCGGCGATCGAAGAGGAATCCGGGCACAGCACGACGGCGACGCCGTTCTTCCAGGTGAAGCTGACCAACGATACGCAAGGCGGCCCCCCCATCTACGATGTCTCGCACTACGAAACCGATGGGGGCGCATGGACCGATGTGGGGTTTTGGAAGCACAGTACCAACGGCAACCCCCTGGATCCGACGGGCTGGAACGTGGTGGGGATCGATCTGACGGGCCTTGCGGTGGTGGGTGATATGCTGACCCTGGAAGTCATCGCGCGCGACTGCACGCCCTCCGCGCATGCCATGTATGTGTATGTGGACGGCTTCGGCGGCAAGCCCCCGGTGCAAGGCGTGCCCGAGCCCGCCACCCTGGCCATGCTGGGCCTGGGCCTGGTGGGCCTGGCCGCGACCCGTCGGCGCAAGTCTGCCTGAACGACCACGCACGGCGGAAAACGGCGGCCCGCGGGCCGCCGTTTTTTCATGCGCGCGCCTGGCCCGGCCGGCCCTTGCGCAGGGCTTGAGCGCGCCCGGCCCGCATGCCAGCATCCCGGCCAAAGCAAGGAACACGCATGGCCGGCCAGACCGATTCCAGACCCACCTCCCTCGCCCTGGGGCTCTATGCCCTGCTGATCGCCTTTGGCAGCCTGTATACCAGCGCCGGCTTCCTGGGCCTGGGGGCCTGGTCCCTGGATTTCCTGTTGCAGCCCCCGCCGCGCTACCTCACGCGCACCGACATTTCTACCAACCTGCTGGCCTACATGCCCCTGGGCTACCTGCTGGCCCGGCGGCTGGCGCAGCGCCGCGGGCGTGGCGCGGCCATCCTGCTGGCCACGCTGGCCGGGGCAGGCTTCAGCCTGTGCATGGAAAGCCTGCAGACCCCGCTGCTGGATCGCATCGCCTCCAACATCGACGCCGGCCTGAATGCCCTGGGCAGCCTGCTCGGGGCCCTGCTCACCCTGCATCACCAGCGCTGGCGGCGGGCCGGCAGGCGGCTGCGGCGCTGGCGACGGGACTGGTTCGCGCCCACCCCCGGGGCCGGCCTGGTCCTCGGGCTGCTGGGGTTGTGGGCCCTGACCCAGTTTGCCCTGGTACCCATGCCCGGGGCCGGCTGGCTCGGCCTGCATCTGCGTCCCCTGGACAGCCTGCCGAGCGATGCCCGGCCCTTCAACCCGCTGTGGTTCGCCGCCGTCCTGCTGGAGATGATGGCCCTGGGGGCCTTCATGGCCAGCTGGCTGAAGCCCGGACGCTACGTCACGGCCATGCTGCTGCTGTTCCTCCTGGCCTTCGCCATGAAGCTGCTCACCGCCACCCTGCTGCTGAAGCTCAACGCGGTGGGCGGCGTGCTCTCCCTGGAGACCCTGGCCGCCTTCCTGCTGGCCTTCTGGCTGCTGCTGGTGCCGCGCGTGTCCCGGCATCGGCGCCGCGTGGCCGCCGTGCTGCTGGCAGGCATACTCGCCCTGCGCGGGCTGTACGCCGACTATCTGTTCTGGCCCCGGGCGAGCGTCTTCAATGTCGTCGGCCTGGCCAAGGTGGTGGCCTCGTTCTGGCCCTGGCTGGCGCTCGGGGTGCTGGCCGCGGAGTTCCTGCATCGCACCAGGCGGCGGCCGGGCCGGTCAGGCGCGGGTCGCTGAGCGGGATTCGGGCCACTGGGGGCCCGCGTGCCTCAGTCGCGCGTTAGCCTTTTCACCAGGGCGGCCCCGGTCAGCAGCTCCATCTGGGCCTCCAGCCGGATCACCCGGCCGGTGAGGTCCTCGATTCTTGCCTGCTGGGCCTTCATCGCCTCCGCCTGGCGGTCGACCCTGTCCTCCAGCTTGATCATCGAGGTCAGGGCGCCCCAGACCTTGTCGGTGACGCTCATCCGGCGGGCCTTCCGGTGGAGTCCTGGCCGCCCCCGCCTTCCATGGCGGCAATGCGCCGGTTGCTCTCGGCGATGAAGTCCAGGGCGTCGTCGATGGCCTGACAGGCGCGATCGGCCGCGCGTCTGGCGGCATCGGCCAGCGCGGCCAGTTCCGCATCCGTCTGGGCGGGTTCATAGGCGAACGCGGCCCGGCGCATCAACTCGGAAATCGGGATCTCCAGCTTCCTTGCCTTGGCCACGATGGCCTGTTTGTCCTGGGGCGTGGCCTGGACGACGATCCTCTCCACCGCGGCGGCCATGACGGACCCTCCTGAAGAATTGCACATGTACAGTATATGTACATCCAGCCGGGGGCTCAATGCCGGTTTGGTTGCGCCGCCCGGTCCCCATGACCCCGACCCCCGGCATGGGAGGGCGGATGCCAGGCGTGGCCCGCCCCCAGGAATAGCAGCGCCACCAGCAGGGTGGCCAGGCGCGGCGCATCCAGCAGACTGTCGAACATGCCCACGGTGAGCAGACCGGCCAGGGAAGCGAGCCAGGCCCAGGCCAGGCGGTGCCCCCGCCAGCCTGCCCGGGCCAGACGGTAGAGGGCGACGAGCAGGAGGGTGCAGAACAGCAGCAGGCCCACCCAGCCCTGTTCGAACAGCAGGTGCACCCACAGGTTCTTGATGTGCCAGGGCAGGTGGCCGTGGGTCTTGAAGAACCAGCAATCACCTGCCCGGGTGAAGTCACCGTTGCACAGGATGTCCTGGCCCGACGGATCCAGCAGACGCAGGTTGTCCACATCCACGACCCCGCCCCGTCCGGGGTTGTGGAGCGAGAGCTCCACGGGGGGGTGCCGCCACCAGGGCCCGTCTCCCAGCGTGCCGGGCGCCAGCGTGCCGGTCAGGCGGTGCCAGGCCCCGTCGCCGGGGATGTCGAAGCCCTGCCACGCGCAGCGGCGGGAATTGAGCAGCTGCTTTTCACACAGCGGGGTGTCCAGCCGGGCCGGGCCGGTGCGGGAACGTGCATCCAGCTCCAGCTGGTAGCGTGTGCCGGCCACGAAGGGGATGCGCTGGGCGAAATAGATGGTCTCGCCCGTGCCCAGGCGGAAATGGGTATTGCCCTGCTCGCTGGCGAAGCCAAAGCTGGCTGGCTGCGTATCCAGGGGACCACGGTCCCGGTAGGTGCGCGGAAAGCTGCCCAGGCCCATGCCGAGGAAAGCCGTGAGCGGGGCGTCGTCCCGCATGTCCAGTGCCTGGCGCCAGTGCCGCACCCGGGTCTGCCAGTCCTGGCCCGCTTGCGCGAACCGGGCCTGCAGGGCGCCGTCGTTCACGCCCAGTGCCAGCACCATGCCCGGCAGGGCCAGCACGCCGAGCCAGGCCGCCAGCATCGCCCCGGGCTGGCCCGTCCTGGTCCGGGTAGCCAGGCGCGCGCTGGCCAGCCCCAGGATGCCGAGCACCACGGCGCTGGCCAGCACGCCGCCCCGCGCCACGGTATAGAGCATGACGTAGGCCACGGCGAGCATGGCCGGCGCCGTGAGGAGCAGATGCCGTGGGCGGGTGCCGATCAGCCAGAGGAAAGGCAGGGCCGCCACCAGATAGGCCTCGATATGGCCGCCACCGGTATGCATGCTGGAAAAGGTGCTGACGATGCGGTAGGCCGCCTGCCCCGTCTGGCTGCCGGCAAACAGTTCCCGTTCCCACAGCCCCACCAGGCTCACGCCCGCCAGACCCAGGATCATGCCCGCGGACAGCCATTTCACCAGCGCCTCGCGCTGCATGGGGAGTCGCCGGAGCGCCAGATAGGCCAGCATGCCCCAGAGCAGGCCCTTGGCCACCCGCGCGCCGTTCCATGGGCTCCAGTAGCTGACGAAGGCATTGGCATCCGGGCTCAGGTCGCCTTGCAAGCCGATCAGCAGGCTGGCGCAGGCCGACAGGGCAAAAAGTACGAACAGCGGCCTGGCGGCCGCCGGTCGGGGTGCATGCCGCGCGCCTTGGCCGTGCAGCACCTGCATGCCAAGGGTCATCATCAGCAGCAGGTCGAACTCATCGAGGAAGAAGCGCCCCGTCCAGGGTGCCAGGTCCAGCAGGGGCAGGGCGGCGGGCACCACCACCAGCCAGGCCAGCGGGCGAAACCAGAGCAGCGCCGCATAGGCCAGCAACAGCGCGCCGAGCAGCCAGGGCACGCGCGGAAAATCCAGGGCGCCGAGGAGCGCCAGGGCCATCAGGCCCAGGCCCAGGGCCCCGGCCCGTGCACGGATCGGCCGCAGCGCCTCAGGCTGCCGATGCGCCCCGCTCCCGACCCTGCCGGGCCGCGTGGCCGGACCCGACGATGGCTCCTGGGCAGGAGCCGGGGATACAGGCGCGGGGTGTGTGCGGACCGGGGCGGTCCGCGTCGGTGGGTGGCCCCCGGTATCGCGCCTTCCCGTGCCCGCACCCAGCCAGAGACCCAAGGCCAGACCCGGAAGCGCGCCCAGGATTTCCAGCGCATCCCGGACCTGGGCATTCGGCAGCCCAGGCAGGCCGATCAGCAGCAGGCCCGGGACCAGCGCCAGCGTGACGGCGATCAGGGTACGTTGCCGCCCCGCGAATGCGGCCAGCATGCCCAGAGGCACCCAGAGAATGGCGGTCTTGATCAGCCCGTATGCCTGTCGGGAGAGCGCCTGCAGGATATCCTGCCCGGAAAGGGCGGGCTGCCCGATCGGGCTATAGGGGTCCAGGGGGATGAGCAACCCGATCACGGCCAGGGCCAACAGGCCCAGCCAGGCGCCACGCATCCAGTCGGGCTGTGCCGGTGTGCGGGGTGGTAGCCGCATCAGGGCGCGTGCCGCGCGGCCGTGCCGGGCCGGGATGACCATGCTCCGCCCTGCGGGCCCCGCGGCAGGACAGACCCCCGGGGGGGCGGACAAACAGCCGGTATCCCTGACCCGCCAGTCACCTGCCCGGATTCAGTCCCGCTGCGTCTGGCGGGCACGACGGCGACGGCGCAGGGTCATCGCCATCAGGCCGGTGGCCCCGGTGGCCAGCAGGGCCAGGGTCCCTGGTTCGGGAATGGGGTTCTGTTCATTGAACAGGTGGTAGCCGCCGCGGAACACGATGGCCGTGCCCTCCGGCCCCTGTCCGGGCGCCCTCAATTCGGCCGGACGCTGATAGGCCGGAAGCCCGTCCGGGGTGTATTTGCTCTGGGTCTGCACATTGCAGCCATCCGAGTAGCCACCGCCGAACACAAGGGTGTAGTTCCCGCTGGTCAGCATGCCCGATATGCCCACGAAATTGGGCCCCTGATCCAGACATTCCATCCTGCCGCCGGTACCTGTCTTCCACATGTGGATGGGCACGATGCGCGGGGTCACGCCGCCGGAAAAGACCAGGGGAGCGGTGGCGGGCGTGGTGGGCAGGTTGGCGCACTGCCCGGTGCTCGGCGTCCTGACGCCATTGCCAGGATTGCTGAGGGTCAGGGAGAACGCGCCGGTCGGGGTGACGTTGCCCAGGCCGATGACCTGGCCGGGGTTGCTGCTCTGACTGTTTTTGCAGACATTGCCCTGGTCGTCCTTGAGCCATAGGGTGGTGGCGCCGGCCGACGAGGCCGCCAAGGCAAGGAGCAGGGCGCCGATGGATCGAATGGTGTTCATGGGATATCTCCGGATATGTTCGGGCCATGTGCGCCCAATGCCATGATGAAACAAGCAATATTTACGCCAGTGTAGATAAATCAGTGGATTACGAAACTTCATGCATTGCCTGGCCGCGAGGTGTCAAAAAAACCGACATGGATTCCCGATCGGAAGCCCCGCGGAAATCGCGGCTTTCATGCTGTGTGTCGCACGGGGTCCGCAAGCTTGGAGCGCCCGTGCCGCGCGGCCATTTCCCCGGTCAGCGCGGCGAGCACGATCAGGTGATAGGGCAGTTCCCAGTAGGCGATGCCCAGGGTGATCGCCCCGGTGGCATAGGCCGCCAGCGAGGCCTGCAGCATGCCGGCATAGGGCCTGACCCAGGATGCATGCGCGTGGCGCGATCGCCTGGCCAGCCGTCCCAGCCCCACCAGGGTCCCCAGCAGCAGGCCGCCCCATAAGCCCAGACCGACGAAGCCGTGTTCCGCCAGCACTTCCACATAGGCGCTGTGCCAGTCCAGCGACCCGCCCCGCTCCAGGGTCAGCACGGGCCAGGCATTGAAACCGCCGCCGGTCCACGGGTGCTGGCGCGCGAAATCGAAGCCGATACGCCAGACCGCGAGCCGGTCCTGGGCGGAGGCGTCGGCCTGGTACGCCATCAGGGTCTGCATGCGCCCGAACCATGCCTCGGGCAGCTGTGCGAAGAGCAGGGCCGCCAGCAGGGCCAGGCCCGGCAGGACGAGAAATCTGCGCTTGCCGTACCAGAGCAGGAACAGCGTCACGGCGGCCAGGGCCAGCATGCCGCCCCGCGACCAGGAGGACACCACGGCGCCATAGCACAGGGCCATGCCCGCCAGGATGGCCAGGCGTATCCCCCGGTCCCGGGTCTGGTGCCACCAGAGCGCCAGCAGGGGAATGGCCATGGCCACGGCCACGGCGAAGGCATTGTTGTCGTAATAGGGGCTGCCCGGCGGGCCATAGACCCGGTCCTGGAAGCCAGCGGCAACTGCCCAATACCCCCCCTTGATGGCGGGCAGCAGGATGCACAGGGCGAGGGTGACCACCAGATAGAGCAGCTTTTCCCGGCTATCGATGAGCCACAGGGTCAGCAGCAGGGGCGGCAGGATCTTCCCCACAAGCCAGTACTTGTCCCATGCCTCCCAGGGCAGCAGAGCGTAATGGCTGGTCAGCGCGAACCAGGCCCAGAGCAGGACCAGCCCAATGGTCTGCCAGGTCAGCAGCCGTTGCCAGGGCGGGCGCAGCCAGGTTCCGGCGCGCCAGGTGTGGAAGAGGGCGCTGAAGACCACCACGGCGAACAGCACGGCGAACACGGGGGCATGGCGCATGAAGCCCTCGGCATAGCCCTGCGGGTGCAGGGTGCCCACGACCGCCAGGCCCAGCACACCCAGCCAGGGCCGCGACAGGCTAAGCCAGCCCAGCCCCAGAAGCAGGCAGAGGAGAGCGATGTCACGCATCGGATCGCGCCGTGGCGGCGGGCCGTGCCGGACCGTGATGGGCCCGGCCGTGACGGGTCGCGGGCCGCGCCGCGCGTCGGGCCGCTTGCCGCCGCAGGGCGCGCACGAGCAGATAGCCCGCTCCCCCCCCCAGGCTTGCCAGCAGCCAGTCCGTGGTATCGGGATACTTCTCCGGCAGAAGCACCTGCCCCAACTCGATGCCCAGGGGCACCGCGAGGATCAGCAGGAAGGCCATGAATCCGGCCGGGGCGCGCCAGCGCCAGGGCAGATCCGCCACGCACCAGGCCAGCAGGCCACCCAGGGGGGCGAAGAACAGCAGCTTGTGCAACACCTCGGTCATGGCGCGGAATTCGGTGCCGTAGTAGTACACCTCGAAGGGTACCCGCCGCAGGAATGCCAGGCGTTCGCGCAGGAAGGCGCCGTCGGTGTGGAAAGCGAAGGGGTACCAGAATACCGCGATCAGCACGGCCAGCCAGATGAACAGCAGCATGAGGGGCAGCGCGCAGGCGCCGTGCCGTCGCGCGGGGGTGCCGGGGTCTGGGGGCCCCGTCCGCCGTGCCAGCCGACCGCCCGCCCAGGCCCCGAGGGCCGCACCCAGGGCGCCGGTGAGTATGTCGCTCGAATCGCTTACGCGGGAATAGACGAACAATTGCAGCACCTCCAGCAGCACGGCGGCGCCAAAGGCCATCCTCCAGGCGGCGAAGCCGTCGCGGCGTGCATGCAGGCGCCAGAGCAGGGCGGGCGGCAGCCACAGCAGGACATCGCTGGCCAGCTCATAGGCCGCCTGGACGGGTTGCCCGGGTAGGGCGCTGAAGGGTACGAGGATGAGCTTGCCTGCGCGCCACTTGTGGAAGATCTCCACGCCGCTGAGGGTGAGGTCCAGGGGCAGCACGCCGTAGGCGAAGGCCACGGCGAGATAGGCCCAGGCCAGTCGCTCCGCCGTCTCCGCCGGCGCCCCGGCCCGCTGCCAGCCGGCATGCCAGGCCATCCAGCGCGGCCCCAGTGTCCACCAGGCGGCGATGCCCAGCAGCCCGCCCAGGGTCTCGGCGAAGATGTCGTTCTGGGACACGGTGCGCTGGGGAAAGAACAGCTGGGTGAATTCCATGCCCAGGCTCAGGGCGATGGCCGCCGCGGCCACCAGGATCGAGGCCGCCACGCGCATGGCCATTCCCCGGCCATGCGCCAGGGCGCCGGTGTAGAGAAAGCCCAAGGGTATGAAGAGCAGCAGGTTGGCCACCCAGTCGGCGCGCGAGCCGATGCCCAGCCGCAGGAAGGGTATCTGGCGGAAGCGTGCCACGGCCTCATCCAGGGGCAGGGCCTGGAAGTGCAGGGGCACCAGGCTGCCGTACACGACGAAGGCCATGTAGGCCAGGCCCAGCCACCACAGATGCGTCCCATTGGCCGGTTTCACGGGCCGTCCCACGGGAAGCCCCGCTGCCGCAGCCAGACCCGCAGGGGCGCGGGGCCGGGCTGGCCATAGGCACCGGGCAGCCGCGTGTGGCGGGGCTGCCCGGCAAAGTCCAGGTCGCTGCCGGGCAGGCCCGCCCAGCCCTCCATGTCGCCCACCTGGTCCAGGTGGGCCTGCGGCCGGGGCGAGAGGTCGGCCTGGCCCAGATCGGCATAGGGCAGGGTCAGGACGCGCCCGGCCCGCTCATGGGTACCGATCTGGTTGTCCGTCTGCCCACTGCCGGCAATGGGCCGTGCGGCGAACACCAGGTTGCCGCGCAGTGTCTGACGCCAGGCATTGTCCCCCCGTACCCGCACGCTGATGCCGTTGTGGGTGGCCAGTACGGTGTTGTGCAGGATGTCCACCTGCCGGGGTACATCGTTGTGGGGTTGGATGCGGATGGCGTCCGGACCCTGGGTGACGAAGACGTTGTTGTACAGGGCCAGGTTGCCCTCGCCCTGGAACAGGGATTCGCCGGGGTTGTGCCAGAACAGATTGCCATGCACGAGATAGCGGTCCTCCCGCCCGGGCCCGCTCAGAGGCAGGTGGCCTACCAGCACGCTGGGTCGGGGAGCCGGACCCGGCACGCTCCGCGCCTTGCTGAAGAAGTTGTGGCGGATCACGGTGTCGTGGCGCGCCTCCGCTTCCGGCAGGTCCGGCGGGCGGGGCTGCTGGTGCTTGATCTGCAGGTTGTAGCCCAGGGTGTCGCGCACCTGGTTGCCTTCGATGAGGCCGGCCACGAAGGGTGCGCTGCCGTCGGAGTCGCCCAGGTACAGGCCCGTGCCCACGCGCTCGATGCGGTTGGCGCGGATCACCCAGCCGAAGGCTGGGCACTTGCTGGAGATGCCCACGCTCTGCTGATGGGCGGCGTGGTCGTGGATGTACAGGTTTTCCAGGTGGACGAAGTGGGCAAAACGGGCGTGACCCTCCGCCTTGACGGCATCCACGAACAGGTTGCGGCCATCCAGCTCCAAGTTGCGGATCTCCACATGGGTCACGTCCACCAGGCTGACGGTGTTGACGCCGGGGCGGGCGACGAAGCGCGCCCGCGCACCCCGGGGCGGGCCGGCCACGACGATGGGCGCCGCGGCGCTGCCCTGCAGGTGATGCAGGGGCAGACCCCGGGTGTAGTCCCCGGCCGCCAGCAGCAGGCGGTCACCTGCCTGGAGCCGGGGCAGGTAGTCCCGGTAGTCCTCGGGCCCGGCCCGGTAGTCCGCCGCCAGGCCGCCAGCCGCCAGCCCCAGGAGACCGATCAGGCCGAGGAGCCGTGCGTGGAAGGCATGCACGGGTCGTCTTCTCCCACCACCGCCAGATCCAGGCTGTTCTCCAGCCGGCGCAGCAGGCAGTGCACGCTCTGGCGCCCCGTGTCCAGGACGATGTCCGCGGTTTCCATATAGAGGGGGTGGCGTGCCGCGTACAGCTCTTTCAGCTTGCGCAGCGGGTCGCTGGTCTGCAGCAGGGGCCGGTTCTTGTCGTAGCGCGTGCGCATGAACAGCTCCTGCGGCGTGCCGCGCAGGTAGACCACGGTACCCCGGGTCTTGAGCCATGCGCGATTTTCCGCGCGCAGGATGGCGCCGCCCCCGGTGGCCAGGACGATGCCCTGGCGCCGGGTAAGATCGTCGATGACGCACATCTCCCGCCTGCGGAAGCCCTCCTCCCCCTCGATCTCGAAGATGGTGGGGATGGAGACGCCGCAGCGGGTGATGATCTCGTGGTCGGAATCCACGAATTCCAGCTCGCGGCATTTGGCCAGCTGCCGGCCGATGGTGGACTTGCCCGCCCCCATGAGACCCACGAGAAAGATGTTGCAGCTGGGGATCATGCCGGGTGCCTGCGCGTCAGCAGGCGCGCCACTGCCGCCTTGAGCGCGCCTTGCGGCAGGGAGGCGTCCAGCTCGCGGAAGGCGCGCAGACCGGCGGCGGGCATGCCCTTCTTTTCCGGCCGCTCGGGCACGGCCCAGTCGGCCCGCACCTTCACGCGCACGGCGGTGACCGGTGCATCCGGCCGGGACAGGGCCTGGGCCACGCCCCGGGCCTGGGCCCGTACCCGGCTGGCGGCGGCACCGTTGCCGCAGTACACCACGGCAGTCTCCCCCTGCAGCCGCGCCACACTGCAGGCCCTGGCCACGGCCGCGGGCACCACACCGGCAAAGCTGCGGTTGAGGCCGAGCATGTGCCGGGCCTCGGGCAGGGCCACGGCGAGCTGGCGCTGCGCGGCCAGCAGCCCGCGCAGGCGGACAAGGGTTGAAGGCTGTAAAGACAAGGGGCGTCAGTCAGGGCCAAACGGGGCTATGGTAACATCCACCGGTTTTCCAAACCTCCCCTAACTCCCTCATTTTTCATGATTTCCAACCTTCTGAAGAAAGTCTTCGGCAGCCGCAATGACCGCCTGTTGAAGCAGTACCGGGGCGTGGTCGCCAAGATCAATGCCCTGGAGCCGGCCATTCAGCAACTGTCGGACGAGGCCCTGCGTGCCAAGACGGGTGAATTCAGGGAGAGGTTGGCCAGGGGAGAGACTCTGGATGCGCTGCTGCCCGAGGCCTTCGCCGTAGTCAGGGAGGCGGCGGTGCGGGTGCACGGCATGCGCCACTTCGATGTGCAGCTCATCGGCGGCATGGCCCTGCACCACGGCAAGATCGCGGAGATGCGCACCGGCGAGGGCAAGACCCTGATGGCCACCCTGGCCGCCTATTTGAATGCCCTGCCGGGCCTGGGCGTGCACATCGTCACCGTCAACGACTACCTGGCCAGCCGGGACGCGGAGAGCATGGGCCGCATCTACGGCTTCCTGGGACTGACCACCGGCGTGATCCTTTCCCAGCAGGACCACGACACCAAGCAGGCCGCCTACGCCGCCGACATCACCTACGGCACCAACAACGAATACGGCTTCGACTACCTGCGCGACAACATGGTGTTCAGCCCGGAACAACGCGTGCAGCGCAAGCTCAACTTCGGCATCGTCGACGAGGTGGACTCCATCCTCATCGACGAGGCCCGCACGCCGCTCATCATCTCCGGCCAGGCCGACGACAACGTCGCGGTGTACCAGGCCATGAACGTGGTGCCGCCCCGGCTGGAGCGACAGGAACGGGACATCAAGGACGACGAGCCCGAAGACCAGCGCTGTGCCGTGGGCGACTACGTGGTGGACGAGAAGGCGCATCAGGTCACCCTCACGGAGCGGGGCCACGAGCGCGTGGAGACCATTCTCACGGAGATCGGCCTGCTGGCCCCGGGCACCAGCCTGTACGATGCCGCCAACATCACCCTCATGCACCACGTCTATGCCGCACTGCGCGCCCATGTGCTGTATCACAAGGACCAGCACTACGTGGTGCAGAACGATGAGGTAGTCATCGTCGACGAATTCACCGGCCGCCTCATGCAGGGCCGGCGCTGGTCGGATGGCCTGCACCAGGCGGTGGAGGCCAAGGAAGGCGTGGCCATCCAGCGCGAGAACCAGACCTTGGCCTCCATCACCTTCCAGAACTATTTCCGCATGTACCAGAAGCTCTCGGGCATGACCGGCACGGCGGACACCGAGGCCTACGAGTTCCAGCAGATCTATGGCCTGGAGACGGTGATCATCCCCACCAACAAGCCCATGATCCGGAACGACAGGAACGACCTGGTGTACCGCACCGCCGAGGAGAAGTGGCAGGCGGTGATCGCCGACATCCGCGACTGCCACCAACGGGGCCAGCCGGTGCTGGTGGGCACCACCTCCATCGAGGTGAACGAGTTCCTCTCCGGCCTGCTGAAGAAGGCCGGTATGCCGCACCAGGTGCTGAACGCCAAGCAGCACGCGCAGGAGGCCCAGGTGGTGGCCGACGCCGGCCTGCCCGGTGCCATCACCATCGCCACCAACATGGCCGGACGGGGCACGGACATCGTCCTGGGGGGGGCCATCGTCAAGCGCCTGGAGATGATGCGTGCCGCCGAGAACCTGGACGAGGCCGAAAAGGATCGTCGCATCGGGATGGAGAAGGCCGATTGGCAGCAGCGCCACGACCAGGTCATCGCCGCCGGTGGCCTGCACATCATCGGCACCGAGCGGCATGAATCCCGACGCGTGGACAACCAGCTGCGGGGCCGCTCGGGTCGCCAGGGAGATCCCGGCTCCAGCCGCTTCTACCTGTCCCTGGACGATCCCCTGCTGCGCATCTTCGGCGGCGAGCGCCTGAAGGCCATCATGGACCGCCTGAAGATGCCCGAGGGCGAGGCCATCGAGCATGCCATGGTGAACCGCTCCCTGGAATCCGCGCAGCGCAAGGTGGAGCAGCGCAACTTCGACATCCGCAAGCAATTGCTGGAATACGACGACGTGGCCAACGACCAGCGCAAGGTGATCTACAGCCAGCGCAACGAACTGCTGGAGTCGGAGGATGTCGCCCAGGGCGTGGCCGGCATGCACGCCCAGGTGTTGAACGACACCATCAGCGAATACATGCCCCCGGGCAGCATGGCCGAACAATGGGATACCGCGGGCCTGAGCCAGGCCCTGACGGGCGAATTCCAGCTGGACTGCCCGGTGCGGCAGTGGCTGGATGCGGACGAGCGGCTGGACGAGCAGGGCGTGCGCGACCGGGTGGTGCGTCAGGCCGCCGAGAGCTATGCCCGCAAGGTGGAACTGGCCGGCGAGACCAACATCCGCCACTTCGAGCGTGCCATCCTGCTGCAGTCCCTGGACAACCACTGGCGTGAACACCTGGCCGCCATGGACCACCTGCGTCAGGGCATCCATCTGCGCGGCTACGCGCAGAAGAACCCCAAGCAGGAATACAAGCGCGAGGCCTTCGAACTGTTCGAGCGCATGCTCACCACCATCACCCGGGAAGTGGCGCAGATCACCCTCACGGTGCAGATCAGGAGCGAGGCCGACGTGGAGGCGGTGGAGGCGCAGGAGCCGGCCATCAGCAACGTGCAGTATCATCACGCCGACTACGACGAGGCCCTGGCCGCCGGCGGCGAGGAGGCCACCGGTGGCGGGCGGCAGCCGCAACAACGCGCCTTCCCCAAGGTGGGCCGCAACGATCCCTGTCCCTGCGGTTCCGGCAAGAAGTACAAGCACTGTCACGGGGCCCTGCGCTAGCGCGCAACCCTGAAAAGGAGTCGCCCGATGCCCTACTTCATCTACAAGGTCGGTCCCCTGAGCATCCTGGAAAAACAGGGCCAGGCCGATAGCTTCAAGGAAGCCAAGACCCTCGCCAACGAAATACGCAGGCACCTGGACCCGAAGGCAGGACAGGTGGTGAAGATGATCTTCGCCGAGAACGAGATGCAGGCCGAGGAAACCCTGCAGCAACCCCGGGAACTGGACAACTCCCTGGCGGGGGACGACTGGTAAGCCGGGACGAGGGCATAGAGAGTACCCTGTCTCCTTCTGTCTGCCCCGCCCGTCATGTCCGGCTACAACGAAGCGGCCTACAAGGAGGCCCGTGATTCCGCCATCCAGCTGAAGTGTCCATTCGAGCGGGCACTGCTGTCCCGGTGCGTGAACTGCTCCGTCGCCCGCCGCCTGCTGCTGGCGGAGCGGGAGGCCATCAGCTGCTCGGACGAGGAGGCCAATGCCCGCTGCAAGGTCTTTTACGAGGCGTTGCATCAGAATGCCCGTTTTGCCCTGCACATGGACCCTAACCAGCCCTGGCCCTTCGGCAAGGAGATCCGTGCCCAGTGCGGCGGCGTGCGGGGATTGCAGGCCGCCATGGGGTATGCAGGCGCGCAATCCGCCGATGTGGCTGCCCTGGTGCGGGAAGGCGTGGCGCGCTTCGAGCGCATCGATGCCTTTCCCTACTCGGAGATCATGCGCGGCGTGGTGCACTACGAGCCGCGCAAGCGACGCAGCTGACTAGAGCGGATCCAGACGCCGACAGGCCGCAGGGTGCGCGACGCCCCGGCCCAGCAGCATGACCTTGAACAGTTCACCCATCTCGTGGGGCTGTACCAGCTTCTGCACGGCCTGGGCCGCGCGCAGATACTCCGGCGTTCCCGGGGTCATGTCTGCCAGCAGCTCCAGCAGGCCGGCGTCCAGCAGGAAGCGTCCCTGGCCGGTGTAGCCCAGCAGGTCCAGGCCTGCGGCGCCGGCGGTCTCGGCCACGGCGCTGAAGTCCACGTGCGCGGTGATGTCCGCCAGGCCCGGCAGGAAGAAGGCATCGTCCAGGCCGTGGTGCCGGTAATGCACCTTCAGGGTGCCGGTCCTGCGCTGGGGGTGGTAGTACTCGGCCCGCTTGAAGCCGTAGTCCACCAGCAGTATCAGGCCCTGCTCCAGACAGGCCGCCAGGCTGGCCATGAGGGCGGGGGCCGCCAGATTGACTTCCGAGAGATAGGGCGCGGTCACCGGCAGCCGGGCCACGGCTCGTGCCAGGGTGGGCGAGGCCACGGGCCGATCGGCCCAGGCCAGGCCCGCTGCGTTCCAGGCCACCCCCCGCTCCCGCACGCCTTCCGCCGTCCAGTGCACGAGATGCACCGGCAGGGCGTCCAGCACCTCGTTGGCCAGGATCACGCCGTGCAAGCGCTCCGGCAGGGTATCGAACCAGACCACCCGGGACAGCAGGCGGGGCGCCGCCTCGGCCAACAGGTCTCTCTGGCGCGCGCGCAGGTCCGGGCTCAACTCCAGGATCAGGTAGCGCTCCGGCAGGCATGCCCGCCGTTCCAGCTCCAGCAGCACATCCAACGCCAGCCGGCCGCTGCCCGCCCCCAACTCCAGGATGTCGCCGCCGGTCGGTGCCAGCGCCTCCGCCATCACCCTCGCCAGGCTGCGGCCGAACAGGGGAGAGATCTCGGGTGCGGTGACGAAGTCCCCCGCGGCGCCGAACTTGGCCGCGCCGCCGGCGTAATAGCCCAGACCGGGGGCGTACAGAGCCAGTTCCATGTAGCGGGTGAAGGGGATCCAGCCACCGGCGCGCGCGATCTCGTCGCGTATGCCGCGGACGACGTTGTCGCTGTGGGCCTGGGCCTGCGGTGCCGGCGCAGGTAGTTGGGTGCGTGTGCTAGATTCCATGCCGCCATCATACAAAGCGTATTCCCATGGAACGGTCCGATTCCCATCTGCGCGACAGTCTGTTGGCCTTGCCCACCTGGGCTGCCTACACGGCCATCGGCCTGCTTGCCGGCGGGGTGGTCGTGGGTCTGGTATTGCTGCTGGCATCGGGCATGGACGACACCCTGCGTGCGGCCGGGGGACAATTGCTGGTGGTCTCCCTGCCAGTGCTGTCGGTATCGATCGGTGTGCTGGGTGCCAGCTGGTCCCGCACGGGACGCATCGACACCCTGGTGGCGGACTACCTGCGCAAGACCGTGGGCGACAAGCTGGAGGCCTACCTCCTGCCGGCCAAAAAGGGGAAGGATGGCCCCTTTCCGGCCCTGTTCGAGCGCATGGAGCGGGATTTCCGCCCGGACATCGCCTCCTATTGCCACTACCATCTCTACGACAGGCGGGGTCGGCGCTTCGACCTGCTGGTGAAGGCCAACGTGTTCAACATCGAGATCTCCCTGGGGCTGCGCCTGAGCGCCCCGCCCTCCGGCTTTACCGATGCCCACCTCGACCAGCACGACAACTTCGGCTCCCTGGATGAATGGCCGAGCGCATCCGTCCACCCCCTGGTCGGCCTGGCACCCCTGACCCTGCATGGCTGTCTGGCTGAGGGCTATACCCTCTACCTGGAAGGATGCCGTCTACCCGATGGCGGCATGAAAGTGAACGTGCGCCTGCGCCAGAAGCTGCAGGACAATTTTCTCACCTCCCCTTATCTGCGGCGCTACTTCGCCGAGGACGCCGCCATCGCCACCTACTTCTTCTATTCGGAAGCCTTTGGCGGCAAGGCCCATATCACCGGCGGAGAGTTCTGATGCGGGTCGCCATCCTGGGTGCCGGACCCGCCGGCATGTCCTGCGCCAATGCCTGCCTGTCCTTCGGCCTTACCCCCGTGGTCATCGAGCGGGAAGACCACCTGGGAGGCGCCCAGCGCAGCAACTTCCACCCCAACCTCTGGCTGCTGGGCTCGCCCAGCGAAAGTGGCCAGGAGCTCACCCGCCGTCTGGTGGCCCACTACGTCGAGCTGCAGGCCACCACCCTGCTGTCCACCCAGGTGGTAGGGCTGGAGCAGGACGCTGACGGCTTCCTGCTGCGCCTGCATGGAGCGCGAGGCCACAGCGATCTGGCCGCCGGTGCCCTGGTCATCGCCAGCGGCATGCGTCCCTATGCCACGCCGGAGCTGGCGGTCCTGGCCCGGAACAGCGAGCGGGTCATCCTCGGCCCCCTCAATGACCGTATCCGCGACCAGGTACATGACGCACACGTGCTCATCCTGGGTGGCGGCGACAATGCCCTGGACCATGCCCTGTTCCTGGCGGAGCGGGGCAATCGCATCCGGGTCTGCACACGCGGCGCGTTCTCTGGCCGGGAGGCGCTGCTGGCCGCCTGCCGCGCGCGCGCGCAGATCGAGCTGATGCCCCATTGCCGGCCCACGGCCCTGCAAGCGGGCGTGGCGGGTGTCACGGCCCGCTGGATCGGCACCGGGGCGCGGCACTACGACTGGCTGCTGGTGATGTACGGCTACCGGCCCAACAGCGAGGTGGTGGACAGCTTCGCCCCTGAACTGCGGCCGGAACGCCTCGCCTCCGGCCACCTGCGCGTGGACGCCTGGCAGCGCACCAGCGTGCCCGGCATCTATGCCGCCGGCGACGTCACCGACAACGTCCAGCCCGCCATTCCGACCGCCATCGCCCAGGGCCTGGCGGTGGCCAAGGCCATCGAGCGGGACTGGAAGGCGGCCCGCCAGGACGGCCTGCCGGGCCGGACCCTGGAGAGATAGGCCGTGGGGCCCTGCCGTCCACAGGCCATGCGGATGGCCTGGGACTGGACGTGCCGGCCTCGCTGTCTGGCGTGATCGCGGGGTTCCATCAGCCGCTAGAATCCGCGCATGCGCGCGCTCTACTCCCTGGCCTGGCTGCTGGCCCTGCCCTGGGCCTTTCTATACCTGCTCTGGCGCGGCCGGCGCCAGCCCGCCTACCTGCGCCATTGGGGGGAGCGCCTGGGCTTCGCGCCCCGCGTCCGCGCCCGGCCGGTCATCTGGATCCATGCCGTATCCGTGGGGGAGACCCGCGCGGCCGCCCCCCTGGTACGGGCCCTGCTGCGCCGGTATCCCGACCACGTCGTGCTTCTTACCCATGCCACGCCCACCGGCCGGGCCACGGGTCACGAGCTGTTCGCCGACTCGGTGCTGCACGCCTATCTGCCCTATGACTTCGCACCCCTGGTGGCCCTGTTCCTGCGGCGGGTACGGCCCGAGCTGGGCCTCGTCATGGAAACGGAGATCTGGCCCGCCCTGTTTCGCGCCTGCCAACGGCGGGACATCCACGTGCTGCTGGTGAATGCCCGTCTGTCGGAACGCTCGGCCCGGGGCTATAGGCGTTTTGCCGGCCTCACCCGGGGGGCCCTGCGCGATCTGCACGCCATCGCCGCCCAGGGCGAGGCGGACGCGGTGCGTCTGCAGGCACTGGGCGCGCGGGACGTTGCCGTGACCGGCAACGTCAAGTTCGACGTCACCCCGCCCGCGGACACCGTCGCCAAGACCGATGCGCTGCGTCGGCTGTTCACCGGACGTTTCGTCTTTCTCTGCGCCAGCACGCGTGAAGGGGAGGAGGTCCTGCTGCTGGACGCCCTGTGGGATCTGCCCGCCGATGTGCTGCTGGTGCTGGTGCCGCGTCATCCGCAGCGCTTCGAGACCGTGGCCGAACTGCTGCGTCACCGGGATCCGCATTACGCGCGTCGCAGTACCGGGCAGATGCCCGCGGCCGATACACGGGTCTTTCTGGGAGACAGCATGGGGGAGATGGCGGCCTACTACGCCGCCGCCCAGCTGTGCTACGTAGGCGGCAGCCTGCTGCCTTTGGGGGGCCAGAACATGATCGAGGCGGCGGCCGCGGGCTGTCCCGCCCTCCTGGGCCCACATACCTGGAATTTCCAGGATGCGGCGGAACAGGCCGTGGCCCGCGGTGCGGCCCGCCGGGTGGCGGATGGCGCAGCCCTGCGGGCGGCCCTGCTGCAGCTGCGCCAGGACCCCGCTGCCCGGCAAGGCATGGCGGCGGCGGGGCTGGCCTTCACGGCGGCCAACCGGGGGGCCACCGAGCGCATCCTGGCCCTGGTGGACGCGGCGCGCGCGCGTCCCGCCCCACCCGGCACCACCTGAACGGCAGGGCACGGGCAGCCCTGCGGGCATCTCAGCCACACAGCCGGCAGACCGTCATCAGCATCAGGTCCCGGGCGGCCGCATCCACCCGCGGCAGGTGCCGCTTCAGCGCACGGTCACCCTCCACATCGCCGCTGGCCAGGGCCAGCAGGCCGAGGAGCAGGGGGGAGATGCCGGCCTGGGCGGCCGTATCCAGCAGGGCCTGGGGCAGGGTGGCGAGCGCGTCGGATGCGTCGCCCAGGCGGGTCCTCAGCTGCCGGCCCTGCAATTCCAGGCTGGCGCCTTCCCGCAGAGACCAGCGTTCTCCTTCCACCGTGGTTTCCGGAGGACGGCTCAGGAGGGAGCCGAAGAAGTCCGGCACTGCGGCGGCCATGCCACCGGGCAGGCGGCCAAGCTGCCACACCAGCTCCGCATAAGGGTCACGGCCCATGGCCTTCAGAGCCCCTCCAGGGGCATGAAGAAGAACACGAAGCGGCCCGCACCGATATCCACCTTCAGACGCGCGCCGTGGTTCAGGCCGTAGTCCACATATCCGGGCACGGCGCTGTCCTGGTGGCATTCGCTGCTGTGCTGGGGGGATTCGAAGTCCCGGTCCCGGTCATACCAGGAGATCAGCATGTGCTCGCCCAGGGCCTCCTTGGCCAGTTTCTCCGCCAGCTTCATGGCTGCACGGTAGTCGGCGGGCATGGGCGCCGGGTCCAGCTCGATGCTGCGTACCTGACTGTAGTCCGCTGCCCGCCGAGGGGGGCAGAAGGCGGCGTCGGCTTCGGGCTCGGACATGGTCTGTTCTCCTGTGGGCGTGTGGATGGAAGGTTGGCATCAGTCCCGGCAGACCGCCAGGGCCTTGAGTGCATACAGGGCCTCCAGCGCCTGCCGCGGGGACAGCTCGTCCGGCTCCAGGTCGGCCAGCCGTTCTTCCAGGGCCGAGGGCACGGGTTCGGGGGGCGGGACCGGGGCAAAGAGCTCCCCTTGCGCCGACGGGACGATCTGCTGGTTTTCCAGCTGCACCAGCTTGCGCCGTGCAGCGGCGATGACGTTGCCGGGTACCCCCGCCAACCTGGCCACCTGCAGACCGTAGCTCTGGGAGGCGGGGCCTTCCGCCACGGCGTGCAGGAAGCTGAGACCGGAGGGAGTTTCCACGGCATCCAGGTGCACGTTGGCCAGGGTGTGGAATTCCTGCGCAAGCTGGGTGAGCTCGAAATAATGGGTGGCGAACAGGGTGTAGGCCCGGATCCTGTCCGCCAGGTGGCGGGCCACGGCCCAGGCGATGGAGATCCCGTCGAAGGTGGAGGTGCCCCGGCCGATCTCGTCCATGAGGATGAGGCTGTGCTGCGTGGCGCCGTGCAGGATGCCGGCGGTTTCCGTCATCTCCACCATGAAGGTGGAACGCCCGCCTGCCAGGTCGTCGGAGGAGCCCACGCGCGTGAAGATCTGGTCGATGGGGCCGATCCGCGCCTGCTCCGCCGGCACCGCCAGGCCACAGCAGGCCAGCAGGACGATGTGGGCCACCTGGCGCATGTAGGTGGACTTGCCGCCCATGTTGGGGCCGGTGACGAGCAGCATGCGCCGCCCGGCATCCAGGTCCAGGTCGTTGGCGATGAAGGCATCCACCCGTGTTTCCACCACCGGGTGGCGGCCCTGGCGGATGCTCAGGCCCCAGTTTTCGCTGAGGTGGGGAAGCACGTAGTGCCGCTCCAGGGCCAGACGCGCGTGGGCGGTGAGCAGGTCCGCCTGCGCCGCGGCCCGGGCCACCCGTTGCAGCGCCGCCATGTGCCGGGCCAGGTGGTCGAGCAGGGCCTCGTACAGGTGCTTTTCCCGCGCCAGGGCCCGCTCGGCGGCGGACAGGTAGTCGTTCTCGAAGGTTTTGAGTTCTGGGGTGAGATAGCGCTCCGCGTTCTTCAGGGTCTGGCGACGGTGGTAATCCGCAGGCACCTTGTGCGCCTGGGTGCGGCTCACCTCGATGAAGAAGCCGGAGACCTTGTTGTATTCCACCCGCAGGTTGGCGATGCCGGTGCGCTCCCGCTCGCGCGCCTCCAACTGCAGGAGGAAGTCGCCACAGCCGGATTGCAGCTGGCGCAACTGATCCAACTCGGCATCGAAGCCCTCGGCGATGACCCCGCCCTCGCGCAACACCAGTCCGGGTTCCGGCTTCAGGGCCTGGCGCAGATGCTCCAGGGGGGCGGCAGGGAAGGCAAAGTCCGCGCAGAGGCTGGACAGGGCCTCTCCCGCGGGGTTCAGGGCGGCCTCCAGCCGGGGGAGGTGCAGCAGGCCATCGCGCAGGCCCGCCAGGTCCCGGGGCCGGGCGCTTCGCAGGGCCACCCGGGCGGCGATGCGTTCCAGGTCCGCCATGCCCTTGAGCAGGTCCTGGACGGCAACGCACACGGCGGGGGTCTGCATCAGGGCCGCCAGCATGGCCTGGCGCGGGTGCAGACGGCTGCGGTCGCGCAGGGGATGGTGCAGCCAGTGACGCAGCAGACGGCTGCCCATGGCGGTGCGGCAGGTGTCCAGTTCCGAGAACAGGGTGGGGGAGGCCTCGCCGCGCAGGGTCTCGGAGATTTCCAGGGTATGGCGGGCGGCGGCATCCAGGAGCACGTATTCGCTGTCCTGCTCTACCCGGATGCCGGCTACATGGGGTAATGCGGTTCTTTGGGTGTGGCGGGCGTAGTCCAGCAGCAGTCCGGCGGCGGCCTGGAGCAGGGGGGCCGACTCCAGGCCGAAGGCGGTGAGATCCATGGTGCCGAAATGTTCGCACAGCAACTGCCGGCCACGCCGGGCATCGAACTGCCAGTCGGCGCGGCGGGTGAGGGCCGGCTTCAGTCCGGTCAGGGCGGCAGCCTCGAAAACTTCCGGCAACAGGATCTCGTTGGGGTCGAGACGCGCCAGTTCCGCGCCCAGCCGATCCGGATCGATGGTCTTGGCGGCAAAGTGACCACTGGACAGGGTGAGCCAGGCCAGACCCAGTTCGCCTTTCCCCGGGGCGATGGCCAGCATGAGGGCATCCGTCTTGTCTTCCAGCAGGGCCTCGTCGGTGAGGGTGCCCGGGGTGACGATGCGCACCACCTGGCGCTCCACCGGCCCCTTGCTGGTCTTGGGGTCGCCGATCTGCTCACAGATGGCCACGCATTCTCCCAGACGGGCCAGGCGCGCCAGGTATTGCTCCGCCGCGTGGAACGGCACTCCCGCCATGGGGATGGGCTGGCCGGCGGACTGGCCCCGGGTGGTGAGGGTGATGTCCAGCAGCTTGGCCGCCTTTCCCGCATCCTCATAGAAGAGTTCGTAGAAATCCCCCATGCGGTAGAACACCAGCATGTCCGGGTGATCGGCCTTGATGCGCAGGTACTGCTGCATCATGGGCGTGTGCCCATCCAGTCCGGCGTCCAAGCCGGGCATCACGACACCTGGCCGAATCGGCCGTTTGGCCGGCCAAGGCCCGACGGCGTGACGGCATGCCCGAAGCACGTGCGGGCGGGCGGGGATGGTGCGACGCGGCGTCTTGGCACTGTCATGACAGGCGGAAGCGGGGCTCACGAGTCTGCGGCCTGCCGTCCGGACGGTCAACGATTCGCGCCTCCAGCGCGCGCTCCGACACCGGCCAGCCCGGCCATCATCCTGAAGATGCGCGCGCGGCATGCGCGGATACGGACGCGTGCGGCGGCGACAGCGCGCCCGGTCGGAAGATGCCTCACTGCGTCCGGAATGACAGGTGTTGGGGTGTACGGAATGACAGGTATTTGCACGTTCGGAATGCAGGGCATTGGGGCATTCGGAACGACAACCCTTCTGTCATTTCGACCAACGGGAGAAATCCTGGCTGCTCCGCCAAGCGAGAAATCCTGTCCGCACGACCAGGGACGAAATCCTGCCCACGCTACCAAGGACTCAATCCCGCCTGCCCCACCATGGGCGAAATCCCGGCTGTACGCGCGCGCGGCCACGGCGCGCGCAGGCCATGCACGCCAGGCCGGTGTCTGGGTCGAGCTGTGCAGCGGGTGAAGGGCGTCCCATGAACCGGGGCGGGATGCCCATGGGCGCGGTGCGGAAGGGCGTGTGTCACAGATGACAGCGAGCTTCCCGAACAGGGTTGACGAGCGCGCGTGTCCCCCCCACATCGGCGCGGATGTCAGGGCATCGATGGCCGCGGCACGATTGCGCGCTACCATGCGGCCGGCGGATAGATCGGGTAAGGTTTGCCACCGTGATTCGTCCTTGACCAGCCAGCGGAAGGAAACATGCCGATGCCTACACGCAGACAGTTCCTGGGCGGAGGGGTGGTCCTCTGCGCAAGCCTCGTGGCGCCGAGTGGTCTGGCCCGGGCCGCCGTTGCCAGCCTGAACGATGCCATCAACAAGGCCGGTCGCCTGCGCATGTTGTCCCAGCGCATGGCCAAGGTCTATTGCCAGCTGGGCCAGGGCATCCTGGTGCCCCAGTCGCGGCGTATCCTGGATGCCTCCATGCGGCTCTACCAGGAACATCTGGACGAGCTCAAGGCCTATGCCCCGGCGGAGGACATCCGTGCCACCTATGCGGAGTTGGGGGGAGTCTGGCGGCGCTACCACCAGTTGCTCTCCGCCACCCCCAGCCTGGAGAATGCTCGCCAGATCTCCCGCATCAACGAGGACGCGCTGCGCCTGGCACATCTGGGCACGACCCAGCTCGAGCTGCTGGCCAGCACCGGGGTGGGGCGCCTGGTGAACATCGCCGGCCGCCAGCGCATGCTGTCCCAGCGTCTGGCCAAGTTCTACATGTTCCGTTACTGGGGCATCCAGGTGGCGGGCATGGATGTCGAGGCGGAGACGGCCCGGCGTGAGTTCCTCAGTGCCATGGATGCCCTGGAACGGGCTCCGGAGAACAGTGCGAAGATCCGCGGCGAGCTGGAGCTGGCACGCATGCAGTGGCTCTTTTTCGATCAGGCCCTGCGCCAGCAGAAGACCGGGGCCAAGGACGCCGGCCATGCCGCCAACGTGGCCACCACCAGTGAGCGCATCCTGGAGGTGATGGACCGGGTGGCCACCCTGTATGCCCAGCTTGCCCCGGCTGGGCCGACAGAAACGGTGCAACACCCTGGCCGGCGTTGAGGCCGCATCTGCATGCGGGACCGGAGGCAGTTTCGGCCATGAAGGCGTCCCGGTACAAGATTCCGATCTCCGTCCTGGTGGTGATCCACACCCCGGACCTGCGGGTCCTGCTCTTGGAGCGGGCGGATGCGCCGGGCTTCTGGCAGTCGGTGACGGGCAGCCTGGACCCGGGGGAAACCCCCTGGCAGACCGCGGTGCGCGAGCTGGAGGAAGAAACCGGCCTGGATGCGAGCCGTTATGTGCTCACGGACTGGCGGCAACGATACGAATTTGAACTCCTTGCGCGATGGCGCGACCGTTACGCCCCCGGCGTCACGTACAACACGGAGCACGTCTTCGGCCTGCAGGTGCCGCAACCCCTGGACGTGCGTCTGGCCCCCCGGGAGCACCTGAATCATGTCTGGCTGCCCTGGGAGGAAGCGGCGGAAAAGTGCTTCTCCTGGAGTAATGCCGCCGCCATCCGCCTGCTGCCCGGCCGGGTCGCCGCTTCATAGGGCGCGGGCCACCACCCAGACACTGACCCGTGCCGCGCCCGCCATTTTGACTGCCTTGGCCAGTTCTTGGAGGCTGGCGCCGCTGGTCATGACATCGTCCACCAGGGCCACATGCCGGCCCGACAGGGCCCGCTCGCAGCGGAAGGCCCCGCGCAGGTTGCGGCGTCTGGCCTGCAGATCAAGGCCGGCCTGCGGTGGTGTGTCGCGCGCGCGCCGACAGGCATCGGCCTGCCAGGGCAGTGCCAGATGCCGTGCCAGCCGCCGGGTGATCTCGGCGGCCTGGTTGTAACCCCGCTCCCCCAGACGCCGGGGGTGCAGAGGCATGGGGATGAGAAGATCGGGCCGGTCTTGGAAGCGCACGCGGGTGGCCAGCTCGCGCGCGAACAGCTCGGTGAGTTCGAGGACGCCCTGGTATTTGCAGTGCCGGATCAGGGCATCCAGGGGAAAGGCATAAGCATGCGCGGCCTGGGCCTGGTCGAAGGCAGGCGGCCGGCGCAGGCAGGCACCGCAGGTCTGGCCGTCCGGGGAGGGCAGGGCGCAACGCGGACAGCACGCCCCGCTCAGGCGGGGCAGATCCAGATGGCAGCCTGGGCACAGCACGCCCGCGAGCACCCGCTCCCCACAGAGCCGACAGGCATGGGGCAGACGCATTTGCACAAATTCCAGGCACCCGTTCAACGCTCTGGCGATCCGATTTGACAATCTGCCCTCCTCCCCCGCAACATGCGCGGCATTTGTTTGCAATCGGCCCGGTGCGCGTACCGGGCCAAGTCATGCACATGGCTGAACCGCATCTGATTCCCGCCGCTTCCAGCCTGCGCAGCGCGCGCCTGTTCAATATGCTGGCGGTGGCCTCCACCCTGCTGGCCGTGCTGCTGTTCAGCCTGGGCAACTTCATCGCCGACAAGAAGCTGCACTTCCTGCCCATGGCCATGTCCCTGCCGCCGGTGGCCATCTGGCTGGCGGCCTCCATTTTCGTCTATGCCGGCATCGCCCATCACCCCCATCCCCGGGTACGCCATTACAACAAGTGGGCGGGTTACCGTTATTACGGGCTCATCGGCACGGTGCCCATCGTCCCCCTGTTCGGTGAATTCATCCCCGGGGGCTGGAGCAGCGTGGCCGTGCTCCTGATCCTGATCCTCGTGCCCTGGGCCCTGTACGACGTGTGGCGGGCCGGCAAGGAAGACTGGCAGGACCTGAAGGTGGAGGATGTACACAAGGTGGGAGCGCAAGCATGACGGATCTGTCCCGGCCCGTGCACAAGAAGACCTGGCATCTGGCGGAGGTGGAGGCCCTGTTCGCCCTGCCCCTGAACGACCTGCTGTTCCAGGCCCAGGACGTGCATCGCCGGCACTTCGATGCCAATACCGTGCAGCTGTCCACCCTGCTGTCCATCAAGACCGGAGGCTGTTCCGAGGATTGCGGCTATTGTTCCCAGTCGGCCCGCCACGACACCGGGGTGGAGCGTGAACGGCTCATGGCGGTGGATGAGGTGCTGGCGGCGGCCCGCGCAGCCAAGGCCGCCGGTGCCACCCGCTTCTGCATGGGGGCGGCCTGGCGAGGTCCCAAGGACCAGGACCTCGCCACGGTGGAGGGCATGGTGCGGGAGGTGAAGGCCCTGGGCATGGAGACCTGCGTCACCTTAGGGCTGCTCAAGCCTGGCCAGGCGGAACGCCTGAAGGAGGCGGGCCTGGACTACTACAACCACAATCTGGATACCGCCAGCGAGTTCTACGCTCAGGTCATCACCACCCATACCCATGACGATCGCATGAACACCCTGGCCCGCGTACGCCAGGCCGGCATCCATGTGTGCTGCGGCGGCATCATCGGCATGGGGGAATCCCGGCGGGTGCGGGCCGGTCTGGTGATGGAGCTGGCCAATATGGACCCCCAGCCGGAATCCGTGCCCATCAACATGCTGGTGAAGGTGCCGGGCACGCCCCTGTGCGACTCGGGTCAGGCTGGCGATCTCGACCCCCTGGAGTTCGTGCGTACCATCGCCGTGGCGCGCATCACCATGCCCGCCTCCCATGTGCGCCTGTCCGCGGGGCGGCAGACGTTGGGGGAGCTGGGTCAGGCCCTGTGCTTCCTGGCCGGGGCCAATTCCATCTTTTACGGTGACCGGCTGCTCACCACCGGCAATCCGGACGCGGATGCCGACACGGCCCTGTTTGCCAGACTGGGTCTGAAGACGGAGCCGGCGCGCGGACTAGACGGCACCCATTGAGCCACGCCGGCGCGGGTCGGTATGTCTTGACTCCCGGAATCCGGCTCCATGCTGCCCGAGCAACTCTCTTCTGCCCTGGCCGAACTGGATGCCCAGGGCCTGTCGCGGCGTCGTCTTGTCCTGGCATCTCCCCAGGGTCCCCGTGTGCGGGTGGACGGCCGGGAATATCTCTCCTTCGCCAGCAACGATTACCTGGGTCTGGCCGCGCATCCGGCCATCGCCGAGGCGGTGGGCCGGGCCGTCGCCACGGCCGGCGTGGGGGCCGGCGCGGCGCATCTGCTCACGGGTCATCATCACCTGCACCATGCGCTGGAAGCCGTCCTGGCGGATTTCGTCGGCCTGCCGTCGGCCCTGTTGTTCTCCACCGGCTACATGGCCAACCTGGGGGTGTTGACCGCGCTGCTGGACCGGCATGGCGAGATCTTCGCGGACCGTCTCAACCATGCCTCCCTGCTGGACGGGGCCCGGCTCGGCCGGGCCAGGCTGAGCCGCTACCCCCATCTGGATCTGGTCTGCCTGGAGCGCCGGTTGGCGGCCAGCCGGGCCGGTGTGAAGCTCATCGCCACGGATACCGTGTTCAGCATGGACGGCGATCTGGCGCCGGTACCCCAACTCCTGGAGCTGGCCGAGCGCTTCGATGCCTGGCTCTATCTGGACGACGCCCATGGCTTTGGTGTGCTGGGCGAGCAGGGCGGGGGGGTGCTGCGACACTTCCCGCATCTCACCGGTCACCCCCGCCTCATCTACATGGCCACCCTGGGCAAGGCTATCGGCGTGGCCGGGGCCTTCGTGGCCGGCAGTCCGGAGCTCATCCATTGGTTGGTGAACAAGGCCCGCGGCTACCTCTACACCACGGCACAGCCACCCCTGCTGGCGGCGGCCGTGCTGGCCAGCCTCGAGCTCGTAGCGGGCGAGCCCTGGCGCCGGCAACGGCTGGCAGTCCTCATCCAGCGCCTCAAGGCTGGCGTGGCGCCCCTGCCCTGGCCCCTCATGCCCTCCCGGACTCCCATCCAGCCCTTGCTGGCGGGCAGCAATGCGCAGGCCCTGTGCCTGGCGGAAGGGCTGAAAGAACGGGGCATCCTCATCCCCGCCATCCGCCCCCCCACGGTGCCCCAGGGTACGGCTCGGCTGCGCGTCTCCCTGTCCGCCGCGCATACGCCGTCGGATGTGGACACCCTGCTCGGCGCCCTGCTGGAACTGGCTTTGGCATGACTCGGCTCCCGTCCTCTCTCGCCACGCTCTACCTGCACGGCTGGGGCCTGCACGGCGGCATCTGGGACGGGATGCGTGCCGTTCTGCCCGGACGGGCGGCAGACCTGCCCGGCTATGGCGATACACCCGCCCCCACACCCTACACCGCCGAGACCCTGGCGGATGCCCTGGCGGCGGACCTGGACGCACCCGTGCACCTGCTGGGCTGGTCCATGGGGGGCATGGTGGCCCAGGCCCTGGCGGCGCGGCACCCCGACAAGGTGGCGAGGCTGGTGCTGGTGGGCAGCAGCCCCGCCTTCGTCAACCGCGCCGATTGGTCATCGGGACTGGCACCCAGGGTATTGGCGGGTTTCGCCCATGATCTCGCGCGGGATCATCGCGCCACCCTGCTGCGTTTCCTGGCCCTCCAGGCCCGGGGCGGAGACGCGGCGCGGGCGGTGGTGGGCCGTCTGCGGACGCAGGTCTTTGCCCGCGGCGAGCCGGCCTTGGCTGCCTTGACCGCGGGTCTGGAGCTGTTGCGCGCCGCGGACCTGCGTCACCTGGCCGGCCACATCGGCTGTCCCGTCCTGGTGGTGCACGGCGCACATGACACCCTGTGCCCCGTCGAGGCAGGCCACTGGCTGGCCAGTCGCATCCCCGGGGCCCGGATGGCCTTGCACCCGGGGGCAGCGCATGCCCCGTTCATTTCCCATCCGGACTGGTTCGCCGACGTGGTAGGAGGATTCCTGCATGCCCGAAGCGCGTAAACGGGCGGTGCGCCGGGCATTCGAACGGGCGGTGGCCACGTATGCGCAGTCCGCCTTCCTGCAGCAGGAAGTGGCCAGGCGTCTGGACGGGCATCTGGAGGAAATCAGGCTGGCGCCGAAGTGCATCCTGGATGCAGGTTGCGGCACCGGTTTTGGCGTACCCCTGCTGCGCCAGCGTTATCCCCAGGCTCGCATCCTGGCCCTGGACCTGGCGCATGGCATGGTAGCCAGCACCCGGCGCCAGTACGCTGCCCCCGCCGGCTGGCACAAATGGCTTCATTGGGCCGGTCTCCAGCCCTCATCGCTGCTCCCCCTGTGCGCCGATCTGGAGCAGCTGCCCCTGACCCGGCACAGCGTGGACATGGTGTGGTCCAACCTGGTCCTGCAATGGGTGGATCCGCTCCGGGCCCTTGCCGAAATCCGGCGCGTCCTGAGGCCGGGTGGGCTGTTCCTGTTCTCCAGCCTGGGCCCGGATACCCTGCGTGAATTGCGCGCCGCCAGCACGGATCTGGATGGCCATGCGCACGTGAACCGTTTCACCGACATGCACGACGTGGGCGATGCGCTCGTGCGGGCAGGCCTCGCTAATCCGGTCATGGAGATGGAGCACATCACCCTCACCTACGCCGATCTGCGGGGGGTACTGGCGGACATACGCGGGATCGGCGCCCACACCGTGCTGACGCAGGGGCGTGCCGGCCTCATGGGCAAGCAGGTCTGGGCCCGTCTCTCCCACAACTACGAGGCCTTCCGCCGGGATGGCCGCCTGCCTGCCACCTACGAGGTGGTCTATGGTCATGCCTGGGCGGCGCACACCGACCGCCTGGCCGACGGTCGCCAGATCATCCAGCTCCAGCGCGGGAAACGTGAGGGCTGGGCATCAGGCGGCCGGTGACACCAGGATCCAGGACCCGGCTCCCTTTTCGCTTACCCATGCCAGGTTTCTTCATTACCGGCACCGACACGGGCGTAGGCAAGACCCGGGTGGCCGCCGCCCTGTTGCAGGCCTATGGCCGGCTGGGCTACCGCTGCGTGGGCATGAAGCCGGTAGCGGCGGGGGCCAGCCTGCAGGATGGGGTGTGGCGGAACGAAGACGTGGAGTTGTTGCGGCAGGCGGGCAACGTGCAGGCATCCGGGGAATGTCTGAACCCCTATCTATTCCGCGCCGCCATTGCCCCCCACATTGCCGCCGAGCACAAGGGGGTGAACATCGAATTGGCCCGTATCCGCGCAGCTTACACGCATCTGACCCAGCTGGCGGAAGTGGTGGTGGTGGAAGGGGCAGGGGGGCTGCTGGTGCCCCTGTCGCCGGGCCGGGACATGGGGGATCTGGCCGTGGCCCTGGGCCTGCCCCTGGTCCTGGTGGTGGGCATGCGTCTGGGCTGCCTCAATCACGCCCTGCTGACCTGGGAGGCCATCCAGGCCAGGAACCTGCGTCTGGCGGGATGGGTGGCCAATCGCCTGGATCCGAGCATGGCCGCCTATGAAGAGAATCTGGCCACCCTGGTGCGGCGCCTGCCCGTGCCCCTGTTGGCGGAATTACCGCACCAGGCGGGCATGGACGCGGCGTCGATGGCGCGCCTGTTCGCGCCCAAGCGCCTCTATGCGATGCTTCGGCAGGGCTGACGCAACATACTGATTCCACGGAGGATAAGGAGGTGAAATTCATATCTCCCGGTCCATATATGCCACTGCACCGACCTGTTGACCGAGCTATAATTCCCGACAAAAACCTCCCCAAGGAACGAATGCATGGTTCTTTCCCGCACCAGCCAGTATGCGGTCCAGGCCCTGATCTACATCGCCACCCAGCCTGCCGGCGAGCCGGTGCTGAATCGTGACATTGCCGAACGCCTGAACGTGCCCGCAGCCTATCTGGCCAAGATCCTGCAGAACCTGTGCAAGCATGGTTTGCTGGATTCCTTTCGCGGCCGTCTGGGCGGGTTCTGCCTGCGCGAGGGCATGCAGCGCACGACACTCATGCAGGTGCTGCTGCTCACCGAGGGCCCGGATTTTACCAAGAGCTGCATCCTGGGACTGAAGGAGTGCTCCGACGAGACGGCCTGTCCCCTGCACTTCAAGTGGGTGCCGGTGAAGAAGAAGATCCTCGCCATGCTCAACGAAATGAATCTGGAGGAGCTGGCCAAGGCAGTGCTCACTGGCAAATATCGCCTGGCGGACCTGCCGGTCGCGGCCATGCCCACCGTCTGAGGCGTGGAACGACGCGGCTTTCTCGGCCTGGCGCTGCCCAGCCTGATGCTGGCCGGATGTGGCGGAGAACGGTCCCGGCCAGGCTTCAAGGGCAGCGACATCACCGGTGTGGATTTCGGCCGGCAACTGGAGCTGACGGACCACAATGGCCGCCCTGTGAGTCTGGAGAGTTTCCGTGGCAGGCTCATCGTGCTGTTCTTCGGCTATACCCACTGTCCCGACGTCTGCCCCACCACCTTGTCCGACATGGCCCAGGCCCTCGAATTGCTGGGGCCCGAGGCCGCCACCCGGGTGCAGGTGCTGTTCGTCAGTGTCGACCCGGAACGGGATACACAGGAGATCCTGCGCGCTTATGTTCCCCATTTCCATCCCTCCTTCCTGGGGCTGCGTGGCAGCCCGGAAGAAGTGGCGCGCGCGGCGAAGGAGTTCCACATCGTGTATGGGAGACATGCGGTACCTGGCGCCACCGACTATCTGGTGGACCACTCGGCGGGCAGCTATGTCCTGGATGGACAGGGGCGTCTGCGCCTCTACCTGCCCTATGCCCAGTCGCCCCGTGACATCGCGCATGATCTGCGGACCCTGCTCGCCATGCGGCCCGGCTGAATCTTCCTTGCCTCATGCGGGGTGAGTTTTTATACTTCGCCTGTTTAGTCTCATTCCAATTTCAGGCCTGAGTCCCGCTAGTGCGCAAGGCGGCGGGTGGCCTGGTGGAAGTTCATCCCCCGGAGGCGCTATGTCTACATCTGTTGCGGCTGCCAGCGAGCAGTACGACTACGACATCATCAAGAAATTTTCCGTCATGGCCATCGTGTGGGCCGTGGTGGGCATGTCCGTGGGGGTCTACATCGCCTCCGAGCTGGCCTGGCCCTTCCTGAACTTCGACAGCCCCTACATCTCCTTCGGCCGTTTCCGCCCGGTGCATACCAGCGCGGTGATCTTCGGCTTCGGCGGCTCCGCCCTGTTCGCCACCTCGTATTACGTGGTGCAGCGCACCTGTCAGGCGCGACTTTGGGCACCTGGGCTGGCTACCTTCACCTTCTGGGGCTGGCAGGCCATCATCGTGCTGGCTGCCGTTTCCTATGTGCTCGGCTACAGCCAGGGCAGGGAATATGCCGAGATGGAGTGGCCCATCGACATCCTCATCGAGCTGGTCTGGGTGTCCTACCTGGCCGTGTTCGTCGGCACCATCATGCAGCGCAAGCAGCCGCACATCTATGTGGCCAACTGGTTCTACCTGGGCTTCATCCTGGCCACCGCGCTGTTGCACACATTCAACAACATCGCCGTGCCCGTGGACCTGTTCTCCATGAAGTCCTACAGCCTGTTCTCCGGTACCCAGGATGCCATGACCCAGTGGTGGTATGGCCACAACTCCGTGGGCTTCTTCCTGACCGCGGCCTTCCTCGGCATGATGTACTACTTCGTGCCCAAGCACGCCGGCCGCCCCGTCTATTCCTATCGTCTGTCCATCGTGCACTTCTGGGCCCTGTGCTTCATGTACATGTGGGTGGGCACCCATCACCTGCACTGGACGGCCCTGCCGGACTGGGCCTCCACCCTGGGCGCCACCTTTTCCATCATGCTGCTGCTGCCGTCCTGGGGCGGCATGATCAACGGCATCATGACCCTGTCCGGGGCCTGGGACAAGCTGCGCACCGACCCCATCATGCGCTTCATGATCGTCGCCCTGTCCTTCTATGGCATGTCCACCTTCGAAGGCCCCCTCATGTCCCTGAAGGACGTGAACGCCCTGTCCCATTACACCGACTGGACCGTGGGCCACGTGCACTCCGGCGCGCTGGGCTGGGTGGCCATGATCTCCTTCGGCTCCCTCTACCACATGGTTCCGCGCCTGTGGAAGACCGAGATGTACAGCATCCGCCTGATCAATGCCCATTTCTGGCTGGCCACCATCGGCGTGCTGCTCTACATCACCGCCATGTGGATTTCCGGCATCACCCAGGGACTCATGTGGCGCGCCTTCGATGACTTTGGCAATCTGCAGTATTCCTTCATCGAGTCCGTCGAGGCCATGCATCCCTTCTATGCCATGCGGGCCATCGGTGGCATGTTCTTCCTGACCGGCATGTGCCTGATGGCCATCAACGTCTATGTGACCATACGTAGGGGTGTGCGTGCGGCGACCGTGGATCGCGTCGTGGTGGCCGCCGCCTGACGCGGCCTCAAGGTTGGAAGGCTAGAAAATGTTCAAGAACCTGAAGCACGAGATCCTCGAAACCAACACGGGCTGGCTGGTGGTGGCCACGATGTTCGCCATCAGCATCGGCGGACTGGTGGAGATCTCCCCCCTGTTCTTCATCAAGGACACCTTGGAGGACGTGCCGGGCGTGCGCCCCTATACTCCCCTGGAATCCCGCGGCCGCGACATCTATCTGCGCGAGGGCTGCTACACCTGCCATTCCCAGATGGTGCGTCCCTTCCGTGACGAGCAGCTGCGTTACGGCCACTATTCCCTGGCGGCCGAATCCAAATACGACCATCCCTTCCAGTGGGGTTCCAAGCGTACCGGCCCGGACCTCGCTCGGGTTGGGGGCAAGTATTCCAATGAATGGCACGTGCAGCACCTGCTGCGGCCCAAGTCGGTGGTACCGGAATCCGTCATGCCCAACTATCCCTGGCTGCTGACCACGCCGCTGGACGTTTCCGACGTGGGCGCGCGCATGCGCGCCCTGCGCACCACCGGCGTGCCGTATTCCGCCAACCAGGAGGAATACCGGCGCAACGTGGAGAAATTCGGTGAACAGGTGGCCAGGACCCTGCACATCCCCGACGCGCAGAAGAACCTGGTGGCCCAGGCCCAGGACGGCAACTATGACGGCGACCGCTCCAGCGTCTCCGAAATGGACGCCCTGGTGGCCTATCTGCAGGTCCTTGGCACTATGGTGGACTTCAGCAAGATCAAGCCCGAAGACCTGGTGAAATACCGTTGATGCAGTGGCTCGCCGATCCGGCCAACAGCAAGCCCTTGGGGCTGTTGATCCTCTTCGTGACCTTCTGTCTGATCGTATTGTGGGTCTATGGCGGCAAAAAGCGCGGTAGGCGGCTGGAAGAGCATAAGAACATCCCATTTCTGGATGACGACGACATGAAGGACAAGCCCAATGGCTGAGAACACCCCGAACCAAGCCTCTGCCGGCGCGCAGACCACAGGCCACGTATGGGATGGGGATCTTCAGGAATACAACAATCCCCTGCCCATGTGGTGGATCTGGGGCCTGTACGTGACGATCGCCTTTGCCCTGATCTATTGGGTGATCTACCCTTCCTGGCCCATCGGCAAGGGCTTTCTGCCCGGTCTCAATACCCTGACCTACACCAACTCCGAAGGACAGGAGGAGACCTGGCATTGGAACACCCGGGCCAAGCTCATGAGGGAGATGCAGGACAGCCTGGCGGCGCAGAAACCCTACTATGACAAGCTCATGGCCATGCCCTACGCGGCCATCGTCAAGGACCCGGAGCTGTCCAGCTTCGTGATCTCTGCCGGCAAGACCGCATTCGCCGACAACTGTGCGGCCTGCCACCAGAGCGGTGGTGGAGGCAAGTTGGGCTTCTTTCCGAACCTGACGGACGACGACTGGCTGTATGGCGGTACCTTCGACAAGATCCACGAGACCATCAGCCGGGGGCGCCACGGCTACATGCCCCCCTTTGCCGAGGCACTGTCCGCCGAGCAGATCGATGCCCTCGCCCACTATGTCCTGTCCCTGTCCGGCTTCAACATGGATGCCGCCAAGGCCGCCAAGGGCAATGCCCTGTTCCATTCCCATACCGCCGCCTGCTTCTATTGCCACGGCGACGATGCGCGGGGCCGCCAGGACATCGGTTCCGCCAACCTCGCGGACAAGGTCTGGCTGTGGGCCGACGTGCCCGGTGCGGGCGACGATGCCGGCAGGCTGGCCGCGGTCAGGCAGGTGATCCGTGGTGGCCTGAACAGGGGGGTGATGCCGGCCTGGGAAGGACGCCTGAAGCCCGAACAGATCAAGCTGCTCACCATCTATGTGCATGAGTTGGGGGGTGGAAGGTAGACCCGGCGGTGGGTGTGTGCGAGCAGAAAGGGCCCGGCTCGCAGAGTGTGCCAGACCCCGTGAGTCGGGGCGAAATGACAGCGAAGATGCCCGCAACGGCCGTTGCGGGCATTTTTTTCTCGTGGGCTTTGTGTCTGGAGAGGGCAGGGGGTAAACCGCGCTGTTTCCGGAATCGCGGGATGAGATGGTGCCCGCGCACCGCCCGTGCCGGATGGTCTGGGCGTTCGTGAACTGCCTGGAGCCGCCGGCTCAGGGGTTTGCCAAGGCCCGCCCGAAGGCCATGAGCCGGCCGCCGTACGATCGGGCGGCCTGCTCAGGCTGCATCCCGTGGTCACCTGAACCGTGCCCGCCCCTCGACTCGTCTGGAGCGCGAGTGTCGGCGTCTTGCCGGAGCGATGCGGCTGCTCGATCGCGGGCACCGGATCACGGGACGATCGCCGAGTCCCGCGGCCGGAACGGCAAGGCCTTGCGGGGAGCTGGCGCGGCCGTCGTCGGACTGTTCTGACACGTTCTGCCTGCCGTAGCGCGAAGGTGGCATGGGCCGGAATGGGGACCGCCTGCCCGCCTGGCTCTCGCAAGGGGGTTGGTGCGCGTCGTCACCTTGCCGGGTTCAAGTTCCCCGTGTGCGGGTCGATAAAGGGGCAGTCCCGCAGGGAGTCAGGACATGCAGATCGCTCGACAGGATGAGACCCACCGCGTGCTGCTCAGATTGAGCGGCCGTTTCGATTTTCATTGCCACGGGGATTTCCGCAGGGCCTATGAGGAGGCCCTGGAGACCAGTCCGGCCAGCCTGCTCGTCCTGGATTTCACGGAAGTGGATTACCTGGACAGCTCTGCCCTGGGCATGCTGCTGCTGCTGCGCGAGAAGGCGGATGCCAGTGAAAAGCAGATCGTCCTGAGCGGGTTGCAGGGCATGGTCAAGCAGATCCTCGACGTGGCCAACTTCGGCAAGCTGTTCATCGTCCAGCCCTAGCCCGGCATCGTCCGGCGTGACGTGACAGCCCCGAGCCTGAAAATTCTGGTCGTGGCCGATGGCCACGCCGCCGCCGCACTCCTACCCTTCCTGCTGGATCCGCTGCGCGAGCTGGGACACGAACCCTTTGTGGTGACAGACGGCCATGCCGTCATGCGGCAGTTCCAGGAGGTCGGTCCCGATCTGGTGCTGATGGGCAGCCACAGTCTGGCCTTGCGCGATGCCGATACGCTGCGGGCGATGCGCGCCGGGCCGGAGATGGGGTGGGTGCCCGTCCTCGTATATGCCGCTTCCGAGCACATGGCGGACATCCTCCACGGCTTGGAGCGCGGGGCCGACGATTACCTGTATGTGCCCTGCGCGCCCCAGCTTCTGCAAGCCAAGATGTGCTGCCATGCCAGATTGCTGGATCTGCGGCGGCAGGCCCGCGAGCACGCGCGGGAGCTGGAGGGCTGGCATCTGCGGGCGCAGGAGCAAAACCGGCTGGCGGCGCATGTCATGGCCCGCCTGACGCAGGCGGCGGGCTTGCAGGATGCCATGCTGCGCTACTTCAACATTCCGGCCGAGACTTTCAGTGGAGATCTGCTGTGCGCCGCCCGCACGCCGGGTGGCACGCTGCACGTGATGCTCGCCGATGCCGCGGGCCACGGCCTGCCCGCCGCTCTTAGCGCCATGCCCTTGACGCAGACCTTCTACGGCATGACGGACAAGGGTTTTCCCGTGTCGTCCATCGTCGTGGAGCTGAATCGCCGGCTGCAGGCGATCCTGCCCCGGGATCGTTTCGTCGCGGCGAGCCTGGCCGCCATCGATGTGCGCCGGCAGAGCGTGGAGATCTGGAATGGCGGCAATCCGGATGCCCTGTTCATCGACACCCATGGCCACGTCCTGGCCCGCTGGGTGTCACGCCACCCACCCCTGGGAATCCTGTCCGGGGAGCGCTTTTCCGGACGCACTGAGACGCTGGCCTGTACGCAGGCCGGTGATCTGCTGCTGTGTTCGGATGGCCTGGTGGAGGCGGAGGATCCGTCTGGCAACCGCCTGGGCCAGGATGCCGTGGTGCGCCTGCTGGGCATGCATGCCGGGGGCGAGGCCCGCTTCGAGGGATTGAGGGACGGGGTGCAGACCCATCTCCAGGCCGGACATGGACGGGATGACATATCCTGCATGCTGGTGCATGTGCCTATCGAGCGCCGGCGGCGAACGCGCTGGGCCGCCCCTGGGAGCGCCAGCCCGACCGGGATGCAGGACTGGCGCATGGAGCTGCTCTATTCCGCGCAGGAGTTGCGCTACCTCGATGTGGTGCCGGGCGTGCTGGCCTGCATGACCCAGTTGCATCCGCTCAGGCCACACCAGAGTGCCCTGTTCGTGGTGGTGTCCGAGCTCTTCAACAATGCCCTGGATCATGGCCTGCTGGCCCTGGATTCCCGCGTCAAGGCCCAGCCGGATGGTTTCGAAACCTATCTGCGTCAGCGCGGAGAGCGCCTGGCGGCACTGCGCGAAGGTCATATCCGTCTGGGCCTGCACATGCATCAGGAGGGCGGCCGCAACGTTCTGGACATCTCCGTGCAGGACAGTGGACCGGGTTTCGACCATGCCCGCTCGGGCAATGCGTTGGAACCCCGGGCGGAGGAGGGGGATCCGGGGCGGCCCCATGGTCGGGGCATTGCCCTGGTGCGCGGCCTGTGTGAGTGGGTGGAGTATGTGGGCCGCGGCAACCGGGTCCGCGCGCGTTACACCCTGGGAGTCCTGGCCGACGGGACCGTCAGGCGTTGAGGCGCTGCAGCAGTTCCTGGATGCGTTCCGGCCTGCCGGCGCGTAACAGGCGCCGGGCCATGGGGCCGAGCTCCCCCACATGGCTGCGCAGCACCTGCTGCTTTACCGCCAGGACATGGGCCGGATGCATGGAGAAACTGGTCAGGCCCAGGCCGAGCAGCAAGCGTGTCAGCTGGGGGTCGCCCGCCATCTCGCCGCAGACCGAAACCGGCATGCCCAGCTTCCTGGCCACCAGCAGGGTGTGGGAGATCAGCTGCAGCACGGCGGGATGCAGCGGGTCGTAGAGGTGGGCCACGGCGTCATCGGTGCGGTCGATGGCCAGGGTGTACTGGATCAGGTCGTTGGTACCCAGGGAAAGGAAATCCAGCCTTTTCGCAAACCACTCCACGGCCAGGGCGGCGGCGGGAACCTCGATCATGCCCCCCACCGGGGTGTGCTCGTTGAAGGGCAGCCTGTCGTCGCGCAGGCTCTGCTTGGCGGTCTCGAGGAGTGCCAGGGCCTGGTCCAGTTCAGCCAGGCTGGCCAGCATGGGCAACAGGATCCTTATCTGGCCGTGCTGACCGGCCCGCAGCAGGGCGCGTAACTGGGTTATGAAGAGCGGGGGGTCCGCCAGACACAGGCGGATGGCACGCAGTCCGAGGGCCGGGTTGTCGCTGCTGTCGGGTAGCCAGGCCACGGACTTGTCGGCCCCCACGTCCAGCGTGCGGATGACCACGGGGCGTTTGCCCATTTCCCGCGCCACATGACGGTAGGCCTCGTACTGCTCGGCCTCGGAGGGGGGCGCGGCGCGGTTCATGAACAGGAATTCGCTGCGGAACAGGCCGATGCCGCTGGCGTTTACTGCCAGGGCCTGGGCCACGTCGGTAGGCTGGTCGATGTTGGCCAGCAGCTCCACAGCCTGGCCGTCCAGGGTGACGGACGGCATGCTCTTGAGCCGGCGCAGTTTCTTCTGTTCCAGGCGCCACTGGTTCCGGCGTAGGCGGTATTCGTCCAGGATGGCCGTATCCGGATCGACGATGACCACGCCGGCCACACCGTCGACGATGAGCCAGTCGCCATCCCGGATCAGGGCGCGGGCATTGTGCAGGGCCATGACCGAGGGCAGGTTCAGGCTGCGGGCCAGGATGGCGGTGTGGGATGTAGCGCCGCCCAGGTCGGTGAGAAAGCCGGCGTAGTCATGGCGTTTGAACAGCACCATGTCGGAGGGCGAAAGGTCGTGTGCCACGAGGATGGTCTCTGCCTCGTCGGCCACCTTCATGGGGGCATGCCCCGGATGCCCCATCAGGGCCTTGAGCACCTTTTCCGCCACCTGACGCACGTCATGGCGCCGCTCCCGCAGGTATTCGTCCTCGATGGCCTCGAACTGGGAGATGAGTTCCTCGGTCTGTTGCGAAAGGGCCCACTCCGCATTGCAGCGTTCCTCGCGCATGCGGTGCTTGGGCGCCTCGGACAGCATGGAATCCGCCAGGATGAGGATCTGCACATCCAGAAAGGCGGACAGCTCCGCCGGGGCCCCTTCCGGGATATGGGCCTGCAGGTCGATGAGTTCCTGGCGCACGCTGGCCACCGCCGCATCGAAGCGTTTCACCTCCTCGGCGATGTGTTCCGGGGCCAGCACATAATGGGGGGCCTCCAGGCGCTCGTGCGAATAGAGCTGGGCCCGGCCCAGGGCGTAGCCGCCGGATACGCCGATGCCGTGCAGGGAAAAGGTCATTCCCCTTCCCCGAACTTGTCCTCGATCAGGGCCACCAGGGCGGCCAGGGCGGCCTCCTCGTCCGGGCCCCGGGTCTCCAGGCGCAGCTGACTGCCCTTGGCGGCGGCCAGCATCATCACGCCCATGATGCTCTTGCCGTTCACCCGGCGGCCATTTCGGGTCAGCCAGACTTCGGACTGGAACCGGCCGGCGGTCTGGGTGAGCTTGGCAGAAGCACGGGCATGCAGGCCCAGCCTGTTGGTGATCTCGACGTCCCGCTCAGGCATGCGCGGCCTGTTGCGCCTGCACATGGAAGATCCCGGCCTGGCCACCGGATACGGCCTGGTGCAGCAGGGTGTTCATGTCCCGGTCGCGATAGGTCAGGGCCTTGAGCAACATGGGCAGGTTGACGCCGGAAACGGCTTCCACCCGGTCGGACTGGATGAGCTTGCACACGGTGTTGCAGGGTGTGGCACCGTAGACATCGGTGAGGATGAGCACACCCTCACCCCGGTCCAGCGTCTGCAGCAGGTCGGCGGCGCGCGCGAGGATGCTGTCGGCATCTTCGCAGGCCGCCAGGTCCATGTGCTCCAGGGCCTCCGGCCTCTGGCCCAGAACATGGGTGGCGCACTGAATGAGGCTTTCGCCCAGATTGCCGTGGGCGACGATGAGCAGGCTGATCATGGCAAAACGCAGGAGACAACCCAGGCCATTCTACGCGCTCAACCTGGGTGGAACTAGGAATCGCGGTCCGTGGCGGCGCTAAAATTCCAGGCCTGATCGTTTTTGGCGACACCGTCTGGCCATGACCGCCGCGCGTATACGGGAAATCCCCTACAACTACACCTCCTTTTCCGACCGGGAGATCATCCTGCGCCTGCTGGGCCAAGCTGGCTGGCAGCTGGTGGAACAACTGCGCGGCGAGCGCAGGACCGGTCTTTCCGCCCGCATGCTGTTCGAGGTGCTGGGGGATATCTGGGTGGTGACCCGTAACCCCTATCTGGAAGACGACCTGCTGGCCAATCCCGAACGGCAACGCCTGCTGGTGGAGGCCCTGCGTCACCGTCTGGCGGAGATCGAGCGTCGGCGCCAGGGCAATGAAAAGGTGGCGCGTCTGCTGGAACTGGCCACCGGCGCGGTGCAAGACTTTGCCGCCGGCTTCGCCGCCACGCGCCAGCTGCGCGCCGCCACAGTGCAAAGGCTGGCGCGCCACACCCGCAGGGACAACATTGCCTTCGATGGCATGAGCCGGGTCAGCCATGTCACCGACGCCACCGACTGGCGGGTGGAGTATCCCTTCGTGGTGCTCAACCCAGACCGCGAGGACGAGGTCCCCGGCCTGGTGGCCGGCTGTGTGGAGCTGGGCCTCACCGTCATCCCCCGGGGCGGAGGCACGGGCTATACAGGTGGTGCCATCCCCCTGACGCGATTCTCCGCCGTCATCAACACGGAAAAGCTGGACCAGCGCTCGGCCATCGAGGAGCAGGTGCTGCCTGGCCATGACCGGCCCACCCCGGTGATCACCTGCGGTGCCGGCGTGGTGACCCGCAGGGCCATGCAGGATGCCGAGGCCGCCGGCCTGGCCTTCGCCGTGGATCCCACCAGCGCGGATGCCTCCTGCATCGGTGGCAACGTGGCCATGAACGCCGGCGGCAAGAAGGCGGTGCTGTGGGGCACGGCACTGGACAATCTGGTGTCCTGGAAGATGGTGACGCCGGACGCGGACTGGCTCACGGTCACCCGCCTGGACCACAACCTGGGCAAGATCCACGACGTGGAGGTGGCCCGCTTCGAGCTGCGCCGGGCGCACGCCGACGGCCGTCCCAAGGGGGGGGTGGAGATCCTGGAGATTCCGGGTGCCAGCTTCCGCAAGCAGGGCCTGGGCAAGGACGTCACCGACAAGTTTCTCGCCGGTCTGCCGGGCATCCAGAAGGAAGGCTGTGACGGCCTCATCACCCAGGCCACCTTCGTGCTGCACCGCATGCCTTTGCATGTGCGCACCATATGTCTGGAATTCTTCGGCCCGGTGGCGGAGGCGGTGCCGGCCATCGTCGAGATCACGGATCATTTCAAGGGGAGCGCCTCGCCGGTGGTCCTGGCCGGCCTGGAACACCTGGACGCCCGCTACATCAAGGCCGTGGGCTACGCCACCAAGGCGGACCGGGTGGGACGGCCCAACATGGTGCTGCTGGCGGACGTGGCGGCGGACGACCTCGCGGCGGTGGAGGCGGCCGCTGCCTGGATCGTGGCGCAGGCCCAGGCCCGAGGGGGAGAGGGTTTCATCGCCGTCAGCCCCGAGGCCCGGAGGGTGTTCTGGCTGGACCGGGCGCGCACCGCCGCCATCGCCGCCCACACCAATGCCTTCAAGATAAACGAGGACGTGGTCATCCCCCTGGACCGGCTGGCCGATTACTCCGATGGCGTGGAACGCATCAATATCGAGCTTTCCATCCAGAACAAGCTGAATCTGCTGGCGGAGCTCATCGCCTTCTTCCAGGGCAGCCTACCCCTGATGCAGGATGACGAAACCATCGCCGACCCAGCCCTCACCGAGACCCGCAGGGCCCGGGCCCTGGAGCTGCTGGCGGACGTGCACAAGCGCTGGCGATCCTACCTGGATACCCTGCTGCTCCCCTTGGAGCAGCAGGGCTCCATGGCCGATGCGACGGAGAAGGTCTTCCGCAGCCTGCAGAGCCGGGAAGCGCGGGTGTCCTGGAAGCGGGAGGTGCGTTCCGAGCTGCGCCAGATCTTCACCGGCAGGGAATACGCCCCCGTGCTGGCCGAATGCGATGCCATCCACGCCCAGGTGCTGAAGAGCCGGGTGTTCGTGGCCCTGCACATGCACGCCGGCGACGGCAACGTGCACACCAACATCCCGGTGAACTCCGACGATTACGCCATGTTGCAGACCGCCAACCAGGCCGTCACCCGCATCATGAACCTGGCGGAAGGGCTGGGCGGGGTGATCTCCGGCGAGCACGGCATCGGCATCACCAAGCTGGAATATCTTTCCAAGGCCGCCCTGGATGCCTTTGCCGACTACAAGCAGCGGGTGGACCCCCAGGGCCGCTTCAACCAGGGCAAGCTCATGGCCGGCGCCGATCTGCGCAACGCCTACACTCCCTCCTTCAGCCTGCTGGAGATGGAATCCCTGATCATGGAGCAGTCGGAGATCGGTGCCATCGCCGACTCCATCAAGGACTGTCTGCGCTGCGGCAAGTGCAAGCCCGTGTGCAATACGCACGTGCCCCGGGCCAACCTGCTGTACTCGCCGCGCAACAAGATCCTGGCCACCTCCCTGCTCATCGAGGCCTTTCTCTACGAGGAGCAGACCCGGCGCGGCACCTCCCTCAAGCACTTCGACGAATTCGATGACGTGGCGGATCACTGCACCATCTGCCACAAGTGCGTGAATCCCTGCCCGGTGGACATCGACTTCGGCGACGTGTCCGTGGCCATGCGCAATTTCCTCAAGGCCGCCGGCAAGAAGAAGGTGGCGCCTGCCACCCGACTGGCCCGGGCCTTTCTCGACAGCAGCGATGCGGACGTCATCCATGTCCTGCGCAAGGGTGGCATCCAGTGGGGCTACGTGGGCCAGCGCCTGGGCGCCATGGTGATGCGCCAGGTGCCCGGGGTGCGGGAGGCCATGCGTCACCCCCCCGCCAGCGTGGGCAAGCCCGGGGTGAAGACCCAGGTAATGCATTTCTTCAACCGCAAGCTGCCGGACGGCCACATGCTGCCCGGCAAGACCCTGCGCCAGTTGCTGAACCTGAACGACGCCAAGGTGGTGCCGCTGCTGCGCGATCCGGCCAAGGTCAACGACGACTCCGACGCCGTCTTCTATTTTCCCGGTTGTGGCTCGGAGCGTCTGTTCTCCCAGGTGGGTCTGGCCACCCTGGCCTGGCTGTACACACTGGGGGCCCAGACCGTGCTGCCACCGGGCTATCTGTGCTGCGGCTACCCGCAGATCGCCACCGGCGACCGCACCCGGGGGGAGGCCATCACCATGCAGAACCGGGTGCTGTTCCACCGCATGGCCACCACCCTGAACTACCTGGACATCCGGACCGTGCTGGTGTCGTGCGGCACCTGTCTGGACCAGCTGGAGACCTACCAGTTCGACAGAATCTTCCCGGGCTGCCGCATCCTGGACATCCATGAGTACCTGAACGAGAAGGGGGTGAAGCTGGATGGCGTGCCCGGGGTGAAATACCTCTATCACGATCCCTGTCACACGCCGCTGAAGCAGCAGGCCCCCATGGCCACGGTACGGGCCCTGATCGGGCACGACACCCTTCTGGCGGAGCGGTGTTGCGGCGAGGCGGGCACCTTCGCCGCCAGCCGGCCGGACATCGCCACCCAGGTGCGCATGCGCAAGGCCGAGGAGCTGGACATGGGGGCCGCCGCCCAGCGCCAGGCCGGGGCGGAGGTGGTGAAGGTGCTGACCACCTGCCCATCCTGCATGCAGGGTCTCAATCGCTATACCGAGGACAATGGTGTAGCGGCGGATTACATCGTGGTGGAGCTGGCCCGCGCCCACATGGGGGATGCCTGGCTGGAGCGCTTCCTCGATCAGGCCCGGGCGGGCGGCATCGAGCAGGTACTGCTGTGAGCAGGGTCCCGGCGTGCCCCCTGTGTGATACCGATGGCGGCCAGGTCCTGTGGCGGGACTCATTCTGCCGCGTGGTATGGGTGGAGGATGCGTGCTACCCCGGCTTCTGCCGCGTCATCCTCGATGCCCACGTCAAGGAAATGACCGACCTGGCTTCCTCGGACCGGATGCGCCTGATGGAGACCGTGTTCACGGTGGAGGCGGCGGTGCGCGAGGTGGCACGCCCGGACAAGATCAACCTGGCCAGCCTGGGCAATGTGGTGCCCCATGTGCACTGGCATGTCATCCCGCGCTGGCGGGATGACCGCCACTTCCCCGATGCGGTCTGGGCCGTGCCACGGCGGGAGGGGGCCATCGCCAACCCCATGGCCCATGCGGACATCCGCTCCCGCCTGCGTGACAGGCTGGCTGCGCTGCTGGACTGAACGGCCGCCTGCGCGTCGTCAATCCGGGGGGCCTGGCGGCTTCTTTTCACGCAGTATGGCCGCGCGCATCAGCAACATGGAGGTGACCGGCGCGGTCATGAGGACGAACAGGGTGATGAGCAGCACGTGGATCACCGGCCGTCCGGCCAGACCGCTGGAGGCCAGCATGGAGGCGGTGAGCACGCAGCCCGCTCCCAGGGTGCCTCCCAGAGTGGGGGCGTGGGTGCGCGCGAAGTAGGACTTCAGACGCAGCAGACCCAAGGAGCCGATGATGCTCAGCAGGCCGCCGCAGATCAGCAGCAGGGCAGCGGGCAAGGCCGCCCAGAGGGGGACGTCCTGCGGGCTCATGGTTCGATCACCTCTCCACGCAGCAGGAATTTCGCTAGGGCGGTGGAGCCGACGAAGCCGAACAGGGCGATGAGCAGGGCGATGTCGAAGTACAGCGCCGAGCCGAAGCCGATACCCAGGGTGAGGATCAGCAGCATGCCGTTGATATAGAGGGTATCCAGGGCCAGGACCCGGTCCTGGGCTGCGGGTCCCTTGAGCAGGCGCACCAGGTCGAGGAGCATGGCCAGCGTGAAGCATGCCAGGGCGAACTTCACGGCCAGGGGCAACAGGACGTTCATTCGAAGATCTCCATCAGTGGGCGTTCGTAGCGCTCCTGGACGATGCGCACCCAGGTATCGGCATCCATCAGATCCAGGACGTGCAGCGTGAGGACGTTTCTGCCCGGGTCATGACCGGCCCAGACCGTGCCGGGGGTGCCGGTGATGATGATGCTCAGCATGGCCAGGCCGTGCGGGTCGCGCATGCGCAGGGGGATGTCGATGAATTCCGCATTGGGCTGACGGCGGGAGGCCCCCAGGATGATGCTGCCCACGGTGATGTTGGAACGCACGATGTCCAGGAACACGTGCCAGATCAGGCCGATCGCCACATGCAGGCGATGGGGCCAGGCCGGCAGGGGACGCAGGCGTCGCACGGCCAGGGTCAAGGGCAGGGCAAGGACGATGGCCAGAACGATGTGGCCGGGGGCCAGGCTGGCGTTGACCAACAGCCAGACCAGGGCCAGCACCACCGGCAACAGTGGGATGCGCGGTGGGCGCTTCATGGCGGGACTCCGGCATCGGTGGGCAGGACGGCCCGGATGTAGGTCCCGGAATCGTGCAGGGCCGTGGCCGCGGTCTCGAACCAGACCAGGGCGGGTCCCGCCCCGAAGGCCAGCAGCATGCACAAGAGCAGCAGGGCGGCCACCGGCCCGGCCTCCAGTAGCTGCAACCGGGGCACCGGCCGCTCGCGGTCCCAGAAGACGCGGATGCCCAGGCGCGACAGGGCGATGAGCCCGGCCAGACCGGAGAGCAGCAAGGCGGCGAAAAACAGCCAGGCCTGCGGGCCCGGGGTCATGAGCGCCGCGCGCAGCAGGGCGAACTTGGCCACGAAGCCGGAGAAGGGCGGCAGGCCGGCGAGCACCACGGCGCAGGTGATGAAGGCCAGGCCGAGAAAGGCCATGGCCGCCGGAATGGCCACGCCCGCGGTCTCCTCCGCCAAGGGGGATTCCTCGCCATCCGGCAGGCCGAAGGCCTCGGCGCTGACGGCGAGGAAGTCATTCCCTGGTACGCGGTTGCGCTCCGCCAGCTCGACGAGCATGAAAAGGGCCCCTCCACCCAGCACCGAGCTGGCCAGGTAGTACAGGCCTGGGCCGGTGAGCCGGGTGCCGCTGAAGCCGAAGGCCGCCAGCAGGAGACCGGAGGAGAGCAGGATCATGAAACCGGCCAGGCGGTCCAGCTTCTGCACCGACAGGACCCCCAGGCTGGCGACGGCCAGGGTGATGAGGCCGAAATGAAACAACCACTCCCCCTGAAAGGGGGCGGGGGCCGCATCCTGGCCGAACAGGGTGGAAATGCGCAGCAGCCCGTAGATCCCCACCTTGGTGAGCAGGGCAAAGACCCCGCCCACCGGTGCGGCGGCCGCGGCATAGGTGGCGGGCAGCCAGAAATTCAGGGGCCAGGCCGCCGCCTTCACCAGGAAGACCAGGCCCAGCAGGAAGACCGCCAGATCGAACAGACCGCGCAGGTCGGCATCCAGCTGGGGCATGCGCTGCGCGACTTCCGCCATGTTGAGGGTACCGGTGAGCCCGTAGATCAGGGCGGCGGCGATGAGAAACACCAGGGAGGCCACCAGGTTGATGACGATGTAGTGCAGTCCGGCCCGCACCCGCATGCGGCCGGAGCCATGCAGGGCCAGACCGTAGGAGGCTGCCAGCAGGATCTCGAAGAAGACGAACAGGTTGAACAGATCACCGGTGAGGAAGGCGCCGTTGAGGCCCATGAGCAGGAACTGGAACAGGGGCAGGAAATGGCTGCCTGCCCGTTCCCAGCGGGCCAGGGCATAAATCATGGCCGCCAGTCCCAGGATGGCGGTGAGGCTCAGCATGAAACCGGCCAGCCGATCCACCACCAGGACGATGCCGAAGGGGGCGGGCCAGCCACCCAAGGCATAGACACGGATACCGGCGGAAGTGGGCGTGTCCGGGGAACCGGGGGTGCCGGCCACGAGGAGCAGGGCCACGCCCAGCTGGGCCAGGGTGGCCAGTACGGCGAGCAGGGCCCGTGCGCCATGCCCGCTCTCGCGCATGAGCAGCAGCAGGGCGCCGGCCAGCAGCGGCAGGAGCACAGGCAGGATGGGCAAATGTGTGCTCATTCTTGCTCCGGCTCGTGACTGTCCACATGGTCGGTGCCGGCCAGCCCCCGGGCCGCCAGCAGCACCACCAGAAACAGGGCGGTGACGGCGAAGCCGATGACGATGGCGGTGAGCACGAGGGCCTGGGGGACGGGATCCGTATATGTGGCCCCCTCCACGCCGCCGTTGAGGACGGGCACCGCGCCTGTGGCAAGTCGGCCCATGCCGAAGATGAACAGGTTGACGGCATAGGACAGCAGGGACAGTCCCATGATGACCTGAAAGCTGCGGGGTCTGAGCAGCAGATAGATGCCGGCGCCGGCCAGCACCCCGATGGCCATGGAAAAGATGACTTCCATCAGCCCGTCCCACCCGTTCTGGTCCGGGCCGGCTGGCCGCGCAGGGACTGGTGGGCCAGGGCCACCAGGATCAGCACCGTGGCACCCACCACCAGCAGGTATACCCCCAGATCGAAGAACAGCACGCTGGACAGGTGCAGGCCGCCCAGCAGGGGCAGATCGGCATGCCAGGTCTGGCTGGTGAGGAAGGGTGTCCCGGACCAGGCCGCACCCATCCCCGCCAGGGCGGCCGCCAGCAGGCCGCCGGCGATCCAGAGCAGGGGGCGGATGCGCAGCCGGGATTCCACCCACAGGGTGCCACCCACCAGGTATTGCAGGATGACCGCCGTGGCCAGGACCAGGCCGCCCACGAAGCCGCCGCCGGGGGCATCGTGGCCCCGCAGCAGAAAGAACAGCGACATCAGCAGGGCCAGGGGCAGCAGCAGGCGTACCAGCACGGCGGGCAGCATCATGACGCCGCTGGGCAGCAGGGCTGCCTGGGCGTCTTCCACCGTCGGGGCGCGGGCCGGCTGCGTTGCCTGCTGATCGGGCAGGAGCATGCTCTCCGGGGCCGGACGGAAGCGGCGCAGCAGGGCATAGACGCTGAGGGCGACGATGCCCAGCACGGTGATCTCGCCCAAGGTGTCGAAACCGCGGAAGTCCACCAGGATGACGTTGACCACGTTGTGGCCTCCCCCCAGGGGCAGGGCATTGGTCATGAAGAAGGATGCGATGCCGTCGGGCGGAGGGCGTGTGACCATGGCGTAGGCAAGACCCGCCAGCCCCAGGCCACAGGCGATGGCCACGAGGATATCCCGCAGGCGGCGCAGGCGGGGGCGCAGACCGGTGGGGGTGGCCAGGCTGGCGTCACGGCGGGGCAGCCAGCGCAGGCCCAGGAGGATCAGCACCGTGGTGACCACCTCCACCGCCAGTTGGGTCAGGGCCAGGTCCAGGGCCGAGAACCAGACGAAGGTCAGGGCCGTGACCAGACCTGCGCCGCTGGAGAAGATCAGTGCCGCCAGGCGATGGTACTTGGCCAGCCAGGCCACCCCCAGGGCACAGGTGCCGCCGACGAGCCAGAGCAGGGCGAAGGCCGGATCGAAGGGCAGCCGTGCATGGCCGCCCCAGCCGATGGAAAAGGGCCGGGTCAGCAGGGCCCCGGCCAGGGCGATGCCGAACAGCAACAGCAACTGCCGCTGCAGGCGCTGGCTGGACAGGTGGCGCAGGGCCCGTCCGGCCATGGATGTCAGGGCCACCATGGCCGTGTCGAACATGCGGTGGGCATCCAACGTCTCCAGCAAGGGCGTGGTGTCCGTGTGCCGCCGGGCCAGGATGCGTGCATACAGCAGGGTGCCGCCCGCCAGGGCGATCAGGCTCATCAGCAGGGGGGCATTGACACCATGCCAGATGGCCAGGTCATAGGCGGGGATCGCGGGCCCGAGGATGCCGTGTGTGGCCGTGTGCAGAAACGGGCCGATGAGGCTGGCGGGCAACAGGCCCACCAGCACGCAGGCGGTCACCAGCAGGGCACTGGGCAGCAGCATCCAGTGGTTGGGTTCGTGGGGGACCTGGGGCAGATCCCCTGTCGCGGGTCCGAAGAAGGTCTGGTGTATCAGGCGCAGGGAATAGGCCACGCTGAAGACGCCCGCCAGGGTGGCTGCCAGGGGCAGCAGCATGCGCTGCCATTCGGGCCGGGCGAGGAAGACCGTCTCGGCGAAGAACATTTCCTTGGACAGGAAGCCGTTCAGCAGGGGCACCCCAGCCATGGCCGCCGCCGCCACCACCGCCAGGGCAGCAGTCATGGGCATGGCGCGCGCCAGGCCGGATAGGCGCCGCAGGTCGCGGGTGCCGGTTTCGTGGTCGACGATGCCGGCAGCCATGAACAGGGAGGCCTTGAAGGTGGCATGGTTGATGATGTGGAACACGGCCGCCACCAGGGACAGCCTGCTGTTCATGCCCAGGAGCAGGGTGATGAGGCCCAGATGGCTGATGGTGGAGTAAGCCAGCACCCCCTTCATGTCGCGCTGGAACATGGCCAGATAGGCCGCCAGCACCAGGGAGACGAGGCCGGCCCCGCCGATGCCCCAGAACCAGGCATCGGTGCCGGCCAGCACCGGCCAAAGGCGCGCCAGCAGGAACACACCGGCCTTCACCATGGTGGCCGAGTGCAGATAGGCGGACACCGGAGTGGGGGCCGCCATGGCGTGCGGCAGCCAGAAATGGAAGGGGAACTGGGCGCTCTTGCTCAAGGCCCCCAGGGCGATGAGAGCCAGCACGGCGGGATACCAGGGATGGGAGCGGACCCGGGGCCCGGCCGCCAGCACGGTGTCCAGATCATGGCCACCAGCGATATGTCCGAGCAGTAGCACGCCGCCGAACAGGGCGATGCCGCCCAGGCCGGTGATGACGAGGGCCATGCGCGCGCCGCGCCGGGCCTCGGCTCGATGATGCCAATAGGCGATGAGCATGAAGGAAGACAGGCTGGTCAGTTCCCAGAACATCACCATCTGGACCAACTGGCCGGAGAGCACGATGCCCAGCATGGAACCCATGAAGGCCAGCAGGAAGGAAAAGAAGCGGGGCACCGGGTCCGCCGGCGACATGTAATAGCGCGCGTAGATCACCACCAGGAGACCCATGCCGGACACCAGCAGGGCGAACAGCCAGGCGAAGCCATCCATGCGCAGGCTGATGCCCAGACCCAGGGTGGGGGCCCAGGGCAGTTCCCAGCGCAGCACGCCCTGAGCCACCACCTGGGGATAGAGGCCGATGATGAGGGCCGAAGCGGCCAGGGCGATGATGCCGGCCAGCCAGGCCTCGGCATTGCGCGCGTTGGACGGCAGGAAGGCCGCGCACAGGCTGCCCAGAAACGGCAGGATGAGGATCAGGGTCAGACTCATGCCGGCATTTTATCGGCATCGGCCGGTAGTGCCGTCGGACGTGTACGGGCTCGCGCGCAGGTGGTCCGGCGCCTTCCCCGCCGGGACATGCCCCGGCGGGGAAGGCGGGAGGTCCGCGCGGGAGCCGGCGGGGCGCGAGGCCCGCCGGCCGGAGTCAGTCGTTGTAGGCCCGTTCGCCGTGGGTGGCGGTGTCCAGGCCTTCCCGTTCCTGTTCTTCCGATACGCGCAGGCCCATGGTCATGTCGATCAGCTTGAACAGCACGAAGCTCACCACGCCGGACCAGAGCACCGCGGTGCCTACTCCCCACAGCTGGCTGAGCACCTGGCTGGCGGAGTATTCGGCCACGCTGTTGCTGGCGTAGTCGAACACGCCGGTTCCTCCCAGAGCGGGGTTGACCAGGATGCCGGTGCCGATCGCGCCGATGATGCCGCCGATGCCGTGCACACCGAACACGTCGAGCGAGTCGTCGTAGCCCAGGGCGTGTTTCAGGCCGGTGACCCCCCACAGGCAGGCCAGGCCGGCGACGGCACCGAGGACGATGGCGCCCATCGGGCCGGCGAAGCCGGCGGCCGGAGTGACCGCCACCAGGCCGGCGACGGCGCCGGATGCAATGCCCAGCATGGAGGGTTTGCCCTTGATCAGCCACTCCGCGAACATCCAGGCCATGGCCGCGGCGGCCGTCGCCACCACCGTGTTGACCATTGCCAGCACGGCCGTGCCGGTGGCCTCCAGGTTGGAGCCCGCATTGAAGCCGAACCAGCCCACCCACAGCAGGGAAGCCCCGATCATGGTGGCGGTCAGGTTGTGCGGCGCCATGCTGTCGCGACCGTAGCCGATGCGCTTGCCGATGACGATGGCGCCCATCAGTGCCGCCATGCCGGCGTTGATGTGCACCACCGTGCCACCGGCAAAGTCGAGCGCACCCTTGGCGAACAGGAAGCCGGCCGGATCGGCATACGCGGACGGACCGCCCCAGAACCAGACCATGTGTGCCATCGGCAGGTAGGACAGGGTGAACCACAGCACGACGAACACCAGCAGGGCGGAGAACTTGATGCGCTCGGCGAAGCCGCCGACGATCAGCGACGCGGTGATGGCCGCAAAGGTGAGCTGGAACACCATGAACACCATCTCGGGGATCACCACGCCCTTGGAGAAGGTCTCCACATTGACGCCGGGACCCACGCCCGCCAGAAACAGCTTGGACAGGCCGCCGATGTAGTGATTCAGATCGCCACCACCGGTAAAGGCCAGGGAGTAGCCGTAGATCACCCAAAGCACCGCGATGACACAGAAGATGGCGAATACCTGGGTGAGCACCGACAGCATGTTCTTGGCGCGCACCAGGCCGCCGTAGAACAGGGCCAGGCCGGGGATGGTCATGAGGATGACCAGCAGGGTGGAGACCAGCATCCAGGCGGTGTCACCCTTGTCCGGCGTGGGGGCCGGGACGGCCTCGGCGGGCGCGGTCCCTGGCGCGACGGCATCCAGGGCGGTGGTGGCGGCCACCTGCGCGGTGGCGGGGAGGGGCGATACCGTTTGTTCGGCGCGTGACGTGCCGCCCAGGGCCATGCCCACGGCCAGTGAGCCCACCAGCAACAGACGTGTGACGAGGCGCTTCATGTTCGTTCTCCTTGAGGGGCTAAATCGCGTGTTCACCGGTCTCGCCGGTGCGGATGCGGATGACCTGATCCAGGTCCCAGACGAAGATCTTTCCGTCGCCGATCTTGCCGGTATGGGCGGCCTTGGAAAGGGCGTCGAGGACCTGGTCGAGCAGCTCGCTCGGGATGGCCACCTCGATCTTCATCTTGGGCAGGAAATCCACGACGTATTCCGCGCCGCGGTACAGCTCGGTATGGCCTTTCTGCCGCCCGAAACCCTTGACCTCGGTGGCGGTGATGCCGGACACCCCCATGCCGGACAGGGCCTCGCGGACCTCGTGCAACTTGAAGGGTTTGATGATGGCGGTAACGAATTTCATGCTTGTCTCCTGCGGGACGGCGGGCGGACCCGACGCGGGCGAGCGCCGAACGCGCGCCGATGCGGATTAGAAAGATTTGGAGAAGGAGAGGGCCAGCACGCCCTTGCCGACGTCTTCCCCATTCCAGCGATAGGCGACCGCGCCATCGGCGTCGGTATCCGAGTACGCCAGGGTCACCAGGCCGAAGCCCACATCCTTGGTCACGCCCACCTTCCAGTCGGTGTAGGAGGCGATGGAGTTGTTCTCCACCTTCTGGTGGCCAATGTGGCCCAGCAGGCCCCAGCCGTTGCCCAGGTCATGGGTGGCGTTCAGCTCCAGATAGGTGCTGTCCCGGCCGTTGGTCCAACCCATGAAGTGCTTGGAGACCGCGTGGCTGTATTTGAGGGACAGCATCTTCCAGCTCAGGCCCAGGTAGAGCTCGGAGGTATCGGGCGTGACAAAGCCAACGGTGGCGGCGTTGCGGTCGCCATCATAGGCATAGCGGATAAAACCGATGTCGTAGCCGATATCACCGGCAGTGCCCTTGTAGCCGCCATAGACGTCCAGTTCGAAATCGCTGCCGTCCTTGTAGGGACCGGCTTCATCCACCCATTTCTGGGTGGATGCCCAGGCGCCGGCGTAGAGGCCACTGGCATGACTGTAATCCATGCCGGCGGAGAGGGCCGGATCGTGCTGGGACTGGGAGATGCCACGGAAGATGTAATCGGTGGTCACGCCCAGATTGAAAGTGAGGGCATGTGGCGTGGTGGGTTCGTCGGCGGCGGGGGCGGATGCGGGGAGCAGGCCGCACAGGGTCAGCAGGCAGGTCAGTCGTTTCATGTCGATCACACGGAGCAAGGCGTGCGGGATTGCACGCACTCTGATAAGCATGATCGATGCCAACTACAAATCCATTCATAATCATAGTGTTATACATGATCTACAGGCGTGGTCTCAAAAAATGCCTGATCCGGGTGCACGAGATTTCGCGTCGTGCACCGTTTTGGCCGCGCCTGCCGGGGCGGATGCGCGGCGACCTTTGGTAAACTGCCCATCCCACATGCGAGGACGGCGCGATGCTCAAGCAAAGACTGGTGACGGAGATGGCCGACAAGGTGTCCGAGGCCCTGGCCAAGAGCCCGGTCCGGGACATGGAGAAGAACCTGCGTGCTTCCCTTGCGGCCTGGCTTTCCAGACTGGATCTGGTGACCCGTGAGGAGTTCGACGTCCAGGCCCAGGTGCTGGCGCGGACGCGGGAAAGGTTGGCGGAGCTGGAAACCCGGCTGGAGGCGCTGGAGAAGCGGCAATCCCCGCAGGCATCCACGCCATCCGCATGAAACGCCTGCTGCCTTGCGCCCTGCTGGTCCTGGCCGGCTGTAGCGCCAACCCCATGACCGGACGCTCGCAGTTGTCCCTGGTGTCCGAGACCTCGGTCATCAACCAGGCCCGCTCCGCCTACGCCGAGGAACTCGCGCCCTGGAACCGGCAGGGCAAGGTCAACAACGACCGGGCCCTCAAGGCGCGTGTGGATGCCATCACCCAGCGCCTGGTGGCGCAGGCCGTGCGCTATCGCCCCGATGCCGCCAAATGGGAATGGCAGGTGGCGGTGATCGACGCCCCCGATACCCTGAACGCCTATTGCCTGCCGGGTGGACGCATGGCGATCTACTCCGGCCTGGTACGCCAGCTCAAGGCCACGGACGCGGAGATCGCCCAGGTCATGGGGCACGAGATCGGCCATGCCCTGGCCAACCACGGCGCGGAAAAGATGTCCCAGGCCATGGCCGCCGAAGGCGTGGTACTGGTGGCGGCCACGGCGGCCGGCCGGAAACACCAGGACACGGTGTTGACCGGGGGCACCGCCATCGCCCAGCTGGGCTGGCTGCTGCCCAACAGCCGGGGCGCCGAGTCCGAGGCGGACCGCATCGGCATCGAGATCGCCGCCCGCGCGGGCTACGACCCCAACGCCGCGGTCAGCCTGTGGCGCAAGATGAATGCCGCGCAGGGCAGGGGTGTCCCGCCATTGCTGTCCACCCATCCGGCCCCGGAGGCCCGCATGCGGGACCTGGCTGCCCTGGTGCCCCACATGCAACCCCTGTATGCGCAAGCCCTGCGGGGGCCCCTGCCCACCGCCACCCTGGCGGATGGCGCCCAGGGCACGGCGGCAGGGGGAGCCACTTCCTCCAGGCCCCTGACACTGGTGCCCATACCCACCCGCGACGAGAGGAAGCCCTAGGCGGTATGCCGGACGACGTGGTCGAGGTGGCCGCCGCCGTCATCGAGCGGCCCGATGGCCGCTTTCTCATGGCCAGCCGGCCCGCAGGCAAGCACTATGCCGGCTGGTGGGAGTTTCCCGGCGGCAAGGTGGAAGCGGGGGAGGAGCCGCGACAGGCCCTGGAACGGGAGCTGCGCGAGGAACTGGGCATCGTCGTCAGGCAGGCCTGGCCCTGGCTACAACGCGGTTTCGTCTACCCCCATGCGCGCGTGATGCTGCGCTTTTTCCGGGTCACGGACTGGGAAGGCACCCCCCATCCCCATGAGGGCCAGAGCCTGGCCTGGGTCCAGGCCGGGCAACCCGGCGTGGAACCCATCCTGCCTGCCAATGGGCCCATCCTGAAGGCCTTGCGCCTGCCCCTGGAATACGCGGTTTCCGCTGTCGCCGACCTGGGCGAAGGGTTGTTTCTGCGGCGTCTGGAACAGCGCCTGGGCGAAGGCCTGGGCATGCTGCAGTTGCGTGAAAAGCAGCTTACCCGGGACGCCTTTGCCCTTCTGGTCCGCCAGGTCGCGGACCGCTGCCGGCAGCATGGCGCCCTGCTGGTGCTGAATGACGCCCCGGCCCTGGCGGCCGAGCTGGGCCTGGGCCTGCACCTGCCTTCTTCCCGGCTCATGGGCCTGGGGCAGCGCCCGGATCTGGAATGGGTGGGGGCCTCCTGCCACAACCCCGCGGAGCTGGCCCGGGCGGCCGACCTGATGCTGGACTGGGTGGTGCTGTCCCCCATCCGGCCCACCGCCAGCCACCCCGAAGCCCAGCCCCTGGGCTGGGCCACCCTCGCGGCCTGGGTGCGGGATTACCCCCTGCCGGTATTTGCCCTGGGTGGGCTGTCGCCCGGAGATCTGACCACCGCCCGTCGGCACGGGGCCCACGGCGTGGCCTTGCGCGGAGCCGCCTGGCGGGTGTCCGATAGACTGCTGCGGCCATGAAGGCCGGACTCATCCGTCTCCTGCCCCTGCCGATCCTCGCCGTGGTCGCCTACTTCCTCTGGCAAGGCCCGGAACGGGGGCGCCCGGACCCGGGCGCGTCACGGACCCCGGTCTGCACGGACCTGCGCCATGGCTGCCGCATCGACCTGCAGGGTCGGACCGTGCGGCTGGTCATGACGGGGGAACCGAAACCGTTGCAGGCTTTCCAGGTCCGGGTACACGCGCCCGGGGCCCGCAGGGTGGAGGCCCGCTTCCGCATGGAGGGCATGGACATGGGTTTCAACCTCTACACGTTGCGCGCCGATGCGGCCGGCATGTTCCAGGCCTGGGTGACCCTGCCGGTCTGTGTCTCGGGACGCCGGGATTGGGTCATGGACCTGGATGTGGATGGCCACCACGTGGCCGTGCCGTTTGTCACGGACCCACAGGCCGTGCGCTAATGGCCCGCTCGATGGCGCAGACCTGCATGCAGGCTGCGGACGAGCAGGGCCATCAGGCGCAGCAGCCAGAGCGCCAGCAGACCCCATTTGCACAGGGCGAAGGCGCAGGCCAGGCCGGGCGTCCACGACTGGCCGGCCGCGGATGCCTGTTGGATCAGGCGCAGGTGGAACAGGTTTTCCAGTACGTCGAGACCCGCCGCCAGCAGGGGCAGCCAGGCCAGCCAGACCGGAAACCCATGCCTGACCGTTTGCGCATGATGCATGAAGCGCTCCGTCAGCAGGGCCAGGCTGAGACCATAGGCCAGGGCAAACGCGAAGTCCCAGTACAGGCTCAGACTGGCGTGGCGGATTATCCCGCCCCGCCAGCTGTTCAGGAGGTGTTGCGCGGCCTCGGCGGAACAGGTGAACTGCAAGGACAGGATGCCGTGTGGCGCCGCGGCGTTGACGAGCGCATCGGAATGCGCATGCATGGGTTTCCCCAGCACCACGGTCAGCAGGCACAGGCCCAGCAGTACGGGGGTGGCGAGCAGGTGGCGGGCAAGGGGGGCGGGGAAGATCCGGGACGGGGGGCGCATCACACCTTGCGATACACCTCCGCTCCCTGCTGGACGAACTCCACGGCCTTCTCCCGCATGCCCTTTTCCAGGGCTTCATGTGTGGAAACACCCTGTCTGGCAGCGTAATCCCGCACGTCCTGGGTGATCTTCATGGAGCAGAAGTGGGGGCCGCACATGGAGCAGAAGTGGGCCACCTTGGCGCTCTCCTTGGGCAGGGTCTCGTCGTGGAATTCCCGGGCCTTGTCCGGGTCCAGGCCCAGGTTGAACTGGTCTTCCCAGCGGAACTCGAAGCGCGCCTTGGAGAGCGCGTTGTCGCGGATCTGCGCGCCGGGGTGGCCCTTGGCGAGATCCGCCGCGTGCGCGGCCAGCTTGTAGGTGATGATGCCTTCCTTCACATCGTCCTTGTCCGGCAGGCCCAGATGTTCCTTGGGGGTGACGTAGCAGAGCATGGCGGTACCGTACCAGCCGATCATCGCGGCGCCGATGCCGCTGGTGATGTGGTCGTAGCCGGGGGCGATGTCGGTGGTCAGCGGTCCCAGGGTGTAGAAGGGGGCCTCGTCGCACCAATCCAGCTGCTTGTCCATGTTCTCCTTGATGAGCTGCATGGGCACGTGGCCGGGACCTTCGATCATGACCTGCACGTCGTGCTTCCAGGCGATCTGGGTGAGTTCGCCCAGGGTCTTCAACTCGCCCAGCTGGGCCTCGTCGTTGGCGTCGTAGATGCTGCCGGGGCGCAGGCCGTCGCCCAGGCTGAAGGCCACGTCGTAGGCTTTCATGATGGCGCAGATCTCCTCGAAGTGCGTGTAGAGAAAGCTCTCCCTGTGATGGGCCAGGCACCACTTGGCCATGATGGAGCCGCCCCGGGAGACGATGCCGGTCATGCGGCCGGCGGTCAGCGGCACGTAGCGCAGCAGCACGCCGGCGTGGATGGTGAAGTAGTCGACGCCCTGCTCGGCCTGCTCGATGAGGGTGTCCCGGAACATCTCCCAGGTGAGCTCCTCGGCGCGGCCATCGACCTTTTCCAGGGCCTGGTAGATAGGCACGGTACCGATGGGCACCGGACTGTTGCGGATGATCCATTCCCGGGTCTCGTGGATGTTCTTGCCGGTGGAGAGATCCATCACCGTGTCGCCGCCCCAGCGGATGGCCCAGGTCATCTTGTCCACCTCCTCGCTGATCGAGGAACCCAGAGCCGAGTTGCCGATGTTGGCATTGACCTTCACCAGGAAGTTGCGGCCGATGATCATGGGCTCGGTTTCCGGGTGGTTCACGTTGCAGGGGATGATGGCCCGGCCGCGGGCCACTTCGCTGCGCACGAACTCGGGGGTGATCTCGGCCGGGATGCTGGCGCCGAAGTGCTGGCCCGGGTGCTGGCGGCCGAGCAGCTTGGCCAGCTTTTCCCCCTGGGCACCGGTCTTGCGCAGGCCTTCCAGATATTCCTGGCGGCGCAGGTTCTCGCGAATGGCGATGAACTCCATCTCCGGGGTGATGATGCCCTGACGGGCGTAATGCATCTGGGTCACGTTCATGCCCGCCTTGGCTCGCCGCGGCTGGCGCCGTAGGCCGGGAAAGCGCAGGCTGGCCAGGCCCTCCAGGTCGGCGCGCTGGCGCCCATATGTGGAGGACAGGTCCGGCAACAGCTCGGTATCCCCCCGCTGCTCGATCCATGGTTGGCGCAGGGCGGGCAGGCCCCGGCGGATGTCGATCCGCGTCGACGGATCGGTGTAGGGGCCGGAACAATCGTAGACGAAGATGGGCGGATTCTTCTCGCCGCCGAACTGGGTGGGGGTATCGGCCTGGCTGATTTCCCGCATGGGTACCCGGATGTCGGGGCGGGAGCCTTCGACGTAGACCTTGCGTGAATTGGGCAGGGGCTGGATGGCGGCGTCATCCACCTGGGCGGTGGTGGCGAGGAATTGGGATGAAGGTAAAACAGCGGCGTTCATGGTGCACTCCTGGGGCGGTAATTCGTAAGGAGTGCCGTGTGCCGGCACGCTTCCCTACGCCGGCGTGATCCGGATCAGGTTCCAAGGGTGTGATCTCAGCCGTCCGAACGGTTTGTGACGGCACCCCCAACGTGACCGGGAAGCTAGCTTAAACAAGGACTTGATACAAGCCCGGCGGTACCCGGCCCAGCTCGCGACAGGCCGCGCAAACCCGTGCGGACGGCATGGAGGCAGGGGTGGATGTGCTACTCTTCGCCCTTGTTTTCAGGCCCTTGGGGGCAAGGCGAGGTAGGCGGAAAGTGGATATCGAACTGGCCCGATTCAATATGGTGGAACAGCAGATCCGTCCTTGGGACGTGCTGGATCCCAGGGTGCTGGACCTGCTCTTTCGGGTGAAGCGGGAGGACTTCGTGCCCACCCTGTATCCGTCCCTGGCCTTCGTGGACATGGAGATTCCCTTGGGCCATGGCGAGGGCATGTGGACCCCCAGGCTGGAGGCCCGTGCCCTGCAGGCCCTGCAGGTCCAGCGTCACGAACGGGTGTTGGAGGTGGGCACCGGCAGCGGTTATCTCACCGCCCTGCTTGCCGCCCAGGCCAACGTGGTGGTCAGCGTGGAGATCCATGCCGATCTGAAGGCCGAGGCGGAGCGCAGATTTCAGGCCCGCGACATCGGCAACATCCAGACCCGGCAGGGCGACGCCGCGCGCGACTGGAATATGGACGGCCAGTTCGATGTCATCGTTCTGACTGGCTCCACTCCGGTCCTGCCCGAAGCCTGGTTGCGGCGTCTCAACCCGGGGGGGCGCCTGTTCGCCATAGTCGGCGAGGCACCGGTCATGGCCGCCCGTCTGGTGACCTGCGTGCAAAGTGGGGCCTATCGTACCGACAGCCTGTTCGAGACGCTGGTGAAGCCCTTGGTCAATGCCCTGGAACCGGAACGTTTCGTGTTCTGACATGCGCCAGATCCGCCCCGTGGAATTGAAGGCCTGGCTGGACGATCCCCAGCGGCCAGCCCCCCTGTTGCTGGATGTCCGGGAGCCCTGGGAGTTCGAGCGCTGCCACATCGCGAACGCCAGTCTGGTACCCATGCGCAGCCTGTCCGCGCGCCTGGCGGAGCTGGACCCGGAGCGCGAAACGGTGGTGATCTGCCATCATGGTGTACGCAGTTATCACGTGACCCGTTTCCTGGAGCAGAACGGCTTTTCGAACGTGATCAACCTGACCGGCGGTGTGGATGCCTGGGCCAAGGAAGTGGACCCGGCCATGCCCCTGTATTGAGATGAACATGCGTCCTTCCCTCCCTGTCCTGGGCATTGCTCTGTCCGCCATGCTTGGCGGACCCGCCCAGGCCGCCAACCTGGGCGAGATCTACCAGCTGGCGCGGGACAATGATGCGGTCTATGCCGCCGCCCGCCAGGCCCTCGCCGCGGGCCAGGAGGCCCTGCCCCAGGGTAAGGCCCTGCTGCGCCCCACGATCGGCCTGTCCGGCAACCTGCGGCGATACGACGTCTCCGCCCCCGGCAGTGCCCAGTACGATACCCGCGGCTATGGCCTGAGCCTCAGCCAGCCTCTCTACCGCAAGCAGAACCTGGAAGGCTACGCGCAGGCCAGGCTTGCCGTAGTGCTGGCGGAACAGCAGTTCCAGCAGGCCGACCAGGACCTGATCCTGCGGGTGGCGCAGGCCTATTTCGACGTGCTCCTGGCCCAGGACAACCTGGCTACGGCGCGGGCCCAGAAGCAGGCCGTGGCGGAACAGCTGGCCCAGGCGCGCAAGAGTTTCGAAGTGGGGGCCGCCACCATCGTCGATACGCACGAGGCCCAGGCCCGCTACGACCTGGCACGCGCGCAGGAGATCGCCGCCGACTCGGACCTGGAGGTCAAGCGCCGCACCCTGGAGAAACTCATCGCGCGGGAGTCCCCGGCGCTTGCCGTCCTGACGCCGCAGGCCAGGATCCCCCAGCCCGAGCCGCAAGACATGGCCGCCTGGGTGCGGCAGGCGGAAAACAACAATCTGGCCGTGCTCGTGGCCCAGACCGCGCTGGAGACCGCGCGCCGGGAGGTGGATCGCCAGCGCGGCGGACATTACCCCACCCTGGACCTGACCGCCGGTTACAACGACAGTCACGGGAGCAGCCTGGGTACCCAGGACAGCCGCTCAGGTGTGGTGGGCCTGGAGCTGAACCTGCCACTCTATCAGGGCGGGGCCGTGTCCTCCCGCGTGCGCCAGGCCGTGGCCCAGCAGGAGAAGTCACGCTATGACCTGGACAGCGCGCGGCGCCAGAGTGCGCTGTCCGCACGCCAGGCCTATCTGGGGGTGGTGTCGGGCGAGGCCCAGGTGAAGGCCCTGGAGCAGGCCCTGATATCCAGCGAGGCCCAGCTCAGATCCACCAAGCTGGGTCTGGAGGTAGGGGTACGCACCCGCGTGGACGTGCTCAACGCCCAGCAGCTGGTGTACTCCACCCAGCGGGATCTTGCCGCCGCGCGTTACCAGACCCTGCTGGCGGGCCTGCGGTTGAAGGCCGCGGCCGGTACCCTGGGCGTGGACGATATCCACGCGCTGGACGGCCTGCTGCGCCAGGACGGAAGCTGATCGGCTCGCCGTGCCTGCAGCCCGCGCGGGAGGGGGCTCAGAGCGTGCTTTCCAATTTGCGCAGGGTCTGGCCCACGGCGAAGAAGGCGCCCAGCCAGCCCAGGATCATGCTGAGCGTCAGCACGACCGTGAGTTCCAGTGGCCCCAGCCCATGGAGTGGGAAGCTGGCGCCGTAGGCCGTCGCCACCTTTTGCACGCTGCCCTCGATGAGGGCCAGGCCAAGCAACACCAGAGCCCAGCCAGCCAGGCCGCCCACCAGGCCCTGGAGACCGCCGAAATACAGAAAGGGTCGGCGGATGAAGCGGTCCGTGGCACCGATCAGGCGCGCCACTTCGATCTCGTCCCGCCGCGCGTAGATCTGCAGACGGATGGTGTTGGCCGTGATGGCGGCCAGGGCCAGACCCAGCACGGCGGAAAGCATGAAGACCAGATCCTGGCCCAGGTCCATGAGTGCGGCCAGGCGTTTGACCCAGTCGGTGTCCAGCAGGACACGGTCGCTTTCGGGCAGGCCCCTGAGCCGCGTGGCCAGGGCTTCCATGGCCTGTGGGTTTTCTTCCCTGGGCTTGAGCACCAGGGTGTGGGGCAGGGGGTTTTCCGGCAGTCCAGCGGTGATGTCCGCCAGGCCGAGGGCCTCCAGCTTGTCGATGCCCTCGGTACGGCTGATGAAGCGCACGTCCGCCACGTCCGCGTCCCGGCCCAGACGGGACGCGAGTTCCCGACCCTGGGGTTCGCCGATGCCACTCTTCAGGAACAGGGTGACCTCGGCATCCGGCTTGACGCCGCCGGCGGCCCGCTCCAGGTTGCCGAGCAGCACGTACAGGCCCACGGGCAGGGCCACGGCCACACCGATGACCAGTGCGGTGAACAGGGTGGCCAGGGGAGCATCACGAAACGGATGCAGCGCGGTTTTCAGGCTGTGCAGGTGATGCCCGAGCCAGGCCTTCATGACGGGCGTCTCATGTCATCAGCCGGCCATGGGCCAGTTGCACGTTGCGTCCGCCATAGCGCCGGATCAGGTCGTGGTCGTGGGTGGAAATCAGCAGGGTGACGCCCACCTCGTTGAAGGCGCGGAACATGTCCATGATGTCCCGCGCGTAGGCCTCGTCCAGATTGGCGGTGGGTTCGTCCGCCAGTACCAGGGCGGGGCGGCTGACGATGGCGCGGGCGATGCACAGGCGCTGTTGTTCTCCACCGGACAGGGTGATGGGCCGGGCACGTTCCTTCTTCAGCAGCCCCACCTTGTCCAGGGCGGCGCGCACCCGCTTGAACGCGCCGCTGCCCGTCAGGCCCTGGATGTGCAGCGGCAGCAGGACGTTGTCGAACACACTGCGGTCGTAGAGCAGCTTGTGATCCTGGAAGATGAGGCCGATGTTGCGGCGGAAGAAGGGCAGGGCGGCACGGCGCATGCGCCCCACGTTCTGCCCCTTGACGATGACGTGGCCACTGGTGGGCCGCTCGATGGCGGCAATGAGTTTCAGCAGGGTGCTCTTGCCGGCCCCGGAGTGGCCGGTGAGGAACACCAGCTCCCCCTGCCCGATCGCCAGGGAAAGGGAGCAGAGCGCTTCGTGTCCGCCGGGATAACGCTTGGTGACGTCGCTGATCTCTATCATCCCGGCTCAGGCGAACAGGGCATCCACGAATTCCTGTACCCGGAAGGGCTGCAGGTCTTCCAGGCCCTCTCCCACCCCGATGAAGCGCACGGGCACGGGTTGTTTCTTGGCCAAGGCAGCGATGACCCCACCCTTGGCGGTGCCGTCCAGCTTGGTCATCACCAGGCCGGTGAGGCCCAGGGCCTCATCGAACGCCCTGACCTGGGCCAGGGCGTTCTGGCCGATGTTGGCGTCCAGCACCAGCAGGACCTCGTGCGGGGCGCCGGGGTCGGCCTTCTGCAAGACGCGCTTCACCTTGCTGATCTCTTCCATGAGATGCAGCTGGGTGGGCAGGCGACCGGCGGTATCGGCCAGGACGATGTCGATGCCTCGTGCCCGGGCGGCCTGCACGGCATCGAAGATCACCGCCGCCGGATCACCGGACTGGGACTGGATGACTTCCACCGCGTTGCGCCGGCCCCATTCCGCGAGCTGTTCGCGCGCGGCGGCACGGAAGGTGTCGCCGGCGGCCAGCAGCACGGTCAGGCCCTGGGCCTGGAAGCGTCGCGCCAGCTTGCCGATGGTGGTGGTCTTGCCGGCGCCGTTGACCCCCGCCAGCATGATGACGAAGGGCTTGGCCGCGCGGGTGTCCAGGGGGGACTCCAGGGGGGTCAGCAGGGTGCCGAGTTCCGCCTTCAGGGCCGCCTGCAGCTGGCTGGCCTCGCTGAGCCTGTCGCGCCTCACCCGGGCCCGCAACTGGGTGAGCAGGTGCTGGGTGGCCTCTACTCCCACGTCGGCGGTGAGCAGCACGGTTTCCAGTTCTTCGAACAGGGCTTCGTCGATCTTCGCCCCGGCCCCAAACAGACTGGCGATCTGGCCGGTGAAGGCGCCGCGGGTACGGCTCAGACCCTGTTTGAGGCGCTGGGCCCAGCCCGGTTTCGGCGTGACGACATCCTGCGTGGGGGCGGACGCCGGCGTCGTGGGAGCGGGGTCTGGCCTGGCGCCGGGCTTCAAGAAACCAAACACGGGGAAGGGCTGTCCGAGGGGGTCACTGGCTGTGGGAAAATCGCGTGAATTCTATCATGCGACCCGTTCGTGAAAGGTTGGATATGTCTTTGTTGCCCTTGATGATGCGGCGTATCGTCCTGCTCTTTCTGGGTACGGCCCTGGCCCTGGCGGCCCAGGCCGGTGAGGCAGGAAACGCCCTGGAGAACAGTCCGGGGAATATCCGGGAAACGACCCTGGACAACGGCATGCGCGTGGTGGTGAAGGTGGACCGGCGCGCGCCGGTGGTGGTGTCCCAGCTGTGGTACCGGGCCGGCAGCATGGATGAGCTCAACGGCACCACGGGCGTGGCGCACGTGCTGGAGCACATGATGTTCAAGGGTACGCGCAAGGTGCCGGCGGGTGAGTTTTCCCGGCGCATCGCCGCCGCCGGCGGGCGGGAGAATGCCTTCACCTCCCGGGACAAGACCGTGTACTTCCAGACCCTGCAAAAGGATCGCCTGCCACTGGCCCTGGAGCTGGAAGCTGACCGCATGGTCGATCTGGCCCTCCCCGCCGGGGAGTTCGCCAAGGAGATCGAGGTGGTCAAGGAGGAACGCCGCCTGCGCACCGAGGACGATGCCCAGGCCCGGCTGGGGGAGGCCCTCATGGCCAGTGCCTTCATGACCCACCCGTATCGCCGCCCCGTCATAGGCTGGATGGATGACCTGCGCCACATGACCCTGGAAGACGTCCGGGCCTGGTATGCGCGCTGGTACGCCCCCAACAACGCCACCCTGGTGGTGGCCGGGGATGTGGAGCCGGAGCAGGTATTTGCCTGGGCCCGGCAGTACTTCGGTTCCATCGCCAGCCGCCCGCTGCCCGTGCGCAAGCCGCAGCAGGAACCGGTACAGGCAGGCGAGCGCCGCCTGATCGTCAAGGCACCCGCGAGACTGCCAGTGGTGGCCCTGGCCTGGCAGGCGCCACGCCTGAGCGATCCCGCTGCAGACCGGGAGACCTATGCCCTGGAGATCCTGGCGGGGGTGCTGGACGGGCACGCCTCGGCGCGCCTGAACCAGGCCCTGGTACGGGACGGGAAACTGGCCATGTCGGTGGGCGCGGACTATGACCCCCTGTCGCGTGGACCGTCCCTGTTCATGGTGGAGGCCACGCCGGCGGAGGGCCACGCGGTGAACGAGGTGGAAGCCGCGCTCAAGGCCGAGATCGCGCGCGTGGCCCGGGATGGCGTCAGTGGCGCTGAGCTGGCCCGGGTCAAGGCCCAGGTGCTGGCGGCACAGGTATTCCAGCAGGATTCCCTGTTCTATCAGGCCATGCAGATCGGTGAATGGATCACGCTGGGGCTGGACTATCGTGACCAGCAGACTCGCCTTGAGCGCCTCAAGGCGGTGAGCGCCGAGGAGGTTCAGGCCGTGGCGGCCAAGTTCTTCGTGGACGACCGGCTCACGGTGGCCATGCTGGATCCCCAACCCCTGCAGGAAGGCGAGGGCGTACACCCGCAAAGCGGCGTGGGAGGTGGCCATGTCCGCTAAAGACCTGTGCATGCGGCTGCTGGCCGCGGTTCTGATCCTGGCGGCAGGTCCGGCCTGTGCCGGCCTGGACATCCAGCACTGGCGGACCTCGCAGGGGGCGCGGGTGTATTTCGTGGAAAACCACGACCTGCCCATGCTGGACCTGGAGGTGGACTTTCCTGCCGGCAGCGCCCGCGACAGCAGGGAGCTGTCCGGTCTGGCCAGCCTCACCCGACATGTCATGGTCCTGGGGGCAGGGAGCTATTCCGAGCGTGATATCGCGGAGCGCCTGGCGGACGTGGGTGCCGTGTTCTCCGGCCAGTTCGATGCGGACCGGGCCGGCTTCAAGCTGCGCAGCCTGAGCAGCGCGCACGAGCTGGAGCAGGCCATGGCCGTGCTGCGGGCGGTCCTGACGACGCCCCACTTCGAGGCGGCCGTGGTGGAGCGGGAAAAGGCCCGCGCCATCGCCGCCCTGCGTGAGGCCGCCACCAAGCCGGAGATCATCGGCGAGAAGGCCTTCAGCGCGGCAATCTACGGCGAGCACCCCTATGCCTTGCCGGAGGCGGGAGAGCCGGAGAGCGTGGCCCGACTGACCCCAGAATCCATGGCGGCCTTCCATCAGACGTATTACCGGGCCCGCAACATGAGCCTCGCCATCATGGGAGACATCAGTCGCGCACAGGCGGAGGCCCTGGCGGAGCATCTGGCCGCGGACCTGCCCCCCGGCGAGGCGGCGCCTCCCATTCCCCCCGTCACGACCGCTCTGCCCGGTACGCAGCAGGTCATCGCCCATCCCGCCAGCCAGAGCCACCTGTTCCTGGGCCAGCCCGGCATGACGCGCCACGACCCGGACTATTTCCCCCTGCTGGTGGGCAACTATATCCTGGGGGGCGGTGGCTTCGATTCCCGCCTCATGGAGGAGGTGCGCCAGAAGAAGGGCCTGGCCTACAGCGTGTACAGCTATTTCCAGCCCATGCAGGCGGCGGGTCCCTTCCAGATCGGCTTGCAGACCCGGCGGGAGACCACGCGGGAGGCCCTGCGCACCGTGCAGGAGGTGCTGGCCCGTTATCTGCGGGAAGGTCCCGACGAGGCTGAACTGGCTCAGGCCAAGAACAACCTGGTGGGTGGTTTCCCCCTGCGCCTGGACAGCAACAAGAAGATACTGGATTACCTGGCGGTCATCGGTTTCTATCAGCTGCCCCTGAACTGGCTGGAGACCTACATTCCCCAGGTGGAAGCCGTGACCCGTGCGGGGATCCTGGATGCCTTCCAGCGACGGATCCGACCCGAGGCCCTGAGTACCGTGGTGGTGGGTGGACAGCTTGGCGAAGGGCGGCACTAACCGGGTGCGCATCATCGCCGGCCGGCAGCGCCGCCGGCTGCTGCGCTTCCCGGATGTGCCCGGCCTGCGTCCCACGCCGGACCGGGTGCGCGAGACCCTGTTCAATTGGCTGGGACAGGACCTGGCCGGTCGGCGCTGTCTGGATGCCTTTGCCGGCAGTGGCGCTTTGGGCCTGGAAGCTGCCTCCCGGGGCGCGGTCCGGGTGCTGTTGCTGGAGCGGGACCCCCGGGTCCTGGCGGCCCTGCGTGGGAATGCGCGGGAGCTGGGCCTCGGTGGGGTGGAGGTCCTGGGCGTGGATGCCCTGGCCTACCTGGCCGGAACGGGGGAGACATTCGATGTCATCTTCCTGGACCCACCCTTCGGCGCCGGCCTGCTCGACCAGGCCCTGCCGCATGCCAGGACGCGCCTGCGCCCCGGGGGTAGAATCTACATCGAGTCACCCAGGCCCCCGGCACCGGAGGTGCTGGAGCCCTTGGGCCTGCGCGTGCTGCGTCAGGGCAAGGCGGGCCTGTCCCATTTCTGCCTACTGGAGCTGGCTTGAGTCGGGTCATCGTCTATCCGGGTACCTTCGATCCCATCACCTGCGGTCATGAAGACCTGATCCGGCGTGCCCTGGGTCTGTTCGATGGGGTCATCGTGGCGGTGGCGGAGAACACCCCCAAGGTGCCCTGCTTCGCCATGGCGGAGCGGGTGGAACTGGTGCGCCTGGCCCTGGCCGGGCTGGATGGCGTGCGTGTGGAGCCCTTCCGGGGGCTGCTGGTGGACTTCGTGCGCAGCCAGGGGGCCCGCATGGTGTTGCGGGGCCTGCGGGCCGTATCCGACTTCGAATACGAATTTCAGCTGGCAGGCATGAATCGCCGCCTGGCACCGGAGATGGAAACCGTGTTCCTCACGCCGGCGGAGCAGCACATGTTCGTTTCCGCCAGCATGGTGCGGGAGATTGCACGCCTGCAAGGCGATGTGCGACCCTTTGTCCACCCTGGGGTGGCCGAGCGCCTGGCCGCCCGCTACCAGGCCTGAGACCTGGAAAAGACTTGCCAGCGATTTGAGAGGATTGTGTTATGGCCTTGATGATTACCGATGAATGCATCAACTGTGACGTATGCGAGCCCGAATGTCCCAACGAGGCCATTTCCCAGGGCGAGGACATCTATGTGATAGACCCCAACAAATGCACCGAATGCGTGGGCCACTTCGACACACCCCAGTGTCGCGAGGTCTGCCCGGTGGATTGCATTCCCCTGAACCCGGATTACGTGGAAACGCCCGAGCAGCTCATGGAGAAATACCACCGGCTCACGGGCAAGTAGGCCCGGCCGCGCCTCGCTCCGCGGGCCTCAGGCCGCCAGGGCCGCGGCTTCGTCGTGCACCACCGCGGCCAGGGTCTGCTGGATGCGCGCGCGCAGGGCGGACAGCTCTTCGACCTGACGGGTCACGTCCTGCCGCATCTGTTCCAGCTCGCCGATGCGGTCTTCCAGGGTGTCCGCCGCCTTGTGGATGCGCTTGACGCTCTCCAGACGGCGGCGCAACTGCATCTGGTGTTCCCTTACCTGGCTTTCCATGGGCGACATGATGGCCTTCAGCCATTGCTCCACATCGCGGTTGAGGATCTCGAATACCTGGACCACGCGTGTGGCCAGGGTCTCGAAGAAGCGGGAGGTTAGGGTGTACTGCTCGGTGGTGAGGAAGGTGTAGAAATTGTTGAAGTGGCGCTCGTAGGTTTCCTCCAGGCGCTGCAGTTCCTTGCGGTAGCGCAGCACGGAGAAGGGCGGGATGCTCACCAGGTTGATGCCGTGTTCCAGATTGAGCTTGCGGTACATGGCCTCCATCATGCGGTTGATTTCCTCGATCTGCGCGTGCGCCGCGTCGAGATGGGCATCCATGCCGGAGAAGAAGCCATTCATGGCTTCGCGCATGCCCTTGGTGAAGTGGCTGGCGGTCATGGCTTCCCGCGCCTGGCGCACCTCGTTGCGCAGCACGTCCATGCCGATCTGCGAGAAGAGCTTGATGCTCTGCTGGGAGTACACGGAGCGTAGGGCTTGGAACTGCTGCAGGCCCCGCTCGAACAATTCCTTGTCGTTGGCGATCCGGCTCATGATGTGTTCCACCACATCCTGGTTCTTGCCCTGCAATCCCTTGAGCTCGGCCAGCTGCTCCTCGATGCCCTGGTGGCGCCCATCCAGCAGGGCATTGCTGTTGTCCAGCAGGACGGAGATTTCCGCCTCGGTCTGATCGCGCACGATGCTCTGCTTGGCGGCGATGAGTTCCTCGGACAGGGCGCGCTCCAGTTCGAGCAACTGGCTCCTGCGCAACAGTTGCGCGTCGCCGCTGATCTTGGCTAGCAGCCCTTTCTGGGCCGAGACGGGATAAATCTGGCTGGCGCTCACACCCAGCAGCTCGGCACTGGCCTTGACCTGATTGTCGATTTCCGCCTGGATCTGCTGCGGGCTCTTCAGGTCATCCCATAACCCGTCGATCTTGTTCAGGGCCACCAGCCGTCCCCGATTGTTGCCATGGGCGTAGATATGGCTGCGCCACACATCGATGTCCGAGCGCGTGACGCCAGCGTCCGCGGACAGCACGAACAGCACCGCGTGCGCGTTGGGCAGCAGGTTGAAGGTGAGCTCCGGTTCCACGCCGATGGCGTTCAGGCCAGGGGTGTCATACACCACCAGGCCCTTTTCCAGGAAGGGGTGGGGAAAATTGATGATGGCGTGGCGCCAGGCGGGGATGGTGACGCTGCCATCCTCGTTCAGGGTGTAGCTGGAATCCGCGTCATCCGGGTTGTACAGGCCATAGCGGCTGGCTTCCTCCGCCGTCACCTGCTTCACGCGGCAGACCTCCTTCATGGCCAAGGCCACGTTTTCCGGTGAGCGGGTATCGATGGGTACGGGGATCCACTCGTCCGGATAGCGCTTGTATTCCGATACGCTGGCATTGGAGGCGCGAGTCTCGATGGGCAGCAGCTCGATCATGGGCGGCTTGCCTGCTTCGTAGAGCAACTCGGTGGGGCACATGGTGGTGCGGCCCGCGGTGGAGGGCAGCAGCCTCTGCTTCAGGTCGGAAAGAAAGATGGCGTTGATGAGCTCGGACTTGCCGCGCGAGAACTCGGCGATGAAGGCCACGTACAGCTTGTCCTCGGCCAGACGGTCCAGGAGTTGCTGCAGTCGCAGGTCGCGCTGCGCATCATTGAGGTCTTCCCGGCCCAGCCACGCGCGATAGTCCGCGATGCCCCGTGACAGGTCCTCGCGCCAACGGCTATAGGCCTCCAGCTCATTGACAAGTGAAACAGTGCTCATGTGTCCCCTCCGGCGGCATGCCCGTTCGACTTGCGGTTGCGCGACAAATTAAACGCCATATCGGCCGAATGCCCAAGTCCTTGAGCGAATTTCACCGCCAATCCCGCCCTTGTCAGCGGGCCTGGCAGGTGGTGCAGAAAAAGGAGGAGCGTCCGCCCTGCAGGACCTGCCGGATGATGGCGCCACAGATGCGGCAGGGTTCCCCACCGCGTCCATATACATAGTGGTTCTGCTGGAAATATCCCGGCTGGCCATGTCCATCGACAAAATCCCGCAGGCTGCTGCCGCCTGCGGCGATGGCCCGCGTGAGCGTGTCACGGATGGCCCGCGCCAGGGCGTCACAGCGGCGCCTGGAGAGCCTGCCGGCCGCCAGTTCCGGGTGTATGCCGGCCTGGAACAGGGCCTCGTTGGCGTAGATGTTGCCCACTCCCGCGATCTTGCGGGCGTCCATGATCAGCGTCTTGATGGAGGCGGAGCGTCCCTGGCACAGGGCGTGCAGGCAGGGACCGTCAAAGGTGTCCGCCAGGGGCTCCAGGCCGAGATGCGCCAGCAGGGGATGGCGCGCGGGATCGTCGCTCCACAGACAGGCGCCGAAGCGGCGGGGATCCCGCAGACGCAGGCAAAGCCCATCCTCGAGCAGCACATCCAGATGGTCGTGCTTTTCCGGTATCCGGTCGGCGGGGCACAGGCGTAGGCTGCCGGACATGCCCAGATGGATGACCAGGCCACCCATGTCCACGCCATCCAGATGCATCAGTAGGTATTTGCCGCGCCGGCCCAGGGCACGCACGGTCCGGCCCCGGAGTCGCGTTTCCAGATCGGCCGGCACGGGCCAGCGCAGATTGGGATTGCGCACCTGTGCACCCAGCAGACGCTTGCCGGACAGATGCGGGGCGAGTCCCCGCAGGACGGTTTCCACTTCAGGCAATTCGGGCATCGGGGCTTGCCGCCAGAACCGGGTCAAACCGGCATGCAACTTCTCACACGGGGGAAGGGTCTTGCATAATGACCGAAATCCCCTGTCCGGCCCAGAGAATACGGCATGCCTAACCGAGCGATCTTCCTCACCCTGCTGGTGGTCTCCCTGTCCGCCTGCGCCCAGTCTCCGGCCACGGGCGGCCAGGCCGCCGGCACGCCACCCAGGTCGCCGGCGACCCCGCCAGTCAGCCTGACTCCCCAGATCATGTACGAGTTCCTGCTGGGGGAAATCGCCGGCCAGCGGGGCGACCTGAAGCTGGCCGCGGAGGCGTATACGAATCTGGCCTCCCGTACCCGGGATGCGCGGGTGGCCCGGCGCGCTACGGAGATCGCCCTGTATGCGCGCCAGAGCAAGCTGGCCTTGCGCAATGCCCAGTTGTGGCAGAACCTGGAGCCGGAGTCCATCAAGGCCCAGCAGACCCTGGCCTCCCTGCTGGTGGGGGCGGGACGTCTGACGGAGGCCAGGCCTTATCTGGCGTCCTGGATCCGGGCCGGCAAGCCCGAGCAGGCCTTCATGCAGTTGCACAGCCTGTTTGCGCGTCAGGGCGACAGAGCGGCGGTGGCGGGCCTGGTGGCGGACCTGGCCGCGGCTTACCCGGCCCTGCCCGAGGCCCGTTATGCCGTGGCCCAGAGTGCCTGGCAGGCAGGCCAGGGGCTCAATGCCCTCAATGCCCTGGATGAGGTCCTGCGCCTCCGGCCGGATTGGGAACAGGCTGTCTTGTTTCGCGCGCAGATCCTGCAGCAGAAGGAGGGCGAGGATGCGGCCATCCTCTACATGCGCAGCTACCTGAAGGAGCATCCCCAGGCCCGGGAAGTGCGCATGGCCTATGCCAAGCAGCTGGCCCGCGCGGGGCGCCTGGAGGAATCCCGTCAGGCCTTCGAGGTCCTGGTGCAGGATACCCCGGACGACCCTGAGCCGCATTTTGCCCTGGGCCTGGTTGCCATGCAGGCCAATGACCTGGACGCGGCGCAGGCGAGTTTCCTCAAGGCCCTGGACCTCGGATACGAAGACAAGGGGGCGGCGCAATATTCCCTGGGGCAGATCGCCGAGGCGCGGAAGGATTACGACGAGGCCTTACGCCGCTACAAGGATGTGACGGGATCGCAATCCTTCGAGGCCCAGTTGCGGGTGGGCCTGGTGCTGGGCAAGGCGGGGCATCTGCGGGAGGCCCGGGACTGGCTGACCGGCCTGACCCCCAGCGGCGAGGCACAGGTGGTGCGCGTCGCCCAGGCCGAGGCGGAGCTATTGCGAGATGTGAAACGTCATGCCGAGGCCTTCGATGTGTTCGATCGGGCCCTGAAGCATTATCCGGACAACCTGGAACTGCTCTACGACCGTGCCATGGCGGCGGAAAAGCTCAACCGCCTGGATGTCCTGGAACGGGACCTGCGCCGCATGATCCAGCTCAAGCCTGACTATGCCCATGCCTACAATGCCCTGGGCTACACCCTGGCGGATCGCACGTCCCGCCTGGACGAGGCCATCGACCTGCTGCAGAAGGCCCTCAACCTGGCGCCGGAAGACCCCTTCATCCTGGACAGCATGGGTTGGGCCCTGTTCAAGGCCAAACGCTATCCGGAGGCGGTGGAATATCTGCGCCGGGCCTATGCCGGCCGGTCGGATCCGGAAATCGCCGCGCATCTTGGCGAGGTGCTTTGGGTGAAGGGTGAACGCGAGGAGGCACGCCGCGTCTGGCAGGGCGGGCTCAAGGCCGATCCCCACAACGAAAGCCTGCACGAGACCCTGTCTCGCCTGGCCCCTTGATGCCCCGGCTCCCCCGGTGCGGCGCGGAGGTCCTCCTCCTGCTCCTGCTCTCGGGCTGCGCCCAGCTACCCGGTTTCGGATCGTCGTCATCGCCGCCGCTGCATCTGGCCAAGCCACCCGAATCCTTTCGCCTGCAGGGCCGGGTGTCCGTCAAGAGCGGCGAGGAGAATTTCTCCGGCGGCATGAGCTGGCTGCATCGGCCCCGGGAGGAAACCCTGCTGTTGAGTACCCCGCTGGGCCAAGGGGTGGCGGAGCTGCATGCCACCCCGCAAGGGGTCTCTCTGACGGATGCCAAGGGCCACCGATATCAGGCGGATGATGCGGAACAGCTGGTGCGCCAGGTGGTGGGCATGACCCTGCCCGTGAAGGGACTGACATGGTGGGTGGTAGGCCACCCCCGCCCCGGGATACCCTTTGCCGCCGAGGCGGGTGCGGAAGGCCGCCTGGCCATGCTGCAACAGGATGGCTGGCGCATCGAGTTCAGCCGTTATGCCGCGCAGGCCGCTGCGGACGGTTCCGCCTTGGATCTGCCGGGCAGGCTGGTAGCACGTCGGGGCGAAGACCTGGAGGTCCGCCTGGTGGTGGATGCCTGGGACTTGCCATGAATCCGGAGCAATGCCGCTTTCCCGCGCCGGCCAAACTCAATCTCTTCCTGCATGTGGTGGGGCGCCGGCCGGATGGTTACCACCTCCTGCAGACGGTGTTCCGCTTTCTCGATGTGGGAGACTGGCTGGAGATCACGCCACGCGCCGATGGCAGGATCCGCCTCCTGTCACCCCTGCCCGGGCTTGACCCGGAACAGGACCTGTGCTGGCGTGCCGCCCGCCTGCTGCAGGAGTACGGCGGCTGCCGCCAGGGGGCGGATATCCGCCTGGACAAGCGCCTTCCCATGGGGGGGGGGCTGGGGGGCGGCAGTTCCGATGCCGCCACCGTGCTGCTGGCCCTGAACCGCCTGTGGCGGCTGGACCTGCCGCGGCGGGATCTGCGGGAACTGGGGCTGAGGCTGGGCGCGGATGTGCCCGTATTCGTGTTCGGACGCAGTGCCTTCGCGGAAGGTGTGGGGGAGGTGCTGACACCCTGGATGCCCGCGCCGGCCAGCTACGTGGTGCTGACGCCCGACGTGCAGGTATCCACCGCGGCCATCTTCGCCCATCCCGCATTGACACGGGATACCCCATCCATCAAAATCACGGCCCTCTCGCATGGCTTTGGGCACAACGATCTCGAGCCCATCGTCTGTGCGCTGTATCCCCAGGTGGTCGAGGCGCTGGACTGGCTGAAAACACATGGGGAGGCGCGCATGACCGGGTCGGGCGCGTGCGTGTTTGCAGCCTTCCCGGCGCGCGCGCGGGCGGAGCGGGTGTTCGCCGAGCGTCCGGGTCACCTGCGGGGTTTCGTGGCCGATGGTATCGATCAGCATCCCCTGCTTGGGTGGGCGGATTGACACGGTTGGTCTGCTTTGGGGAGTCGCCAAGTGGTAAGGCACCGGATTTTGATTCCGGCATTCGTAGGTTCGATCCCTACCTCCCCAGCCAATAATCGGTGGTCCGTGGGCGGATGCCGGCAAGCGTGTGGCCCTGGCCGCACGCTTTTTTGTTTCGGGTGATCGTCGCCCGCCGGCATGCGGCCGGGGAGCGTGGCAGGGGCTGCAATGGCATACGACAGCTTGATGGTATTCACCGGCACGGCGCATCCCAAGCTGGCCGAGGACGTGGCGCGCCATCTCAACATCCATCTGGGACGAGCCAAGGTGGGCCGCTTCTCCGATGGCGAGGTGAACATGGAAATCCTGGAGAACGTGCGCGGCAAGGACGTGTTCGTGCTCCAGTCCACCTGTCAGCCCACCAATGACAGCCTCATGGAGATCATGCTCATGGTGGATGCGCTGCGCCGGGCCTCCGCCGGGCGCATCACCGCCGCCATCCCCTATTTCGGTTATGCCCGCCAGGATCGGCGCGTGCGTTCCGCGCGGGTGCCCATCACCGCGCGGGTGGTGGCGGACATGCTCACCGTGGCGGGGGTCAACCGCGTGCTGACCATGGATCTGCACTCCGACCAGATCCAGGGCTTCTTCGACATCCCGGTGGACAACATCTACTCCACCCCCATCCTCATCGGCGATATCTGGAAGCAGGACTACGACAACCTGATGGTGGTTTCGCCGGACGTGGGCGGCGTAGTGCGGGCCCGGGCCGTGGCCAAGCGCATGGAATGCGACCTGGCCATCATCGACAAGCGCCGGCCCAAGCCCAACATCGCCAAGGTCATGCACATCATCGGCGATGTGAAGGGGCGCACCTGCCTGATCATGGACGACATGGTGGACACCGCCAATACCCTGTGTGAAGCCGCCGGCGCGCTCAAGGAACACGGCGCGAGCAAGGTGCTGGCCTATTGCACGCATGCCGTGCTCTCCGGCAATGCCGTGGAGCGCATCAACAGCTCCACCCTGGACGAGCTGGTGGTCACCGACACCATCCCCCTGCGGGAGGATGCCCAGGCCAGCCCCCGCATCCGCCAGCTGTCCGTGGCCAACCTGATGGCCGAGACCATCCGTCGCATCAGCGACGAGGATTCCGTGAGCTCGCTGTTCATCGAATAGCGAGCCCGCCAAACCGGCTGTCTGGTCGCGGGCAGCCCTTTCCAACCCTTAGGAGCAACAGCATGCATATCGAGATCAACGCCAGAAAGCGTGAGGGCCAGGGCACCGGAGCGAGCCGCCGCCTGCGTCACGCCAGCCGTGTCCCGGGTATCGTCTATGGCGGCGGCAAGCCTGCCCAGCCACTGGATCTGGACCACAAGGAGCTGTATTTCTGCCTGAAGAACGAGGCCTTTCATTCCTCCATCCTCAGTCTGAACGTGGAGGACGCCAGGGAATCGGTGCTGCTGCGCGATTTCCAGCTGCACCCCTACAAGCAGCAGGTGCTGCATGTGGATTTCCAACGCGTGGCCGCGAACCAGAAGGTGCACCTGAACGTGCCCCTGCACTTCATCAATGCCGAGATCGCCCCCGGGGTGAAGCTGGGCGGTGGCATGGTCAGCCACCTGCTCACGGAAGTGGAGGTGGTCTGTCTACCCGGCAGCCTGCCCGAGTTCATCGAAGTGGACCTGGGCGCCCTGGAGGTGGGCCATACGGTGCACCTGTCCGAGCTCAAGCTGCCTGCCGGTGTGGAGCTGGCTGCCCTGATCCGGGGCGAGGACCAGGGCGTGGTGAATATCCTGACCGTGCGTGGCGGTGCGGACGCGTCCGGGGAGGAAGCCCCCGCCGCCTGAGGCGGATGCGCCGGGGGGTGGTCAGGCCGATGCATGTGCCCATCCGTCTCGTGGTCGGTCTGGGCAACCCCGGCGCCGAATATGCGGAAACCCGGCACAACGCCGGGTTTTGGTTTTGCGAGCGCCTGGCGGCCGCGCTGGAGGTGTCCCTGGCCCACGAAAGCCGTTTCCACGCGCGCGTGGCTCGGGTCCCCGGCACGGGCATCTGGCTGCTCATGCCCCAGACCTTCATGAACCGCTCCGGCCTGGCCGTGGGCACTTGGGTGCGCTACCACCGCATCACCCCGAGTGAGATTCTGGTGGTGCACGATGAACTGGACATCCCGCCGGGACAGTTGCGCCTGAAATTCGCCGGTGGCCTGGGCGGCCACAACGGCCTCAAGGACATCAGCGCCCATCTGGGCACCCAGGACTACTGGCGCCTGCGCATCGGCATCGGCCATCCCGGGCAGCGCGACGAAGTGGTGAACCATGTGCTCAGACCGCCCCGGCGCGAGGAGCAAGTCCAGATCGAGGCCGCCATCGACCGGGCCCTGGAACTGTGGCCCCTGATCCGGAAGGGGAACTGGGCCGCCGCCACGCAGCGCGCCAATACCCGGCCCGGTCCCGTGCATTCCACCCCCCCGGAGGAAAGACTATGAGCCTGAAATGCGGCATCGTCGGCCTGCCCAACGTCGGCAAGTCCACCCTGTTCAATGCCCTGACGCAGGCGGGCATCGCCGCGGAGAACTATCCCTTCTGCACCATCGAGCCCAACGTCGGCATCGTCGAGGTGCCGGACCCCCGCCTCATGCAGCTGGCGGAGGTGGTGAAGCCCCAGCGGGTGGTGCCCGCCATCGTCGAGTTCGTCGACATCGCCGGCCTGGTGGCCGGGGCCAGCAAGGGCGAGGGGCTGGGCAATCAGTTCCTCGCCAACATCCGCGAGACGGACGCCGTCGTCAACGTGGTGCGCTGCTTCGAGGACGCCAACGTGGTGCACGTGGCCGGGCAGGTGGACCCGGTGGCCGATGTCGAGGTGATCGGCACAGAACTGGCCCTGGCGGACCTGGCCACGGTGGAGAAGGCGCACGCCCGGGACGTGAAGAAGGCCCGCGCCGGCGACAAGGAGGCCCAGAAACTGGTAGCGCTCTACGACCGCCTGCTGCTCCATCTGAACGAGGCCCGTCCGGCGCGCAGCCTGGGACTCTCCTCCGAAGACAGGGAACTTCTGGCCCCCCTCTGCCTGTTGACCGCCAAGCCGGCCATGTACGTGGCCAACGTGGCGGAGGACGGTTTCGAGCACAACCCCCATCTGCATCGGCTACATGTGTTGGCCGATGCCGAGGGGGCGCCCGTGGTGGCGCTGTGCGCTGCCATCGAGGCGGAGATCGCCGTCCTGGACGAGGCCGACAAGCTGGAGTTCCTGGAAGCCATGGGCCTGCGCGAACCGGGCCTGAACCGTCTGATCCGCGCCGCCTACGACCTGCTCGGCCTACAGACCTATTTCACCGCCGGCGTCAAGGAAGTGCGTGCCTGGACCATCCACAAGGGGGATACCGCGCCGCGGGCCGCCGGCGTCATCCACAGCGATTTCGAACGCGGCTTCATCCGCGCCCAGACCATCGCCTTCGACGATTTCATCGCCTGCAGGGGGGAGCAGGGCGCCAAGGAGGCCGGTCGCATGCGTTCCGAAGGCAAGGAATACGTGGTCCGGGACGGAGACGTCATGAACTTCCTGTTCAACGTCTGACTCCGTTTACTGAACCTTGCTGAACCTCCATGAACCACAATAGCGAGACAACATGTTGATTTTGCTTTTGTTTTTGGCGTAATCAGTGTTCAGCGAGGTTCAGTAGCGTTCATGGCATTCCACTAAAATTTGGGGTAGTCTTTGGGGTATGAGCCGAAATGAGTGGGGGTACGCCACTCTCTCGACGGAGACCCCAGGATGCCCAAAGACCTTCTCAGCGACGCCAAGATCAGGACCGCCAAGCCCGACGCGAAGCCCTACAAGCTCAGCGACGGCGGCGGTCTTTTTCTGTTGATTCAGCCCTCAGGCAGCAAGCTGTGGCGCTGGAAGTTCCGGCTCAACGGGAAGGAGAACCTGTTCGCTGTCGGCTCCTATCCAGAGGTTGGCCTAGCCGATGCACGCGCAGCTCGCGATGCAGCTCGTGATCTGGCGAAACAAGGCATCAATCCTTCTCAGCATCGCAAGGACGAGCGGCAGCGCAACATCGACGCCGCAGCAGCCCGCAAGCACGCCGAGGCACTGGCCCTGGAAATCTCGTTTGCCAAGGTCTCCGCCGCATATCTGGCCGAAGTGAAGGCGAGCTATACGCTGGGCTCCTACCGGGCGAAGGAGTCCCGCATTCGGAAGTACCTCGCCCCCAAGCTCGATGAGCTACCCATCACCGAGATTAGCGCCAAAGAAATCCGGCCAATCTTGGAGGCATGCAAGGCATACGGTGCTTGGGCGGGCATCCACGTCAAAGGAGACCTGTCGGCGATTTTCCAGCACGCAGTCGTGAGGGGACTCGTTGACTCCAACCCCATTCCCGGTCTGCGTGGCCTGCTGAAAATTCCGTCGAGCCAAAGCAAGGCTGTGCTGACGGCCGATCAGATTCGCGCCTTCTATCGCGCGCTGCGTGCCTACAGAGGCTATCCCGAGACGGCCCTTTGTCTTCGCCTCATTGCATTCACCGCTTGCCGCCCCGGCGAGGCCGCCGATGCGGAGTGGAGCGAGTTCGACACCGAGGGGAAGCTATGGCGGCGGCCGGCAGCCAAGATGAAAGCGCGGCGCGACCACGTATCGCCGCTCTCCGAGCCAGTCCTAAAGCTGCTTGAAGAGCTACGCCCCATCACTGGGGCTGGGCGCTACCTGTTTCCACATCGTAGCGGCGAAGGCTTCACGACACCGAACCGGCTGACCTACGCGATGCGGGACATGAACCTCGGCGAGCGCACGACACCGCACTGCTGGCGCACCACCTTTTCAACATGGGCCAACGAACAGGGCTTCCGACCGGACGCCATCGAACGCCAACTGGCGCATGTTGAAAGCAACCGGGTGCGGGCTACGTACAACAAGGCCCTGTTGTTAAACGAGCGGCGCGAGATCATGCAGGCATGGGCCGACCATCTTGCCACCTTGGCTCACGCAGGGAGTACCAGCGATGCCGCCAATTGACGAAGCACTTGTCTTTGAGTCCATTCGCTACCAGGCCGCCTACCGTGCCGAGGCGCGGCAGAACCACCATCGAAGCATTCCTGGCCCACTGGTAGCGGAGCTTCTCCGCTACATCGAGGGCAGCATGGAAGGCATCACCCAAAGCGAGCTTGAGCTACTGCTCTTGTCGTCTCGCACTGCGCGCACGACGCGCCTGGACGGCGACAACTTGGGTGCCCAATGGCGCGCCTATGTCGCTCACCGGGGTCGCGACGTTCACGAGAAGAGGGAATGGCGCACCTGGTATGGCAAGTACGGCAAGAAGGAAGCGATCCGACAACTCGCTGTCGCCGATCCTTTCCTCATCCAAGCCCCGCCTTTGCCAACCTTGGACTCGGAAGAAGATCAAAGCCCCGCTGAGTTGCCAGCGAGGCCGCAGATGCGAGGCTTGCCCCAGGACGGGCGACCAATGAAGTTCCACAAGATGCGCGACATCTTGGCGCGGTGGACGGCCGCGCTCATGCAGCGGGCCATCGAGCAAGTTGCTTGCTTGCCAGCCGAGGAGCGGACCCGCGCCCTGGTGACATCGCTGCAACGAGTGCAAATGCGCCTTCATCCCATAGTGGAGATGGTGAACGCATGGGAAGCCGCCAATGAGTTACTCGCCGGTGGGATTTGGTTGGACACACCGGATGACCTGCCCGCTGATTTCTCCACCGCCTTGGCTGGCGTCGAAGCGCGCGAGGCGCGCAAGCAGCAGGAACTCGTCGCGTATTGGGAGAAACGGTTCCCTACCTTACTGAATAGCATTCCCTGACAACCGTGTGATCCGCCACTGGTGAAGCGGTCGAAACTCGTTCTCTCTGCTTTTCTGGCCCGCTTTTACTGTGATCGCATCGTTCATCGAGGTGCGGTGAGGTTCACAGTGGAAAACAACAAAGAACAACAGGATGTCGTCATCCTTCGTCGGCCACTGGTCGAGAAGAGAACCGGCTTAACGAAATCAGGCATCTACTTTCTCATCCGAGAGGGTAGCTTCCCGCGTCCTGTCCGTCTCGGGGTGCGCGCCGTTGGTTGGATCGAAGCGGAGGTTTCTGCCTGGCTGATGCAAAAGGCCGACCTTCGCTCAACATCTGTTCGCTCGTGATCGCGCCGGACACGGATCGCAAATCGGGCGATCCAGGCGCAGAGCATCAAGCCAGTCTCTCATTGCCCGAGAGCACGACAGCGCCACTCTCGGGCCAAGGTCGGAAGCGAGCCAAGGCGACGCGCCGTCGCGCTGTTGCCCCACTGCCCGATGGGGCGTTCGAGGCCCGGCAGTTGTGCCTCTTCCAGACCTTTCTGGCGAACACGGATCAGCAGCGCAGCGCGTTGTCAAACGCTTGCGACTTGTGGGACTGCATACCGCGCTACACAGTCTCCCGCTCACGCATGAACAGCATGCGAACACCCGAAGGATTCCTCGAAGTTCTTGAGGTTCCGTTTCACTACAGGCAGCGACAGCTCACTGCCTTGATCTATCCCGCACGAGTTCGTGCGGCGGATGGCCGCCGCATCAGTTACTACCCAAGCGCTCGCGAAGAACTGATTGAACACGCCCTGCGGAAGTTGGCCACCGAGCAGCAGGCGGGCTTCTTTGACCGACCGGACTATCGCAGCGGGGTGCGGTTTTCATTGCATCGACTCCGGCGAGAGCTGGAGCAGCAGGGGCACAGCTTGCGATACGACGAATTGGTCGAAGGACTGAACATCCTCTCGCTCAGCAGCATCGAGATCATCGCCAAGGGCACTGACGGCGAAGAAGGCTTCGCCCGCGCTACGTACCTAACCGCACTCGCGGGCGTAAGCCGCAGCGACTACGAAGCTGATCGAGATGCCCGCTGGCTCGCCCAGTTCCATCCGCTGGTGACGCGCAGCATCGATGAGGTGACCTATCGGCAGTTCAACTATCAACGGCTCATGAATTGTGATGCGCAGCTTGCTCGCTGGCTCCTCTGCCAACTTGTCCTCAAGTACACGCAGGCATCAATGATCGACGGATTTGACATGCGCTTCAGCACGATCAAGCGCGACAGCGCACTGCTGAATGGCTACGGGCGAGTCCGAGATGCTGTCGCGGCACTTGATGAAGCATGGGATGAGCTGAAATCGCTGGGCGCACTGCACAGCATCGACAAGAAAGAACATCGAGGCAGCCGCAACAAAATCGACGATGTGACCTACACGATCAAAGCTGCCCGTGATTTTTCGGCCGAACAGAAAGCCGCAAACCGCCGCCGCAGTGACGCCCAACGAGATTCCACCCAGCCACCGTCACCAGACGGGTCGAGTGCCGGGTGGCTACGTGCCGGCAACGTCGTGGCGAGCGCGCTTCACCTGCCTCGCCCACGGGTGGAATAGGTCGCGGGTGAGACCGAGCATCGGTGGGAATGGGTCGCAGGTCGCAGGGGGGATAGGTCGCGGGACGACTATTGACGAGGGGTTTGACTCGCGGGTGCCATAGCCCGACAGGGGGCATAGGTCGCAGGTTGCGGGGGAGTTCAGGGGGAATGGTTCGCGGGTCGTTGAAATCGCAGGGGGAATGGGTCGCAGGTCTCGCCGGAAGCTCTTGCTGGCGGCAAAAGCTGTGCATAAGTCGGCGAATTTCCGGCCTCTTTTCGACGTGCAGCAGGTGGAATGGGTCGCGGGTGTGGTCTGCTATGTCGTTGATACGACAGCAAAAAACAGCGAGTTTTTACACCCTATCCTTTTATCCTTGTCTTTATCCTTTAAGACTTACCCTTGGTCGGTGCCGCCACGCCCGCGCCGATGCCGCTCGACGCTGCCTCGAAAACTCACACGGGCGACTCCCTTCGCTGACGCTGCGGGCCGGGCTGTTGCGCTGCGCGTCGAGCCACCTACGGCGTCTCGCCCCTTTGGGCGGCCATCCTTCCCTCGCCAGTGCTCGGCTGCCGCTTGCGGCCTTCGGCCGTGGCACCCCCTGCGGGGGTTCCCCCGATCAAGTCGGCTCCCCCTCCCCCAAATCGTGGCCCCTGCGGGGCGACATTGCTTGAAGGGCGGACAAGCCGCCCGGTGGTGTTCGACGACCTGTGCGCCGGGCCATGTGTTCGGCGGGCTACGCTAAAAATCGGCTTGGGCCGATTTTCTTCACGCTACCGCCTCAGCCCTGAGTCCCCCGGACTCAGGGCCAAGCACGGTATGCCCCGGTGAACTGTCTGGTGGTGCGCATAGGCCGATTGGTCTTTAGAAAAGGGGGGTCTGCCGCCGTCCCTGCTCGAAACGGGCGTGCGCGAAGGCGCAGAGGCCCAGTAATGCGCTTTTGAGGCATGGGAGTGGCCCGGCCGCCACGACGCCTCCGCCTCGCCTCGGCGCTCGACATCACAAACGTGCGGGCCGGATGGACGCCCTCGGCGTTACTCCGAGGGCGCATGGCTTACTTCTTGAGCAACAGGACGATGTGGTGCGTGATGCCCGTTGCGAGCAGCACGGCGTTCTCGTTGTTGCAGAACGGATAGCCGTTGTGCTTGATGACGATGATTTCCATTGCTTTCACCTCCTTTCTGGGCAGTCGCCTCACATCTATTTATGCGGCAGCACCAAGAGTCGGTGAAAAACCTCGCCATCGGCGGACGCCCCTTGCAGGGGCCGCACCCCGTTAGCGACGGGCGACACCGCCATCACGTCCCCTTGCTTCCTATTATCGTAATTACGATAATTACCGTAATTATCGTAATGCAATGAAGGGGAACGACATGGCGAAGCCGGTAGCGACACAGGAGGCCGTATTTGCGGCAGCAGACGCCCTCGTTGCCGAGGGCAAGGAACCGAGCATGACGCTCGTGCAGGAGCGCACGGGCGGCTCGTACACGACCGTGAAGCGGCACCTCGAAGCGTGGGAGGCCAAGCGCAAGGGCGAGATCGCCGCCGTCGATCTGCCCGCCGACATCGAGGCGCGTGGCCGGGACTTCGTGCAGGCCCTTTACGCACATGCGCTGCATGGTGCGAAGGCGGCCGTCGCTGAGCCGCTCGCGCTGGCCGAAGCCTCCCGCGACAAGGCCGAGGGACTGCTTGCCGGTGCCGAGGCGGAAGTCGCCCGGCTGGAAGGCGTCGAGCAAGAGCAGATCGGCCGAATCGACGCGCTCACCCAGCGTGTGCGCGAGCTTGAGATGAGCACGGCGGCCCAGCAGGCGACGATTCAGGAGAAGGTGGCGTCGGTGGCGCGGCTCGACGCCCAGCTTGCGGAGGCGCAGAACGCCCTTGCAGCACGCGATCAGGAGTTGGCTGGACTCCGGGCCTCGGCCAAGGCCGTCGAGGGCTTGCAGGGGCAGTTGGATGCCCTGCAACGCACCGTTCAAGGACTGACCGCTGCGGCGGGCGCTGGTGCGCCCTCGGCCAAGGGAGGAAAGAAGTGACCAGGCCGAGCCGCATCGAGGCGCTGATCGCCGACCTGCGGCTGACGGCCGCGAGCTTGCAGCAAGTTATCGATGCCTGCCAGGTCGCCGGGCCTGGGTCTGAACTGCTCCAGCACTACCCCAAGATGCTGTGTGAGCTGGCGACTCGCTGGGAAACCGAAGCCGAGCGGGTGGTGTGGCCCGAGGCCTTGCCGCGCGAAGAGGTTTTCACGCCTGCCGAGGTGGCGGCCATTGAGGCGACCGAGGCCTTGCTGGGCAAGCTGCGCGGCGACGGTTCGAGCGGCGTGCGACGGTAGGTCGAGAGATTGCGGGCAAGACGGCGGGCCGTGTCCACGCTGAACGGCTCACCGATGACCACCACCCGCTTTTCGCCGAACTGCTCGCGGGCCGTCTCGCCCCAAGCGGGGGGCACCAGACACACGACGGCCTCGCACTGGGCCAGCGTGCCGTTGTGCCGCAGGGCGGCAAAGACGCACCCTGCCTCATAGCTGATCCAGAACCGCAGATCGCGTTCGCGGGGAGTGTCAGGCGTCAGCATCAGGCGCTCGCGAAGCTCGGGCGGGTAGGCCTCGCAGACCTCAGCGGCCGAGAGCTTGGCCGAGTGGAACACCGCCACGTTGATGCTCGGCCGGTTGGCGACGAAGGCCGCCAGGCTGCGGCGGGCCTCGGGCGTGGACAGAATGGAATCGTGCTCGATCAAGATCAGCATGGCAGGGCCTCCCCCAGTTGATGGAGCGGACGGCGAACACCGCTGACCAGCTCCTCATTGAAAACAACACGCGCCAAGGCGGCTTGCAGCCGCTGCGCAGCTTCCTCATCGAAACCGCAGGGACACAGGATCAGCGGCGCACCCGAGCGGGACGCCTGCTGGATGTAGCCCTGTGCATCCCAGTTCGGCACCACGGCCGCCCAGTAGAGCTGCCGCGTCCGGCGAAGCGTGCTGGTGATCTCGCGTTCCGGCTGCTCATCCGAGCGCACCGGCCGGTGCGCCACGTCGTTGATGCGGTCGCCCAGTTCGGGCACCTCACCGCGCACGTCATCGACTGATCGCATCGCTCCAATGCGCCACCGAGTCAGCACGAGATCCACCTGCGGATAGGGCATCAGCACCTTGGCGAGCCGGGCGGCAGGCCCGATGTCGCCGATGGCCTGCCCATACAGCAGTCGCTCGAAGTCGAAGAACAGGATCATGGTGTGGCCTTGGTTATCACTGGATCGAGCGCTGCACGTCGGAGCGCTGCGCCCGCTCGCGGGCGGCGTCCACCTGTTGCCGCTTGGCGGCGAGCTTTTGCGAGGTGTAGAGCGCCATCAAGGCTTCCATGCGCTCTTTCTTCTGCCGGATCGCTGCGTTGAGCTGTGCAGACACACCCATCGCGCGCAGGTAGTCCACCCAAAGAGCGCGGCTGCTGACTTGCGTGATGGACTTGTTCCATTCCGAGTCCGCGAAGCGGCGCATAGCTTCGGTGCTCATCATCTCGGCGGGCGACATGGTTTCGTAGTCACCGATGGGTGGCGACGGCAGTGAGCCGTAGCCGTCCGCGTCGTTGAGCACGCTTGCCATCGAGGTCGCGCCCTTCGAGGCCGCCTGCAAGGCGTCGCCGTTGGCTGCTGCCACTTGCACCGGATCGAACTGGGTGGTCGGTGGCACGCCCATCGCCGGGGTCGCACCGAACAACTTGTTGTACTGCGCCATCGTGTCGCTGCCCAGCACCGTATACAGGCCGTCGTTCTGGATCGGGAAGGTCTTGCAGAAGTACGGCGACGGATCGGTGGCGTAATTGAACGCGCTGTTCTGCTTGGCGATGGCGTTGGGGAGCTGAGCCGGGTTGAACGTCGGATTCTTGTTTGCATCGGCCGAGAAGGTCTTGGCGCGGGCATCATCCGAGTTCGGCACCCCGTAGATGAAGTGCAGGTGGACTGCGCCGCCCGGCTGCATCCCGGTGGCACCAGCGCGGCCGATCTCCTGCCCGGCCTGCACCTTGTCTCCTTCCTTCACGGCGATGTAGCTAAGGTGGTAGTACACGGCCGACTGCCCGTTGTCCCGCTTGATGATGACGGTGTTGCCTGCGCTGCCGCGCAGCTTGGCCCATGTCACCGTGCCCGCCGAGGTGGCATAGAGCGGGGCGGTTTGTCCGCTGGTGGAGAAGTCGAGGCCGTCGTGCATGTGCGGCTTGGCGTTGCCCGAGCCGAAGTTGGCGGCACCGCCCTCCCGGAACTTGCCGAAGCGGCCGGAGACTTGCTCCTTCGAGGTCGGCGACACCATGCAGGTGTCAGCGAATGCGCTGCCGCTGATCGACAGCGCGAGGGTCAGAACGAGCGGCTTGCGCATGTGTCAGTCCTCAGTTGAAAAGACTCGACGCCCAAGCGGTGAAGCTCTGCGGCTCAGTCTGTGTGGGTTGAGCCTGCTGGCTAGCCTGCGGCTGCACCGAGGTCGCGGGCGCGGTCTGCGCACCCTGCTGGGTGCTGGCTCCGGTGTTGAACACGGTTTGGTTCGTCCCGAAGGCGTTGGCGTTGACGCTGTAGCTGGTGGCGGCCGAAGCGGGCTTGTAGCCGCTGCCGAGCTGTGGATCGAGTGTGCTCATCGAGCCACCCACGGCGCTGTTCGCCATCCCGTTGATGTCGGTGAACTGCTGGCCCAAGGTGTTCCATTGGCCGATGGCTTGGTTGATCGGCGAAGTCACCATGCCGCTGACCTTGCCTACGGTCGAGCACACCTTCTTCTGCGCGTACTTCAAAACCGCGTCTTGCGCCGAGGACAGGATTGAGCCGAGCGAAGGGATCGAGAACGACAGATCGATGATCTGGCTCACGCTCGCGAAGCACTGATCGTTTACATCGAACAGGCTTTCGACGTTCGGCGTGGCCGAGGCCATCTCGCTGTGCGCGCCGATGGCGGTCTTGATGCTTGCACCTATCCCCACGTCGTCGCAGTTCTTCAAGTCGTCCTGCATCTTCTGGTTCATCGCGGCGTCCACGGCGGTCATCGACGACGACACGCCAGAGCTGGCACCACCGCTGCCGCCAGTGGAGAAGAGCGACGAGAACCAGTTGCCGCTGGTCTGGGAGGCCACGGCGCTGGCAGCAAGCGCGAGCGACGCGCCCACCAGCACGCCGATGGCGGGCTTGGAGGCCTTATTCATGGCCACCACCACGGATGCAGGCGAGCTGGATGGTGCCGGGTTGCGGCTCGCTGGCTTCCAGCAGGCCGCCCTTGACTTTGCGGATGTAGCGCGGGCCGTCTTTCTTGAGGCCTGCGGCCTTCACCACCTCGGCCATCTTCGCGCCTACCGGCTGGACGGTGTACGAGCTGCCTTCCTCTTCGTCGCCGTGGAAGATCGAGATGGCCGACACCTTGAGCGAGCCGAATACGGTCAGTGCCTCGGGCAGCTTGTGGTCGCCGTCGAGCTGACGATTTGTCAGGCCGAAGATGCCCAGCACCGACGAGACAGGGGGTAGCGGTTTGCGGCACTCGATGGCGGCGCGGAGGATGGTCGAAGCCTTGGCCCAGTCACCGGCTGCGGGTGCGTTGGCATCGCGCAAGGCAGCGGGCATCTGAGCGCTGGCCAGCGTGGCGACCAACAGGAGAGCGGAGGCGATCAGTGTGTGGGTGGTTTTCATGTGGGCATGTCCTGTCAAGCAGCTTGATACGAAACCGGCACACGGTTGCGGCCCAGCACGACAGAGGCGAATTGGCGCAGGCCCGGCAGGTCGCCGAAGGTGCTGGCGATGCCGCCCGGCGAGGTCAGAACCCAGCGGTCGGTGCTGCCTGACAGAGTGGCGTGCAGCTCGTAGCCGTCATCAGTGGCCACGATGCGGGCTGTGCGGACGGCTGAGGGGGTGACACGGCGCACCCGGCTATTGAGCTGAGTGGCGCGCAGGAAGGTGATGGACGGACGACGCATGTTGGAACTCCTCTCAGGGGGCAATTTCGTTGTCATGGACGCGCAGCGTGGTTTCCAGCGCGTCGTGGATGAAGGCGGCGCTGAGCGCCATAGGCTTTGCGAAGTTCGGATCGAGATGAGGCGCATGCCGCAACTGACCCTTTCGGATGGCCTGATCGACGCGATTGATGTAGCTCTGTGCAAACCGCACCTTGTCGTCAGTGCTGCCGCCCTTGAGTACATCCACTGCGGCACCGAGGGCCATGATCAAGCCGTTCGACAGCTCTTGCAGGGCATTACGCTGCTGATTGAGTGCTTCGAGTTGGGCCTGCATCGCTGCCACTCCCTCGTCTTGACCGTACTTACGGCCGCGCGCAAAGCCATCCGCCAAACCGTCTTGATAGCCTTCCTCTTGACCTTGGCGGCGACCCACGGCTTTACCCGCGTGGCCCATCGCGATAGCGGCGTCTTGTGTGGCCCAAAAGTTGTCGCTCATGCTTTGTCCTCCTGAGAGGTTGCTTGCGGTGCCTCTGCGCCAGCGCTCACAACCGATTCACCATCCACCGGGGCATCTGTGGCCTGTCCAAGCGGGGCCTCGTCTGTGGTATCTGTGCTTGACGATGGCGTTCCCTTCTTGCTTGCGACTGCTGCCGCAATCCGGGCCTCAGCGCCTTCGCGATAGGCGGCAGAACCTTCGCTGGCAGTCGCTGACGCAGCGTCAGCGATTCCGCTCCCCATAGCTGCAACCCCACCTCGTAGATCGCCTGCCATGTTGAATCACGAGCAAAACTGAGCCACTAAAGGGCATCCGTCACGCCCAATTTTGAGCCACGTTATCCACCTACCCTGCTGTTTTTTGCAGCAGTGGGGTGCAGGAGTGATCAACGTGAGCACATTGAGCAAATTGCGCCGCATGGTCCACCGCGACCACCTGAGCGTGCGCGAAGCCAGCCGCAGGCTGGGCATCTCTCGCAACACAGCCACCAAGTGGCTTCAAGCCGATGAGATGGTCGAGCCCCGATACCCCAAGCGGGCGACCATCCCCAGCGTTGTGGATCCGTACAAAGAACAGCTGGCTAACTGGCTGAAGGCCGACAGCCACCGCAACAAGCGCGAGCGCCGTGGCATCAAGGCCATGTTCCGGGCACTGCAGGCCATGGGCTACCCTGGCAGCCGAGGCCCGGTCTATGAGTTCGCCAAGCGCTGGCAGCAGGCGCAGTCTGATGCGCCAACACGCATGGCTTTCGTGCCCATGAGTTTCGAGATGGGCGAGGCCTTCCAGTTCGACTGGAGCTGCGAGTACCTGTTCGTGGGCGGCCTGCGCAAACGCCTGGAGGCTTCGCACACCAAGCTGGCGGCCAGTCGGGCCTTCATGCTCACCGCCTACTTCAGCCAGGCCCACGAGATGTTGTTCGACGCCCATGCCCGGGCCTTTGCGGCTTTTGGTGGCGTGCCGCGCCGGGGCATCTACGACAACATGAAGACCGCCGTCGACAAGGTTGGTCAGGGCAAGAGCCGCACCGTCAATGCGCGCTTCGAGGCCATGACGGGTCACTACCTGTTCGAGCCAGAGTTCTGCAACCGGGCCGCAGGCTGGGAGAAGGGTATCGTCGAGAAGAACGTGCAGGATCGCCGTCGTGGCATCTGGATGGAGGCAGCGGAACGCCGCTGGCCCGACCTGGAGAGCCTCAATGCGTGGCTGCACCAGGCTTGCCTGGACGCCTGGCATGAGCTGCCTCACCCCGAGTGGCCAGAGCTGACGATCGCCGACGTCTGGCAGCAAGAGCAGACGCACTTGATGCCCAACCCTGCGCCATTTGATGGCTATGTCGAGCAGATGGCCAGGGTCACAGCCACCTCGCTGATCCACTACCAGCGCAATCGCTACAGCGTGCCATGCGAGTGGGCCCACACCAGTGTCAGCGTACGGGCTTATCCCGATCGCCTGGTGGTGGTCGGCCCCAGCGCCGAGGCACCTGAGCAGCCGGTGAGCCTGCCGCGCTGCTTCGAGCGCGGGCAGACCTTGTACGACTGGCGGCACTACGTCAGCTTGCTCGAACGCAAGCCCGGCGCTTTGCGCAACGGCGCCCCCTTCAAGACCATGCCCGAGCCCTTGCAGCATCTGCAAGCGCACCTGCTTCGCCACCCTGGCGGCGACCGGGTGATGGCCCAGGTGCTCATGGCCATCACCCTGCACGGGCTCGATGACGTGCTGGTGGCCGTGGAGTTGGCGCTGCAATCCGGCCGCGTGAGCGCAGACCATGTGCTCAACGTGCTGGCCAGGCTCAAGGAGCCCCAAGCCGTGCAAAGCCTGCCTGAAGCAGCCTTGCCTTTACTGACGCTGCAGGAGCCGCCTCAGGCCGACGTGTCGCGCTACGACAGCCTGCGCCAGTCCCAGGAGGATGACCATGTCCAATGACATCGCAGCAAGCCTCAAGGGCTTGAGCCTGCACGGCATGGCCAGTGCCTGGCCGGAACTGCTGGGCATCGCCCGGCTCAAATCGCTCGACCACGAAGCCCTGCTGCATCAGCTCATCAAGGCCGAAGGCGCGCACCGGGAAGTGCGCTCGATGGCCTACCAGATGCGGGCTGCTCGATTCCCTCACCACCGCGACCTGGCAGGATTTGCCTTTGATCAGGCCCAAGTGGACGAGGCGCTGGTGCGTCAGCTGCACGAGTTCAAGTTCATCGACTCAGCCCACAACGTGGTCTTCGTGGGCGGCCCAGGCACGGGCAAAACACACCTGGCCACCAGCCTGGGCGTTCATGCCATCCGTGCACATGGCAAGCGGGTGCGCTTCTTCTCGACCGTCGAGCTAGTCAACATGCTGGAGGCCGAGAAGGCTCAAGGTAAGGCCGGGCAACTGGCACATCGGCTCATGTACGTGGATCTCGTCATCCTCGACGAGATGGGCTATTTGCCCTTCAGTCAAGCCGGTGGGGCCTTGCTGTTCCACCTGCTGTCCAAGCTGTACGAGCGCACCAGCGTGGTCGTCACCACCAACCTGTCGTTCTCGGAGTGGGCCAGCGTGTTCGGCGACGCCAAGATGACCACCGCGCTACTCGACCGACTCACCCATCACTGCCACATCGTCGAAACCGGCAACCAGAGCTGGCGCTTCAGGCACTCGACTGCACAACCGTCTTCGATCATCAGAGCCACACGAACCAAAACGGCCAAAGGAGCACCCCAGACAGATCACGCAGTAGACTTATCCACATCCGAACAGTCCATTTCTTCGTCAACTTAGTGGCTCAGTTTTGGACGTGACGCCTGGCTCAGTTTTGCTCGTGATTCAACAACCATGATGGCGTCGTTCTCGCGCACGTCCAGCACGTTCATCACCCGGTTAAGCCGATCAACCTCATCGGGTGTCGGTTTGCGCTGGAAGGCCGCCTCGAAGGCGGCAGCAACCGCCAAAGTCATGACATCACCTGCGCAAGTGACTTGAATGCTTCATCGCGCCACCGGATCAATTCAGCCCGGTGCCCCAGTGGCATCTCTCCCATTGCGGCCTGAAGCGTGAGCCGTTTTGTTGCCAACTCGTCCGCCACACGATCCGCTAGATCGGGGAGGTCGATAGTCTTCCCACCGCTTCTTTCAATACGCTTCTTCAGTTCACTTCCGCTGTAGAGCTGAAACTTATCGCTGCTGCCGTAGTACAGATTGCGCACCACATGAACTTGATGGTCCGTGCTCACTGGCATGACGTCGAGGTAGTCCGCCAATAGCTCCAAACTGTCCCGCTGCCGGTTGATGACCCACAGCGTGACCATCGTTCTACCGAGTTCCCCCAAGGTGCTTTTGAGCGTCTGTCCGTAGCGTGCTACCCCCGCGCTGTTCCTTGCGGCTGTATTCACGATGACCGGGACGCCGCGAGCCTTGTCGAGCGAGTTAATCATCTCAATCCACCCGTCTGCTTCGTCGAGACTCATGGCTGCGCACTGGACTGTCGCGGCGTGTGCCTTGAAAACGTCTGGATTCGCGTCATCGGTTTCGATCACAAAAGGCTCGATGCCGCGCTGTAGGAAGGCGTCGATCAAGGCGGTAGCCACCATGCTCTTCCCTGTCCCGCCTTTGTTACCGGCGCACAGATAAATCTTGTTCATGTCATTGCTTCCTCAGAGTTGTTGGCGATCAGGCCGGGTGATTGCAGCGGTTGCGCTGCTGGTGGTGCTCGGTGCTTGCGATAGGGCTGCTGCTGCGCGCTCCCCGATGGTGGGTGCGGATGCCAAGTTTTCACTGGGGCGCGATGCGTGTGGCGTGTTATCAGGGGTGGCGCTGGTGGTTACCGCCTTGCGCTTCCCCGATGGCTTCTTGCTGTTGGCTTTGCTGCGCTGCAAGTAGCTCTTCAAAGTGGGAGCCCCTATCTCAAGCCCTTCCGTCGTGAGGTATTCGGCCACCTGTTGAATCGTCCAATTGCGCTCACGGATCAATGCCAGGATGTCCGCTGCAAGCAATCGGACCTCTTCCTGTTTGCTGATCTCCCGAGTCTTGTTTTCCACTGCGGGCAAGGCGCGCAATTTCGCCGCAAGTTGCTCCGCTTGTTCAATCGTTCTCCGCATTTCCATACGCTCCTCAAATGCTCTGTTCGTGCATCGTAGGAGCGACGTGCTGGGTTGAACATGCTTTAGCTGGCCGTGGGAAAAATTGTTCTGTCTGGATTTGTTTTCAGGGAAAGAGGCGTCTGCATACTGACTGCTACTGGGGTGTGTCCTAACTGCGTAACAGGATGGCCCTTGTCGAACACATAGCGCTCCGCGCCATGTGCCCGCCAAGGGACGCCGTGTCCTCGACGCTCCGCGTCTCGACCCGTGGCTCACCTCATCCTGCCCTGCCGGGGGCCGGTGACAACGATGTAGACAAACAGACACACCCCGCCGCCCACGGGGCCAGTTGAAGGAGCCCGCGAATGCCGTTTGAGGCCAAAGAAGGAGAACCGCTGACGCAGCGGGTCGGTGTTCGCTTTACCGAGAAGGAAAAGGCGAAGTTGCAGAAGCTGGCTGATGACGCTGGCTTGACAGTCAGTGAGCTGGTTCGTCGCATCACCTTTGGGCGCAAGCTCATCACCGACTTGGAAGAGCAACACATCCGAGAACTCAACCGACTCGGAGGCTTGCTCAAGAAGCTCTACCTACAGTCGGGTGGCGTGAATGCAGCAGAAAGCGCGAGGGTGCTGCGACGCATCTATGCCGCTATCGACGAGCAGGCCAATCGGGCGAGCATCCGATGATCCTCAAGAAGATTCCTGTCGATCAGGACAAAGCCGGGCGCAAGTCAAAAGCGACCAACATCAGTGACCTGACCGAATACATCGCTGCGCCGGATGACGCGGCCCGTCTGACCCGGCTCGGGTATCACATCGACGACGATGGCGTGATCCACGGCGGAGACGGTGAGCAGCCGGAGAAGGTTCTTTATCTGACGACACGCGGCTTCAATACCAGTACCTTCAAGGGTCAGCAGGCAGAGATGATTGCTCTCTCAATGGAGTGCAAGAAGTCGAAGTACCCGATTCAGCACTGGGTGGCGAGCTGGCATGAGGATGAGCAGCCGACACCTGAGCAGGTGGAGGAACTGCTGGACGTGTTCCTTGAACAGCTTGGGCTTGAGAAGCACCAAGTTATCGCGGCGTTGCATCGCGACACTGACAACATTCACCTGCACATCGCAATCAACAAGGTCAGCCCCGAAACCTATCAAGTGGTCAAGCCTGCGAAGGGCCGAGACAAAGAGGCGGCACAACGCACGCTTGCAATCATCGAGCATCGCCAAGGGTGGCGGCCTGAAAGAAGAGCACGCTACACGGTGATGGACGATGGCACCGTCGCCCGTGTCAGCAGGCTGGATAGCACGCCCAGCGTGCCGACCCGTGCGGGGGACATGGAGAACCGCACGGGCCAGAAGAGCGCGGCACGAATCGCCATCGAAGAGGCTGGCGAACTCATCCGGGCTGCATCGAACTGGGCCGAGCTGCATCAAGGCCTCGCCGAGCGCGGAATGCGCTACGTGAAGGCCGGTGGCGGTGCGCATATCTACGTGGGCGATCAACCCGTCAAAGCGAGCACTGCGGGCCACTGGTGCAGCTTGCCGAAGCTCACCAAGCGGCTGGGTGCATACGAGCCTGCTGCCTCTGCTGTCGTGGCGGTTGAGCGCAAGCCCGAACCGCTGCGGCCAGGCCTCCCAGGCTGGGAGGACTACATTGCCGCCGCGACGGATCACCGAGCACACCTCGCGCGAAAACTGCGTGAAGAGAAGGAGCGCTACGAGCGCGAGCTGGCCCAGTTCCGGGCAGAGAAGGCAGAGCGCAGCGCCGCCATCGCCGCCCAGAACTGGAAGGGCAAGGGTGAGTTGTTGAATGCCATGCGCAGTGTGGCGGCAGCCGAAGCCAAGAAGGTTGAGCTGGAAATCAGGGAGCGGCATCGGCGCGAAGCCAAGGCGCTGCGGGATGCCCGCGAAGCATGGCCCGAGTACCACGACTGGCTTGCCAAGTGGTTCGGCGCCGAAGATGCGGGGAACTACCGATACCACCGGCACGAACCGCTGCGCCTCGAAGGTGACGGCGACAACGAGGCCTTGCCGCGTGATCTCCGTGCCTTCGCGGGCGAGATCGTCGGCAGTGCGGTGGAGTACCGCCGCCAAGGGGCGGCGGGGGGTGTGTCTGAGGCAGTGTCATTCACCGACCACGGCCGTCGCATCGACGTGCAAGAAGCGCACGACGTGGCTGCAACCTTGGCCGCCCTACAGCTCGGGGCCGCCAAGTGGGGCAAGGTCAGCGTATATGGCTCGGACGAATACAAGGCCACATGCGTTCGGCTTGCTGCGGAGCATGGCATCCGTATCGCCAACCCTGAACTTCAAGAACAAGTTGAGGCGGCCAAGGAAGCACGCCGGCTAGCACGGAAGGAAGCAATGCGCGCACCGCAGATGAGGCTCTTTGCCCAGTACCACGAAGCAATCGGTGCGGACAGGTACACGCTCACGTCGATCAAGATGGCGGCCGATCATCGCAAGGCCTTTGTCTTGGGTGGCAAGGACGGAGTTGAGGCCGCAGTGGTGGAGCGACGGATGCGGGAGCTGTTGCGGTTCCATGCGCGCGGCGAGAACCTGTACTACACGCCCCGAAGCGAGCGGATGCACCATGTGCTGGTCGATGACTTGAGCGATGTCAGCCTGCGCCGGATGCTTGCTGATGGCTACCGGCCTGCCGTGGTGATGGAGTCCAGTCCGGGCAAGTTGCAAGCCATCCTGAACGTGCCCAAGCTGGGCCGTGCGGACGATCAGGACGTGGGCAATCGCCTCATCGTCGCCCTCAACAAGCAGTACGGCGACCCGAAACTGCAAGCCTGCATCCATCCACACCGCGCGCCGGGCTTTGAAAACCGCAAGTGGGAGCCGGGTGCGCCTGCACCGAAGTACCAGCGACCCGATGGCACCTTTCCGGTGGTGGAGCTGCGGCACGCTGTGGCCTGCACATGCGACAAGGCATACGCACTGAGCTGTGTCGTTGCTCGCCAGCTCGATGAGGAAGTCCGGGTGGCGCAAGAGCGTAGGCCTGCCGCACCTGCTGCGGCGCGTACCGCGCTGCCCGGCAGTGCCTATGACGCCCACTACCGCGACATCGCTGCGCGGCACAAGGGCGACGGGATCGACTTGTCGCGCGTGGACTCCATGATCGCCGTGCGGCTGAGGGCCACCGGGCACGGTCAGGATGAGATCGCCACCGTCCTTGAGGCCTGCGCGCCGTCGATCCGCACCGCAGACGAGGGAAGGAACTGGCATGACTATGCGCAGCGGACGGCAAGGTATGCCTTCGGCCCTGACGGCTCAAGGATGCTGGCCAAGATCGAGCGCTACCGCGAACAGTTCCTGCGCCTCGAAGGCCGTGATCCGGCCCATGAAGGGCCAAGGATGGGTGTTTGATGCCGCACGCTGAAACGCTCACACCTGCACTGCCACTTGGCTTTTCAGCCGAAGAGCTTGCAGCCGCTGCCCGCTGGGTGGTGGCCCGTGCTGGCCCGGCTTCAAGTACGCCACGCATCGCAGCCACGTTCGAGGCCTTGCAGGCGGTTGCGCTTCGCGCTCGCCGTGGGCCGGTCTGTATCCGCGACCTGCTGCCCGGTTCAGGGCTTGAGGTGCTGCACATCCCGGCCGCCCGGTCGGGCATGGGTCAGTTGACCAGTCTGACCGGGGAGATCGACCAAGCAGCTTTGCGCGACATCGGCCGCGCGCTGCGCGCCGAGTTCATCGCCAGCGGCACGGACATGCTGCGACTCGAATCCGACGATGGCGCGGAGCTGATCGTGTACGCCATCGAGGTGCGGGCCATCGTGATGGCCGCCACCAACATTCAACTCATCGACGGAGATGCCCATGCCCAAAACTGACTACACCGCCTGCAAGCCTGACCACCGCATGATGCGCGTCGAGATGACGCCCAAGATGCGCGAGATCGCCGAGCAGATCGCGGCCCTGCAAGCCCAGTACCGCAAGCTCGAAGAGGCCGAGCAGCGCCGCGCGCTGCACGCCTTCTTGCAAGGTGTGCGGCAGCGTGCCGAGACGCGATGCTTGAATGAGATCGCCGGGTGATGGTTTGTAAGTAGGTATATATATACCTACACATTACGCCCGGTGTGCTTGGTAAACCTCAAGAGCCGTTGGCTTTGCGCATCAATTTCAAGTCGTGAGCCACGGTTGGTTGCTTCACGCCTACGAGGTCGGCGATGTCGCTTTGTGTGTGGCCCTTCTCGTACAAGTCCAACTCCAAGCGGCGGCGCTCATCGACGGTCAACTGCGATGGATCGAAGTGGGTCATTTGGCGAAAGGCACCATTCGCGCGGACGTGAACGGAAAAAACTTCGCCGGAAGGCTTCTTGACGTGGGCTACCGCTACACCTGCCCCTCCCTTGATGATGTAGCTGTCCTTTTCAGGATCAATGTTCAGAGGAATTGCCAGCGGGGGCTGCACGACCAGATCGGTACTCTTGGGTTTTCCCATGCTCTTCTCCATTCATTGAATTAGTTGAATTGATTGAATTTAATCAATCCAACTCTATCAATGAATCGCTAGGTGCGCAAGTGTCATTTAAACGGTGGTTTGTTGGACAGTTGCCGCAAGGGCCGGTTTTGTCATTTTCAGAAGACGACTGCACCAGTTGATTGGGCGTAATGGCTGTTGTGCAGCCAGCTCCTGACAGTTCAATATCAGAAGTGATCTGCACCAATCTCGACTATGCTCAATACTCGTGTGCACCAAAGCGAGGTGAGCATGGCGACGGAGGCTCTGTTGCAAAGATTGGCGGCAGTCAGAGGTAGGCTGTCGCTCTGCGCCGATCAGGCGGCTGCTGCGAAATGGTGGTTGAGCATGCCCATGGCCTCCGTCAGCGCCGAGGGCCCAATGCCAAAAGCTCTCTCCACAAGGCGCACCTCGCCCCTGATGCCGGGCTGCAGGCACCAGGGGCGAGCCTGTCCTTTGCGCAGGGCTCGCATGACTTCGAATCCCTTGATCGTGGCATAGGCCGTGGGGATCGATTTGAAACCGCGCACCGGCTTGATCAGTATCTTGAGCTTTCCGTGATCGGCCTCGATCACGTTATTGAGATACTTCACCTGCCGGTGGGCCGTCTCCCGGTCCAGCTTTCCTTCGCGCTTCAATTCGGTGATCGCTGCACCATAGCTCGGCGCTTTGTCGGTATTGAGCGTGGCAGGCTTTTCCCAGTGCTTCAGGCCTCGCAGGGCCTTGCCCAGGAACCGCTTCGCTGCCTTGGCGCTGCGGGTCGGCGACAGGT
>Ga0209096_1000124_pt1 | contig 114870 bp, 118 predicted proteins | sample AD_UKC034_MetaG_FD_184407 | JGI IMG/M metagenome (GOLD analysis project Ga0209096, IMG submission 184407) | Active sludge microbial communities of municipal wastewater-treating anaerobic digesters from USA - AD_UKC034_MetaG (SPAdes) (version 2) | ecosystem: Engineered > Bioreactor > Anaerobic... | reverse complement strand
GTGGGTGAGGCCACAGGGGAGGGGGAGGAGGGGGGCGTCGCCGAGCCGGCCGCAGGCGGGTAAGGGGGACTCGCGGCTCGGGCGCCGCCGGCAGGCGGGACCGCCACCAGGCCCAGGACGAGAGACAGCGCGACCAGGAGCCCAAGGTGCTTCGACCAGGTGGGGGGCCGGGTCACGCGGCGCATCGGTCTACCTCCTTTGTCAAGCCGGACGACAAAGCCCCCAACACCGGGGCATGACTCCATCCTACCACCCAATCGGCTGCCTGTCAACGCGGGGGCTTGCGGGCAGGATGGGAGCGGCCTCCTGGAGGGAGCAACCGCTCGGGCTTACGTCTGATCGCGAGCCCCTTCCGGCAGCCAACCGGGGAGAGCGTGCTCGACGAGTGCGAGCAGCGGCCGAAGGTCGGGGGCGTCGAGCACGAGGTCCGCTTCCGTGCGCACCCTGTCCGACCAAGGGTTGACCGCCACGCCGAGGCGGGCGAGGGGGAACATGTCGGCATCGGATGAGCTGTCGCCGACGGCCATGCACTCCGCCGGCGCAACGCCCCACTCGGCCTGGAGGCGCGCCACGACCTCGGCCTTGCCGCCCTCCGGCAGATGCGCCCGGACCTCGCCCGACACGACCCCGCCGTCGAAAAAGATCTCGTTGGCTACGACCCGGTCGATGCCGAGCTCGGCCTGCACCATCTGGGCATGCAGGAGGAGCCCCGTGCTGACCAGGGCGACGAGGACCCCTGCCTGCTTTAGGGCGAGGACGGTCTCCCTGGCCCCGGGCAGGTAGGGGTTCCCGCGCAGGATTGCCTCCAGGTGCGCCCGGCTGACGCCCTTCCAAAGGCCGGCGTCGAGCCTCAGCCACTCCTCATAGTCCAGCTCTCCGGCCAGGCCCTTCTGGAAAAAGAGTTGGGAGGCCTCCCAGGTCCCGAGCCGCTGGTGCAGGTAGACGTAGGGGTCGCGCGCCTGTTTCAGCGTGCCGTCCAGGTCAAAGACGGCAAGCCTGAGCTGATCGGCGGTCGATGGACGTGTGACCATAAACGGTGGACTGCGGACGACGGTACATGGCGTGGGCTTTGGCGGATGGCAGCAGCGTGCTCGCCATCCGCCAAAGCCACCTGCCGTTGGCTCTCAGTCGCTCGCCCAGTCGCGCAGGAACTGGACCAGGAGCCGGACGCCAAAGCCGGTGCCGCCTTTGGTGAGATGGGGCGGGCGCTTGGGCGTGGCAGGCCTTTCCTCGAACACCATGCCGGCGATATCCAGGTGGGTCCAGGGGTAGCCCTCGGCGAACTCTTTGAGGAAGATGGCGGAGGTACCCACGCCCCCCATACGCCCGCCGGTGTTGGTGAGGTCGGCCGTCAGGCTCTCGATCGAGTCCTTGTACTCGTCGAAGAGCGGCATGGGCCAGATCCTCTCGCCGGTGGCGCCGGCGGCTGCCTGGAGGCGGACGAGGAGCCCGCTGTCGGTTGAGAAGGCTCCGGCTGCCACGCCGCGACCCAGGGCGATGACACAGGCTCCCGTCAGGGTAGCCAGGTCGATGACGGCCTTGGGCCGGTAGCGGCCGGCATAGACGAGGGCGTCCGCCAGGACCAGCCTGCCCTCGGCATCGGTGCTGAGGATCTCGATCGTCTTGCCGTTCATGGCCCTGAGCACGTCGCCGGGCTTGTAAGCGTAGCCGCTGGGCAGGTTCTCGGTCAAGGGCATGATGCCAACCACGTGCAGCGGGATGTCCAGCCGGCCGACGGCCCACATGGTCCCCAGCACGGCGGCCGCGCCGCCCATGTCGTCGCGCATGCGATCCATGTCTTCCGAGGGCTTCAGGGAGATTCCACCGCTGTCGAAGGTGATGCCCTTGCCCACCAGGACGATGGTGTCAAGGTCGTCCCGGCCGGGGTTGTGCTCCATGACAACGAAAGCGGCCGGTTCTTCGCTGCCCTGGGCCACGCCGAGGAAGGCGCCCATGCCGAGCTCAGCGGCCTGCTCCTCGTCGATGACCTGGCAGGTCATGGACTCGAAGCCGCCCGCAATTTCCTCTGCCTCGTCGGCCAGGTCGGTCGGCGTGGCCATGTTGGCCGGGCGGTTCGTCCAGTCGCGGGCCAGGCAGGCTGCCTCGGCCGCAACTTGGCCGATGCGCGCGCCCTCCTCCACAGCCGGGAGAACCTCGGCGTCGAGGAGGACGAGGGTGAGCCGGTCGGGATCTGCCCGGTCGACGGGCTCGCTCTTGAGCTCCTGGTAGCGGTACAATCCCAGGATGGTGCCTTCGACGGTCGCCTGGGCAGCGGCGTCGGGCGCAAGGGCGCCGGCGCCGGCCCCATGGACGATGCTGCTGAAAGAGTGGGCGCCCAGCTCGCGCACCTTTCGGGCGGCGGCCGCAGCGGCCCAGCGTACCTGCCCCAGGCCAAAGCCCTCTTCCTTGCCCAGCCCCACCACCAGCACCCGCCGGGCCGGGATGGCACCGCGCGGATAGAAGAGTGCCGTCTCGCCCACCTTGCCGCGCAGGTCACCGGCGGCAATCGCCTCGGAAATCGCTCCGCCCAGGGCTTGATCCACCGCACCGGCGGCACCGCCGAGGGCGCCGACACCCTCAAACAGGTTGACTACAATCAGCTCGTCCTCGGTGGCCTGGATTCCACCGACCCCTACCCGAATCTCCATGGTTCTCTCCTCAATCCAAGATGTAGTGTGCCTCAACAGATCAGATCAGGCCGCTACGAGCAGCGCGGACAGCTCCTCGCGCAGGTTCGTTAGTGCCCGCCCGATGCGTTCCTTGTTCTCAGGACGGTTGGGCCAGAGGCTGGCGCCCGATGGATGGGGCAGCGGGAGGACCCACCTTCCCTCCACCAGGAAGACCTCACCGACGGCCCTCTCCAGCGGCAGGTGCCGGCCGAGCAGCGTATCGATGGCCAAGCCTCCCACCGCCACCAGCACCCTCGGTTGCACGAGGGCCAGCTCCCGCTCCAGGAAGAGCCGGCAGAGCTCCTGCTCGGCACGGCTGGGCCGGCGGTCCCCCTTGCCGCCCGGCTGCTTGCCGGGGTAGCATTTGGTGATCGCACTCATGTGATAGGCAGCTCGGAAGTGACCTTCGTCCATGCCTGCCTCGGCGAGCCACTGAAAAAGCCGCCTGCCGGCCGAAGCGTTGAAGGGGCGCCTGGCCCGTGCCTCGGTGATTCCCGGCGCCTGGCCGACGAGCATCAGGGGCGCCGGCGCCGGTCCGGAAAAGACCGCGCCGGCCGTGATGCCAAAGCCCGCCTCCAGGCACTTGCGGCAGGCGAGCATGTCGGCCTGGAGACGATCCCAGCTGTCATCCACCTTCTTCGTTCACGATTACGACAGTAGTGACGACCTGGCAGGCAAGGCTGGCCTTGACCTGGCAGTACTTGTCCTCGGCCAGGTGCACCGCGTCTTCGACTGCCTTCTGCTTCAGGTTGCGGCCCCGGACCGTCCACTCCACCTCGATCGTGAGGATCGGCCAGGGCGGCTCGGGGGCATTGAACTTGGTCGCCTTGACCTCGATGGCCTTGAACTGCTGGCGCTTCTTGGAGAGGATGCCCACCAGGTCCACGCCAGCGCAGCCCACCAGGGCGACCAGCAGCATCTCCGACGGCTTGAAGCCCTGGCCCTCGGAGTCGGACACCAGGACGTGCCCCTTCTCGTCGGCGGCCAAGAACTGCACGCCGCCGGTCCACTTGGCCGTGATCGTTCCACCCATGCTCTTCTCCTTGTCTTGCTATCCAGGCGGGAAGTAGACCATCCCCACGCCCAGTTCTTCCAGCGCATCCAGCGCACACCGGCTCACGAGGTAACTGGTATCATCCAGGGCACGGCACAGCGGCTCGACCGCCTGCTGAGAGCCGATGCGGCCCAGGGCGCGCACGGCGTGCAGCCGGACCGTGGGCCGGTGATGCAGCAGCATCTGAGCCAGAACATCGACCGCACCCGGGCCCAGCATGGCAAGGGCATCGGCCGCGACGGCAGCCACAAACACGCTGTCGTCGCCCAGCCTCTCCGCCAGCGCTCCGGCTGCCGAAGCCGCGCCGACCTTGCCCAGCGCCAGGCAGGCGCAGGCGCGCACGTCGGCATCGTCGTCCGCCAAGGCATGCGTGAGCGGCGCGACAGCCGACTGCCCGCCCACCTCGGCCAGAGCGCGCGTGGCCCACCAGCGGAGGGCCACGTCCGGGCTATCGAGCAGCGCGGAGAGCGGGCCGATAACCGCTGGGCCCATGCCTCCCAGGGCAACTGCCGCTGCCTCCCGGCAGTCGTCATCACCGCCAGCCAGCTGCGACAGCGCGCCGTGCAAGCTCCTGTCAGCCACCTCCAGGCCCATGCCGCGGATTATACCCGAAGTCGGGGCGATAGTATAATGGGCGCATGGAAATCGACGGCTCACAAGGGGAAGGAGGAGGCCAGATCCTGCGAACGGCGCTGGCACTCGCCGCACTCACCGGGGAACCCCTCGAGGTGCGCCGCATCCGGGCAGGGAGGCGCAAGCCGGGACTGCAGCCCCAGCACCTGACGGCGGTGCGCGCCGCTGCCAAGATCTGCAGTGCTCGCGTGGAGGGGGACATCCTGGACTCGCAGGAGATAGCTTTCGCGCCGCAGTCACCTCCCCGCCCCGGCACGTATGTCTTTGATGTACAGCAAGCGGCCAAAGGGGGGAGTGCCGGGGCGACCAGCCTCGTCCTGCAGGCCGTGCTCTTACCGCTCGCGCTCGCCGGCGGGCCCTCGCAGATCACGCTGCGCGGCGGCACGCACGTAGCGTGGAGCCCGCCCTATGACTACCTGAAGCACGTCCTCCTGCCGATGCTGGCACGCATGGGGATTAGGGGCACGGCGCAGATTGAGAGATGGGGCTGGTACCCGCTCGGCGGCGGCGAGATCAAGGTCTCTCTGGCAGGAGAGGGGGCGCTGCATGGCCTGGAGGGGATGGAGCGCGGGGCGCTGCTGCGCGTCCGCGGCGTGTCGGCCAGCAGCAACCTGCCGAAGCACATCCGTACCCGGCAGGAAGCCGCCGCACTCCAATTGCTGCGCTCGCAGGGGGTAAACGCCCGCATCGACCCGATCGACGCGCCCTCGAAGGGGCAGGGGACGGCCGTCTTTCTGTGGGCCGAGTCAGAGAGGGCCTCAGCCGGCTTCACGTCACTCGGGGCGCTGGGCAAGCCGGCGGAGAGGGTGGCCGGGGAGGCGGCCGACGAACTGCTGGGGTACCTGCGTGGCACGGCTGCCCTCGACCGGCACCTGGCGGACCAGCTGGTCCTGCCCGCGACCTTCGCCTCGGGTCGGACAGAGTTCACCTGCCAAGAGATCACGCAACATCTGCTGACGGTCCACTGGGTGGTGAACCAGCTCTTTCCCGGCCGGGTGCGAGTGGAGGGGGAGCTGGGAAGGCCGGGGCGCTGCCAGGTTCAGTAGGGATGTCCTTGAAGCCTGAGACCTGTCATGCTAGGCAGAGTGAAGCATCTGATTCTCGTTGCGCCTGGCCGAATCAGAGATTCTTCAGTCGCTGCGCTCCTTCAGAATGACACTTCACAAGCAGCGCCCGAAATGAGAATGACACTTCACAGGCAGCACCCGAAATGAGAATGACACTTCACAAGCAGCACCCGAAGTGAGAATGACACTTCACAGGCAGCACCCGACATGAGAATGACACTTCACAGGCGGCACCCGAAGTGAGAATGACACTTCACAGGCAGCACCCGACATGAGAATGACACTTCACAGGCGGCACCCGAAATGAGAATGACACTTCACAGGCGGCACCCGAAATGAGGAGGGGCACCCCCTGGGGGGCGCCCCTGTGCTCGATAGTGATCGGCGCTATTCGACAGAAGCCGGCTCGTAGGCCGCCAGGGCGAGGGTCTGGCCGGCGATGGTGACCTCCCAGCTCGGGATCCAGGCCAGGGCGAAGCGGTCCAGCCGGACATCGCTGCGGCGAGGTCGGACCTGAATCTCCTGAAGCTGGTTCATGAGCTCCTGCCACTTGGCGGTCAGGCTGGCTTCCTCCTGCTTGGCCTGCTCCTCGAGCTCGGCTATCTGGGCTTCGAGGTCCTTGATCGCCTCCTCCGACTCCTGGACCGCGGCTTTGGCTTCCTTCGTCATACGCCGGCGGCGGGATGCGGATGAGAGGGCCGACGACTTCTTGCGGCCGGCGAAAAGGCCGATCAGGGTCTCGGCGCCGGAGAGCAGCTCCTCTCCTTTTCGGCCGGAGAGCTTGTCCTTGTCCATCGCCAATTCCCGTTCCTCGCGCTCCAGCTTGGTCTCCAGTACTTCCAGCTTCTTCTTGGTGCCGGCGACGAGCTTGGCCAACTCGGCGTCGCGCTCCTTCTCAGCCGCCTGCCGGCAGCGCCGCCGGAACGCCTCGTCCGTCTCCCCAGGCTGGGAGTAGAGCTTGAGGTTGGGGTTGTAGGACAGGGTCGAGGTCATGGTGAACAAGTAGTCCTCGAAGCGCTGCTGAAGCGCAGCCAGCTTCTTGGCGGTCCCCAGGTCGCGCGGAAGGTCGGCGAAGAGGGCGCCCTGCATCGGGCTGCGCCCCAGGTGTCGGGCCTCCAGGGTCACCCGGCCGGTCGACCAGTCGACATCATCGCCTTCGGCCGGCAGCAGGTAGGCCGCCTCCTCCTGCCAGTTCTGACGGCTCACGGCGTGCGAAAAGTAGACGGTGGCCAAGCCGACCAGGCCGGGGGTATAAACGAGACTTCCCTGGAGCGGCTCCCTGGTGCGGGCCGAGACACCCTTCGCCTGGGTCCAGGATGCCACTGCGCTCTCGAACTCAACCTGGACCGGCAGGTAGACCTGCTCGACCTCGGACGGCAGCTGGGGCGGCACGCTGCTGTAGCCGGAGCCACCCGGTGCGGTGGCCGGCAGGGAAACTCCTCCGCCCAGAGGCGGTGCGGGCCTGCCGACTGCCTTTGCCGGCACCGAGGCCGACGGGGCCACGGCGGCGGGCCGGGGCTGTTGGGCTGACAGTTGGCGGACCTGGGCCAGTGTCAGGGGTCCGCGCAGGTAGCTCATGGCCCAGCGTGTGGTCATGATGGCCGGCCTGTCCGCGTGAACAGAATGCAAGATAAAGACCCGCGACTGCAGCGAGGAGATCAGCCGGTCGAAATCGCTGCGCGTGAAGGTTCCGCTTCCGGTCTGCACTCCCTCCAGGCCATCCAGCAGCCTCTGCTTGTCGCGGTCGGCCTGCATCCGGCCAATGAACCAGGTGCCGGCGTTCGTCAGCGCCTTGTAATCGAGGTCCACAGGGTTCTGGGTGGCCAACACCAGGCCGAGGCCGAAGGCTCGTGCCTGCTTGAGCAGCGTGAGCATCGGCTGTTTGCTGGGTGGGTTGGAGGTGGGCGGCAGGTAGCCAAAGACCTCGTCCATGTAGAGGAGCGCGCGCAGGCTGGTTGTGCCGCTCTGGGCCCGCATCCAGGAAATCACCTGCTCCAGAAGCAGCGTGACAAAGAACTGGCGCTCCTCGTCGGACAGGTGGGCGATGTAGACGACGCTCACCTTGGGCTTGCCGGCCTCCGTTCGCAGCAGCGCGCTCACGTCGAGCGGATCGCCCTGGGTCCAGGCGGCGAAGCTGGGCGAGGCCATCAATCCGTTGAGCAACATGGCCAGGCCGAGGCGTTCCTTCTCCGGGTAGAAGGTATCCACCGGCATGACGCCCAGCTTGGCAAAGGGTGGGTTCTGGATGTAGGCGATGATCTTGTCGAGGGCGATGTCCTCGCCGGAGCGCCAGGCCGTCTCGAAGATGTTGGAAAGGAGGATGTGCTCGCGGCTTCGCATCGGGTCGGCCTCGATCTTGACGAGGGCCAAGAGCGCCGAAACGACGCCGCTGATCTTGTCGCGCAATGCCTCGGAGTCATCATCCCAGGACAGGTCGGGGGCTCTGAAAGAGTCGAGAATGCTCACCGGCCGCCCTGCGCTGCTGCCGGGGGTGTAGATCACGAAATCGGCCGCTGCCTTCAGCGCGCGGATCCGTTCGCCGCTCTGACCGGTGGCCTCGAGGCCCTTCTGCCACGAAGCAGCCTGGGCGGCCGCGAAGGCCGCCGGATCCATCCCTTTGCGCCTCGCGTCGTCCTCGTTGACCCACTGCTGGAACTCGGCGGGCTCGAAACCGGGGAAGGTCAAGAGGAGATTGGTCATGTCGCCCTTGGGGTCGATGACGATGGCCGGGATGCCGTCCAGCGCTGCCTCCTCGAGGACGATGACGCCGAGGCCTGTCTTGCCGCTGCCGGTCATGCCGACGATGACGCCGTGCGTGGTGAGGTCGCGTGCGTCGTAGGTGACCGGCTGGTCGAGGGCCTTGCGTTCTTTCAGGTCATACTCCTGACCCAGGTAAAAGTCGGCTAGTTTTTCTTTGATGGGATCCATGATGTGTGCCTCCTGCCGGCGAACTAGAGGGCGCCTTCAGGGCAGGGCCCGAGTGGCCCCGTCCCACGCGCCGCGATCGATACGTACATTTTATCCCAAATGCGCCGGTTGGCAAGCCGGTCCGGCTGCGGGTAGGGGAAGGGGGGGCAGGTGCAGCACAAGCCAAGAATCTCGCCGCGGCTACTGGCGAGGTTCTTCGCTCCCTGCGGTCGCTCAGAATGACAGATCGGTGGCATTGCAGCAGCCCAGCCGCAGGGGGGTGGCCGGGGGCGAAGCAGGTGCAGTGCAAGCCAAGAATCTCGCCGCGGGCGGGGGCGAGGCAGGTTCGGCACAAGCCAAGCATCTCGCCGCGGCTGCTGGCGAGATGCTTCGCTCCCTGCGGTCGCTCAGAATGAGAGATCGATGGCATTGCAGCAGCCCAGCCGCACCGGGAGACGGGTGGGGATTGCGCCGGAGGCGGTTGTGCGCCATAATGGCATGCCATGCCTGATCCTTGGGTGGTGTGCGGGCTGCTGGCCCTGGGCGGGGCAGCCACCTGGGCCGCCGGTCGCATCGGGGTGCGCCTGGGCTGGCGGCCCGAGGCGCCCCGGCGGCCGCTGGGCGCGGCTGCCGCTCGGCTGGGCTGGCCGGTGCTGCTCCTGGCGGGCAGCGTGGTCGCCGGGCGGTACGTGGAGCGGATGGCGCACCCGGTGCCCGGCTTTGCTGCGTTTGCCGCCCTGTCCTTTGGGCTAGCCCTGGCGCATGGCGCGCTCCAGCGGCGCCGGCAACCAGCCGCCGCAAACCCGGGGGCTGGGAGGAGGCGAGCTATGGGCCCTGCGCTGTTTGTGGGAGGCGTCGTCCTCCTGGTGTTGCTCGGCGCGTATCCGGTCGTGGCGAGCGATCTCTTCCGGAAACCCTACTCGCCGGCGTGGCGGACGATCAACCGGGTGCTGGACCGCCTGAACTACACCTACAATCCCTCCGGCGGCGGGCAGACGCCCTCCTTCCCGCCCTGGCGGAACCCGGGCGATGCCGGGCTGGCCTATTCCGAGGTGACTTTGACGACGGCTGATGGCCTGAACCTGGCGGCATGGTTTGTGCCTGCCCCCAGTGAGAGCACCTCCACCGTGCTGCTGGCACACGGGCTCCAAGACTCGAAGTGGACGCTGCTGCGGCTCATTCCCTGGCTGCACCAGGCGGGCTACAACGTGATGGCGCTCGACTTCCGGGGGCACGGAGGGAGTGACAAGCGACCGACGACCATCGGCCCGGAGGAGGCGCTGGACGTCGACGCCGCCCTGGACTGGCTCCAGGACAAGGGGGTCGGGGGTGCTGTGGCAGGCCTGGGCCAGAGCCTGGGCGCCGCCGCGCTCGTGAACGACGCGGCACGGGACGTCCGGCTGGCGGGCCTGGTGCTGGACAGCCTCTTTGCCGAATGGACGAACGTAGAGTATGCGCGGAAATACGGCCTTCCGCCGGGATGGCTGGTGCCCGGTGTGCCCGATCCGGTCGATCTCATCCGGCAGGTACACGTACCCGTGTTGATCATCCACGGCACCGCAGACAACCAGGTGCATGTGGACCATGCGGAGCGGTTGCTCGAAGCAGCCAACGAGCCGAAGGAGGTATGGCTCAACGACTCGGGGCATGCATGGTCGGCATGGACCTACCCGGAGCTGTACCAGGACAAGGTCCTGGGCTTCCTAGGGGACGTACTGGGGCCGACAGGCCAATAGAAAAGGGGTGACACCGGGCGGCGTCACCCCTATCTGACGAAGCGCGATGGTTTTTACGACTGGCCGAAGGGCCCCCCCAACCCCGCGGCCTGGCCATCACGTCCGTACAGACCGGATCAAGGCGGAGCAAGAGCGCTCCGCTGGCACATCACCGATTGCGCAGCGACATACCTTGACGTTGACTATACACGATTCCCAGGTGCTTGTCAAATCGGAGATCGGATGTGATCACATTGGTTTCACACTCCGCGTCGCCCAATTCCGGGAGTTTGCTTGCCTATTCGGACCGCGGGTGATAGAATTGGGCAGCGCGGGTGGACCGGATGGCCCGGCCTGCCAGGTGCGCAGATGGGAAGGAGACCATGAACGTACGCCCCGCCGAGCTGGCCGATGTCAATTCGTGCCTGGTCCTCGATCACAGCTACGTGACCGACCATGTCTGGCAGATGCGGGTCCACGAGGAGGAGGGCAACCTCTCCGTGGCCTTCCAGACCGTGCGGCTTCCCCGAAGCATGCGCGCCCCATATCCGAGGGCGCTGGAGCAACTGGTGGACGATTGGCAGCAGGGAGAGGGCTTTTTCGTGGCTGAGGAGGGGGACCAGATCCGTGGCTACCTGGATGGACGGGTGCAGCCGTGGCAAGAGGTCTTGTGGGTCACCAACCTGGCCGTCGACAGGGAGTACCGGCGGCGCGGGATTGGATCGGCCCTGGTTCGCCACGCCCGGCAGTGGGCCAGGGAGCAGGGCTTGTTGGGCATCCTAGTCGAAGCAGCCACCAAGAATTACCCTGCCGTCCACTTCTACGAGAAACTCGGGTTCCGTTTCTGCGGCTTCAACGACCAGTACTATCTGAACCAAGATATCGCTGTCTTTTTTGTGCAGCTCTTGCGTTAGAACCAAAGTGCGAGACTTGAGGGCCGTGCCGGATACCTGCCCGAGGCCACTACACAGCATGACTGCCAGCAGAGGGGCGGTACAGGGTTGACCTGCGATGGGTGACCTGTCGCGCTGGATCACCGGAGGACTGATCCTGACCAACCAGGTCCTGGCAGCGACGATTGTCCTCACCTCCTTCTCGCTGCTCATCTACCTGCTGACGCACAATATCCGCAGCGCGGTCGCGCGGGCCTTCTGTGCCCTGCTCCTGTTCATGCTCATCGTCTACGTCGGCGACGTTGCCCTCGTGGAGGTCAAGAGCCAGAATGCGGCGGTACAGTGGCTCCGGTTCCAGTGGATAGGGATCGCCCTGGTACCCGCCGCCTACCTCGACTTCTCGGATGCGTTGTTCCGAACGACGGGAGCTCGGCATCGCACGACACGGGCTGCGATCTGGGCCAGCTACCTGGTCAGCCTGGTGGTGCTGGGGCTCGTCTATGGCACCGAGCTCGTGGTTACCGACGGCATCTACTCGCCTGCCGGCTCGCACTTGGCTGCCGGGCCGCTTTTCTGGGTTTTTGCCGCCTACTTTGGGATAGCCGTCGTCTGGGGAGCCGTGAATGTGCGCCGGGCGCGCAGGCGGTGCCTGACGTCGGCGTCGCGGCGCCGGATGACCTACCTCGGGCTGGCCTTTGCCGCACCGGCCCTCGGCGCGTTTCCCTACCTGATGCTGACCGGGGTCGCGGCCATCCAGCCGGCCAACGGGTTCCGGCTGCTGGTCCTGGCGGGCAACATCGCCGTTCTCCTGATGCTCCTGCTGATGGCCTACAGCGTAGCCTACTTTGGTGCACTGACCCCGGACCGGGTGGTGCGTCACGATCTGATCCACTACATGCTGCGCGGACCGCTTGTGGGAGCTGTACTCATCTTTATCATGCTGGCTGTGCCCAAGGTCGAGCAGATTCTGGGCCTGCCGCGCGACACGGTCCTGATCTTTGCGGTGGTGGGGTTTGTCGTCTTTCTCCAACTGGCGATCAACCTGGCCAAACCCTTCATTGACCGGGCCATCTACCGGCAAGACCGGGAGGAGATCACGTGGATCCAGACTCTTGACCGGAGGCTGTTGACCTCGGCGGACCTCGATGCATTCCTGGAGAACACGCTGGCGGCGCTGTGCGATCTCTTGCAGGTACGAACCGGCTTTGTCGCGATACAGGCTGGCGAGCAGCATCGCCTCGAGAGGTATGTGGGCGACGAAGCGGCCGTCAGGGAGTTCGTCGCCGGCCACGACTTGAGCGCCCTCATCGCGTCCGGCCCATTGGATGAACTGCAGCCTTTCGCGGCCGCCAATGGATTTTGGCTGGCGCCACTCACCGGACAGAAGAGCGAATCGGTCCTGGGGGTGCTCGGGCTGGAGGCGAGATCGGGCGCGGCGGAGCTCACGGCCGAAGAGCACGGCCCGGTGCTTGCGCTGATCGACCGCGCCCAGGAAGCCCTGGAGGACCGCTACCTGCAGGAGTCGGTTTTTGATACCCTGAAACGGATCCTCCCGGAGATCGAGCTCTTGCACCGGTGGCAAGATGCGGCCCAGTTCAGTGGCTCCCCGCCGGTGCAGGCGCTCCAGGACAGCCCGATCTACGCGCCCGAGTTCCAGCAGTGGGTCAGGGATGCACTGGGCCACTACTGGGGAGGGCCGAAGCTCAGTGAGAGCCCACTGCTGGGCCTGCGCCTGGTTCGCGACCTGATGCGCGAGCAGCAGGTGGGCCCGGCGCATGCCGTGCGTGCGGTACTGACGGCTGCCATCGAGCGCCTGCGTCCTGCGGGCGAGCAGAAAATGACGGCCAGCGAGTGGCTGCTCTACAATATTATCGACATGAAGTTCATACGGGGCTTGCGCGTCCAGGATATTGCGCGGCGGATGGCCATGAGCGAGTCGGACCTCTACCGCAAGCAGCGAGTTGCCATCGCGGAGGTGGCCAAGGCACTGCTGGCACTTGAACGGGATCGAAGCGGGCTCTCGACACAAGGAGAGGAGAGCAGTGCCCGGCAAAGGACGGCTTGACATGGCGGGAAAACCGGCCTATGATAGGGCGTTCGCCCGCTGGAGGCACCGGAAGGGGCAAGAGCTTCCTGGGTAATCCTTGGGCAGCACGGGGACAGGGCACAATGACCGGCAGAGATGAGAGCGTGCAGCACGACGACCGCGCCTCTTGGCAGGGACGAGGCGAAGGGTACCCGCGCGCGCTTCTCGAACAGGGATCCATCGACGCAGCGCAAGCCCTGCCGGCCGAGGTGCACGAGGTCATGTGCCAGCCCATCCGCGACCCGGAAGCGTGGGCGGCGCCTGGGCCGCCCCTCGAGCCGAGCGAGGGTGCGCCGGGCGAGATGTGGGAGTCAGCGCGCGCTGCCCTGGAGGAGCGCACCTCCCTCTGTCTTCAAGTTGTGGGCGCGAACCGCGGCGGGCTTGTCGTGGAGTGGAACGGGATGCCCGGTTTCGTCCCTGCCTCCCGGCTGAAGGAGAACCCGCACACCCGCCTGCCACAAGAGCGTGCCCGCCTGCTCTCCCGCCGCATCGGGGAGAGCGTCCAGGTGCGCCTGATCGAAGTGGACGAAAACCAACACCGGCTGGTCTTCTCGGAACGAGCGGCGGCCGAGGGCGGGGACCCATCCCGCGCGCTGCTCGACAAGCTCCGGCCCGGCGACGTTCGCCGCGGCACAGTCGTCAACATGGCGTCCTTCGGCGCCTTTGTCGACCTAGGAGGAATCGAAGGGCTCCTCCATGTTTCCGAGATATCTTGGGACCGGCTGGGCCATCCTGCCGACCTGCTGCACATGGGCGACGAGGTCCAGGTCCAGGTCGTGGGCGTCAACCCTGACGAAGAGCGAGTTGCGCTGAGCATGAAACGGCTGCGACCCAACCCCTGGTCCGACTCCCACAGCAGGTATCGAGCCGGACAGATCGTGGAGGGCGATGTCACCAGCGTGGTGTCCTTTGGCGCCTTTGTCCGGCTGGAGGAGGGGCTGGAAGGGTTGATCCACGCCTCCGAGCTACCGGAGGGGAACGCTGCGCGCTCGCGTGAGGTCGTTTGCGAGGGCAGCAGGGTCCGGGCACGGGTGATTGCGGTGGACGCAGAGAAGCATCGCGTGGCACTCAGCCTGCGCCAGGTGCATGAAGCCGAGCCAATCGCCTGAGGTAAGAAGCGTGAGCCGCCAACCTTCGCGTCAAGCTACACGGAACCGTGCTGCGAAGCAGGCCCGGCCTGTCGAGACGGACGGCCTGACACCGCTGCTCCTCCGCAAGGAGGTGTGGGGCGGGGTGCTGTTGGCCGTGGCCCTTCTCAGCGTGTTGGGATTGACCGAGATCTCAGGGGGTGTCATTCTCGGCGGGTGGGCCGGGCTGGTGCGCAAGCTGTTCGGGTGGGTTGGGTACGCCGTCGCGCTCGTCGCCGCGCTGGCGGGGTTGTGGCTCGTGTGGCCCGATCTCCGCGCACGCCTCCACCTGACTCCGACAGACTGGGTGGGGGTTGAGCTGCTTCTGCTGGTCCTGATGGCAGCCGCACACGCACCACTCGTGCTGGGCGACGGCACCGGCGCAGCCAAGTCAGCTGCCTGGGTGGAGGGACGTGGGGGAGGAATCGTGGGCTGGGCCCTCGCCGACCTACTGATGAGTGGCCTGGGCGCAGCGATCGGCTCGTTCATCCTTCTCAGTGCGTTCGCGGCTGCCCTGTTTCTGATCCTGCCCGTTTCCTGGCAAGACCTGAAGGATTGGCTCCACCGGCTGGCCCGGACTATCGCGGCAGCCGCCGGCCGATTCAGCACGACGCGCCAGGGCACCCCGGTGCCGCCCCAGGTCGAGGAGGTACCTTGGTGGGAGCAGGAGGCCGAGGCACCGGTTGGCAAGGCTCCGAAGGGGCGAGCGCGAACCCGGCAGGGCGCGCAACCCTCCACAAGCAAGAAGGTGGTGCGGCCGGACGACGGCAGCCTGCCGTCGCTCGACCTGCTTAATCCAGCTTCGCCCCAGGCATACGGTGACTCCGACGTACGACGCAAAACCCAGATCATCGAGGAGACGCTGGAAAGCTTTGGCGTTCCGGCACGGGTGGTCGAGGTTCAGCAGGGGCCGACGGTCACCCAGTTTGGACTGGACCCGGGCTTTATCGAGCGCAAGCTGCCGGACGGGCAGATGGCGCGTCACCGCGTGCGAGTGGGCCGCATCGTCAGCCTGACGGACGACCTGGCCCTGGCCCTGGCGGCGGCCCCTCTACGAATTGAGGCGCCCGTCCCCGGGCGGTCCGTGGTCGGGCTCGAGGTCCCCAACGACACGGTTGCACTGGTCTCGCTCCGGCGTGTGATGGAGTCGGACGTGTTTCGGCGGATCGGCTCGCGGCTGGCCCTCGCTCTGGGCGAGGACGTTTCCGGTCACCCGGTTGCGATCGACCTGGGCCTGATGCCACACCTGCTCATTGCCGGCGCGACTGGATCGGGCAAGAGCGTGTGCATCAACGCGGTTGTCTGTAGCCTGCTCTTCCACAACACGCCCGCCGAGCTCAGGATGATGATGGTCGACCCCAAGATGGTCGAGCTGGTGAACTACAACGGCATTCCGCACCTGATCGGCAAAGTGATCGTCGACGTGGAAGAGGTTGTGAGAGCGTTGGCCTGGGTTGCCCGCGAGATGGACGACCGCTACCAAAAGCTCCACAAGTTGGGGGTCCGCAACCTGGAGCAGTACAACCAGCGCATCAGCCGGTTCAAGCACGGCGAGCCCCTGCCCACGCTCGTGGTGCTCATCGACGAGCTGGCCGACATGATGATGACGGCGGCCGACGAAGTGGAACGCTACATCTGCCGGCTGGCGCAAATGGGGCGCGCGACTGGGATCCACCTGGTCATAGCTACCCAGCGACCCAGCGTCGACGTCGTCACGGGGCTGATCAAGGCCAACTTCCCGGCGAGGATTTCCTTCGCCGTCACCAGCCAGATCGACTCGCGGGTCATCCTGGACCATCCGGGGGCCGAGACGCTGCTGGGCCGGGGGGACATGCTGTTTGCCGCCCCGCAGCTGCCGTCTCCGACCCGCCTGCAGGGCTGCTATGTCTCGGACGAAGAGATCCAGAGACTCACCGAATTCTGGCAGCAGCATGCGATGGACGACCAGGAAACCCAGCCCGCCATGCCCTGGGCAGGCATCGTGGACTCGGCGGACGATGGTCTTCTCGAGCGCGCGATCGCGGTGCTCGAGGGTCGCGAGCGTGTCTCTACCTCATTCATTCAACGGCAGCTCCGAATCGGCTTCCCTCGCGCCGCCCGGCTGATGGACCAGCTGGAGGAGGAGGGCATCGTCGGACCGGACGAGGGTGCGGGCCGCGGCCGCGAAGTGCTGGGCGGCGGAAGCATCGACCTGGACAAGATTGACGAGCGGCTCCCGGGCGTGGAGCCACACTAGGGTGAACCCGAGAATCCTGTCTGCACAAGGAGGCTAAATGAGCGGACATTCAAAGTGGGCGACCATCAAGCGAAAGAAGGGTGCAACCGATGCCAAGCGAGGGGCCGTCTTTACCAAGTTTGGCAAAGAGATAGCGATTGCAGCTCGCGAAGGGGGCGCAGACCCCGAGAGCAACTTTAAGCTGCGGCTGGTCGTCGACAAGGCCAAGGCGGTCAACATGCCCAAGGAGAACATCGAGCGCGCCATCCGCCGGGGAGCGGGACTCGACAAGGGAGCTGCTCTCGAGGAGGTCATGTACGAGGGCTACGGCCCCCACGGCGTGGCTTACCTTGTCCAGGTCGTGACTGACAACCGGAACCGAGCGGTCTCGGAGCTGCGCCGCTGGTTCACCAAGGCGGGGGGTGCCCTTGCGGAGACCGGCTCGGTGGCGTGGCAATTCGAGTCGAAGGGGTACTTTTCGGTGTTGGCCGCGGGCAAGGATGCAGACCAGGTTTTCGAGGTGGCGGTTGAGTGGGGCGCAGACGATGTGGTCATGGGGGACGAGTATATCGAGATCTACACAGCGATGGAATCGTTCCAGGAAGTCCGCGAAGCGCTGGCGGGACGGGGCTACAAGATCGATTCGGCCGAACTGACCATGGTGCCCAAGACCACCATCACCCTCGACGAGAAGGAGACCTTCCAGAACATGACGCTCGTCAACAACCTGGAAGAGCTCGACGACGTACAGCAGGTGTATACGAACCTGGACATCTCGGACGAGATGATGGAGCGCTACGAGGCACAGTCCGAGTGATCGTCCTGGGCATCGACCCGGGCACAGCCACGACCGGCTATGGCCTCGTAGACGAGGAGGACGGCAAGCTTTCCCTGGTGGAGTGCGGCATAATCGCGACCGCTGCAGGTCAGGCGCTGCCCCTGCGCCTGCAGGCCATCTATCGGGGGTTGGCCGGGTTGGTTCGCGCGTTCCGGCCGGACGCTGCGGCCGTCGAGGAGCTGTTCTTCAGTCGCAACGCACGCACCGCCCTCGCCGTCGGCCATGCCCGCGGTGTGGCGCTCCTGGCCCTGGCGGATGCCGGCCTGGCGGTCGCCGAGTACAAGCCGATGCAGGTCAAGCAAGCGGTCGCAGGCTACGGTGGGGCGGACAAGCATCAGGTTCAGGAGATGGTCCGGCTCCTGCTCGACCTGGATCGCGCGCCCCAACCAGATGACGCGGCCGACGCGGTGGCCATCGCGATCTGCCACATCCACGCGGCGCGCATGGAGAAGCTGGTCGCCGGCTCGGCATAGGGGCCGGCGGGTGCGGCCGGGGCTCCGGCAAGGGTACGCTCATGATCGCAAGCCTGACAGGGTACATCGTTTCGACAGGGAAGGAGTCGCTCGTCATCGCCGTAGGCGGCGTGGGCTTTCGCGTCTCGGTTCCGCAGGCGCTGCTGGACAATGCCGCCGAGCAGGTGGGGGAAATGACCCTCTTCACTCACCTGCACGTGCGCGAGAATGAGCTGGCCCTGTACGGCTTTGCATCGGAAGATGAGCTTGTCCTGTTTCGCCTTCTGCTGACGGTATCCGGCATCGGGCCCAAGGTTGCGATGACGATCCTGTCGACTCTGCCCCCCGACAGGCTGCGCGCGGCCATCGTCCAGGAGGATGTCCCGATTCTAACGCGGGTACCGGGCATCGGGCCGAAAACGGCAAAGAAGCTGGCCTTTGAGCTGAAAGACAAGCTGGCGGACGAGCTTGGGGGAGGCGGCATCCTCGCCTCCTTGAGCGAGGCGGATGCCGACCTGATTGCGGCGCTGACCGGCCTCGGTTACAGCGTCGCCGAGGCCCAGGAGGCAATCCGCTCGCTGCCCCATGGGCCGCTGCCGTTCGAGGAGCGGGTGCGATTGGCACTGGCGTATTTCGGGTCGTAGCCGGCCCGCGGAGAGCGATACCGCGAGGAGAGAAGACCGGTGCCGGGTTGGCTGCCAATAGGAGGCTCCGGGGGCGATTAGCCTTCGGAGCTTTCTTGTTCGCCGGGTCGGGTGAGGGACTTGAGCCGCTTCTCAAAGGTCGGGCGATCCAGCAGCACACGCCGCCCGCACGTGAGGCAGACAATCCCGATGTCCGCGCCGATGCGCACGACCCGCCACTCGAAGCTTCCACAGGGGTGCGGCTTGCGAAGCCGCGCGACGTCCCCGACCCGCACGTCAACCGGCATGGTGCGCAGCTCCGGCGCGCACCGGGCTCACGCCCGGCGAGTGCCGGCCAGCACCTGCGCGAGCAGGTCCGGCCGGTTGGTAATGACGATCTCGACGCCCCACTCTGCCAGCCGGCGCATCCGGGCGGGATCGTCCACCGTCCAGGTATGGATGCGATAGCCGCGCCACTTGGCCCAGCGGACATAGGCACGGCTCAGCATCCGGTGGTACGGATGCAGCGCCTCAGGCCGCGCGAGGTTCCGGGGCCATGGGCGCAACGTAGCAAATGGGTCGATGTCAAAGAGCAGCCCGACGGGCACACGGGGATCGACCTGCCGCACCGTGAGCACTGCCTGGCGGTTGAAGGAGGAGATGACGACCTTCCCGAGCAGGTGATTGCGCTCGATCAGTTCCAGGACGGCGGCAACCAGCCCGGCTTCCTCGCCGCCCTGGCTCTTGAGCTCGATGTTCAGGAGCAAGCGGTGGCCGACCGCGTCGACCACTTCCTGCAGGGTGGGGATGCGCTCCCCGGCAAAGGCAGGATCGAACCAACTTCCGGCGTCCAGCTCCTTCAGCTCGGCGAGGGTCTTGTCCCGTACCAAGCCATCGCCGTTGGTGGTTGCGCTCAGGGAGAAATCGTGGATTACGACGAGGTGTCCGTCGCGCGAGAGGTGGACGTCCAGCTCAACGCCGTCGGCACCGAGGTCTGCTGCACGGGAAAAGGCAGCCAGGGTGTTGGCCGGTGCTGCGCGGCTGGCTCCCCGGTGTCCGAAGTTGAGTGTCCTGCCGAGATCAAAGTACTCCATTGAGCACCGCCGAACAACCCCCGGGCTCGGTCCGGGACCTTCGCCCATCTAGGACCAACGCCCACAAGGGGCTACACTACGTCGGGAGGGGCTTGCGGACCCTTCCGATCAGCTTGCCCGTTTCCCAGACGACCACGAGCGGGACGGCGTTGAAGAGCGAGGAGTAGGTGCCCGAGAGCATCCCCACCAGCAGGACGGCGACGAACTGCTTCATCGTCGCCCCGCCAAAGAGAAGAAGCGCGATCATGACAAAGATGGCGTTCAGCTGGGTGACCAGGGACCGGTGCAGCGTCTCCAGGAGAGAGCGGTTGACGATCGTCTCGAAGGGCTCGCCGCGTCGCTTGTGGATATTTTCGCGGATGCGGTCGTAGACCACAATCGTGTCCTGAACGGAGAAGCCAACCACCGTCAGGACGGCCGTCAGAAAGAGGGCGTCGGCCTCCCACCCCAGGACAAGCCCGGCAATGGCAAAGAGCCCGACCGTCACCAAGATGTCGTGGATCATGGCTATGATGGCGCACAATCCATAGCGGAGGGCGTTGGGCACCTTGCGGAACGCATAGATGATGTAGAGGAGGATAAAGAGTGCTGCTACTGCGATGGCCACAACGGCGGCACGCGCCACTTCCGCGCCAACGGCCGGTCCGACGTACTCAAAGCGCAGCTCCTCATAGGGTCCGACTGCTCCGGCAACCGCGCTCCCGATCGCTGCCTTGGTAGTTGGCTGCATCTCCTTGGTCCGGATCATGACCGTCTGGGCGTCGGAGGTGGTCTGCACGGTCGCGGGCAGGTCGTTGTCGGCGAACACCTGCCGCACCGAGCCTGGCTGCACGTCGCCGGAGAATCGCATCTCCCAGAGGGTGCCTCCGGTGAAGTCAATACCCAGCCGGAAGGGGGCACCGAAGCGCACGCCGGCAATCACCATCGCCACCACGCCCGGGATGATGATCAGGGCCGATATCAAGAAGAACCAGTGCCGTCTTTCGACAATGTTGAACATGGCTTCTCTCTCCCTGCTGCCCGGCTAGCGCGCCGCCAGCAGCTCGCTGTCGCGCAGCTTCTCGCCGCTCCAGGCATACAGAGCGCGCATCAGTGTGCGGGTCACGGTGATTGCTGTGAAGAGGTTGATGATCACACCCAGAGCCAACGTGATCGCAAAGCCGCGGACCGAACCGGCGGCAAATGCCTGGCCGAAGTAGAATAGGATTACGCAGGTGATCAGTGTCGAGATGTTCGAGTCGCGGATGGATGTCCATGCGCGATTGAACCCCGCCTCGATCGCAGCGTTCAAGCTCTTTCCGGCGCGCAGCTCCTCTTTCATCCGCTCAAAGACCAAGATATTGGCGTCCACAGCCATGCCGGTTGAGAGGATGAAGCCCGTGATGGCAGGTAGCGTCAGTGTGACGCCCGTGAAGCCCGTGACACCGAATGCAATAGCAGCCGCGAGCAGCAGGCCTCCCAAACCGAGCGCCCAGATATCAGTCCGATCCATCAGGTAGCTGATGATCAGCACCAGGCCGATGAGCATCAGGGCCGGCCAGCCGACCTTGAACACGGCAAAGTTGAGCAGCCCATACAGTACCAGGGCGATGTCGGCCAGGAGCCCGGGCAAGCGGTAGTAGATGAGCATGAACAAGAGCACGATGCCAAGGCCGACAACACCGGCCCTCATGCTGCGCTGGATAGAGTCCTGGCCGAGGCTGGGCCCAACCGAGCGCACCGTCTCGATCTTGAGCGGAATGGGCAGCGCGCCATACTGAAGCTGGATCGCAAGTTGCTGCACTTCCTCCAGGGTAAAGCTGCCGCTGATCTGCCCCTGCCCGTCAGGGATGGCGCTCACGATGTGCGGGCAGGAGATGATCTCCTTGTCCAGCGCAATGGCAAGGTAGTAGAAAGGCTCCTGGTTGTTGTCGGCATGGGCAGCCGTGAAGTCTCCGAAGAGCTTGGCGCCTTCATCTGTCAGCTCAAAGTTGATTCCGAACTCGCCGGTGGTCGGATCGCGGTATGCGTTGGCCGTCTTCAGGTAGCTTCCGGTCAGCACAGTCGGATAGGCATAGGTCGGCGTGGTGGTTGCCGTCGCCGTCACACCCAAAGTCGGCGTGATGACTCCGCCGGTCGCTCCCTCCGCAGACAGCTTCGGATAGGTAGTCGCGACCCTTGTGCCGGGGGCCAGGAAGGTGTAGCCTGCGTCAATGAACTCGAGGAGGCCCGTCTCCTTGAAGGTGGCGATGGCCTGATCGGGATCATCGATGCCGGGGAGCTCGACGATGATGCGCCGTGAGCCCTGGGTCTGGACCAGCGGCTCGGTCACGCCCAACGCATTGACGCGATTGTCAATGATCGTCTTGACCTGCTGGAGGGCTTCAGCTTCGAGGGTTTGGGTAACCGGCACATCTGCCTCAAGGAGAACCTGTAGGCCCCCACGCAGGTCCAGCCCCTGGCGGATGGAGAAATCCCTGTCGACCTCCCAACTGCCGATCTTGAAGCGGAGACCCGGGCTCTTGGGCAAGTCCACGTAGACGGCGAGTGCTGCCAGCACCAGGATCAGGATCAACAAGACAACGTTCTTTCTCTGCATAGCCCTTGTGCGATACCTCCGGCGATTCGCATTGACCGGTCGTGCGCCGCGTGCTCGTGGCACAAAGGGCGATTATACCCCATCGACCCGGCATGTCAAACCCATCCCCTGCCAAGCCCAAAGCTGCCGGTCGGCGATTTGACAATCGCATGCGAGTCTGCTATACTGGGCGGACGGTGGCAAAGGCGCCCCGAGGGTGCACGGCACCCGGCCATCACTGCGTGGCATGCCAGCAGGAGGAGTAGGCGGACGGGCCCTGGTGAACAGGCTCCGGCCCGGCAGAGAGGGGGGTCACCGGCTGCGAGCCCCCCACAGCAGCCATCCGTCGAAAGTCGCCTGCGCCGAAGGCTGTCCGGCTGAGCCCGTTATCGCTCTTGAGTGGGAGGTGTGCGCTCCGGCCATCTGCCGGTGCCCGCCGCCAAACAAGGTGGTACCGCGGAAGTGACCCCTTCCGTCCTTGTGACGGGAGGGGCTTTTTTGCGCCAGGAGTCGAGGAGAGAAGGAAGACCGAAGATGCGTGAAACCAACCATACCGAGATGTCCAAAGCGTACGATCCGGGCGCCACGGAGCAGCGCCTGTACGCCTGGTGGGAGACAAAGGGCTACTTCAGGCCAGAGGCGTCTGTGGCGAGCGGCCTGGCCGGGCCTGGGGCGCCTGCCTGGTGCATCACCATGCCGCCGCCGAACGTCACGGGTGCCCTGCACCAGGGCCATGCCATCACGGCCGCCATCGAGGACCTGATGGCGCGCTACCACCGGATGCGAGGCTTCGAGACGCTCTTCCTGCCGGGCTCCGACCACGCCGGAATCGCCACACAGAACGTCGTCGAGCGGGAGCTCGGCCGGCAGGGCCTTACCCGCCATGACCTGGGCCGGACCAAGTTCGTCGAGAAGGCCTGGGAGTGGAAGAAGGTATACCACGCCCGGATCACGGAGCAGCACCGGCGCCTGGGCATCAGCTGCGACTGGGAGCGGGAACGTTTTACCCTGGACGACGGCCTCAGCCGCGCCGTGCGCACGGCTTTTGTCCGGCTGTACGACAAAGGGCTGATCTACCGTGGCGCCTATTTGGTGAACTGGTGCCCTCGCTGCGAGAGCGCCATCTCGGACCTGGAGGCCATCCCCGAGGAAGAGGACAGCCATCTCTGGCACATCCGCTACCCTATCCTTGGCGACGGATGGGCTGGCCCGGCCCACCCGTGGGGGAGCGGCCGTTGGGCCGAGGGCGCCACCGAGTTCATCGAGATGGCCACGACCCGGCCGGAGACGATCCTGGGCGATACGGCAGTGGCGACGCACGAGGCGCATGAGCGCTTTGGCAGGCTGATCGGCCGGACGGCCGTGCTGCCCGCACTGGGGCGGGCCGTCCCGATCATCACCGACGAGCTGGTCGATCCGGCGTTTGGCACGGGAGCCGTGAAGGTGACTCCGGCGCACGACCCGAACGACTATGAGATGGGGCTGCGACACGCCCTAGAGGCGCCGACGGTGCTCACCGACACGGCCCAGATGAATGAGCTCGCCGGCCCCTATGCCGGCATGGACCGCTACGAATGCCGGGATGCCATCGTCCGTGACCTCCAGGCGGAGGGCCTGCTGGTGCGGATCGAGCCCTATCGCCACGCTGTGGCCCACTGCCAGCGGTGTAACACGGTGGTCGAGCCGCGCATCTCCACCCAGTGGTTCCTCAACGTCGAGCCGCTGGCGAAGGCAGCCCTGGAGGCCGTCCGGAGCGGCGAGACGACCATCATCCCGGAGCGAGAGGAGCGCCGCTTCTCGCAGTGGATGGAGGCGATCCGCCCCTGGTGCATCAGCCGGCAGCTGTGGTGGGGGCACCGCATCCCGGTGTGGTACTGCGACGCCTGCGGCGGACAGACCAGCTCGATCGAGGATCCGGCGCAGTGTGCTCACTGCGGGAGTGGCAAGATTCAGCAGGACCCAGACGTGCTCGACACCTGGTTTAGCTCCGGCCTGTGGCCCTTCAGCACGCTGGGTTGGCCCGAGGATACCGCCGACATGCGTCGCTTCTACCCTACCGACATGCGTGAGACGGCGTATGACATCCTCTTCTTCTGGGTGGCGAAAGAGATGATGCTGGGCATTGAGATGACCGGCCGGGCTCCCTACCACACGGTCTATCTACATGGGCTGATCCGCAACGAGGAAGGCAAGAAGATCAGCAAGTCGCTGCCCAACGCTGAGCAGTACGACCCACTGCACATCATCAAGGAAATCGGCGCGGACGCCCTGCGCTACACGCTCCTCACCAGCTCGACAGCGGGCATCGACATGAACCTAGACCCACGCCGATTGGAGGCCGCGCGCAATTTCTGCAACAAGATTTGGAACGCCGCGCGGTTGGTCATAGGCACGCTGGGACCGGCACCGGAACCGACCGGTGCCGGAGAGCTCACCCTGCCCGACCGCTGGATCCTGAGCCGGCTTGCCCACCTGACGGCCGACGTGACAGAGCTCTTTGAGGCCCACCTGTACGGGGAAGGGGCGCGGCGGATCTATGACTTTTTCTGGACCGAGTATTGCGACTGGTACATCGAGGCAAGCAAGATCCGCCTCTATGGAAGCGACCCAGCCGCACGCTCCACGGCCCAGGCGACGCTCGTGACGGTGCTCGAGCAGAGCCTGCGCCTGTTGCACCCAGTGATGCCTTTCCTTACCGAGGAAGTGTGGCAGAACCTGAAGGCAGCGTGGGAGCCCGGTCAAGCCTGGCCGGAGTCGCTGATGATCACTCCATGGCCAGAAGCCGGCGGCGCACTGGTCGACGACGGCGCAGAGGCGGACATGGCACTGCTAATCGACCTCATCCGCCAAGTCCGAAACGCCCGGACCGAGTTCGACGTCACTCCGGGCAAACCGATCCCGGCCATCCTGGCGGCGGGTGACAAGCTGGAGATGCTGGTGGAGCAGCGTGCCCTGCTGGCTTACCTGGCGCGGCTCGACGATGATCAGGTTGTCCTCGCGCGGACGCTCGAGGAGAAGCCTCATAAGGCGATCGCGTTGGTGGCACCCCAGGGCGTGGAGGCCTACCTGCCGCTGGCGGGCCTGGTCGACCTCGACCTGGAGATTGCCCGTCTACAGAAGGCGCTGGCGGAGGCGGTGCGCGAGATCGAGCGCACCGAGGGCCGGCTCGCCAACCAGGAGTTTGTCGCCAAGGCCCCAGCGCACGTGATCGAGAAGGATCGGGAGCGCCTCGCGGCGCAGCAGGAGCGCCGTGACCGGCTTGCGGCGCGCCTTCGGGCGCTGGAGGGGTAACGTGACAGGGACCCGGCTTCTGGGTGAAGCCGGGTCCCTGTCAGATTGGCAGGTGCCCCTAGCCCTTGCCCGCCAGCAGCTCCTTGATGGCGAGCCAGTCGCGGCGGAGCTGCTGGTCTGTCTCGATCTGGGCCGCGATCTTGGTGCAGCCGTGCAGCACCGTGGTGTGATCGCGCCCGCCCAGGATCTCCCCGATCTGGGGGAGGGAAGTGCGCGTTTCCTCGCGGATCAGGTACATCGTCAACTGCCGCGGTACCGAGACGGTCCGGGCGCGGCTTGGCCCGGTGAGGTCCTCTCGCGAAAGCCTGTAGTGGTGTGCCACAGCCCCGACGATCTGGTCTGGCGATACCTCTCGCGAGCGGCTGACGATCTCTTCCAGCGCGCAGCGGGCCGTCTCGAGGTTCAGCGGGCGCTGCATGAGGCGTGCATGGGCCAGCACGCGGTTGAGAGCGCCCTCCAGCTCCCGGATGTTGCTGGGTATCTTGCGGGCGATGTATGCGAGGACGTCATCGGGAACGCGTGTGCCGGCCCTTGCCGCCTTGGCCCCCAGGATAGCGGCCCGGGTCTCAAAGTCGGGGGGCTGGATGTCTGCGATGAGGCCCCAGCCGAAACGGGACCGCAACCTGTCCTCCAGGGCAGAGAGCGCCTTGGGGGGGCGGTCGCAAGAGATGACGATTTGCTTGCCAGCACAGTGGAGAGTATTGAAGGTGTGGAAGAACTCTTCCTGCGTTCGCTCCTTTCCGGCGATGAACTGCACATCATCGACCAGCAGCACGTCGGCGTTCCGGTACTTGAGCCGGAACTCGGGCGTATCTTGAGAGCGGATGGCGTCGATCAGATCGTTGGTGAACCACTCGGATGAGACATACAGGACGGACAGCCCTCTCTGTTCGGCAGCGTGGCCGATGGCGTGCAGCAGGTGAGTTTTGCCGAGGCCGACTCCGCCATAGACGAAAAGAGGGTTGTATGCGTTGGCCGGGTTCTCGGCCACCGCCAGGCAGGCGGCGTGGGCGAGCCGGCTGCCAGAGCCGACCACGAAGGTATCAAAGGTGTAAGCCGGGTGCAGCGCAGCCGAGACACGGCCATGGCCGTTGCCGCTGGAGGGCAGGGTCTCGGGGTCAGGAGGCGGCGACGGAACCGATTCGGGCACCAGCACGAAGCTCGTTTCCGGCCCGGCGGTGCGGGTGGTGAAGAGAAGCTCGATCTCGGCGTCCGCCTGCCGGCTGAGGGTGCGCTTGATCACCTGCAGGAGCCTGTTCTGGAGCCAGTCGGCCGCGTAGGCATGCCGCACGTGGACCGTCAGCGTGTCGCCCTCGCACGCGATCACCTGGCTCCCCCTGAGCCAGGTGTCAAAGGTCGCGCGGGTCATCTGGAGCTGCAGCTCGCCAAGAGCGGCCCGCCATAGCCGCTGGGCGCCCTCGAGCGTTCGAGCGATCTTGTCGCCGGCTTCCGGCCCGGCGCACGTGCGGTCAGAACTCACTCATCCCTCGTTCGGTCTTGTCAGTCCTTTTCAGCCGGCACCCCTGCCGGCCCGAGTTCCTCCGGGCAAAAGCCATCCCCTGCATCGCGCGAGCCTGCGCACGCGCCGCGGTCCCGGAGGTTCCGTCTTCTGTTCACCGGCTGTCGCGAGTAACTGCTATGTGGGCCGTCCGTGAGGTGGAAGCGGCAACGTGGAGTATACCACATCGGCCAGGGGAGCGCAACCCCCCATTTCCCCTCACGGCGACGATAGCCGTCCGCTCCAGGCCCGGTGATCGCCCACCATTAGGCCTGGACAGGCCGGGAAGCACAACATGTTGTGTGTGCACCCTGTCACCTACGGGCCTAACCTTAAGCTTTTGCCGGCCCTGTGATTTAAGGAAACTTACGTCAAGGGGTTCTGCCGCCAACGAGGGGACAGTACGGCGGTAGCGCTGACGCTCGCGGGCGCCCTCGGCCGCCGTGAGGAGAGCAGAGCGGACGTTGTGCACCTCCCCCGACCGGGGCGAAAGGGGCTCTGCCGCGTTGACAGCCACTCGCTCGTGTGCTACTATACCTCGCATGGGCACAAAGTACATCTTCTGCACAGGCGGTGTCGTATCCTCGGTGGGTAAGGGCGTCACGGCCGCCTCCATCGGCCGCATCCTGAAAAGCCGCGGCGTCAAGGTCTCCATTCAGAAGCTCGACCCCTACTTGAACGTCGATCCCGGGACCATGTCTCCGTACCAACATGGCGAGGTCTATGTCCTGGACGACGGGGCCGAGACCGATCTCGACCTGGGTCACTACGAGCGTTTCATCGACGAGAACCTCACTCGAGCCAGCAACGTGACCTCCGGCCAGGTCTATGCCGAGGTGATCGCCAAGGAACGGCGGGGGGACTACCTGGGAGGCACGATCCAGGTGATCCCGCACGTCACCAACGAGATCAAGCGGCGTATCGGCCTGGTCGGTCGCGACACGGGGGCCGACGTGGTCATTGTCGAGGTCGGAGGAACGGTCGGCGATATTGAGAGCCTCCCCTTCCTGGAATCTATCCGGCAGATGCGTGTGGAACTGGGCCGCGAGAACACGGTGTACATGCACGTCACGCTGCTTCCCTACATCTCATCCACCGGCGAGATCAAGACCAAGCCGACTCAGCACAGTGTCGCAGAGCTGCGTGGCATCGGCATCCAGCCGGACATCATCGCCTGCCGCTCCGACTATGCCGTCGGCGAGTCGGTGCGAGACAAGATCGCGCTCTTCTGCGATGTCGAGAAGCGGGCGGTCATCCCGCTGATCACCGCCCCGATCATCTACGACGTGCCGCTGATCCTGGAGGCAGCCGGGCTCGGGGATTACCTGGTCAGCAGGCTTGCGCTGGCGGCCGCCCACGCGCCAGACCTCGGGGAGTGGCAGCGCGTCGTGGAGGCCATGCAACAGCCGATGGAGCCGCTGCACATCGGGCTGGTCGGCAAATACGTCTCACTGCACGACGCGTACCTGAGCGTCCGCGAAGCGCTCCAGCATGCCGGGGTCGCGCGAGGCGTGAGGGCCGACATCGAATGGATCGATTCGGGCGACCTGGAACGACACGGCGACCAGGGCCTGGAGGGCCTGGATGGGATCGTGGTCCCCGGCGGATTTGGCTATCGGGGGATCGAAGGCAAGATCACAGCCGCACGCTATGCCCGCCAGCACAAGGTCCCCTACCTTGGGCTGTGCCTGGGGATGCAGGTCATGTGCATTGAGCTGGCGCGCGATGTGCTGCACAGCGACGAGCCAAACTCCACCGAGTTTGACATCAAGACACGCTACCCGATCATCGACCTGATGCCCGACCAGCGGGAGTTGGCCGAGATGGGCGGGACGATGCGGTTGGGGCTCTATCCTTGCCGGCTGGTGCCCGGCAGCCGCGCGGCCGCGGCCTACGACACGCCGCTGACGCACGAGCGCCATCGCCATCGTTGGGAGGTGAACAACGCCTACCGGGAGCTGCTTACCGGTGCCGGCATGGTCTTTTCCGGCCTGTCGCCCGATGGGCGGCTGATTGAGATCGGTGAGGTAGAGGATCATCCCTTCATGGTAGGCTGCCAGTTCCATCCCGAATTCAAGTCCCGGCCGACGCGCCCTCACCCGCTCTTCCAGGCATTCATTGCAGCCGCGCTGGAGCGTCGGCGTGCCCGGCCTTGATCCCGATTTGCGATCCTGATGGGGGCTGGTATAATTGGCGCCGCTCGACTTCGAGGTCGCGCCACCCTAGCTCAATCGGCAGAGCAGACGCTTCGTAAGCGCCAGGTTAAGGGTTCAATTCCCTTGGGTGGCTTGCCGATTGCCAACAGGCCCCAACAGCCCTGAGTTGGGGCCTTTCTTCTGGGTAGAGCCTGATTCCGGGTGGCGATTGATGGCAGAGCGTGTCCTGGCAGAGAGATCCAGCCGTCCCGACCCGCTGAACGTCGTCTGGCACGTACTTGCGGCGCCTGAGACACTGCTGGCGTTTCTTGGGCTGCTGGTCGTCACCCTGGTCGCGACCGGCTTCGTCCCGCAGCTGCCGCTCGCGGCACGCAGCAACCCGCTCCAGTGGCTGGCCACACAGCCCAATGTCGCCGGCAGCGCCTGGATTCGTGCCCTGCACCTCTATGCAATCGCGCACACGCTGTGGCTTCGGCTCCTGCTGGGGTTCCTGGCTGCACTCCTCCTTGTCCGCCTGGCACGCAGCGCGGACGTTGCCTGCCATGCCTCGGCACGCAGGCTGTGGAGTCTCCCGCGGCTGCACGCGTGGTCGCGCCGTGCGCGCGAGGAGTGGGATCTGGGCGTGCCCGCAGTCGAGGCAATCGGTGCGGTCCGGCAGCGGCTTGGCAACCGTGGCTTGAGGTGGTTCCCCGCAGCAGCTACCGCGGGAGCCGCGCACGTCGCCAGCCGGCGAAGGTGGGCGCTGTGGGCCGCGCCTTTCGTCTACGCCGGCCTGCTTGCGGCGCTGGCGGGAGTGCAGCTTGTGTTGGCATGGGGGTGGCAGAGTGAGCCGTGGCAGCCCAACCCAGGTGAGAGCCGTGCTGTGGGCGCGGAGGGAGTCACGACCGTCCGCATGGAGTCCTTTGCCCTGCGGCGAGGCGATTCGGGCAAGGTGACCTCCGCCACAACCGAGATATCCTGGACCGGCGAGAACGAGCTTGGCAGGTCAACGCTGGCGACAGGCCGCCCGGCCAGGCTGCGCCGATTGGCGGTACGCCAGCTTGGCTATGTCCCGCTCCTCTCCATCCGTGGTTGGGATGAGGAGGGGCGCCCGCTCCTGCTCCAGGAGGAGACCGGGTCCGGCCTTCCGACCGACCTGCGAGTGGAGTTTCCCAGCCCAGAAGCTCGCCCGGTGCTGTTCCTTGGGGAAAGGGACCAGCTCCTGGTCCTCAGCTTTGAGCCTGGGGGGCGCTCCGGTCAGCCTGTGCTCGAGCTCACAAGAACCGCCGGTGCGGGGGCGCAGCAGACCCCGGCAGGCATGCTCTACGAAAGCGGCACGGTCAACCTGGACGGGATGCGTCTCCAGGTAGAGATGACCTTCCGGCCCATCCTTCAGGCGGACTACCTGCCGGGTGTCGGGCTCGTCATCGGCGGCTGCGCGCTCGCCCTCATTGCGCTGGCCTTTCTGTGGCTGGTCCGGCCGGCACTCCTCTGGGTGTCCGCTATTCCCGGAGCGGCCGGCACCTCCGTTGTCCGGCTGTTCGAAGTAGCGGGCTACGGGGAAGGCAGAATGACAACTTCCGATCCCACCATGCCTTCTGCCCAGGCAGCCCGGCTCCTGAGCGGCGCCGGACGCATGGCCTTCCTGGTTCTGGGCGCTGCGGCCACCGCCGCCGCGGGTTGGGCCTGGAGGGCCACCGGCTCGCTGGCAAACCACTCAGTCGAGCCTGGCTGGCTCTTGGCCGGGGTACTGCTGGCTGCGATGGGCCTCGTGGTCCGGCAGGTCGCGCGCCAAAGCCTGGCACCAGCAGCCGGGCTGGCACTGCTATCGGCGGCCGCGCTTGTGGCCGGAATCGCCGCCTGAGGCACCGTGTGTTGCCGGACTGGTGAGCATGGTGCAGGAGGAGGGAAGGAATGGAACCCGTGATCATGGGAGTAGCCGGCGGCACCGGCTCTGGCAAGACCACCGTCGCCAACGAGATCCTCAGGCGGGCAGGCACCACGCGCATTGCCTTCCTCCAGCACGACGCCTACTACAAGGACCTGGCGCGCTTGCCCCTGCCGCAGCGGGCGATGCAGAACTTTGACCACCCCGACGCCCTGGACAATGCTCTGCTGCTCTCCCACCTTCAGGCGCTGAAGCAAAGCCGGGCAGTTGAGGTCCCGGTCTATGACTTTACCACTCACACGCGCACGGTGCAGACCCTGCGCATCGAGCCGCAGCCCGTGGTGTTGCTGGAGGGGATCCTTATCTTTGCCGACGAGGCGCTGCGCAGGCTGATGGACGTCAAGATCTACGTCGACACGGATGCAGACATCCGGTTCATCCGCCGCCTCGACCGCGACATCAAGGAGCGCGGGCGGACGGCCGAGTCCGTGGTCCACCAATACCTGAGCACGGTTCGCCCCATGCACCTGGAGTTCGTCGAGCCGAGCAAGCGCTATGCGGATGTGATCATCCCCGAGGGCGGGTTCAACGAGGTGGCGATGGACATGATCGCGGCGCGTATCCGGTCACTCATCCGCGCGGCGGAGGCTGCCCAGTGATCCCCACGTGCGACCTGGCTGCCCAGTATCACTCGATTCAGCCCGAGATCGACGCCGCCATCCGCGAGGTGCTCGAGGCCGGAACCTTCACCCTCGGGCCCCGGGTGCGAGACCTGGAGCGCGAGCTGGCCGCGTTCTGCGGCTGCGAGTATGGTGTGGGTGTCGCGTCGGGAACCGATGCGCTGCGCCTGGCGATGGACGCCCTGGAAATCGGGCCCGGGGACGAAGTGATCACCACACCCTTCACCTTCGTCTCCACAGCGAGCGAGGTCACGCGCTGTGGGGGCACTCCCGTCTTTGTGGACATCGAGCCGGTCAGCATGAATATCGACCCGGCAGGGGTGGAGCGCGCAGTAACAGCCCGGACACGGGCTCTGCTGCCCGTCCACCTCTACGGCCAGCCGGCCGATATGGCACCCCTCATGGCGATCGCCGAGCGCCACAACCTACGCGTGATCGAGGATGCGGCACAGGCCATGGGAGCGAGCTACCGGGGCCGTCCGGTGGGATCCTTCGGAGTGCTCAGCTGCATGAGCTTTTTTCCGACCAAGCTGCTCGGCGCCTATGGCGACGCCGGCATGATTGTGACACGCGACAGGGCCATGGCGGACAAGATCGACCTCCTGCGCAGGTTTGGAGGCTCCACTCGCTACCGGCACGACCGCCTCGGCTATAACAGCCGTCTCGACGAGCTACAAGCGGCGGTGCTGCGCGTCAAGCTGCGCAGCCTGGCCCGATGGAATGCCAGGCGCCGGGAGATCGCAGCGCTCTACGACCGGCTCCTCGCCGGCCTGCCGATTGTGCTGCCACGCGAGCGCAGGGGCGCCCTTCATGTGTATCAAGAATACACCATTCGCACGCCGCGGCGAGATGCGCTACAGGCCTTTCTCGGAGCCCGCGAGATCGAGACGGCGGTCTACTACCCGCTCCCGCTCCACTTGCAGGAGCTGTACCGGGACCTGGGCTTGGGCGTGGGCAGCTTTCCCGAAGCGGAGCGAGCCGCGGCCGAGGTCCTCTCGCTGCCGATCTATCCCGAGGTGAGCGACGACCAGGTCGAGGAAGTTGCGGCCGCGGTTCGAGCCTTCTTCGTCGCTCGCTACGCTCGCTCCTCAGAATGACATCTCAGGTAGTAGCACTAGGCGACGGCGGCGCGGACGTCCTCGAGCCGGCCGGAGCTGGCAAGCATCTCGTTCTTGTGCGCGATAAAGTTCGCGTACTCGACCATAAAGATCTTGCCGGGGGAGCGGAAATCGAACTTGGCGGGCTGGTCGCGGAAAAACTCGCGGTGTACGCGCGTCCAGACCAGGCGGCCGTCGGTGTCGATATTGACCTTGGTGACCCCCAGGGGCACGGCCCGGGCAAACTGGCGCTCGTCGACCCCCTTGGCGGAAGGATCGAGCGCCCCGCCGGCGGCGTTGATCCGCACTACCTCTTCCTGCGGCACCGAGGAGGAGCCGTGCATGACGAGGGGAAAACCGGGCAGGCGCCGTTGGATCTCCTCCAACACGTCAAAGTGGAGACTCTGCGTGCCCTTGAACTTGTAGGCGCCATGGCTTGTCCCGATGGCGACCGCCAAGCTGTCGCACCCTGAGCGGGAAACGAACTCCTCGGCCTGGTTGGGGTCGGTGAGCATGGCGTTCTTCTCATCGACCTTGATGTGCTCCTCGACGCCACCCAACATGCCCAGCTCCGCTTCGACGGATATGCCCTTGGCATGGGCGCGCTCGACGACGCGGCGCGTGGCAGCGATGTTGCCCTCCAGCGGCAAGTGCGAGGCATCGATCATCACCGAGCTGTAGAAGCCGGAGTCGATGCAGTCGTAACACGCCGCCTCATCGCCATGGTCCAGGTGGACGGCAAAGATGGCATCCGGGAAGACCTCTTCGGCGGAGCGGATGAGGCCTTCAAGCATCTTGACGCGGGCATAGTCGCGCGCGCCCTTGGAGATCTGGATGATGAAAGGTGCCTTCGAGTCGAGACAGCCTTGAAAGAGGCCGATGCACTGCTCCATGTTGTTGATGTTGTAGGCCCCGACGGCGAACTTGCCATAGGCTACTTTGAACAGGTCTGCGGTCGTGACGATCATGGCGTTCATCCTCCCTCGTGCGTGATTGTCCGGAGGCAGGATAGCACAGCTTGGCCGAACTGCCAAGCCGCCAGGCGCACGGTGGGCATGGAGCCGTCGGACTAGAATATACGACCTAGAAGGGGGCGCTCATGAGTCCTCGCCCACCGGAAGCGGCGCGGCGAGGATCCGGCGCTCGAGGTCCCACATGCGCCGAAAGAGGCCGTCCTGCGCCAGGAGCTCGGCACGCGTGCCCCGCTGTACCACGCGGCCGCGGTCGAGCACGAGGACCTCGTCGAAGGAGTCGAGGGCGACCAGGCGGTGGGTGATGAGGAGCGTCGAGTGGCCCTGCATCGCTGCCCGAAGCGCACCGGCGAGCGCGCGCTCGGTCAGCGCATCCAGGTCCGCGGTCGGCTCGTCCAGGATGAGAATGGGGGCATCCTTGAGCAGCGCACGCGCTACGGCCAGCCGCTGCGCCTGCCCCCCGCTGAGGCGCCGGCCCTGCTCGCCGACGATGGTGTCGTAGCCCTCCGGCAAGGAGAGAACCAGCTCCTCTAGCTGTGCCTGCCTTACCGCCTCGACCATCTCGGCCTCGGAGGCATCCGGGCGGGCCAGCAGCAAGTTTTCGCGGATCGAGGCGTTGAAGAGGTGCGTGCGCTGCGAGACCACGGAGAGCCGTGCCCGCCACTCCTCGGGCCGGTAGGCGCGCAGGTCCTTGCCGGCAAGCAGGATGCTTGCGGCAGGGCACTCCCAGAATCGAAGCAGAAGCTGGACCAGGGTGGACTTGCCAGCGCCGCTGGGCCCGACGATGGCGAGCCGGCGACCCGGCGGCAGGTCAAAGCTGATGCCGTCCAGCACAGGCGGGAGGCCGGGCCCATAGCCGAAGGTCAGGTTGCTCACGCGGAGAGACAGCCGGTCCGGTTCCGGCAGCGAGAGCGGCTGCAAAGGCTCTGGCACAGCCGGCTGCGCATCGACAATCTCCAGCAGCCGGCCGCCCGCTTCCAGGCTCTGGTCCAGGAACTGCAAGGCAGCCGCCAGCGGGAGCACGGCCTCAAAGCTGGACATCACGGCCGTGGCGAGGAGTGCCAAATAGATGCCGTCCAGGCGGCCCTGCCCCACCAACCGGATGGCGAGCGCCAGTACAGCCGCGGTGGCGAGGCTCATGAGCAGGCCGCCCAGGGCGACGTGCAGACCACCGATAGAGGCCAGCCGTGCCTGGGCAGCGCCCAGCCGGCGGCCGCAATCGCGCACCTGCTCCAAGTAGGGTGCCTCAGCACCGGCGGCGAGAAGGTCGGCGACGCCCTGCACACCGTCGACCAGGGCGCCGTTCAGCTCCGCCCGGGCCTCTATGGTGCGCACCCCCCATGGACGGCTGAGGGCGCGGACGAGGAGGGGAACGCCTGCGCCCGCTGCCAGCAGGAAGAGAAGCAAAACGACAGCCAGGCTGGGGTCAAAGGAGCCCAAGAGGAGAGCAGCCAGGGTCGAGACCAGCACGGCAGCCAGTGGAGGGGCAACCGCGCGCAGGAACAGGTCCTGCAGCGTTTCGACGTCGGCAACGCTCCGCGCGAGGAGATCGCCGGAGCGGTATTGCTCGAGGCGGGCAGGGGCGAGCGGCTCCAGCGCCCGATAGAACCAGGTGCGCAGGCCGGCGAGCAGCCGGAAGGTCACGTCGTGCGACGCCAGGCGCTCCAGGTAGCGGAGGATGCCGCGCGTGATACCGAAGAACCGGACGCCGACGATTGCCACGCTCAGCTCGGCGATGGAGGGGTGCAGAGCGGCCTTGGAGATGATCCAGGCGGAGGTGCTCATCAGGCCAATGCCCGAGGCAACCGTGGCGGCAGACAGGACGACGGCCAGTGCCATGCGGCCGGCGAAGGGAGCGGCCAGGGAGAGGAGGCGGCCGGCCGTGCGGCTCACGGCTCCCCCCCGTAGGCGCCGACCAACGACCGGTAGAGGCCGCCGGCCCGCAGCAGGTCGCGGTGGGTGCCCTGCTGGACGATCTGGCCGCGCTCCATGACCAAAACCCGGTCGGCCGTGGCAGCCGTGGGCAGGCGGTGGGCAATCATGAGCGCGCTGCGCCCGGCCAACAGGCGGGCAACCGCCGCCTGCACAGCATCCTCCGTCTCGGGATCGAGGTGGGCGGTGGCCTCGTCGAGGAGCAGGAGGGGGGCGTCCTTGAGGAAGGCGCGGGCCAGGGCGATGCGCTGGGCCTCGCCCCCGCTGAGCGTCACGCCGCGCTCCCCGATCACCGTGTCGTAGGCTTCGGGCAGCGCCTGGACGAAGTCGTGGGCCTGGGCCTGGCGCGCGGCCCAGACCACTTCGTCGGAGGTGGCGGTGGGCCGGCCGAGGCGGATGTTGGCAGCCACGCTGCCGCGGAAGAGGGTCGGCCGCTGCGGGACCCAGGCCAGGCGGGCCCTCCAGGCGGAGAGCGGAAGCGAGGAGAGCGGGACACCGTCGACCCGTATCTCGCCACGGCTCGGGTCGAGGAAGCGCATCAGGAGGTAGGCGACGGTGCTCTTGCCGGCGCCGGTGGGGCCGACGAGCGCCACCCTCTCGCCGGGTGCGATCTCAAAGGTCAGGCCGTTGACGGCAGGCCGCCGGCCCTCGTCGTAGGCATACCAGACATCCGCGAAGGAGAGGGAAAAGCGCCCGGGGAGAACAGGCAAGGCGAATGCGGTGGTCACCTCTCGCGCTTCCACAGAGCGGGCCGGCGCGGGCGTCTCCAAGACCTCAAAGATGCGCCGCGCCGCGGCGACCCCCTGCATCCCAGAGTGGAAGCGGGCGCCCAGCGAGCGCAGGGGCAGGTAGAACTCGGGGGCCAGGATGAGGACAAAGAGAGCCTGCTCGAAGGCAAGGCGGCCGTAGAGGAGACGAAGTCCGACCTGCACGGCGACGACGGCGGTGCCGATGGTCGAGGCCATCTCCAGCACGAGGGCCGAGAGGAAGGCGACGCGCAGCACACCCATCGTCGCCCGGCGGAACTGGTCGCTGATGCCGGCGACCGCGACGGCCTGCTCACGGCTGCGTCCCAGCAGCTTGAGGGTCGTCAACCCTTGGAGCACATCGAGGAAGTGGGCGCTCATGCGGCTGAGGGAGGAGAACTGCCGGCGTGTCAGACGGTCGGCCAGGGAGCCGATCAGCATCATGAAGAGGGGCAGAATGGGCGCCGTCAGGAGGAGGACCAGACCCGACACCCAGTCACGGGGAAAGACAAAGGCAAGCACGGCGAGGGGGACGAGAGCCGCCAGGGCCACCTGGGGCAGGTATTGGCGGAAGTAGGCGTCAAGTGCCTCGATGCCTTCGACTGCGGTGTTGGCCAACTCGCCGGTCCGCTGGCCCCGGCTGTAGGCAGGGCCGAGGGCGAGGAGGTGGGCCACCAACCGCTCGCGGAGGTGCTGCTTGACGCGGCTGGCTGCGCGGCCGGATGCCACCTCGGCTCCCCAGACGAGGCCCGCCCGGGCCAGGGCAAGCGCAAGGAAAAGCGTCCCCCAGGGCAGGACCTGGTGCAAGGCCTTGTGCTCGAGAAAGGCGAGGTCCACCACGCGGCTGAGGGAGCGGGCCTGCCCGACGGTGGCGGCGCCGGCGAGCAGGCCAAGCAAGACGGCGAGGAGGAGGGCCCACCGGGCCAGGCGTGCCTGACGCAGGAGGCGTTCGTCGAGCTTCATGGAGCGGTGCCCTGCCCAGGGAGCGGGAAGTGACCGGTCAGGCCGGCCGGGAACAGCTTCTGAGGGCCGGTCAGGACCGCGTGGGACTGCGCAAGGTGGTAGGCGGGTATGGAAACCCGCCCTACGACGGGCTTCGCGGGGCGATACCGTGCCGATTGGGCGGGAGGCGGCCGGTCAGGACCGGCCGAAGACAGCTTCCGCGGCAAGGCCAGACAACGACTGGCAGCCGGCCGGCCGAGCCTGCACCCGGCCTGCCCGGCAGCGATCCTAGTACTCCAGGATGTCATCCCGCCGCAGGCGCTTGCGGAAAATCCAGTAGCTCCAGGCTTGGTAGACAAGGACGAGCGGCACCATGATCGCCGCGACGATGGTCATGACCTTGAGGGTATAGGGCGTCGAGGAGGCGGTGTAGATGGTCAGGCTGTTGGCGGGAGCGGGGCGGGAGACCATGACGCGGGGAAAGAGGCCTGTCATCAGGAAGGCCACGAGGAGGACGATGGTGACACCCATCAGGGCAAAGGCCCAGCCGGTGCGCCGCACGCGCAGCAGAAGGCCGGCCGCGAGCAGGGCCACGGCACACAGGAGGGCGAGCACCAGGGGCAGGCTGCCGTTCTGGGCGTAGAGGTCGGTGGCGGGCCAGGTGGCGAGCAGGAAGGCTGCGGCAAGCAGCACTACGGCCGGCCAGAGCCGCCAGGCGGCGCCGCGCGCGCGGTCGGACAGGGCTCCCTCAGTCTTGAGGTGGAGGAAGAGGGCGCCGTGGAGCATGAAGGCGCCGAGCGTGACAAGGCCTCCCAACAGGGCGTAGGGGTTCAACAAGGTCCAGAAGGAGCCGACGTAGTTCATGGAAGCGTCGATTGGCACACCGCGGACGATGTTGGCGAAGGCGACGCCCCAGAGGAAGGCCGGCAGCAGACTCCCCACGAAAATCAGCCAGTCCCACAACGCGCGCCAGCGGGGGTTCTGGTCCTTGCTCCGGTACTCCAGTGCGACGGCGCGGACAATCAGGCCGAGGAGCATCAGGAGGAGGGCCAGGTAGAATCCGCTGAAGAGGGTGGCGTACCAGTGGGGGAAGGCAGCAAAGGTTGCACCGCCGGCGACGAGGAGCCACACCTCGTTGCCGTCCCAATGAGGGCCGATGGCGTTGATGGCCAACCGGCGCCCCTTGTCGTCCTTGCCAAGGAAGGGCATCAGGATCCCGACGCCATAGTCAAAGCCTTCCAGGAAAAAGTAGCCGGCAAAGAGCACCGCAATCAGGATGAACCAAAGCGTGTTGAGATCCATCGTTCACCTCCTGGTCCAGGTTGCCTTAGTGCGCTGCGGCAGCCGGTGCCTGCCGCGCGTACTTGCTCATGAGGTAGACGTTGGCCACGATCAGCGCGGCGTAGACGAGCGCAAAGGCCAGCAACGAGATCAACACCGTGCCTCCGGCCACCGGCGAGACACCGTCTTCCGTCCGGAGCAGGCCATAGACGATCCAGGGCTGGCGGCCCATCTCCGTCAGGATCCAGCCTGTCGAGGTGGCCAGCAAGGGAAGGATTGTAGCGAAGGGCAGGATGTGCAGGAACCAGCGCGGGCGATCGAGCTTGCGCCTCCAGGCCAGGTAGAGGGCAACGAGAGAAAGAAGGGCCATAAGCATGCCGACGCCAACCATCACACGGAAGGTCCAGAAAGTGACAAAGACGGGGGGAACGTAGTCGCCCGCCCCGTACTGCTGCTCCAAGTCTGCCTGGATGTCGTTGATTCCCCTTACCTCGCCACTCCAGCGGTCGTAGAGGAGGAAGGATAGGGCGCGAGGGACGGTGAGTTCCCAGGTGTTGCGCGCTGCTTCCTGGTCGATGCCGGCGATCACGACGAATTCGGCGGGATCGGCGGTCTCCCAGTGCGCTTCGGAGGCGGCAATCTTCATTGGCTGGATGCGGTAGATATACTGCCCCTGGAGGTGGCCGATGAAGCCGGTGGCACCCGTGCCGACCAGGGCAAAGATCGCGGCGATGGTGAAGGAGCGGCGGAAGAGATCGGAGTGAGGGCTCCTTTTGATCAGGTGGTAGGCGCTGATGCCGAGCACGAAGAACCCGGCGGTGGTGATGCCGGCAAAGAGGACGTGGGGGAACTGGTACCAGAGGTGCGGGTTGGCGAGGAGCGCCCCAAAGTCCGTCATCTCAGCCCGACCGGCCGCCTCGTTCAGGGTATAGCCCACCGGCACATGCATAAAGGAGTTGGCGACCAGGATCCAGAGGGCCGACAGGTTGGAGCCGAGGGCCACCAGCCAGATGGCCGCGGCATGGAGCGCTTTGGGGAGCTTGTCCCAACCAAAGAGCCAGATGCCGAGGAAGGTGGACTCGAGGAAAAAGGCCAGCAACCCTTCAATGGCGAGGGGGGCGCCGAAGATGTCGCCCACGAAGCGCGAGTACTCGGACCAGTTCATGCCGAACTGGAACTCCTGGACGATTCCGGTGGCGACACCGAGGGCGAAGTTGATCAGGAAGAGCTTGCCCCAGAACTTGGTCATGTGCTTGTACTTTTCGTCGCCGGTGCGGACGTAGAGGGTCTCCAGGATGGCGACGAGGATGGAGAGGCCCAGTGTCAGGGGGACGAAGAAAAAGTGGTAGACGGTGGTCAGGGCGAACTGAATTCGGGACAGCACCAGAGTGGACATACTCGACACCTCCTTGCACTGAGGCTATGCGGCAGATCGGGTTCCCAGTTGCGGGGAGGATACCATAGGGCGCCGCGTGTGTCAAAGCAGGCGGGGCGAGGGTTTGTGGACCTTTCCGCTGGGCCGAGGCCGCACCGGCAGGAGTGCGACGCGGCTGGGCTGACTGGGTTCCTTCCGGCGTCAGGCCCTGAGGTGCTGCTCGGCGGGCTGGGAGGCACCGGCCTCGCCAAAGACCAGCAGGAAAGCAGTAGGGTGCGTGCCCGGATTGGACCAGCGGTGCGGAAGGCGTGCGTCGAAGAGGAGTGCATCGCCGCCGGCCAGCCGGTAGGGCCGTCCGGCCACTTCGTATTCCAGATCGCCCTGGATGCAGAAGACCAGCTCCTGACCGCCGTGGACGATCGGCTGTGGGCCGCTGTTGGCGCCGGGCTCCATCGTCACCATAAACGGCTGGAGGGCCTGCTCGGCCAGGCCGGTGCCCAGGCTCTCGAGCAGCACGTGGGCATTCCCCGACCGGTGACGCTCGCCGGCCCGGGTCAGGACGGCATGGACGGGCTCGGCCTGTTCTTCGAAGAAGGCCGTGATCGGCACGGCCAGGGCGGTGGCGAGGCGGTGCAGCGTGGAGACACTGGGGGAGGACTCGCCGCGCTCGATGAGACTGATGGTGTTGGGGGACAGGTCGCACAGCTCGGCGAGTGTGCGCAGAGACAAGCCGCGCCTCTTGCGCAGCAAACGCAATTGAGAAGCGACATCGGGGGCGCCCTGCTCGCTCATTGACATCCTCCTGCCACGATCGTCGGTTGACCTGGGGGACTGTACCATGGATCTTCAGATTCTCATAGCTGCCGGGGCAGCCAGTCTGTGCCAGCGGCGGACTCTCCCGTGCTGTCCGGCCAGGCAGCGGCGCGCCTGCCGCCGCGTGAAGAGGCGCGTAGATGCTACAGGATTTTGTTACAGAATACGTCAACATCCCGCATTCTAGCACTAAATTCTTGACAGTTGAGCACACTCCTGATACCATAGGTATCATGAGTGGGACGGATGTACTGCTGACGGTCAGGCAACTGGAGCAGCTTCTCAAGGTGGACCGGATCACAGTCTACCGCATGCTGAGCGCCGGCCGGTTGCCGGGTTTCAAGGTAGGTGGGCAGTGGCGTTTCTCGAGCCGTGCCATCGAGGATTGGCTGCAGGACCAGCAGGGCGGGCCGGAGACCCCTGCAGAGTCCAGGGGGGAAGAGGCACCATCGCCGTCTGCCGATGCGCTTCCCAAGTCGTGCATACGCGCCATCCAGGAGATTCTGGGCCAGGCGCTGGGTGTCGGTGCGGTGACTACGGGGCTTGACGGCGCGCCGCTGACGCCAGTCGCCAACTGCAATCCCTTCTGCGCCCTCATCCTGCGCAGCGCCGAGGGGAGCCGGCACTGCGCAGCGTCGTGGCGGTCGTGGGCCTCCGAGCCGGAGCGATCGCAGCATACGACCGTCTGCCACGCAGGCCTGCGGTACGCGCACGGCCGGGTCGAGGTGCAGGGCACGCTGGTGGCCGCCGTCCACGCGGGCCAACACCTGACCACAGTCGCCTCGGACGCGGAATGGGCGGACCGAATAGACGCGCTGGCAGCGGTGTGTGGATTGGACACCTCGGCGCTGCGGGCTGCCCTGGAACACGTCCCAGTGCTCGGCCGGGAGGCAGAGCAGCGGCTGGCCCGCCTCGTTCGAAAAACGGCCTTGACCATCTCGGAGATTGGCGAAGAGCGGACCGAACTGGTGGGCCGCCTGCGGCGCATCGCCGAGATGACCCGACTCTAGAGTGGCCAGGGTGCCAGAGAGGACAGCACGGTGAGATCGTTTTCTCCAGAATCGCAGCAGGAGCTACGGAAGCAGTTTGGACCACGAGTGACTTTTGACCCGTTGGAGCGGAGCTTTTACGCGCACGACGTGGGCTCGCTACCCAGCCTGGTGAAGCCCCTGGCGGGCAACACACTGCCCGCAGGCGTTGTGCAGCCGCTGAACGAAGAGCAACTGGTCCAGCTGGTCGCCTTTTCTCGCACGCATGGCGTCCCGCTTGTGCCGCGGAGCAAGTCCACGTCCGGCTACGGCGGCGTGCTGCCGGTCAAGGGCGGGTTGGTGGTGGATTTCTCCTGGATGAACCAGGTGCTGGCCATCGACGCTGCGGCCGGGACTGCCTGCGTGCAGCCAGGTGTGGTCTGGGAGAAAGCGGAGAAGGAGCTGAGGAAGCAGAACCTAGCGCTGCGCACCTACCCATCGAGCGCGCCATCGTCCACCGTGGGCGGCTGGCTGGCCCAGGGAGGCGTCGGGTTTGGGGCATACGAGTATGGTGCCTTCCGGGAGAGTGTGGTGTCGTGCCGCGTTGTGCTTCCCAGCGGGCAAGTCCGCGAATTCGCCGGTGCCGACCTCGACCTTGTGAGTGATGCCGAGGGGATCACCGGGTTGATCAGCCAGGTCACTCTGAGGGTTCGGCCGGCCGAGGAAGGGACAGTGTGGGGCGCCCGCTTCGACTCGGCGGACCGATTGTCGAGGGCGCTGGAGACCATTCGCCGGGCAGGCCTGCCCATCTGGTCGATCAGCTTCATCAACCCCAAGATGGCCGAGCTAAAGAATCAGCTTCCACCTCACATGGAGCACGGTCACCCTGTCGAGGAGCACCGCCCCGGCGTGCCTGCTGGCTACCTGGCCATCTTTGTGGCACCCGAGTCTCGCCGAGACACGGTCGCCGCCGGGCTTGCGGCGCTGGTGCGGGAGGCCGGCGGAGAGATGGTGGCCGACGAGGTCGCGAATCACGAGTGGGAAGAACGGTTCAACCTGATGGCCGTCAAGCGGCTGGGGCCCAGCATCGCCCCGGCCGAGGTGATGGTGCCGCTGGCGAACTTGGGCATGTCCCTGCGAGCGATCGAAGAGCAGATCGCGCTTCCCATGGTGATGGAAGGGATGGTCAGCCAGGATGGGCAGGTCACCCTGCTAGGCTTTATCCTGCACGATGAGCGCACGCTCGGATTCAACTTTGCCTTTGGGCTAGCCCTGACGGTGCTCAAGATCGCCAAGAAGGCCGGGGGACGAGCCTATTCAACGGGTCTCTACTTCAGCGGCGAAGCGGCGAGTGTGCTGGGAAAGGAGCGGCTGGGCCGCCTGCGCGAGTTCAAGGCCAAGGTGGACCCGGCAAACCTCTTCAACCCGGGCAAGGTTGCCAGCGGGCAGCCCCTGCTGACGGCCTTCATGGGTATGGCCGGCCTACTTGAGCCGGTGGTGCGGCGCCTTGGCAACGCCGCCAAGGCGCCCATCGGCGAGCGGCCGGCGGGCGAGGGCCGCCGGGGAATCCCCGACGATGTGGCCTGGTACGCCTGGGCCTGCTCCCAGTGCGGTTACTGCGTGGACGAGTGCGACCAGTATTACGGCCGCGGCTGGGAGAGCCAGACGCCGCGCGGCAAGTGGTATTACCTGCGGCACTACATGCAGGGGAAGGCCGACTGGGACCAGAAGATGGTGGACACCATCCTGGCGTGCACGACCTGCGAGCTGTGCAACGTGCGCTGCTCCGAGGACCTGCCCATCGAGCCGAGCTGGCTGAAGCTGCGTGGCCAGTTGGTCCATCATGAGGGGCGGATGACATTCCCGCCCTTTGAGATCATGCGCCAGTCGATGCGCAAGGAGCACAACATCTGGGCGGCCTACCGCGCCGACCGGCCGAAATGGATGCCGGAGGAGGCGCTGGGAAAGCTCCCGGAGCGGGCGGAGATTGCCTACTTCCCAGGCTGCACGGCGTCGTACGTAGAGAACGACATCGCCCAGGCTACTGCCTGCCTGCTGTACAGGTCGGGCGTCGAGTTCACGTATTTGGGCCAGGACGAGGCCTGCTGCGGGATCCCGATGTTGGTCTCAGGGCTGTGGGATACGTGGGAAGAGATCATGCGCCATAACATCGCCGCCATGCGGGCGCGCGGCGTCAAGACGGTGGTCACCTCCTGCCCCGCCTGCTGGCTGGTGTGGCACACGTTCTATCCTGAGTGGGCACAAAAGCTGGGGATTCCCTATGAGTTCGAGACAAAGCACTACAGCGAAATCCTGGCCGAGCGGATCGAGGCCGGCGCACTGCAGTTTGACCACGAGGTGAACATGAAGGTCACGTGGCACGACTCGTGCCACATGGGCCGCGCCGGGAATATCTACGAGGCACCGCGCCACCTTCTGCGAGCCATCCCGGGCCTCGAGCTCGTGGAGATGGAGCACCACCACCAGGAGGCGCACTGCTGCGGCTCGGTGCTGACCCTGGTGGCCGATCCGGACGTGGGTGAGCGCATCGGCGACACGCGCCTGGCGGAAGCCGAGGCGGTGGGCGCGCAGGCGGTCGTCGCCGCCTGCCCCTGCTGCGAAGTGCAGCTGCGTGTGACGGCTGACAAGACCAAGCGTGACCTGCCCATTATCGACCTGACGAGCCTGGCCTGCCGGGCAGCGGGTGTGGAGCACCCTGATCCCACACCCTATGCGCTGGAGATGTGGTCGGTCTTTGAGAAGATGATCCGGCTGCTCAAGCCGGAGGCGATGGCCGGGTTCATGGCGGGGCTGCTGCCAGAGATGATCGAGGCGATGCCGACACCCTTCCGGGGGATGATGAAGATGGTCAAGACGTCACCCGCACCGGTGCGCAGCGCAATGATCGGGGCGATGAAGCCGGTGATGCCCTTCCTCTTTCCACGGCTGATGCCGGGCATGATGCCGAAAGTGATGCCGGCCATGTTGACGGCTGTGGGCAAGGCCATCCCAATGCCAAAGACGATGGAAGAGCAGATGCCTGACTTGATGCCGGCGGCGATGGGGAACCTGCTGCCGAAAATGCTGCCGCTGATTATTCCGCACTTTATGCCCTACATGGAGGCCTATCTGAAGGGTGACAGGGCGTAGGCGTGCAGTCCACTTCGGCTTGAAGAATCAACGGTACGATCAGAGCACCAGCTATGGGAAGGGATTGGGCATGGGAACGAGAATCGTCGTGATCGGAGGGGTTGCAGCCGGCCCCAAAGCCGCTGCGCGGGCCCGGCGCCTGGATGCCAGCGCCGAAATCACAATCGTGGAGAAGGATGAGCTCCTCTCCTATGCGGGCTGCGGCCTGCCCTACTACATCTCGGGGTTGGTCGAGGACCGGAGGCAGTTGATGGCAACGCCCATCGGCGTGCTGCGCGACCCCAAGTTCTTCGCCCAGGTGAAGAACGTCCGGGTCCTCAACAGGACCCTGGCCGTCCGAATCGACCGGGCGGCGAAGGCGGTGGAGGTCGTCGGCGTGGAATCGGGCGAGAGCCAACGGCTGCCCTACGACAAGCTGATCCTCGCCACGGGCGCGACTCCGGTCAATCCACCGATCCCGGGCAGGGACTTGAGAAATGTCTGGCAGCTCAAGCAGGTCGAGGACGCCGACCGCTTTCGTGAGTACCTGCAGCGGGTGGAGCACCCCAACGTGGCGATTATCGGCGGGGGTCTGATCGGCATGGAGATGACGGAGGCCATCGTCGAGCGCGAGGGAAGCGTGACCGTCATAGAGATGCTGCCGCACGTGCTGCCGATGCTGGACGCCGACATCACGCACCTGCTGGAGAAGCACATGCGGGACATTGGCGTCAACGTGCTCACGTCTACGAGAGTGGAGCGGCTTGAGGGGAACGGGGACGGATGCGTCGCCCGGGTTGTCACCTCGCGCGGGACATTCGACGCGGACCTGGTCCTGCTCAGCGTTGGGATCCGGCCCAACGTCGACTTGGCGAAGGAGGCAGGGTTGATCATCGGCCCGTCGGGCGGGGTGTATGTCAACGACTACATGCAGACCTCCGAGCCGAACATCTATGCGGCAGGCGACTGCGCCGAGAAGTCGTGCAATATCCGCGGCACCTCTTGTTTCCTTCCGCTCGGTTCGGTCGCCAACAAGGAGGGGAGGGTTGCCGGCTCCAACGTCGCCGGCCACATCGAGCGCTTTCCCGGCGTGCAGGGTGCCTCGGCGCTCAAGGTCTTTGATTGGAACGTCGGGCGGGCAGGGCTGAGCGTCGAGCAGGCGGAGGAGCTGGGCATCCCCGTGATCAGCGCAACGGTGTCTGCCCCAGACAGGCCTCACTACTACCCCGGTAATAAGCCCATTATCCTAAAGCTGGTGGCCGAGAAAGCCAGCCGCCGCCTGATCGGCATCGAGGGCGTCGGCCCGGGCGACGTGCTCAAGCGGATCGACGTCGCCATCACTGCGATGACGGCGCGCATGACGGTGGACGAGGTGGCCAACCTCGACCTGGCCTATGCGCCCCCTTACTCCGAGGCCATGGACGTCCTAATCCACGGGGCGAACATCGCTCGCAACAAGCTGGACAGGCTGCTGCGGGGCGTGACTGTCACGGAGCTCCAGGCTATGCGGCAGGGGGGTGAGGATCTGTTCCTGCTGGACGTGCGCAGCCCGGACGAGCACCAGAACGGCTGCATTCCCGGGAGCACGCTGGTGCCGCTGGGTGCGGTCCGCTCTAGGCTCGACCAGATCCCGCGCGACCGCCCGGTCGTGGCTTACTGCAAGACGAGCCTGCGTGCTTGGGAGGCCGCGTGCATCCTGGCCGGCCAGGGGTACACGAACGTCGCTATCCTGGACGGGGGGTTCCTGGCCTGGCCGTTTGATGTATGCCACGGCGCATAGCGCTGGGGGCTTGCTGCGCTTGGCAGCTGGCTAGATAGGTGCAGCCTGACAAGCCAAGCCTGGGATTGAGCGAGCAGGGAGGTGAAGAATGAAGATTGCGATTGTGACGGACGATGGCATCACTGTAAGCGACCACTTCGGGCGGGCACGTTACTACGCCGTGCTGACTATGGATGGCCCGCAGGTAGTGAGACGAGAGATGATCGACCGCAGCGAGACGCTGCCGCCGGTAGACGAGCACCAGCCGCGCCAGGGCATGAGCGGACAGATTGACTGCCACGGCACCGGGACTGCAGCGGCAGCGACGCACCTGCGCATGGTGCAGCCTATCAAGGAATGCCAAGCACTGCTGGCGGGGGGCATGAGCTGGAGCGCCCGCGAGTGCCTGCTGGACGCCGGAGTCAGGCCGATCATCACCGACATATCGGGCCTGGACGAGGCAGTCCAGGCCTACATGGAGGGAACTATCCTCGACCATGTAGAGAAGCTTCACTAGAAACACAGCCACCGAAGGCAGGCCCACGGAGGACCGTGGGAACAAGGAGGGGCCGGTGCGCCTCACCAGGGGCAGGTGAGGCGGACCGGCCCCGAGTTTTGTGCGCCTCGAACGGTGACTCCCCGCGATCGAGAGTGCCACCTGTTCACCGAGGGTTGACTTCCCGCCGAGAGTCTGCTATATCTATTTGCGACAAGGTCGCAACTGGACGAAGGGAGCACCACACCATGGATCAATTGGCCGTCGTAAGTGAAGGGCGCTTTCGGGCCGCGGGCAAACGGATGACCAACCAGCGCAGGCTGCTGCTCCGCATCCTGGCAGAGGCGGGCGGCCACTTGGACGCGCGCGAGGTGCATAGCCGGGCCAGGCAGCACAACCCGCGCCTGAGCCTGGCGACGGTCTATCGAACCCTCGGCTCGCTCAAGGAGGCAGGGGTGGTGCGCGAGCTGCACCTGGACGAGGAGCACCACCACTATGAGCTGGATGAGAAGGACGGCCACTCGCACCTCGTCTGCTTGGGGTGCGGCCGTGTGATCGAGGTAGACGGCCAAGCCTTTGCCGAGGTAGCACGGGCCGTTGGCCAGGCGTGCGGTTTCTTCGTCGCCAGCGCCCAGGTGGAGCTGACCGGCTACTGCGCTGCGTGCCAGGATGACCCTGCAGTCAGAGAGATGGTGGAGCAGCAGTGTGTGCCGGAGAGCACCCTAGACCTGGGCTCTGTGCCGAAGGAAGGAATGGTCCGCATCCGGGCGCTTGCGGGTGGGCATACCTTTGTCAGCCGCCTGGCCTGTCTTGGTTTCACGCCAGGTGTCCCCCTGCGTGTGCTTCAGAACTCGGGGCATGGTCCCGTGCTGGTCGCCCTGAGGGACACGCGGGTTGCCCTGGGCCGCGGAGAGGCAAGGCAGGTCCTGGTGGAGTGGGCGGCCACTGAGGGCAGCGAGAGCAGCGCAGAGCCTCTCCCATGAATGCCCCCATCACACCGCCACTCCCGGGCAACGTGATGCTGACCGTTGCGCTGGCCGGGCAGCCCAACGTGGGCAAGTCGACGCTTTTCAACCTGCTGACGGGGCTCGATCAGCACATCGGAAACTGGCCCGGCAAGACTGTCGAGCAGAGGACCGGGACACATCGATCAGGCGGCTCGGTGCTCCACCTGGTCGACTTGCCCGGCACCTACAGCCTCTCGGCCAACTCACCGGAGGAGGTCATTGCCCGGGACTACTTGCTGCGTGAACGGCCGGATATCGTCGTCGCTGTGGTCAATGCGGCATCGCTCGAGCGGAACCTGTACCTGGTCGCAGAGCTGCTCCCCCTGGCGTCACGACTGGTGGTGGCGGTAAACATGATCGACGTGGCTGCCGATCAAGGGCTGACCCTTGAGCCGCGTGTCCTATCGGCAGCACTTGGCGTGCCGGTGGTGTCCATGTCCGCGGCGCGCAACGAGGGCGTCCAGGAGCTGGTGGATACGGTGGTCCACCTAGCTCGGGGTCAGATCGAGTGCCACCCCAGGCTGCCAGAGATCCGGCCTGACCACCGCGAGGTGCTGGGGCAGCTGCGTGCCATGATCGCCGGCCGTGTCCCGGAGCCCTACCCCGAGGAGTGGGCGGCTCTCAAGTTGCTCGAGGGGGACGCCGAGATCACGGCACGGGTCCGGGGAGTACTTCCGGTGCAGGTGTGGCGGCGGGTGCACGACATCTTGATCGCCCACGAGGACGCCGTCCTGTCGGTAGCCGGGGGCCGCTACGAGTGGGTCGGCAGGATGATCCGGGCTGCCGTCACCCGCCCTCGCGCCGGGCAGATCACCCTCACCGAGCGGCTGGACCGGTGGGCCACGCACCCGATATGGGGCTTGGTGATTCTGGCCGGAATCCTGGGGGTTGTCTTCTGGCTGACCTTTGCGGTCGGCAAGCCCCTGCAGGGTCTTCTGGACACAGCCGTGGTACACACGCTGGGGCGATGGGTGTCGGGCTGGCTGGCGGATGCCCCGGCGTGGATGCGCGGGCTGGTGGTGGACGGGATCATCGGGGGTGCCGGGACGGTGTTGACGTTCCTGCCCATCCTGGCGATCTTTTTCGCCGTTCTTGCGCTGCTGGAGGATGTGGGCTACATGGCGCGCGCCGCCTACGTGATGGATCGCTTCATGCACCTGATGGGCCTGCACGGCAAGAGCTTCTTGCCGCTGTTCCTGGGGTTCGGCTGCAACGTCCCGGCTGTCGTCGGCTCGCGGATCATCGAATCGGGCCGGGCACGGCTGCTCACCATCCTCCTGACCCCCCTGGTCCCCTGCGCGGCGCGCATGACGGTCATTGTCTTCATCGCCCCGGTGTTCTTTGGCCGGTCAGCGCCGCTGGTGGCAGTGGCACTGGTCGGTGGCTCTCTGGTCGTACTGGCAGCGGCGGGGGTGGTGTTGGGCAGGTGGGTGCTACGCGGGGAGCGCGCGGCCTTCATTATGGAACTGCCCCTCTATCACCGGCCGAAGGCGGCGACGATCGGCCTCCAAGTGTGGCAGAACAGCGCCGAGTTCCTCAAGAAGGCGGGGACGCTGATCCTGATCATGTCGGTCGTGATTTGGGCGCTGTCGACGCTTCCCCATGGGCAGATCGAGACGAGCTACCTGGCGAGTATCGGGAAAGCCCTAACACCTGTCGGCAGGCTGATGGGGCAGGACTGGAAGATGATCGTCGCCCTCCTGTCGAGCCTCGTCGCCAAGGAGAACTCGATCGTGACCCTGGGGGTGCTGTTTGGCGCGGCCGACAACCCCAGTGGCCTGAGCGCCTCACTGGCCAGGTCGCTGGCGCCTGCTTCGGCCCTGGCTTTCCTGGTCGCACAGATGCTGTTCATCCCCTGCGTGGCGACGGTGGCAGCCATGCAGCAGGAAACGAGAAGCTGGAAGTGGACGGCCTTTGCCACAGTCCTTCTGGCGGCTCTCTCGCTCGCCGGCGGAATCCTCACCTATCAGGCCGCAAGGCTGTTCTGAGGGGCGCCCGCCGGGGTGGAGACAAGTATGTTGGAGCAACTCCTGGAGCTGGTCGCCAACGGCGGCTTGTCCACAAGCGAAGAAGTGGCGAGGCGCCTGTCGGTCAGCCCTTTGCTGGTGGAGGCGATGCTGGAGGAGCTGACGCGCCTCGGCTATCTACGCAGGGTGCTGAGTGGATGCAGCGGGCATTGCGCCGGCTGCGCCATGGGCGGCTGCGCAGTAGCCGGCCGGGGCCGGGCATGGGCGCTGACAGAAACAGGCGCCCGGACCGCGTCTCAGGGGCAGGGAGACGCAGCAAGGGCGTGCTAAGGGCAGCGGCTTGCCGACTCAGGGAGGGGCAACCCTCGTAGATCACAAGCCCTGCGCCTGCAGGCGCACGGGATCGCCAGCCCGCACGGCACCCCCTATGACGACACGGCAAAACACACCCACAGCGGGCAGGAGGGAGTGGCCCCGGAAGCTGTAGCTGTGCGCGATCTCGGGCGGTTTGCCCAACTGCTCGACCTCCAGGACGACATGCTCGCCGATGCTCAGCCGATCGCCGACTCGCAGATGAGAGGTATCGAAGCCGCTCGTCGTGAGGTTCTCGGCAAAGCTCCCCGGAACGGCGCTGAGGCCATGGGTCCGGTTGAGTTTCTCGACGTCTTCCCAGGCGAGCAGGCTGACATCCCACCGGCCCGGGCGGGCGGGACCGGCATGGCTGTCGCCCACCAGCCCCCAGCCGGGGCGAAGCTCCCCCTCGCCGAGGTCCGTCTTGGGATCGGCCCGCTGCTCGCTACGGCAGACTGCAATCAGGGCAGGAGTGGGCTTGGATCTCTCCTTTGGTCGAAGATCAGGGTCGACTTCCGCTTTCACAGGGGCCAAGATTCAAGCTTCCTTTCTGCCGGTCAGCCGCCTGACCAAGAACCAACCCGCTGCCACGAGGGCAGCCGACCCGGCCAGCAGGGCAAGGACTCCGTCCCAACGCAGAGGGATCTGGGCGCTGCCATCGGGCACTTCGGGCGCACCCGGCTCGTAGAAGTGAGCCATCTGGTCGAGCGTTGGCGTGGGCACCGAGGTGGAGCGAGCCAACTCCATGAACTCACCGCGCAGGTGCAGCACCTCGTCACGGGCTGCTTCGGCGTGCTTCACGAGCGCAGTCTCCATGAGTGGGTTCGACATGAGGCGACGCAGGAAGAGGACCAGGATCGGCTCCGGAAGCCATTGGAACAGCCGGAACTTGCCAGGTGTGACAGGGAGGCCCAAGGCCCGGAGCACGCGGAAGGCCTCGCGCACCCCCCGGATGGTCAGGACCAGCAAATCGCGGGTGCGGGCCAGCCGGTAGTTGTCCACGCCGGCAGCGCGCAGGGCGGGCGCCAGCGCGGGAAAGAGGAGTGCGACATGGTACTTGAGCCAGGCATCCATGTCGGTACGGACCTGTGACCCAAAGCCAGGCGCACTCTCGAGGACGCGGGCGACCTGCCGGGTACGATCGGTGATACTGCCATCCACCTCACCGAATGGCACGTAAGCCTTGTCCTCCTCGGTGCCCGTCAGGACATGCATGGTGTGGCCTTCGCGGTAGCCGGCCGAGTTGGGAAAGCCGATCAGCACGCGCTCCTTACCGAGCGCCTCGACCAGCACCGCCGGGCCGGCCGCGTTGTTCATCAGGAACAGGACGTTGGGCGTGTGTGCATTCTCCGCCAGCACTGGCAGGATCTGCAGGGTGTGGTTCTTGCGCATGATGACCAGGACGAGGTCGTATGCGTCGTTAGGCGCCAGCGTCTCGACGACCTTCACCCGAGTAACGGATTCCGCCCCGGTCTGAGCGTCCACCAGGACGATTCCATGCTCGCGCAGCTCGGCCAGGCGCCGGCCGCGGGCGAGGACGGAGACATCGTTGCCCCCCTGCTGCAGGCGCGCGGCAAAGAGGCTGCCCAACGGACCCGAGCCATATACCAGGATCCTATGCTGCTCCATTTGACACTCTCCGTGATCTCTCAAGCGGTGCCCTCGCCTTCACTGCCCACGTGATTTGCGACCCAATCGCATTTAGTGAGAGTATGCAGGGTTCCAGCGCTGATGTCAAGCCGCGATGTTGGCGCGAGCAGGGCTTGTGGCCGAGGCAGCCAGTTGCGTGGGTCTTGGCGCTGTACACGAGGACAGGATGGTGTCCTTCGATCGCCGAGGGTCCCCGACCGAGGAGAGAGAAGCTCGGTCCGAGATCGTCGCCCATCTCGGGGTCAGAGACCCTTGCCCATGTCGGGCCGGCGTGCAACGAAAGCAGCAATCAAGGTGGTCAGCGGCACGCCAGCCAGCAGGCCAAAGCTGCCCACGAGAGTGCGGACGATCTCTTCGGCGATGATCTCGCGGTTGAGGGTGGTACCCAGCGGCTCGGTATAGATCGAGAGCAGGAGCAGCATTGGCAGGGCCACTCCGGCATAGGCCAGCAGTAGGGTGTTGACCATGGCGGCGATGTGGTCACGCCCAATCACCATGCCGTGCCGGAAGAGGGCTCCCCTGCCTAGCCCAGGATTGGCCTTGCTCAGCTCAAAGACGGCCGAGGATTGGTTGATCGCGACGTCGTCGAGGGCTCCGAGTGTCCCGATCAGGATGCCGGCCAACAGCACCCCCTGGAGGTTCACCCGCGCACCTGCCACCTGTAGGAAACCTGCTTCTTCGCTCCCAAAACCTGTCAGGCGAGCCCAGCTCACGAACCAGGCTGCCAGCAAACCGGTGATGATCAGGCTGAGGAAGAGCCCGGCTACGGCCACGTGGGTCTTGCGCTGCCAGCCATACACCAGGTACAGACTGACACCAATCATCGCCAAGGAGCCCAGGATCGCCGTGCCGACCGGGCTGCGGCCGGCCAGGATCTGGGGCACGATGAAGCCGACGAGGACGGCCAGAGTGACGCCCATGCCGGCGAGGGAGCGCGCACCCTGCCGGCCGCTGAGAAGGAGTGTGGCCGCTACGAAGAGCAGGGCGAGCCACAGCAGGGGCCCCGTGCGGACCCAATCGGTGACTGCGAATGTGTGATCTCCCTCCGGGGTGCGATTGTGCTCCACCAACACCCGGTCACCGGCCCGGAAGAGGGAGACCTCGCTGGTCAAGCCCAGCTGGCCGTGCTCGACTTCGACCTCGTGTCCGGTGAGCGAGCCGCTGCTGATCCGCAGCAGAAGGCGCTGGTAAGGCTGCTCGAGCTCTCCCTGGAGGACGACCGCCTCGTCGAGCACTTGTACCACGCGAGCCCGGAGGGTCTCGGTCTCGCCAGGTGCCAGCTCACCGGCGGGTCCACTCCGCATCTCCCGCACGGCGATGGCAGCCACCAGGGCAAGCGCGACGGCAACGATGAGCACGCCCAAGACCCAACCCGACCGAGAAGTACGGGACATCACTCATCCCCGTGTGCCTGGCGATGGTCGCCATGGCAGGAGGGCCCGCCGGAGCCGTCAGGCCCGTTCCGGCACACGCCTACCACCCCTGGCTGTCCCATCTCTAGTACTCCAGAACCGTGCCGGCCGGGCAGGGGTGAACACGGTCCCCGAAAGCCACAGCAAGGGAGAGATAGGCCGCCAGTCCTGTGCAGTGGTTGAGGTACAGATTGGGCATGCCGAGGCCGTCAAGCCTCGTCATCAGGTGCCGGAGATGATCGGCGTCCGCACCGACCAGGTGTGCCCCCCCGATCACGGCATGCACAGACAGACCAAAGGCCTGCTGGACCCGGTCCAGCGTATTGAGCAGACCCGCTTGGCAGCAGCCACATACCAGGACGAGCCCGCAACTGGACTCTAGGACCAGGGCCATGTCGTCGCGGTAGGGATCAGGCGCCCAAGTCTCGCCCTGCCGCACCAGGTGGTGGGCGCTGCGGCCTTCGGGGTACAGCCGTCCGCCCACCTCTCCCGTGGTCCACATGCCGGGAAGGATCTCCTGGCAGTCTGCGCTCAGCCGCAGGTCGGCCTGCTGGCGGAGCTCGGTGGGCGGAATGGGCATCCCTATGGACTTGACAGCGCCACCGCGCCGGCTGAAGCGCTCCCGCAATAGGTCGGCGTTGGCATAGAGCGGCAGGCCAGGCCGCAGCCCAAGCAGGAAAGGCAGTCCACCGGTGTGATCCCAATGCGCATGGCTGATGGCCAGGGCCGAGATAGTCTGTGGGTCGACGTGCAGAGTTTGCATGTTGTGAAGGAGCACGCTGCCGCTGGCGCCGGTATCAAAGAGCAGCCGGTCACCGTGCGACTCGATCAAGAAGGAGAGACCGTGCTCTCCCCACAGCCGAGTACCGGGCTCGACGCTGTTGTCCACCAGGCAGGTAATCTGCATCGGTCCTCCTCACCGAGCAATGGAACTCGATCCAACCGGGCATGTCACGCATCCCTGGGGCCGCCAGGTCTGGCGACCGCACAACTCGTCCAGTATACTGGGTATTGACGGCAGCCGCAAGCGTCCATTTGGTCGTTTTTCTTGACGCGCTGCGGGTCTGGTTGACTCAGTGCGTTGCCCGCCAGTCCAGGGTGTAGCGGCAGGTCTCGTCGGTGTCAAATGGCACCGATACCACGGGGCTGATCGGCTGGTCCACCGGGTCGAGTACAACCAGGTACCAGGTAGTTTTCGCCTGGATCACGGCAAAATCGTACTCACCGCCGGCCTTGGAAGCAACGACGGGGTAACGATGCCAGTCGTTGTAGCATACCAGGCGCACGCCAACGACGGGGTTCCCGCCAGCGTCGAGGACATGGCCGACAATGTATGCTGGCGCCAGAGGGCAGCCGGGGCAGGGATGTGATGGGTCAGCCTGGGCAGGGCCCGCGGGCTGAAACTGGTACGGGCGGGGGATCGCCGTCGGCGGCAGGGGGGTGCGTGTCGCGGAGGGCCGGGGCGTGGGGCTGCGCGGTAGCGGTGTTGCTGACGGAGAAGGGGTCGCGGTAGAGGTGGGCGGCTGCAGTGTTGCCGGAGGAGGAGGGGTCGCGGTGAAGGTGGGGGAAAGCAGTGAGGGAGTCGGCGTGAAGGTCGGCGTAAGCGTAGGTTCGGCCGGGGTGCGCGTGGCAGCCTCTGTCAGCTGCGGCCTTGGCGCAGGGCTGGGCGGGAGCTCCGGGACGGCAGTGCTCGTTGGGTTGGGTACAGCAGCCCCTGTGGTCCGAGTGGCAGGCGCTTGAGCCGCATGTTCAGGCGTCCAGGCTGGCTGCGGGGATGTGTGGGCACCGCAGCCGGCACCTAGCACAGCTACCCACAACGCCACGACGATCAGGCTGCATCTACGCGCGCAGAGACCCAAGAGCTGCCGCTCCTTCCGGTCGATCGGCACTCTCGATCAGTCGCGGCGGCAGCCCCCCCCACCAGAGCAGGGGGGCGTGTCGCACCTCTCGCCCCGCCCGCAGCAGGTGTGTCCGGCCGGACGGCGTGACTCGCTGCTCAGCACGTGGGGTGCAGAGAGGAGCCTGTCCGTCAGCGGGCTGCCGCACAGGGGGCAGACCGGCGCCTTGACCTGAGAGCGAACCAAGACCTCGAACCGCTCACCGCAGGCCGTGCAGCGGTACTCGTAGATGGGCATCGAACTCACTCCTCCTTCTGAATTCGCATGACTGGCTACCCCAGGGCCGGGGTTTCACGAGTTCCCTCCTCGCTTCCGGTGCCGTCGCTGCCAGCCACTGCGGGCTGCGGTGCTGGCTGCACTTCGGCTCCCAGTTCCGCCCCCTGCCTGGGGTTGGGAGGCCCGGCGATCTAGCAAGTCGAGCAGCGAGGGCAGCAGCTCACGCCCGATCCAAACCAGAGCCGCGCCCAGGGCGGGTAAGAGCTTGAAGCGCGTGGCAGTCAGAGCCGAGGGCGCGTCGGCGTGGATGACCGAGGGCTCTGGCCGGCGAGCCGGCAGGCGAGCCGGCTCTGTCGCATCCCTGGCTTGCGCCAAGGCGTAGATGGCACCGCTGGGGCAGGCCGGGAGGCAGGCCTCACAGCCGCGACACAGCGCCTCGTCTATCGTCGCCTTGCCCTCCACCAGGTAGATGGCACCGGTCGGGCACGCCTCCATGCAGGCACCGCAGCCTGTGCAGCTCTCGATGTCGATGACGATCACGGCCTCTCACCCCCTCCCATCGTCCAACGTACCCTGCCGGAGCAGGGAGACAAATCGTGCCATTCCTCCGCAGATCACTCCACACTTCGTTTGGGCTTGGACGCAAACAGGAAGTATTGCATGCCCCTTCCCCTGCCCTCAATTTGCTCCAGGCCCACAGATCTGGCCATGGCTGCCACATCCTCGAATCCGAATCTGAACATGTGCAGCGGGTGCAGCCGCCCCAGGACCTTTCGCTTCCAGTTGGAGAGCCAGGCGATGTTGTAGTCGGTGACAATCAGGCTGCCACCCGGCACCAGAACTCGGCAAATCTCCTCCAGGCCCCTGCGCGGGTCCTCCCACTCGTGAAACGACGACTGGCTGATCACCAGGCTGGCAGAGCCAGACGCCAGCGGCAACTCCTCGGCCCTGCCCTGTGTGGCTTCATAGCTCAGAATGCCGGCCGCAGCCGCGTTCACTCTGGCAATCGCCAGCATCTCACCAGACGGGTCCACGCCAACGATACGCGCCTGGGGCCGCAGCCTGCCCAGATCGATGCCAAGGAAGCCCGGCCCGCAGCCCAGGTCCACGATTGTTGGCGCTTCGAGCGAGGGCTCAAGGCAGGCCAACACCTGCTTGGCAAGTCGGGCGTAGACCCATTTCGAGATCAGACTTCTTTGCCGGGCGTATTGCCCGGCGCGCTCCCCATCCTTCCATTGTTCGGACTGCTCAGCCATGTTCCTTTTCCCTCCCTGGTTTGTGCACGCCCGAACTCAGGGATGCTCGTCCAGTCGCCGTAGGGCGGCGCTCAGCGCCTCATTGACCCACCCCAGCTCTTTGGCAGCCGTGTCGATCTCTTCGGCAACATCTGTGTGGCCAGCCCCACGGGCCTTATCCGCCCACTCCCGGAATTCGGCCGCATGCTCAGCATTGTGCTCCATCCAGTGAGGCAACAGTGCCCGGAGCTTTTCCACGTCAGTCATCGTCGCCATCATGCTCCTCCTCTATGGGCACCAGGGTAACCCGGTGCTTCAGGAAATCAATCCGGCCAACCCTGGCTTGCACCACGACCGGCTCCTCAAAGAAGGCTGTTAAGCGCACACATCCTTCGAGTGGCTCCAGCAGGATCACATCCCGCATGAGCTCACTCTCGCCGTCACCCTGGGCCAGGTAGATCACAGCCTGGCACATATCATCACCTCCTGTCAGGCCGATTCTCTTAGCAGGGCACTCAGCCCCTCGGCGCCGACATAGCCTACGACCTCGATCTCCTGGGCTGTCACCCCGGGCAGGGCAGCCACTGCCCGGCGGATCTCCAGTGCAAGGTGTACAGCCAGCGGGCACAAGGGCGACGAGGGGCGGAATCTGTAGGTAACCTTTCCACTTTCACGGTCCACGCAGAGGTCTTCTATGAGGCGCATGCGGACTATGTCCGCCCCGGTCTCGGGATCGATGACCTGCTGCAGCCGGGCAAGAATGGCCTGCTCAAGCTCCATGGATTGTCTACCTTTCCTACGGCGCACCTTGCAGGTGCTGCCGAAGCCGCGACCATGCTTCGCGCAGCGCCTGGGCCATGGCCCCCTCAGGCCGGTGGAGGGTCACAGGCTGACCCTGCACCATGGCCTCCGTGACAACCGTATCGTAGGGCAGCCTGCCGACGAGGGCAATCCCCTCCCTCCGGCAATAAGCTTCGATGCCGGTGGCCTGCTCCGGGTTGACGTCGGCCTTGTTGATGAGGACCAACGCCGGGACCCGGAAGTGCCTGACGGTTCCCAGGATGCGCTCCAGGTCGTGCACACCCGACACCGTGGGCTCGGTCACCAGAAGGGCCAAGTCGGCCCCGGCATTGGCCGAGATGACAGGGCAGCCGATGCCAGGCGGCCCATCCACGATGAGCAGCTCCCGGCCCTGGTCGAGCGCCAGGAGGCGCCCTTGCTGCTTGACCAACGTCACCAGCTTGCCCGAGTTTTCCTGGGCAGCAAAGAGGTGAGCGTGGAAAAGCGGGCCGAAGCGGGTATCTGACCGGAACCAGAGCCCGGCCTGCTGCTCCTCGACATGGATGGCCTCCTCCGGGCACTGGTATGCGCACGAGGCACAGCCCTCACAAGCCAGCGGATCGACCCGGTAGGCCTGCTCACCCGGGACGACGGCCTCGAAGCGGCACACCTCAAAACAGCGACCGCAGAGTGTGCACTTGTCCGGGTCGATGACCGCCACCTGCCCACCCATGAAGACGTGCTCTTCGCGCTTGATTGGGTTCAGCACCAGCTCCAGGTTGGCAGCATCCACGTCGGCATCGGCCAGGACGATAGGCATCTCCTGCGAAGCGAGGTGGGCCAATGCCGCCGCGACCGAGGTCTTGCCTGTACCACCTTTGCCGCTCAGGATCACGAGCTGTTTCATCGGCCCTCCTCCTCCAGGATCCGCTGATAGAGCTCACGAAAGCGGGGCCGGTATTCTGGGAGCGCATTCACCAGCGCCTCGCCTCCCGAGATGGCCGCGGCGATGCGGCGATCCAGCGGGATCCGCATCAGGATTGGGATGCGCTCCATCGCGCAGTAGTCCTCTACCCCGGCGTCGCCAACGCCATCTCGATTGACGACAACACCCACCGGCAGGCGCAGCTCGTCGCGGGCCACCTGCACCGTCAGCCGCAGGTCATGAAGCCCAAAGGGCGTCGGCTCGGTGACCAGAAGGACGAAATCAGCACCGCGCATGGTCTCTACGACCGGGCAGGAGGTGCCAGGTGACGCATCTAGGATGGTCACGCCATGGCCAGTGCCTTCGATGTGCTTCGCCTTGAGCTGGCGGATGACCGGCACTGACATCGCCTCCCCCACATTCAGGATGCCATGGCCAAAGGTGATGGGTCCAGCCTGTCCCGACTCCAGTCTTCCCATGACATGCAGGACCTCATTAATGGCCCCTTCCGGGCAGCTCAGGGTGCAGCTTCCACAGCCGTGACACAGCTCGGGAAAGATGAGCACCCGGCGGCCGACCACAGCGATGGCGTGCCAGACGCACACCTCGGCGCAGCGCCCGCAGTAGGTGCATTTGGCGTGATCCACCTCGGGGATTTGGATCCCCACCTTCTCGCTCTGGCCGAGAGCCGGCTTGAGGAAGAGGGCCGCATTGGGTTCTTCGACATCGCAGTCCAGGAAAAGCTGCGGTCCTAGAGGGAGATAGCCCTCCTCAGCAATGGAAAGTGCCAGGCTGGTGGCTACGGTCGTCTTGCCCGTGCCGCCCTTGCCGCTCGCTACGGCGATGATCATGGATTATTCTCCTTGTCCATCTGCTTTTTGCATCTGCCCCGCGAGAACCTCAGGCAGCGTGACCGCCTCGGTCAGATGCGTCTCGACGCCGGAATCGGCGAAGACATAGGCCGGCCCTTTGCCCCGCAGATCCTCGCTCAGGAGAACTGCGTCGATCTTGAGGCTAACCAGCCATTCGGCCACCCGGATGCCCTTGGCCTTTCCGACGCCTGTCTGGGGATTGGGCAGCACTTCCTGGCGCTCCACCTGACCATCGGCGGCGCGCACCGTTACCAAGGCAAAGTACGGCGCTTCACCCAAGTGCTGGCTCACCACGCCGGTCGAATCGGCCAGGGGCACGGCGTACCTCACCTGGTTGCGGTTTCTCGGCTCAAAGTGGACCCGCACTCGCTCGACGTGCGGCACGTGGGAACGGATGGCCTCCTCGATACGACGGCTGACACTGTGGGCCTTCTCCAATCCATCGACCCGCAGAGCCACGTCTGCCTCCAGGAAGCGGTAGCGGCCGGCGTTGCGGCCGACGAGCGACCGCACGGCGGTGACCGCCGGGTCGGCCTGGATGATGGCGCGCACCTGGTTGAGGGTGTCCGTATCCAGGGAAGCGTCCAGCAGGACCCGCATGCCGTCTGCCAGCAACTGCCATCCTGTCTTGGCGATCAATGCGACAATGGCCAACGCCGCGTAGCGGTCCAGCGGCAGGCCTACCTTGTGGCCGAGCAACGCCAGGAGCACCACACCTGAAGAAAAGACGTGCGCGCGGTACTCCTGGGCGTCAGCCACCAGGCTGGGCGAGTTGATCTGCCGGCCCACGCGCATCTCGTAAAGGCTGAAGGCCAGCGGGATCACTGCTGACAGTGCCGCGCCCACCAGCATCCAGATGTTGACCGTGACTTGTCCAGCCCCGCCGCGGATCGCCTGCCGGGCGATTTCGTAGCCGGTGAAGAAGATGAGAATGGCGATTCCGACGGCCACCAGATTCTCCACCTTGTAAAGCCCATAGGGAAAAGCCCGACTCTCCCGCTCCGAGATCTTGACCCCAGCCAGGACCGCGACAGAAGCCACCAGGTCTACCAGGTTGTGGATCATCTCGGCCGCGACGGCTAAGCTGCCCGATGCAGCGGCTATAGCGAGGTTCAACAGGCTGAGTGCCACATTGACCCCGATGGAGGCCCAAGCCACGCGCGATGCAGTGGGATAGGTCTGCAGCTCAGGTGCAGGAGAGGTCACTCATGCGTCTCCTTGGCTGCCAGCGCGGCGGGCCACCTCGATCGCCTTGCGCAGCGTATTGACAGCCAGGTGTGCACAGTGCGTACTCTCGTCCGGCAAGCCATCGAGCGCCAGGAGCAGATCGCGCGGACTGACTCGGTCAGCATTGTCCAGTGTCATACCCCGGACCATCGTGGTCAGCATGTTTCCGCTGGCTACCGACGTGCCACAGCCATCCGTCATGAACCTGGCGTCTTGGATCACATCACCATCGAGCCTGAGATCGATCTCCATCGTATCGCCGCAAGGTCCCGCGATGACTGCGTGAGCATCGGGGGCGTCCATACGACCCAGGTTCGTGGGATTGCGCGCCTGCATGAGGACCGTAGCCGAGTAGTCCGCCTGCTCCTTCTGGTCGATCTCGCGCTGCAGGTCCGCCACAAGGAGAGCCCACTTGTCGCTTTCTTCGTGCTCTTTCACGGAGGTTGCCTTCTGGTTTTTCTCCAGCCCGCTGCTACTCGCGAGTCATGGCTGTGCCACACTTGGGGCACTTGATATCGAAGCAAGGCTGCCCGACCTGGTGTGGAGCCTTGTGCCCGCAGTTGGGGCAGACGCAGCTGCCACCCGGGCCGGCGGCCTTGCCACCCATCCGCCCAAGGCCCCGGCCCTGCCCCCGTCCACCTCCGCGCCCGCTGCCGCCTCCCTGTCCGCTACCTCTACCTCTACCCATCTTGGTTCCTCCTTCACTCTCTCTATAGTCTGCGCAGATCAGGCCAGCACCCAGGCTAGCCTTCCTCCTCCAGCTGCGCAATCCGTTCCATCGTCTCGGCCAACTGCCGGCGCAGGCCAGCCAGCGTTTCGCGAAGCTGGGCCAGTTCTGCTTCTCGCGCGCCCACTGCCACCGGCTGAGGGGCCGCAGCAGTCAGGGGTGGATTGCCCATGCCGCGCCCCATCCCACGGCCCGAGCCACGTCCCATTCCTCTCCCCATCCCGCGACCGGCACCAAGGCCCGCTCCACCACCCATTCCGGCATGAGCGCCGACGTTGGCAGACGACATGGACCGGACCCTGCCGGCCTTGAAGGCTTCAACGGCCTGGCGCACGGTTCCCTCGGGAACCAGGTAGCCCGGGACGCCGGCTGCTTCCAGCACATCGAAGGCGTTGGGGCCAAGATTGCCCGTAAGCACGGCTTGGGCACCGCGCTCCACCACGAATTGGGCGGCCTGGATGCCGGCACCACCGCCCTGGCTCATGGCCGGGTTGGCCACGGCCTCGAACTGCATCGTGTCGCTATCGACAAAGAGGTAGGTTGGGCACCGGCCGAAGACGGGGCTGGCCGGTGCATCGAGCGTGTCGCCTTGTGCTGAAACTACGATTCTCATCTGTCACTTGTTCCTTTCAAGATTGACTGATTCTGACGTACCAATCCCTTTTCATCCATGGCAGACCAAAGCTGCGAGCAGAGAGACCCCCGCCGTCTGTGGCCTGGCCACGATCACCGATGCCCCCGCATGTGGCTGCCGTATCGATCCAGGAAGCTGTGCAGCCCTCGGTCGGTCTCGCGCAGGTCGGCCACCCAGCAGGCACGGTAACGGTCCCCCTCTGGCGTCAGGCGATAGAGCCGGCGGGCAGGCCCGGCGGTGCCGTGGTGCCAGCGAGAGGCAACCAGCTCTTCATCTTCACTGTTCCGCAGGAGGCGGTAGACCGTACTGAGATCCACGGGGTTCGCGGCAAAGCCAAACGACTCCAGGGAATCGGGCAACTCGTAGCCATGTATCTCCTCACAGTGCACCAACAGCAGCAAGCAAGGCTCCAGGAAATCCTGGATGCGACGAGGGCAGACTCCTTCGATATTCTCTTTTGGCCGGCGCCCCTGTCGATGAGGCACAGTCTACACCTCGCTTCTTCCGCCACCTATATGCCGACTGCACATAGTATAGCACCGAGCCGCGAGCGTGTCAAGTATTCTGGACAATGTGTCTAATGGCTATTGACAGATCACACCTAGCATGGTATACTGGGTCGAGTGAGAGGGCAGGCACACAGATTTCCGAGGAGAGCGAGATGCAAGGAAGGGGGCACGGGCGCCGGTGGCGACAGAGTGGATACTCGCGCCGCGCAGTTCGGTTCCTGGAACCGACGTTGCTGCTTCTGCTGCACCGTGGACCGTCACACGGCTACACCTTTCTCAGCGAGCTGGACGGCTTTGGCCTGGGAGAGATGGACCCGAGCGCAGTATATCGGCTGCTGCGTGACATGGAAGGGCAAGGCTGGGTGGAATCAGACTGGGACGAGGAGCGCACGCAGGGACCGCCGAGGCGGGTCTACCGCCTGACGGCGCAGGGCAACGAGGTGTTGGGGTGGTGGATGGCTGACTTGCGGGAGACAGCCGAAATCATCGATCGCCTGCTGGACAGCCACAAACGGCACATGAAGGAGGGTGCAGGTGACTACCATTGATGAGCTCCTCGCCGACCTTGAAGGCGACGCTCCTGTGTGCCAGGTCCTGGTCGGCGCCTGCTGGACAGCAGTGGTATTGGAGGGCGACCCGGCGCGTTGTGGCCTTGCTTCGACCCTGCATGCCGAGAGCCACGATGCGGGCCCGCTGGTGCGCGAGGCCGGGAGGCTCTGCCGGTACAGCGCGCGGGAGCTGGCCGAGTGGCTGAACTCCCCACGTATACTGGAAGCGAGCATCGGGATGGCGGCGCTGAATGCACTGCTGGAAGTAGATGAATCGGGCTGCGTAGAGCTGAACGCGGAGGACCTGGTCGTGGCACGCGGGAGCGGGCGGCGGGTCGCCATCGTGGGGCACTTTCCGTTCACGGAGCGGGTCCGCCGGGAGGCAGGCACCTGCTGGGTACTGGAGCTGAACCCACGCCCGGGCGACCTGCCAGCCGACCGGGCGCAGGAGGTCTTGCCCCAGGCGGACGTGGTCGCTCTGACGGGCACATCACTACTCAACCACACGTTTGACGACCTGGTCGGTCTCTGCAGGCCCGACGCATTCGTGGTTCTGCTTGGGGCCAGTGCCCCGCTGTCACGCGTGCTCCTGGAGCGCCGCGTGACTGCCGTTTCCGGCACCAGGGTAGTCGATGTCGCGGCCGTGCTGCGCGCGGTGGGCGAGGGAGCCACCTTTCGACAGATCCCAGGCAAGCGGCTGTTGACCATGATGCGCTGAAGGCGCGGAAACGTAACAGAGGAGAGCAGAGGAACGTACTGTGAAAAAGATCGGGATTATCATCTGCAACCGCTACCATACGTGTGCCGGGGGCAAGTGCTTGCGCTCGCTGCGCAACCGGGAAGGGGCCTTCGCCCAATACAAGGGCGAAGAGGTCGAGCTAGTGGGCTATACCACCTGTGGGGGCTGTCCGGGCGGCAACGTCGAATACACCCCTGCCGAGATGAAGAAGAACGGCGCAGAAGTGGTTCACTTGGCGACGGGCTTGGTGGTTGGCTACCCACCGTGCCCACGCCTGCAGGCTTTCTGCGAGTTCATCCCGGCAAAGTATGGCCTGGAGGTGGTGGTCGGCACCCACCCAATCCCGCAGAACTATTACCTGACCCACGGGACGTTAGGGACGTGGCAATCGGCCCAGTGGCAGCGGCTCATCCGGCATGTCCTGACCGATGAGGAAACACGACGAGCGTATGACTAGGAAAGAAAGGAGGTGAGTGAGATGCCTGCAGGAGATGGAACGGGACCCACGGGCATGGGACCCAGGACCGGACGTGGAGCCGGCTACTGCGCCGGCTACGATGCACCCGGTTGGGCGTTCCCTGGTCCGGGCCGCGGCCTTGCGCTGGGCCGGGGACGGGGCGGCGGAGGCCGAGGATGGCGGAACCGGTACTGGTTTCATGCCACCGGCGTACCGGGTTGGGCCCGGTCGGGCCGTGGGCCGGCGTGGGGCTCTGTCCCTGTCGCACCGGCCCCAGGCCGTGAAGAGGAAGCCGCGCTCCTTCGGCAGCAGGCTGAATGGCTGAAGCAGCAGCTAGACGCCATCAGCCAGCGCATCGAAGAGCTCGGCCAGGAGAAGTAACGGGACTGTCGAGCAGCACCCTCGGGGCGGACGGCTTTTCCGCGCGGTTGAGCATCCGCCCCGAGGCCCAAGCCGGTCGGAAGGACGGGCATCCTGCCAGCCGCTCGGTAAACGGATTGTATCTCATGGTGCGGTGGTGTGCAAGCAGGCCTGGGTTGCCATCCGGAGCGAACAGCTGGGGGTGACAGTGCCCCTCGTAAAGGGCATGAGGTATTGGCACATGATCGTGTTTGGTCCGGTGCCCTCTCGGCGACTGGGGCGAAGCCTGGGGATCAACAACATCCCGCCCAAGATCTGCACCTACGCGTGCGCCTATTGCCAGCTAGGGCGCACCCTCAGGCTGCAGGCGGTGAGGGAGGCCTTCTACGATCCAGGCCGAGTCACATGTGCCGTACGGACGAAGGTCACCATGGCCCAAGAGAGAGGGGAGGCCATCGACTACCTTACCTTTGTTCCTGATGGCGAGCCGACGCTGGACATTCATCTACGCCGGGAGATAGAACTGCTCAGGCCACTCGGACTCCCGATCGCGGTGATTACCAATGGCTCACTCATCTGGCGATGGGACGTGAGGCAAGACCTGATGTCCGCGGATTGGGTCTCGGTGAAAGTGGACAGCGTCCAAGAAGAAGCATGGCGGCGAATCGATCGGCCGCACGGCAGCTTGGCACTCGACTCGATCCTGAGGGGAGTGGAAGCTTTCGCCAGGGACTACCGCGGCATACTGGTGACGGAGACGATGCTCGTGGCCGGCATCAACGACGGTGACGAGCAGATCGAGAAGACGGCCGATTTTGTGTCCCGCCTGCGTCCGGATCGGGCCTATCTGTCTATCCCGAACCGGCCGCCGGCGGAGGCCTGGGCAAGAGTGCCCGATGAGCAGGCGCTCCATCGGGCCTTTTGCACTTTCCAGGAGAGAGTGGAGCAGGTGGAGTATCTGATCGGCTACGAGGGCAATGACTTTTCTTTCACAGGGGACGTCGAGAGGGACTTGCTGAGCATCACCTCCGTACACCCCATGCGTGAGGACGCCGTTGGGGAGTACCTGACCCGGGCAGGGGAGGGGTGGCCGGTAGTCCGCCGGATGGTCGCGCAGGGCAAGCTCACCGAGCTAGAGCACGGCGGTCACATGTTCTATCTGCGAACACTCAGGGCAGAATTCCGACAGGAGACTTGAACCATGGAGTACTCTGACACCGTGCGGGATCACGCGCTTCAACCGCGCAATGTTGGATTCATCGAGGGGTTTGACGGGCGTGGCGAGAGTGGGGATTTCAGCTGCGGTGATGTGGCGGTTATGACCATCCGTGTGCGCGACGGACGTCTGGCCGAGGTCAAGTTCCTGGTGCAGGGCTGCGGCGCGGCGATTGCCACCTGCAGCATTGCTACAGAGCTGGCGACCGGCAGGACCGTCGAGCAGGCGGCCCAGTTGACAGACGAGGAAGTGGCGCAGGCCCTGGGAGGGCTCCCAGAGCCCAAGATGCACTGCTCCAATCTGGCAGCAACGGCCCTGCGCCACGCCATCGAGGACTATCGGCGGCGGGCCAAGCTGGACCTGCACGACTGGCGTGCGCTCTACCAGCGCTAGCTTCGCCTACTTGGCAAACGTGTCCAGCTCCGGACGACCTGATGCCCCTTCCCCAGATAGAAGAGGCTGGTAGGCTTCTGCGCCGGCCCGTCTCAACCTACCGAAAGCGATCATCAGACCTCTGATCTTTCGCCTTGTCCCTGGCAGACGCAAGCCACCCCGTGCTCTGCACCTCGTAATGATCGAAGTCGGGCGCATAAGGCTTGATGTCCAGTAGCGGGGTGCCGTCCAGGACATCCACATTCTCAATCTGGAGCAGATTCCGATCCCTGCCCAGGAGCCTCACCACAGAGAGGCCGATCGGGTTGGGGCGGGCAGGGGCGCGGGTCGCAAAGACCCCATGCGGCACCGAGTCGAGGAAAGGCATGACGATCAGCCTCGGCTGCGCGGCTCGATGGAAGTGATACAGCAATATGATGTGCGAAAAGCCCTCCAAGTCCTGGAGGCCGGGAGCGTACTCGGTGAAGAGCTCCACCTCTCCACGAATCCCGACCGCGCCCACCGGCTGGATGGGCATGTTCTCGACGCCCAGAAAGGGCGAGTGAATGATGCCGATTGGCTTATAGACCATGCTCACTGGCTCACCTCTGTCTGCCGATACTCACCGCCGCAGCGTGGCGACGAGCCGCCGAGGATAGAGCAGGAGATCCAGTGCGTCCTCGACTCGGCTCACCACCAGGTCGGCGCCCCGCAGCGCTGCGGTCGCCAGCCCCTCTGGCCCCAGGACGGCGATACCCAAAGCCGCAGCCGACAGCATCTCGGCATCATTGGCCCCATTGCCGATGGCGACCACGCGATCGGCCCCCAACCACTCGATGAATGCCTGCTTCTGGCGTGCCTCATCCCCAGACTTGATGCGGGACAGGGGAATACCCAGCCGATCAGCGATCGGAGCAGCATTGCCAGCGGTGTCAGCTGTAAGGAGATGAATGGTGACTGCCGACGACAGGGCAGCCAACCTGCTGGAAACGCCGGGCAGAAGCTGACCATCCAGGGCAAGGGTTCCGTTCAGGTCGAGGAGGAGGTGGTCCAGGGCAAGCGGCCCGCGCCCTGGGATGTCAAGGTGTATCATCATCGCGTCCAGAGGAATTGTGCGCGGGGGCCGGGAGTCGGCCCCAGCCCCCGCTGGGGAACAGGACTCGCAGTGCGGGCGGGCTTGCTTAGGGCTTCCACTCCTTCCAGACTTTGCCGACGAGGGCGGGCCCGGGCTTGAGGGTCTTTTCGCCGGGAAGCCAGCCGGACGGCATCACCTCGCCCGTGGCGCGGTTGTGCTGGAAGGCTTTGATCTGGCGGATCAGCTCGTCGGGGTTGCGGCCGACCTCTGGGGTCAGTACTTCCGTAGCCCGGATGACGAAATCGGGATCGATGATGAAGCGGCCGCGGATGTCCACACCCGCTGCCTCGTCGTAGACCCCGTAGACAGTCCCGATCCGACCACCGCCATCGGACACCATGGGGAAGGGCACGCCGCCCTCCACCATCTTCGACAGCTCTTCCTCCTGCCAGATCTTGTGCACAAAGCGGCTGTCGGTGCTGACTGACAGGACCTCGACGCCCAGCGCCTTGAATTGGTCGTACCTGGCGGCGACCGCCGCCAACTCGGTCGGTCAGACAAAGGTAAAGTCGCCGGGGTAGAAGCATAGCACCACCCATTGACCTTTGTAGTCCGACAGCTTGACATTCTGGAACCCCTTGCCCTGGATGTAGGCCGTCGCCTCAAAATCCGGGGCTTCCTTTCCAGTACGTGCGATTGTCATCAGTGGCGTCTCCTTTGCTACTGCTGTGTCGGCAGGGGCCTGTAGCTTCAAGATGGGCCCTGCCACCGGCTTGACGCATCCATCTACTTCTTTCTTTGCCATACTTCTGTTTCCCTTTCTGCAGCCTCTTCTCGCTCACCAGCGAAGCTGCACTGCGAGCCCTCCTGCTCCCCAAGGAATGGCCCGACCACGGGCCGGGTTTGCTCTGTACGACGGCTCACGGACAGACTTGGCCCTAGATAGCCCCAAGTGTCATGGCCCCGGTGTGCGGGGGCCGGGGCAGCGGGTGGCAGTCGTTGCCTACGACTTGCCAGCCGGGCGGCCCAGCCTCCCCTCAACTTCATCGAGCTGCCGGCGGAGTGCCTCGGCCTCCTCGCGCAGGCGGCCCAGCTCGTCCTTCTCGTACTCCCCCTCGGCGGGCAGGTTGCCGTGCCCGTGCTCTGCACTCTCCTTGCAGGGGGCTGCCCCTCTGAGCTGGCCGCCTACGTAGCGCTCGATCGCCTGCCGGACAGTGCCATAGGCGCCGGTGACACCTTCGACGCCAAACTGCTCGAAGAACATGATCGCCCGGCCGCCCATGCCGCCGGTGAGCATGACATTGGCCCCAAGGCTGGCCACAAAAGCCGGCACCTGGCCCGGCTCGTGTCCCGCGTAGTAGGGGTTGTCTACGTCGCCGACGGCCTCCACCTGGCCGTCTGCCAGGTCCACCAGGACAAAGTAGGGGCAACGCCCAAAGTGGGGTGCCACCACGCTGTTCAGGCCCTCCTTGCTCTCCGCAGACACAGCTATGCGCATCGGATGTCTCCTCTCTGGTCTCTGTACCAAACGCGAACGTCCATTAGTCGGCCAAGTGACGACCGGCCACAGGCAGCCCCGCAACCAGGTCCCTGGCCATTGGGGCGAAGGTGTCAGCCGAGTACTCCTCGATACGCCCCGTGTCGCAGAGGCGGGCAATCTCGGGATCGATCGGCAGGCGCCCCAGGAAGGGCACGCCAATGCGCTGAGCCGTATCCTCGGCATGGCTGGGCCCGAAAATGTCGTACCGCTTGCCCGTGTCAGGGCACTCGAAGTAACTCATGTTCTCGACCAGGCCCAAGATTGGGGTGTTCATCTGGCGGGCCATGTTGGCAGCCTTGCGAACGACCATGCCGGCCAGGTCCTGAGGTGAGCTGACCAGCACGATACCCGAGATAGGCAGCGACTGCATCACGGTCAGGGACGCATCGGACGTTCCGGGAGGAAGGTCCACCACCATATAGTCGAGCGTGCCCCAGAAGATGTCGCCCCAGAACTGCTTGATCGCCCCGCTGACGAGCGGTCCGCGCCAAATCACGGCCTGGTCTTCCTGTTCCAGAAGGAGGTTGATCGACATGATGCGGATCCCCTCACGGCTCTGAGGTGGCATGGGGCCCAGTGGGCTGTGACCCAGAGTCGCCCCGTTGGGGAAGAACATCTTGGGGATAGAGGGTCCCGTGATGTCGGCGTCGAGGATGCCGACCTGGTGCCCCATCCGGCGGAGGGCGAGGGCCAGCAGTCCACTGACGAGCGACTTGCCGACCCCACCCTTGCCGCTCATGACGGCAATGACGCGGCGGATGACGTTCAGGTCTTCCGCGGCGCCCTTTTGGGGGACACCGATGCCGATCCGGCGCTTCTCCTCCTCGGTCATCTCCGACAAGGTGACCTCGACCTGAGACACCCCCTCCAGCGCGCCCACGGCCGCCTTGACGTCCCCCGTGATTTGCTCCTTAAGGGGGCAGCCCAACGTTGTCAGCGCCAGAGTAATCTCGATCTTGTGGCCCTCAATCGCCACATGGCGCACCATGCCCAGCTCGATCAGGCTCTTGTGCAACTCGGGGTCCATGACCCCTTCCAGTGACTCACGGACTTGTGCTTCAGTGACCACTTCCTAGACCTTTCCTGCGAATGGTTTGTATTGTGAATGCGCCGGCCCTACCGGTGGGCCTCCATGTGAGCATCATAGCTGTCGAGAAAGCACTGGAGCATCCGGCTGGTCCCTCTGAGACCGTCAACCCAGCGGGCCAGATAGCGATCCCCTTCCTCGGTAATGCGGTACTCACGGCGCGCCGGGCCGGCATTGCTGGTGTCCCAGAACGAAACGGCAAGGCCCCGCTCCTCCAAACCGCGCAGAATGCGATACACTGTGCTCAGATCTGCCGGGTGCTCTCCGAACCCAAAGGGCCGGAGATCGTCCAGGAGCTCATATCCATGCGCCTGCCGGCAATGCAGTAGTAAGAGCAGGCAAGGCTCCAGGAAGCGCTGGATGCGCCGCGGGCACGCCTGGTCGGGCCCCAGGTCCTGCCAGCCTTGGTAGCCTCGAGGCGCCGACGGGATCTCCTTTTCTGGATTCATCTAGATGCACTCTGCACATACATACTACCACAGAGTCGCGCGGTGTCAAGTATCTAGGACAGATGCGCGAGACGCTGCCTGCCGCGGTTGAGTAAAGGATGAGGCGGTCCTTGACCGGCGCGGCGCCCTGTAGTATCCTTGCCAACCGGATGAGCACAAAGACAACGACCTGGATCGACTTGCTCGCGCTCTTGCCGGACCGCTCGATGCACGGCTACGAACTGCTCCAACGGATCGATGCTGAAGGAGTCGACGAATGGTTGGACGTCGGCAAGGCCGGGGTTGGCCACTCCCTCGCCAAACTTCGGGACCGTGGCTTTGTGACGGAGTCGCACCAGCATAGCACTCGCAGCGCGGAGGTGTTGATCTCCGGCCGCACTGATACGGGGCAAGCGGCTTTCTTCGGCGCCATGGAAGCGCAGGCAGCAAGCCGAGAGCCGGCCCAGATTGAGGTGGTCAGCCGGCGCTCTGGGCGGGACAAGGCGCGCCAGTCGCGCGAATGGACCCTGGGACAGTTGTCGCCCGAGCCACAGGCAGTAGCGCGGCGGTGCGCGCTGGACAGGCTGCCTCTCTAGGGCCTATTCCTCTCCATGACCAGCATTCTGACCGCGGCTCTGCTCAGTTTGATTGCCGGCCTGGCCGCGGGCCTGGGTGGCGTAGCCGTGGCGCTCCTTCCAAGGCTGGACATGCGCCTCTACGACACGCTGCTGGGCTTTGCGGCGGGTGTCATGAGCGCAGTTGCCACCATCGGGCTGATCCAGCAGGCACTCGGTCGGGGAGGCACCGGGATCGTCCTCCTGGGCGTGGCGGCGGGCGCTGCGATCTTGTTTGCGCTCGACCGGAAGCTCCCCCACGAGCATGAGCCCCTCTCTTTCGAGTGCACCAATCCCATGGCCTACCGGCGCGGCATCCTTCTCTTTTCCGCATTGACCCTGCACAACCTGCCCGAGGGCCTCGCGGTGGGCACAGGCTTTGTGGCGCAGCCCCGGCTCGGCCTGCTGCTGGCCCTGGCCATAGCGCTGCACAATATCCCGGAGGGCATCGCGGTTGCAGGACCCTTCCGGGCCTGTGGCATGCCTCGACGCCAGTACCTGGCGTGGGCTGTCGTCTCCGGCTTGGCAGAACCGGTGGCAGCCCTGGTGGGAGCCTCTTTTGTCACCTTCTTCCAAGCCGTCCTGCCCTTTAGCCTCGCCTTTGCGGGCGGCGCCATGTTGTACGTGGTGTCGGACGAGCTCATTCCGGAGAGTCACAGCCACGGGTACGAGCACGAAGCCACCTTCGGATTCGTGTCAGGCTTCCTGCTCTTGCTGGCTCTGTCGCAGCTCCTGTAGACGATCGCCGCGTTCCAGAAGGCGGGGCCAAGCAGAGGCATGCTTCTGGATGGCGCCGCGGAGGTGACTGATGGATCACTTCAGCCTTGTCGCGACCGTGTATGATCGGTTGTTCTCTCCTCCGGACCACGACCGGCTGCGCAGCCTGCTGGATCTGCCGGCTGCCGGAAAACTGCTAGACGTGGGCGGCGGGACCGGGCGGGTTGCGCAGGCAGTGATCGGGCTGGTCGAAGAAGCCGTGGTGCTGGACGAGTCGCACCGCATGCTCGAGCAGGCACGCCTCAAGGGACTGACAGTGGTGCAGGGTCAGGCCGAGCGCCTGCCCTTTGCGGACGGCACGTTTGCCCGGGTTCTGGTCGTCGATGCCTTCCATCACCTGGCAGATCAGGCTCAGTCGGCGGCCGAGTTCCTGCGCGTGCTGGCACCCGGTGGGCGCCTGGTGGTGGAGGAGCCGAACGTAGAGCAGGCTGCCGTTCGTCTGCTTGCCCTCGCCGAGAAAGTGCTGCTGATGCGCAGCCACTTCCGCACTCCGGCGCAGGTCCAGGAGATACTGGAGGATGCGGGCGGCCGAGTGCGTCTACATCGCGAGGGCAGGACCTTCTGGGCGGTGGTGTCCAAGCCCGGAGCAGCGGCTGACGAGGAATAGCCGGGATCGAGCGTCAGGATCGGAGGCACCTGTCACCCCGGGGAGTGCACCCAGGGGTGACAGGTGCTGAGACAGCAGCTCGAGCAAGCTGTATCACGCGCCCGGCGCAGGCAAGGGCGCCGGACTAGGGTGTGCAGCAGGGAACATCCACCGTCACCCGCTGGGCCGTAAATCCGTCGCCGGCGACGGACCCAACCACACTCACCGAATCGCCGACTTCCAGGTCCTCAAAGGCGATGGGTAGGCACCCCCCGGGAGTGTACATCCGGTACATCGTGCCGTCGGTCACCGACACCACCAGGTCCTGGCCCACGTAGGGCTTGACAAATCGGTTGCCGTTGCGGACCATGACGGTGATCGCGCTGGACTCGAGTGCGCTGATGTTGCCGGTCAGGGTGAACAGCTGCTTTCCGGGCAGCGATGCCGGCTGCCGCCCTCCGTGGTGCTGCCCATTCTGCTCCTGGTCTTGGTTCCGCTCCTGGTTCTGGTTCTGCTCCTGGCTCTGGCCCTCACCCTGGTTCTGCTCTTGATCTTGGTTCTCTTCCTGGTTCTGGTTCTGCTCCTGATTCTGATGCCCATTCTGGTTTCCGCCCTGATTCCCACCCCCGGAGGCCAGCACCGGGGTAGCGGCAACCAGCAACGCCAAGACCACGATCAGAAGTGCCCATCTCTTTTTCATCCTACACTCTCCTTTTCTTGTGTTCTACCTAGCGTACTGTGAGTGGAGCTGCAAGGGGCTATGGCTTGCTTCCGCCTCCCCCTCCGTTTCCGGGCGTCTGGCCTGGACCGCCGGTTGGACCGGGCGTGCGTGAGGCGCCCGGCTGCCCGGTGGGATCAGGTGTGTGCGAGGCGCCTGGCGTGTGCGAGACTGGGGGATTCCCCGTCGGCTCCCGCGTCGCGGTCGAGCCGGGTGTGTGGGCAGGCGAACCGCTCGGCGCGGGCGAAACACTCGGTTGACCCGTACGTGGCGGAAGGTCCGATGCTCCCGGTGCATGGCTCGGCTGCGGATCGGGCGTGCGCGATGGCTGCGGCGTGCCGCTGGGACCCGGCAGGATCGTCGGTACAGGCGGGGTGCCGTAACGCAGGCGCTGGCGCAGCCCATCGGGATCACCCTGACCGGCGTGGGCTTCTTCGCGTACCCGCGCCATCTCCCGCAGAAACTCATCCACAGTCGGCTGCGGCGGCTCGCCGATGGCAGAGCGCATGGCCTGCTCCCGCTGCCCGATTGCATCGGCCAGACTCTCAAGAGCCACGGGAGCCGACATGCCTTCCAGTTGCACCGCCGCGGAGAGGGCCTCCCGCAGCTGCTCAGCGGCCCGGCTCGACACCGATGGCCGCACCTCGCGGCCTGCCCCAATCAAGGCCAGGATCTCGTCCATGCGCTCCTCGGCCAGTGACTGGGCGAGGGCGAACCTGCTCTGCGGCCCAAAGGCCAAGGCCGCGTGGACCCGCTCGGCCGCCAGCTTGGCTCCGTAGAGAGTGTCTCCCGGCAGGCTGGCAGCCGCTGCCCGATCAACACCCACGAGGATGCCAAAGAGGAGCGCGAGGGCAGCGAGGGACATGGCAAGGCGGAGGGCCAGGGAGGTGCGGCCTCGCTGCGGCGCTCGAGTCTCGCGCAGCCGAGCCGCCTCGGAGAGAAAGCGTTGGCGGCCGGGAAGCAGGCGGCGCGGGGCCGGCGGCACGTGCGCCAGGCCTCCGACCAGGCGGGTGGCCTGGAGAAGGGGCACGAGCCGCTCCTCAACCGGCTCCCCCCGGGCTGATGCTTGCAGTGCGTCTTCAAACGCGTCGGCTTGTCGTCTCATGATTCTACTCTCTTCAGCCGCCCAGAAGCGTGCGCAGGCGGCTCACGGCACGATGCTGGAGGGTCTTGACCGCCCCTTCACTTTTGCCCATCAGGCGGGCCACTTCTGCCAGCGGACGGTCCTCGGCAAAACGCAGCAGGAGGACTTGCTGCTGGTCTGCGGTCAAGTGTCGAATCGAGACCCGCAGCCGGTGCTTGACCTGTCTTTCGTGCACCACGTCCGAAAGATGCATGCGTTCGTCCGCGAACTGCTCGTCCAGCGCAACCACCGGACCCGTCTTCTGGCGCCGGAAAAGATCCATCGCCAGGTTGTGAGCCACCCGGTAGAGCCAACCGTCCAGTTTGTCCCGGGGACCACGCTTCGTTCGCAGGGCTTGCAGGAACCGGACGAACACCTCACTCGTGAGGTCCTCGGCCTGGGCAGCGTCCCCCAGAACCCGGTAGAGATAGCCATAGATTGGCCCCGCATAGCGATCGTAGACCTCCGCAAGTGCCTCGGCATCGTAGGCACCGGCTCGCTGCAGGAGCAGCTCCTCGGAGCTCATCAATTGTTCGAGTCCTCACTTTCAAAGACGCAGGCACCGCCTGCAGGATACGGGTGATCACCCGATTGTAGCAGATTTGGGGCTCAGCGCCACAGCACGACGTGCGAACGAGGGTTGGAGTGGGCGCAGGTCTGACCGAGTCCCTATCGCCTCGGTCAGAGTCCTTCGGCGATCGGCCTGAGGCACCGTCGCCTCGGTCCGAGACCTTCGGAGATCGCGGAGAATGGTTTCTGACAGGAAACGCACACGGCCTTCAAACCTTTTTCACAACTGCCGGGTAGGATCGAAGGGAATGCGCAGGCCGAGAGCCACAGAAGAGCAGGCCTGGCAAAACGGGAGGAAACGGGGAAGATGGAACACAGAGTGAGCCTTTCGCTGCAGACACGCCGGAACTGGCTGATCGCCGCACTGCTCTCGCTGAGCGGGCTCGCAGCCATAGTGTCGGGCGTGTACTTTCTCTTTCTGCCTTCGGGTGGGTACATGGGAGGCCGCAACCCTATGTATGGCGTTACTGTCCTGTTCGATCGCCACACGTGGGACGCAGTGCACATGTGGGGCGGGTTGGCCATGGTCGCCATCGCGGCATTGCACCTGGCACTGCACGGGCCCTGGGTGAGGATGACAGGGCGACGAGTCGCCAGGGCGGTGGCTTCGCGGGGCCAGGGCCTGCCGGGGGGCCTGAGGCGGAACATCGCCCTCAACGTGCTGGTAGCCGCCAGCGGGCTCGTGACGGCCGTAACGGGGATCGTCCTTCTCTTCGCCCCCTCGGGTCACGCCTCGGGCCTGTCCGTCGCTTGGGACCTGGTGCACACGTGGTCCGGGGTGGTGATGACCCTTGCGGCCGCCGCACACCTGGCGATCCACTGGCGCTGGGTGACAAGCGTGACGCGCCGGCTGGTGGCGCCGCGGCAAGCCACGCCCCAGCCTTCCGGGCTGGCGGCGGGCAGCTAACCCTGCCGAGGTCGAACGGGGCGACTGAAGTCGCTCCCACGAGCGGGCAAGAGGATCAGGGAGATTCGAGGAACCTGGTAGAATGGGAGGAGATGCAATGATTAAGAAGATTGTCTTGGGACTGGTTGTCGTAGGGTTGGTCGGAGTCCTGGTGGCGGGAGCTGCCGTCCGCACCGCCGCCAAGGTGGGGAATGATGCCGAGGCGCGTGGGCGAGGGCTCGGATCGGGCAGTGGTGCGGGCACTGGGGAAGCGGAGGTCCCTGGCCGTATGGCCAAAGCCACGATTAGAGATCTAGGGTGATCTGTGGAAAGGGAGTGGAGAATGACGAGCATGACCCGACTCCGATTGGTGTTGCGAAGGAAGCAGACCCAAGTGCTGCGCCGAGTCACCCAGGCCGCCTTCGCGCTGTTCATCCTCATCACGAGCATCCTGCACTACACCGTAACCGGCAAGCACATGGCATCCATCGATGCCTATTGCCCGTTCGGAGGCTTTGAGACCCTGTGGCGCTGGGCGACGGATGGCGGCAAGTTCATCCAGATGACCCACGCCTCAAACCTGGTGCTGGCGCTGGGCCTGGTGGCAGGCGTACTCCTGGCCGGAGGTGCCTTCTGCGGGTGGGTCTGCCCTTTCGGCACCCTGCAGGACCTGTTGGGCTGGGCCCGCAAGAAGCTTCACCTGCCCGAGGTGCGTTTGCCAAGCAGGGCGGACCGCATCCTGACCTATGGGCGATACCTGAGCCTGGTGGGCATCCTTGCCGCCACGATCGCCAGCGTCAAAATGTGGTTCTCCGGGTGGGATCCCTACCGCACCCTTTTTGGACTGGGGTGGGTCTTTGAGTTCAACCTGGCCGAGCATTGGCTCGCCTACCTTGTCGCACTCGCAGTAGTGGGCGCGGTGCTGATCGTCCCGCGCGCCTGGTGCCGGTATGCCTGCCCGCTGGGAGGGGCCATCAGCCTGCTGGGAAACCTGAGCCTGCTGCGGATCCGGCGGGTGGAGGGCGAGTGCCTGGGGTGCGGCGTGTGCAACAAGCCGTGCCCGGTCAAGATCGACGTGGCGCATGCCTATCCGGCCGTGTCTGCCAACTGCATCGGGTGCTTGGAGTGCGTGGAGGCGTGCCCGCACAGGCCGGCGCTGGGTGTCACGCTGGGGCCGGCCCTGCCCAAGCTCAGATCCGGCAAGAGGGAGAGTGTCGCATGAAGGCGCCGAGAGTCAACAAGTACCTGATGCCCCTGCTGGTTGTGGTGGCACTGCTGGGCAGTGTGGCCATCGCCAAGTCTGCGGATGCCTGGCAGACGAGTGGGCGCGGCCAGGTGGTGGTGGACGAAAGCGGGCAGCCCGATCCGGCCGGAATCAAGGGCTGGATGACGCTGGAAGGGGTATCTGAGACGTATGGCATCCCGCTGGATGCACTGTATGCGCTGATCGGCGCCGGTAGGGAGGTGCCGCCTGGCACGGAGATGAAGATGCTGGAAGGGCTGGTGCCCGGCTTTGGGGTGAGCACTGTGCGCGCCGGCGTGGCGGCCTACCTGGAGGGGAGCTGGTCGCCGGAGGACGGCCCGTACCAGGGCACAAAGTCGCACGAGTAAGGGCTCGCCGAAACCACGCCAAGTCTTCACACCTACTTCAAGGTTTTTTCACATCTGGGTGCTAGACTGAGTTCAGGCTCGAACACCGAGAGCCAACAAAAAAAGAGAGATGCGGAGGAAACCGATGTCAAAGAGAAAGTGGATCTGGGGAGCCGTGCTGGCAATCGCCGTCCTGGCGATCGGGGCCGTGTTGCTGTGGGCTCTGCCGGGCAGCGCCGAGGCGCGGCGCGGCGCCGGATGGGGCACTGTGGATTGCGATGTCGAGGCGTGCGCCACGGGCGCGCAAGGAATCGACGGTTATCAGGGCGGCCGCTGGAGTATGGGACGCGGCATGCAGGGCGGAGGCATGGGCATGCAGGGCGGAGGCTGGGGCATGCAGGGGAGCGCCGGCCTGGACGGCACCTGCGATGCCTGCAGCGAGGATGTGGTCTCGGGCAGCTTGACTGAGGCGGAGATATCTGCGCTGACCGCCGCACTGGAGGACGAGCACAAGGCCAAGGCGCTGTACGAGCAGGCCATCGCGAGCCTGGGGAACGTGCAGCCCTTCACGCGCATCGTAAGGGCCGAGGAGCGGCACATCGCGGCCCTCGAGAGAGTCTTCACCCGCTACGGGCTGGAGACACCCGAGGTCGAGGTGGGCCCAGAGAGCTTGACCTTTGCGACGCTGGCGGATGCGTGCGCGGCGGGTGTGGCCGCCGAGGAAGCAAATGTCGCCCTGTATGATGGGCTGTTTGCCCAGGTGGAGAAGGCAGACGTTACCCGCGTGCTGACTGCGCTGCAGCGTGCCTCGCAGAACTCGCACCTGCCGGCCCTTGAGGCGTGCGCCCCGTAACGGCCGAAGATGCTGCGACGAGGCCCCTGGCTGCAGGCGCAGCCAGGGGCCTTATGTCTGTGCTGCGGCTGCCAAGCAGGGCAAGTGGCGCTTGCACGAAGGCGAGGGGATCACGTCGAGACCCTGCATGGGGGCACATACAGCGGATTGACATCTGCCAGGTGTTTGGGTATCCTGTGATCAGGGGGGGGTGGATAGATGGCCGGAGTGACCATCCTGGTGGTAGATGACGAGCCCAAGATCGCCAAGACGGTGCGGGCCTACCTGGAAAGTGGCGGTTACCGCGTCGTGACGGCCGGCGACGGTCGCACGGCGCTGACCCTCTTCCGCCACGAGAAACCCTCGCTCGTGATCCTCGACCTTGGTCTGCCGGGCATGGACGGGCTGGACGTGGCGCGCACGCTGCGCAGGGAGAGCAATGTGCCGGTTATCATGCTTACCGCACGCGTGGAAGAGGCCGACCGGCTCATCGGCCTCGAGCTGGGTGCCGATGATTACGTGACCAAGCCGTTCAGCCCCCGCGAGCTGGTGGCGCGGGTGCGGGCAGTGCTGCGCCGGGCGGGTCCCGAGCGCGACATGTCTCCCCCGCCCGTCAGCACCGGTGACCTGTCGATCGACCTGGAGCGCCGTCTGGCGACGGTCGCCGGCCGGGCAGTCGAGCTGACCCCCACCGAGTTCGACCTCTTGGTAGTTCTGGCCAGCCACCCCGGGCGCGTCTTCTCTAGAATGGAGCTTCTCGACCGGGTGCAGGGCGATGCGTTTGAGGGGTACGAGCGCACGGTGGATGCTCACGTCAAGAACCTCCGGCAGAAGATTGAGCCCGACCCCAAGCAGCCGCGCTACCTCCTGACCGTCTTTGGCGTAGGCTACCGGTTCGCCGAGCCATGAAGCCGCTGCGCTCGTTGTGGGTCAAGCTTCTGGCGGGGTATCTGGTAGTGGCCCTCGCCGGCGTCGGCCTGGTGGCCCTTCTGGCAAACCGGGCCACGGCGCGCCAGCTCGAAGTCTACGTCAGCCAGGGAAAGCAGGCGCGTGCGGAGCGGTTGGCGCCGACGCTGGCTGGCTACTTCTCCGAAACGGGTAACTGGACCGGCGTCGACGCATGGCTGGCGGGCGAAGGGGCGACCCTCCTGCAGAGCGCGGGGCGCGGCATGGGGCCGGGGCGGGGTCAGGCAAGCATGGCAGCGGAGCGGGTGGTGGTGGCCGATGCAGAGGGGCTTGTCGTGGCCGATTCCGGGGGAAGCCTGGTAGGGAAACGACTCTCGGATGCAGAGAAGGCCCTGGGAACCGCCATCCGCTCGGCCGGGCAGCAGGTGGGCACGCTTCTCCTCCCGGCGGAGGTGGGAGCCTATGCCTCGCTGGAGTCTACCTTCCTGCGGAACGTCAACCGGTCCCTGCTGTGGGCGGGGCTGGGGGCAGCCGCTCTCGCCCTGGCCCTGGGCGCCGTCCTGGCCCGGCAACTGACGGCCCCCTTGCGCTCCCTGACCCATGCGGCGCGCCGGCTGGCGGGGCAGGGCAGCGGACCAGCTCATGCAGAGGTCGTCGAGCAGGTCGAGGTACGCAGCCGGGATGAGATCGGCGAGCTCGGGTTGGCCTTCAACCAGATGTCGGCTGCGCTCGCTCAGCAGGAGAGGCTGCGCCGCAACCTGACGGCGGACATCGCCCATGAGCTACGCACGCCCCTGTCTGTCATTCGCGGCGACTTGGAGGCCCTCCTGGACGGGGTCTACCTGCCCACACCCGAGGCACTCGCCTCGCTGCACGAGGAGACCTTGCTCCTGTCCCGGCTGGTGGACGACCTTCGGGCCCTGGCGCTTGCCGAGGCCGGGCAGCTCCGCCTGGAGCGCCGGGCGGCCGATCTGGGCGAGGTGCTGTCCGGCGTGGTCGAGGCGTTCGCCCAGCAGGCGGAAAGCCAGGGGCAGGCGCTGAGGCTGGATCTACCCCCAGGGCCCCTCCGCACAGAAGTGGACTCCCAGCGGATCAGGCAGGTGGTGGCGAACCTCGTGTCGAACGCTCTGCGGCACGCCGCCGTGCCGGGGAGCCAGGTTGTAGTGTCGGCCAGACAGGGGCCGGGAGAGGTCGAGGTCGCGGTGGCTGACAGTGGTCCTGGCATCCCCCCGGCTGAGCTGGGACACGTCTTTGACCGCTTCTGGCGCGGGGAGCAGGGGCGGGCGGGCGGGAGCGGGTTGGGGTTGGCGATTGCGCGCGAGCTGGTGAGTGCCCATGGCGGGCAGATTTGGGTGGAGAGCTCGCCCGGCCATGGGACGGTCTTTCGGTTTTCGCTGCCCGATTGACAGGCGCGGGAGTCGCCTTCGAGCAGCAGGGTAGGTGCAGGAATCCGTAAGGCACGGGGGCGGGTCTGGAAACCCGCCCTACCGCCTGCAGGTGCAGCGCACCCTGAAGGTGCACCGCACCGATGGAGGGCCCGGTCGAAACCTACGCCCGTCCAAGGGGATGCGAAAACGGCTATGCCCCTCCGCCCGATCTATGCGCAATACCCTGGCCGGGTATTGCACATTCTGAGATAAGCTGCTACACTGTGCTCGAACACCACACGGAGGAATCAACGATGAGCGAAGAGCTGGAGAAATGCACGCTGGTGGTCTGTAGCGGCGACATGGACAAGGTGATGGCGGCCTTTATCATCGCCACCACTGCGGCTTCGATGGGACGCGAGACCTCAATGTTCTTCACCTTCTGGGGAATCAAGGCGATCCAGAAGGGCAATCCGACGGGCAGCACCTTCTTCGAGAAGATGCTGAGCGTCATGAACCGGGGCGGTATCGACCGCATCGGCCCCTCACGGCTCAACTTCATGGGTATTGGTCGCTGGATGTTCCAGAAGATGATGAAGGACAAGGGCGTCACCCCCTTGGCCGAACTCAGGCAGATGGCCATCGACCTGGGCGTCCAGCTCCTGGCCTGCCAGATGAGCATGGACGTCATGGGCATCAAGCGTGAGGACCTGATCGAGGAGGTCGCCGGCGTTGTCGGTGCTGCGACCTACTGCGGCCTTGCACTTGAAGGCAAGACAATGTTCATCTAGTCGGTGCTCGCGGCTGAGCCTGACCATTGACACATACCAAGGAGAAGAAGAATGTCCGAGAACTCGACCCCTAGCATGACATTGGACCTGAAGGGCCTGCTGTGTCCTATGCCGGTTGTCAAGATGGCCGGCGCGATCAAGAAGGTGGAAGTGGGCCAGATCCTCGAGGCCACCGCCACGGATCCCGGCGTAATGGCCGACATCCCCGCCTGGGCCAAGAGCACGGGTCACGAAGTGGTGAAGATGGAGCGAGAGGGCAAGATCATCACCTTCTGGGTGAAGCGCCTCAAGTAGGCCGAATCCATCCGGCAGGCGGTCGGGAAAGCGATTCGGCCGCCTGCCGGCGATTGTGCGAACAAGGAGGTTCCGTTGGAGGAGAATGCGCTCCTGCGCTTTGCCGAGCTTGACCTGCAGATCATTGCGCTGTCGGTGTTCGGCATCCTGTACGCCATCAAGGCATGGACGATGGCACGGCTGCCCCTCAAGTGGGAGAATGCGCCGGCAAAGGGCAGCCCAGCGGCCGGTGTGCTCTATTCCTACGCTGCGACTGTCGCCCCCTGGATGATGAGCTCTGCCACACAGCATTGGACACGTTGGCTCGAGTTCGGCCTGTATCACATCGGGGCGGGACTGGCGATCCTGGCAACCTTCACGCTGCCTTTTGCACCCAAGATGATGGAGCCCGCGGCGGTGCGGTACTTCTTCTCGTTCTTCGTGGGACTGGCCTTCATCGTCGGCGCGATCCGGCTGTACCGGCGCTTCAGCGACCCGACCCTGAGGGTAGTCAGCACCCCGGACGACTACTTTTCGCTGGCGGCGGTGGAGGTCTTTTTCTTCCTGATGATCATGACACTGCTGGTCAGGTCAGACGGCTGGCGCATCGCCTACTTCCTGGTGACGGCAGCCTTCCTCTTCTATGTGCCCTTCAGCAAGATCTCGCACTATGTCTACTGGTTCTTTGCACGCGTGCTGATGGGCGTCAAGTATGGGCGCCGAGGCGTGATGCCGCAGGTTGGAGGTCAGCGATGAGCCAGGAAACTGAGACCCTGAAGGCAGCACGCGAAGAGCTGGATCGGCGATACAACAAGATCGTCGGCGTGGCTTCTTCGAACCTGTGCACCCACTGCGGCTGGTGTGTGGACCAGTGCCACTACTACCTGGCGACCAAGGACCCCACCATTACGCCTGTGGCCAAGGCGGAGCGGGTGCGGCGTGTCTACAAGAAGCACCACGACTGGATGAGCAGGGTCTTTCCCTCCTGGACGGGAGCGAAAGAGCTGACCGAGCAGGAGCTGGACGATTGGGTTGAGGTCGCGTATCGCAACTGCACACTGTGCGACCGGTGCATGGCGAACTGCCCGCTGGCCGTGGATACCGCCCAGATACTTCTCGCGGCGCGCGGCGTTCTGCTGGCGGCGGGCAAAGCGCCAGAGATGCTGGTGCAGCTGGCGGATGCTGCCCTCGCGCGAGAGGAGAACCTCGATTTCTTCCGCGAGTTCTACCTCGAACAGCTCAAGGAGCTCGAGGTCGAGGTGCAGGACCGGCTTGGAAGCGACAAGGCTCGAATCCCGGTCGACGTAGAGGGCGCCAAGATGCTCTACGTGCCGCTGTCGGGCGCTCACACGATTACGCCGGCTTCGACCGTGTTCAACGCAGTCGGCGAGTCGTGGACCATTTCGATGTTCGAGGCGGCCAACTACGCAACGTACCTTGGGGACATCCCCAAGGCGAAGCGGATCGCCGAGCGGATCCTCAGGGAAGCAGAGCGGCTCAGGGTCCAGGAGATTGTCATTACCGAGTGCGGGCATGCCTACCACACCATGCGCTGGGAGGCCCCCAAATGGTTCGGAGGGCCACTCCCGTTCCGCGTGCGGAGCATCCTTGAAGTGCTGGACGAGTATGTCCGGACGGGCCGCCTGCACTTGAACCCGTCGGCCAATCCGGAGCCGGTGACGCTGCACGATTCCTGCAACCTCGGCCGCAAGGGAGGGCTGTTCGAAGAGCCGCGCCGGGTCGTTCGCGCGGCCGTGGAGGATTTCCGCGAGATGACTCCCAACCGCGAGCGCGCCTTCTGCTGCGGGGCGGGGAGCGGGCTGGTGGCGATGCCGGAGTGGGAGGATATGCGGCTGAAGGCGGGAGAGCCGAAGGCCGAGCAGGTTCGGGCCACGGGCGCCCGGACGGTCATTGCCTCGTGCGACAACTGCCGGCACCAGCTGACCGAGCTGAGTGAGCACTATGAGCTGCACACGCAGGTGATCGGCCTGTCGGAGCTGGTGGTACAGGCCCTGGTGCCCAGATAGAGCCTTCTCACCAAAGCTGAGACAGAGCACGGCGCCGGCAGGGCTTCCTCACGAGTCCGCCGGCGCCGCATGCATTGGCGCTCCGATTTTGTGCCCAACCGTGTGTGTGATATCATCTATCGGGCACCCGCTCACCCAGCTGGCGTGCCAGGGCGCACACTCCGAGGTGAGCATCACGAACGGTGCTCGGGGGACGCACAGGCAGGGAAGCGCGTGGAGATTCCGGGAGAGGACTGGCTGCTGGAGAGCCTCCGGGCACGACAGGGCGATATCGCCGAGGCATGGCGGCGCGCCATCGCCCAGACGAGCTTTGTGCCTTTTAGTTCCGCGGAGCTGACGAGCCGCCTATCTGACCTGACGGGGCAGGCGATTGCCCTGCTCTTCAGCGAGCCCTTCGACACCGCCGCAGCCGAGCAAATCGGCACCTCCCTGGCGAGGTTGCATTACACCCAGCCGGAAGCACTCGGACGGACCCAGAGCTTGCTGTTGCGGGAGCTCCTGGCGGGCATTGCCCCTGACCAGGTCCTGGCCATGCTCGCCCAAGCCGGCAGCCTGACGGAGGCGCTGGCCGTGGGTTTTGGCCGCGAGACATGCGGCACCCTGCTTCGCGAGCAAGAGGCAATCCGCCAGGCATTGCTCGTGAACCTGCGGGCCACCGAGCAGCAACTACGCGAGGCACGTGACCACCTGGATGAGCAGGTCAGGGATCGGACGAGGGAGCTTCGGGAGAGCGAAGAGAAGTATCGCGAGCTCCTGGAAGAGATCGATGCTGCCGTCTTTACCGTGGATACCGAGGGCCGGATTACCTATGCCAGCCCCCCGGTTGCGCGCCTGTTCGGGCGGGGGCCTGCCGAGGTCCTGGGAAAGAGCTTTGCCGAGTACATCCACCAGCCAGACCTGCCACTGGTGCAGGCCGCCTTCGCGAAGGTCCTTGCCGGACAGGACGCCAGAAGTGAGTTCCGCATCCCGGCGGGCGCCGGAGGGTTGCGCTGGGCGCACTCGGCCACACGCCCGGTCTTTGCCGGCGGTCAGGTAGTGGGGGCGCACGGCGTCATCACGGACATCACCGAGCGCAAGCAGACCGAGGAGGCGCTGCGGGAGTCTGAGGAGCGGTGGCGTGCCCTCCTGGACAACTCCCCAGATCCCGTCCTGACGGTGGACCGTGAGGGGCGGGTGCTGTTCGTCAACTATGTGCGCCCCGACTCGGGGCTCACGCTACAGGATGTGCTGGGCCAACCTGCGGTGGACCGAGCGCTCCCCGACCAGATGCAGGCTGCCATGGCTGCACTCGACCGCGTCTTTGACGCGGGCGAGAGCGTAGTACAGGAGGTGGCAGTACGGCGTCCCGACGGCTGCGTGGTGTGGTACGCCTGTCACGTCGGACCGATCAGCCAAAACGACGAGGTGGTGGCAGCCCTGGCCATCGCTCGCGACGTCACACAAGAGAAGCAGGTAGAGGCAGCCCTCCAGGAGTCGGAGGAGCGCTGGCGCACGCTGGTGACCCATGCCCCCGACCTGATCTACATCGTGGACAGCGAAGGCCGAATGTCACTCATCAATCGCCTCCCGGCCGAGTCAGGGCTTTCGCCTCAGGACGTAGAGGGCAGAAGTATTCTGGATTACGTCCTGCCCGAACACCAAGACAGGATCAGGTCGGCGCTAAGGCAAGTGTTCGCCACCGGGACCAGCGCTCGGTACGAGGCCGCCGTGCGGCGGCCCGACGGAACGCTCGTCTGGTATTCGTCGCATCTTGGCCCACTCCGGCTGGGTTTGGGCCAGCCGGCCAGCGCGATGCTGATTTCGCGGGATGTCAGCGAGCGCAAGAGGATGGAGAGCCAGCTGCAGGAGTCGGAGGAGCGATGGAGGGCGCTGGTGACCCATGCGCCGGACATCATCTTCACCCTCGCCCCTGGCGGACGCATCCTCTACGTCAACCATTTTCCCGACGACTCTCGCTACGATACAGCCGAAGTGGTGGGGCGCCAGGCGCACGAGCTTGTTGTGGGCGAGGACGCCACGGCTGGCAGGGAAGCGATCCAGGACGTGTTCGAAACAGGAGCCGTGCGGAGGCTGGAGCTGAGCGTGCCGACCGCATCGGGGGGCCCGCGCTGGTACTCGGCACTCATCGGTCCTGTCTGGCAGGATGGGGCTATTACGGCGGCGGTCGTGATCGCTAGGGATATCACCGAACGTAGGAGGCTGGAAGAGATGAAAGACAACCTCCTGCGGGATGTGTCGCACCTGCTAAGGACGCCCCTTGCACGCGCGCAGATCAGCCTTGAGATGGCGCTGGCGAGCACAGAGTGCAGCCCGGTCGACAGGCAGGGTGCCATCAAGTTCGGCCGGCAGGCGCTCGACAACATCTCGGGCCTGGCCTCGTCGGTCCGTGCCATCCTCGACCTGAGCCGTCTGGAGGCCGGAGTGGGAGCGTTCGCACACGAGACGGTCGACCTGCACGAGGTGATCGCGGGCGCCGCCGCAGAAGCAGAGCCCACGATATCTGAGAAGGGACTCGGCTTCGTGGTCCGGCTGCAGGACGGGCTGCCGCACGTCAGGGGAGATCGCGAGCGCCTCTGGAGCGTGCTGCACAACCTGCTCGACAACGCGGGCAAATTCGCCTCCTCCGGGCAGATCGTACTCTCAGCAGGCGTGCAGGGTGGCGAGATCGTGGTCAGCGTCCGAGACGACGGCTGTGGGATCCTGCCGGAGAACCTGGAGCGGGTCTTTGACCGCTTCTTCCGGGAGGACAACGCGACCGACGGCGTCGGAGTCGGGCTTGCCATGTGCAGGACGATCATCCAGGCACACGGCGGGAGGGTCTGGGCCGAGAGTGGTGGAAGGGGAAGAGGAGCCACTCTCTCCTTCGCGCTGCCGGTGCCGGAGCAGAGAAACTAGGAAACCGCTTCTTGAGGAGGAGGTACAGCAGTGGGCACAGCAGACTGGGCAGGCGCAGCAATTGACCCCGACAAGCCAAACGCAGCACGCATCTACGACTACTACCTGGGAGGATACCACAACTTCGAGGTCGACCGGGCCTTTGCCGCACAGATAGACAAGATCACACCGCACCTGCGGCTGACAGCCCAGATCAACCGCGCGTTCGTCCGGCGGTCCGTCCGCTACGTCGTCGGCCTGGGGATCGACCAGATCCTTGACGTTGGCTCGGGCATCCCTACCGTAGGGAATGTACACGAGGTGGCCCAACTCGCCAATCCGGAAGCTCGGGTGGCGTATGTGGACATTGACCCGGTGGCTGTGGCCCACAGCAAATCAATCCTCGCAGGCAACCCGCGCGTGGTCGCCATTCAGGGAGACGTCCGGGAGCCAGGCAGCATCCTGGACCATCCCGAGGTCCAGAGCCTGCTGGACTTTGGCCGGCCGGTTGCGACGGTGATGACAGCCCTGCTGCACTGGGTGCCGGACGACAGCCAGGCCTATGCCGTCGTCCGGCGGTTCCGGGAGGCGATGGTGCCTGGAAGCTACCTGATCATCCTGCACGGTGTGCCAGAAGTTCAGCCACCAGACAGGGCAGAGAGACTCGAGCAGGCGGTTGCCAAGGTCACGGCGACGAAGAATCGGACCCCGGCCGAGATCATGCCTTTCTACGAGGGGATGGAGCTGGTCGAGCCCGGCCTGGTCCTCACCCCGCTCTGGCGGCCCGAGGGGCCGGATGACCTGGGACTGGACAGGCCGGAGATTGGCTTGTGCGCGGCAGGTGTCGGCAAGAAGACATAGCGGACGCAACATACAGGAGCCGAGGACCATGGAGGCCAGCATTCTCATCGTGGACGATGACCTTCAGATGGGCGAGTTGCTTAGTGCCAAGCTGTCGTCGGAGGGGTTCGATGTGGCCCACGCGCGCGACGGCGCCAGGGGCATTGCGATGGTCCAGGAGTGGCAACCCGACCTGGTGATCCTGGATGCCCTGATGCCGGGCATGGACGGCTGGGAGGCGTGCCGAGAGATCCGGCGAATCTCCCGCGTGCCGGTCATCTTCCTGTCGTGCGTCACCGGGGAAAAGGAGAAGGTACGCGGCCTGAACCTTGGAGCAGACGACTACATCGGCAAGCCGTTCAGCAGCAGCGAGCTACTGGCCCGAATCAGGGCGGTACTGCGCCGGAGTGAGCTCACTGCTGCCGGAGGGGACGGCAGCCTGTACGTCGACGGGGACTTGACCATCGACCTGGCGCGCCGCGAGGCAGAGTCGGGCGGGGGCGCAGCGGCCCTCACCTTGATCGAGGCACGGATCTTGGACTGCCTCATCGGGTACGTGGGGCAGGTCGTGCCGCAGGAGAGGCTGATCCGGCGGGTGTGGGGCGGCGACGCCGAAGGGTCGCGCGACGAAAGCCTGCGGCAGCACATCCGCCACCTGAGGCAAAAGCTCGAGCCCGATCCACGGCACCCCCAACGGCTCGTGACTCGAAGGGGGAACGGATACCAGCTGAGACGGCTGGTGCCAGAGGGATAGCAGCTGTAATCCGCGCTGTAATGTGCGGATGGTAGGGTATGGACAGTGGGCACGGTTCACGCAGCTGCTCTGAGGCATGGTTGGCCTTGTGGTCAGGCCTGAACCTCGAGCAGCAGACAGGGCAGCACTCTGTAGCTCATCGCATAACGTCGTAGCCCATCATCGCAGAACAACGCACCTCACTATTGCACGTCGCACCACGGCGTGAACCGTGCCCGCCCCCATTCCTGGCAGGCCCATCTTGTCGCCCCTGACAGCAGCTAGATCGTCCTGGATGGGCGAAGGTCTCTGACCGAGCCCTCCCGTATCCTCCAGGGTCCGCCTTGTCATTCCTCCAGAACCTGGTATACTCGCCACGATCTGCTCGCCGCAGAAACCTATGGAGGAAGAATGAAGAGCAACCAGAAGCGCGTGGCTATCTTGATCGTCGCGGTAGCCATAATCGCGGGCTTGCTGGCGTGTGGGGATGGAGGCCGCGTCGGCCAGGTGACGCCGACGCCCACCAAGACGCCCAAGCCCACCTTCACGGCAACGCCGCTGCCGACCGATACGCCTGTCCCGACAGACACGCCGCTGCCGACAGACACACCTATCCCGCCCACCAACACACCGGTCATCCTGACGGCCACCTTTACGCCGGCCCCGACAGACACGCCCCTGCCCACGGACACGCCGGTGCCCACGGCCAAGCCGACGTCGAAGCCGACGTCCAAGCCCAAGCCGACTGCGACCAAGACGCCCATCCCGGCGCCGACGAACACGCCAAAACCGTCGTTCGAGTTCTCCGCGCTTCCCTGCCCCACCTGCCCGGGGCAGAACAACTGCGGCTCGACGGGGCTCAAGGGCACTGTCTACACGCGGACGAATGCGAAGATGGCAGGGGTGCACGTAGCGGTGTGGACGGGTGGCTGGGGCGCCGTGTCCAACCCCTCCAACGCGAATGGAGGGTGGGACCTGCTCCTGGACGTGGCGCCCAAGCCAGGCAGCTGGAATGTACAGGCAGTCGACCCGGCCTCCTGCGCCAAGAACGCCGATGGCAATCCCACGTGGCCCTGCACCAAATTCCGTTCCGATCAGGTTGTCGTATCCACGACGGCGCACTGCGAGGGGGCGGGTGCCGTCAACTGGGCAGTGGTCGACTTTAAGCAGAACTAGGCCACCTGCGGGCCCGATTGGCGGGCACCGAGGAGAGGGACCACGAGAGGGCCGGGCGGATCGCCCGGCCCTCTCCTGCTTGGACAGTGCGGGCTTCCTGAGCTCAAGGCCTCAAGGTCGAAGGCGGCAACTTGACAACCCATTCTGGATGTGGTACGCTTGCCGGCGCATGATGGGGGGTGTACCTCAAGCGGCTTCGCCACTGCCCGGGACCGGTAGACTCCCTGGTGCACAAGTCCAAATCTGAATGGAGCACAAGCCGGCAGCGATGCCAGAGAAAGGAGAAAAGGCACAGATAACAAGAGCCAGACTGTCCTGATTCGGTGCCCATCCAAACCACTTGTCGAAGACTCAGGATCTGTCGGTCGCCATCCGACAGCGAGTGCACCAGGAGGTGAACATTGGAAACGGACCTGACGCGTCGGGACTTTATCAAGTTGATGGGGGTCAGTGCGGGGGGGCTCCTCTTGCCGGCAGGCTTTGCGGCCCAGGCCATGGCGAGCGGTGCTGGTGCGTTTCCCCTTCACAAGCCCATCGGCGAAGCTGCAACGATCTGCCCCTACTGCTCCTGCGGCTGTGGCCTGCTGACGGCCGTCGGCCCTGATGGGCATATCATCAACACCGAGGGCGACCCGGACAACCCCGTCAATCGCGGCGCCCTCGACCCCAAGTCGATTTCGGTCACCTCGATGTCACAGAGCCCGCGCCGGCTCAGGAAGCCCCTCTATCGCGCGCCCCATGCCGACAAGTTCGAGGAGGTCGAGTGGGAGTGGGCCATCGGCCAAATCGCCCAGAGGATCAAGCGCGATCGCGACGCCTCTTTCGAGGGGGTCAGCGACAAAGGGGTCACCGTAAACCGCACCCAGGCATTGGCCATGCTGGGAGGGGCAGCCAACAACGACGAGGAATGCTACCTCTTCTCCAAGTTGGCGCGCGCCCTGGGTGTCGTCAATCTTGAGCACCAGGCCCGCATATGACACTCCGCCACGGTGGCCGGTCTCGGCCCCACGTATGGACGAGGTGTCATGACCAATCACTGGGTCGACCTCAAGAACTCGGACGTGATCATGCTTCAGGGTTCCAACGCCGCCGAAAACCACCCGGCATCGTTCAACTGGATCCACAAAGCGCGGGAGGACAGAGGCGCCAAGCTCATTGTCGTCGATCCCCGCTTCACCCGCAGCGCCGCCAAAGCCGACCTCTATGCGCCCATCCGAAGTGGCACCGACATCGCCTTCTGGGGCGGCCTAATGAAGTACATCATCGACAACGACCTCTACCACAAGGAGTATGTGGTCAGCTTCACAAATGCCGCGAACCTGATCCATCCTGAGTACCAGGGCCCCGAAGACCTCGACGGGCTCTTCTCTGGCTTTGCCGACGACGATGGCGACGGGTTTGGCAAATACGATCGGGCCACCTGGACCTACCAGGTCGACGCAGAAGGCAAGACCATCCGGGACGAGACGCTGCAGGATCCGATGTGCGTCTTCCAGCTACTGAAGCAGCACTATGCGCGGCACGACCTCGACACCGTGTCGGCCATCACAGGGTGCCCCAAGGACAAGCTCGAGCAGGCATACGCCCTGTACGCCAGCACAGGCGCACCCGAAAAGACGGGGACGATCCTATACGCGATGGGCCAGACCCAACACACGGTCGGCTCGCAGAATGTTCGGGCGCTCGCCATGGTGCAGCTGCTTTTGGGCAACATCGGGCGGCCGGGCGGCGGAGTAAACGCGCTGCGTGGCGAGAGCAATGTGCAGGGCTCGACGGACCAGGGGCTACTCGCGCACCTGCTGCCGGGCTACCTGCCCATCCCGACCACCGGAGACCCCGACTTCACGGCCTACGTCGAGAACAAGACCAAGCCCGGTGGGGCCTGGTCGGGAGGCTACTGGGCCAACGGACCCAAGTTCATCACAAGCATGCTGAAAGCGTGGTGGGGGGAGCACGCCACGACAGAGAATGGCTTTGCGTATGACTACCTGCCCAAGGTCGACAGCGCCGCAAACCACTACCATATTGCCCTGTTTGAGGCCATGCTGGCAGGTGGGATCAAAGGCATCTGGATCATGGGCCAGAACCCGGCCGTCGGCGGACCGAACGCCCGCCTGGAACGACTAGCCCTGCAGCAATTGGACTGGCTTGCCCTGAACGACCTGTTCCAGACTGAGACCGCTGCCTTCTGGCAGGCACCGGGCGTGAACCCCGCAGAGGTCAAGACAGAGGTGTTCCTGCTGCCGGCCGCTGATGGGATGGAGAAGGAAGGGAGCATCGTGACCAGCGGACGGCTGATCCAATGGCGTCCTGCGGTCGCTGCTGCCCCGGGCGAGGCACTGCCCGACCATGACATCATCACTCTCGTCGTGCGCAAGCTCAAGGAGCTGTACGCAGCCGATGCCGGCCCCTTCGCCGATCCGATCCTTCACCTCACCTGGGAGTACGACGGGGGTCCAACCCACCCGGTCGTGGGTGACCTGATAGACATCAACAAGGTAGCCCGCGAGATGAACGGATATGCCTTGGCAGACCTACTGGGACCCACCGGGGCGGTTGTGGCCAAGAAGGGCGACACGCTGAGCACCTTTGGCGCGCTGACGACCGACGGCACGACAGCCTGCGGCTGCTGGGTCTTTGGTGGGTATGTGGCCCTGGCTCCAGACGGCGAGGGAAACACCCTTCCCGCGAGCAAGAGGCGCGGTCAGAAGGATCCCAGTGGCCTCGGCCTCTATCCCTACTGGGGCTTCTCCTGGCCTCTCAACCGGCGCATCGTCTACAACCGCTGTTCGGCCGACTCGGCCGGGAACCGGTGGCCCGGAGGCAAGGACCTGATCTGGTGGGACGCCAATGCCGACTCGGGAACCAAGGACGCAGAGGGCAAGCCCGTCTTGGGCAAGTGGGTGGGCAACGACGTGCCCGACTTTGTGGTGACGAGAGGCCCGGCGGCCGCCGGCGGCAATGACCCGTTCATCATGCGCACGGACGGCAAGGGCGGGCTCTTCGCGGCGATGAATGAGGGCCCCTTCCCGACGCACTACGAACCGGTTGAGTCGCCGACGGGCAATGCGCTCTACCCCGACCGCGCCGTGAATCCCGTGATCAAGATCTTTACGACGAACAGCGATCAGAGCGTGGGCGATGCCCTGGGGACTCCTGATAGGTTCCCCATCATTGCGACCACGTACCGGGTGGTGGAACACTGGCAAGCTGGGGGGATGTCGCGCTGGCTTGAATGGCTCGCCGAGGCCCAGCCTGACATGTTCGTGGAGCTGAGCGAGGAGCTGGCCAAGGAGAAGGGTGTCGCCAACGGCCAAAAGGTCAAGGTCCGCTCCGCCCGCGGCGAAATCACAGCCGTCGCCATTGTCACCAAACGCTTCAAGCCTTTCCTAATCAACGGCAAGACGGTGCACGAGATCGGGATGCCATGGCACTTTGGCTGGGGTGGTGGAACGGACGCGCCTGCCCTGGCCACGGGTGACGCCGCCAACGACCTGACTCCCCACGTCGGGGATGGCAACACCATGATCCCCGAGTACAAGGCGTTCCTGGTCGACCTGGAAAGGGCCTAGGAGGAGAGATGTCTGACAGATTGGCGATGTACATCGATACGTCCAAATGCATGGCCTGCAGAGGATGCCAGGTCGCCTGCAAACAGTGGAACGATCGGCGCGGATACGTGCCCGGTGAACGGGAGACTCGGAACACCGGCAGCTACGAGAACCCCCTCAGCCTCGATCCCGAGACCTGGACAAGGATCACCTTCCACGAGCTCGACGATGGAGAGCGCTTCCAGTGGCTCTTCCTCAAGGAGGGCTGCATGCACTGCACACACGCGGCCTGCGTTGAGGTGTGTCCCACCCACGCCCTCAAGTATGGGCCGCACGGCATCGTCACGTACGAGAGGGACCTCTGCAACGGCTGCGGCTATTGCAGCCAGTTCTGCCCCTTTCACGTCCCCAAGCTCGAGGTCATCAACCGGCTTACCGGCGAGGCCAAGAGCTCCAAGTGCGTCTTCTGCCAAGACCGCACCACCAACGGGCTCAAGCCAGCCTGTGTCAAGACATGCCCGGCCGGGGCCCTGGACTGGGGTGAGCGGGACGGCATGATTGCGCAAGCCCAAAGCCGCGTCGAGCTGCTCCGGTCGGCGCAGGGTTTTGCGCAAGCCAACGTGTACGGAGAGACACAGCTTGGTGGGCTGGGACGCATCTACGTCTTGACTGCCCCACCGGCGGCCTACGGACTGCCGGAGAATCCCAAGTATCCGGTCATGGCAGCCGTGCAGAAGGTTCTGCAGCCCTTGGGCCAGGTGGCCTTTGGCGGCACCGTCTTGGCCGCCATCACCGCCTGGATCATTGCCCGGCGCAACGTGCGGATGGAGGAGGTAGAATGAGCGTCAGGCTACGAGATAGGGACTCGGCCATTGCGATTCGCTGGATCCCCAAGTACACCACCCTGGAGCGCGTGCTGCATTGGGTTCACACGGCGGCTTTCCTGCCGTTGGCGTTGACAGGCTTTGCCATCTTTGCGCCGTGGCTCTCCGACATCGCCCAGGGTGCAGCCGGCACGCACATCCGCCTGATCCACCGCGTGGCTGCGATCATCTTCGGCGGAGTGCCCGTTCTGTATGCCATCCTCCAGCCGCGACGCATGTGGATGAACGCCAAGGAATTCCTCAGCTTCGGCAAGTACGATCTTTTGTGGCTAAAGGGGGCGTTTCCATACTATGTACTCGGCCGCCATGGAGAGATGCCACCCCAGCCCCGTTTCAACACTGGCGAGCGGCTCACCGCCGTGGTGCTGGTACTCGGCACGATCGTCTTTGGCATCACGGGACTTACCATGTGGTTCCTCAAAGGGCTCATGCCGGCTTGGCTCTTCCAGCTGATGCTCTTCGGCCACGACATCATGTTCCTGATCACCTTCATCATGTTCATCATCCACTTCTACTTGGCGGTGATCCACCCCATGATGTGGCAAAGCCTGGTGAGCATGCGGTTCGGGGTAGTGTCGGAATCGTATGCACGCGAGCACCATGCGCTCTGGTACTATGGAGAGAAGCGAGCCAAGGAAATGTGGGAGGCGCACCAGGCAGCCCACAAAGACCAAACCTGATGTCCATCTCCCAATCGCACGAGGTCCTCGGGGCGCTCGCGGCCGCAGAGGCAGAGCGCCCCGACCTGGCCGAGCTATTGGCGTTCTATCGCGACCTCTACTCACTCCAGATCGCAGCGGCGCAGGAGCTGCCTCCGCCCGCGGAGCCAGACCGAGGCTCAGTCCAGCGCCGGGCGGCAGCAGGACTGCCTCAGGTTGGCTTTGAGGAGCTAGCGCTTGCGCCCGACCGCTTCCGGGCGCTGGCCGAGCGTGTGCTGGAGGTGCTTGCCCGGCACGGCGCCGGGCCTGAGAGACCGCCGCCGTTGGGGTCCGGTGCGGAGCTGGTGCACCGGGCCCGCCTGCTCTTTGAGACGCGGCCAACCCTGACGGCACCGGACCCTCGGCAGAGCGATGACCTGGACTCGGAGTCGGGCGTCAACCCGGCGATAGACCAGGCGATCGCCTTTGCGCTGGGAGCGCACCTGCAGCACGCGGCCCAGTCCATCCTGCCGCTCTTGGGGGGGACCCCTTGGGGGCGGCCCATCTGCCCGATCTGCGGCGGCGAGCCAAACCTCGCCCTCCTAGAGGCAGAGAGAGGAGCTCGCCGGCTGGTCTGCTCTCGGTGCGACAGCCAGTGGGGCTACACGCGCGTCGGCTGCCCGTTCTGCCAGTCTCAGGAGAGGCAGACTTATTTCGTCGGCCCGGGTGGGCTCTACCGGCTCTATACCTGTCCGACCTGCCGGCGCTATCTCAAGACAGTGGACCTGCGCGAAGCGGGTCGTCCCGTGGAACCGGTCGTTGAACGCCTCCTGTCCGTTCACATGGACCTGGCGGCGCGCCAGCAAGGGTATCGAGCCCAGGCCCTCATCGAGTAGCGAGAGTCGGGGCAGCGGCCCCGTTTGACCGGCAGCACAGGAGTCGAGACGGTGAGCACGTTGCAGTCAAGATCTCGGGGCTGGGGGCTTCAGAGGATCCTCGTAGCCAGCTTTTTGCTGGCGACCGCGACCACAATCGCGGTGGGTTCCTGGCTCACGCTCGGCCGGATTAACCGCTACCTTCAGCAGGCAGAACAGGAACGCGTCAGCCGTGACATGGACCTGGCGCGCGCCTTCTACGACCTCAAAGGCAAGGACATCACATCCATGGCCGCGCGGTTGGCCTCGCGTGCAAGCATCCGCGCGGCACTGCCCGCTGCCGCAGAGGACGGCGTCAATGCCGTGCTCCTTGTGGACACCGAGCTGGACAATGAGCTGGCCAATCTGCCTGCCAGCTCAGAGCGATTCGTTGTGATCTTGGACAGCACCGCACGGGCAGTCGTCGGGCGAATCTGCTGCAAGGATACCCGGCAGCGGCTCGCCGTGCCAAACGCCGATTGGTCTTCCCTGCCAATCGTGATCGAGGCGCTTACCAAACGCGAGCAGATCAGTGGCACCGAGGTCATGCCCGGAGAACAGCTGCGCTGGGCCGGCCTGCAAGAACAGGCCCGCATCCCCCTCCTGGACACTCCGAAGGCCGCCCCTCTGCCATTTGACCCGCGCGAAGGCACAGCAGGGCTGGTTGTCGCGAGTGCAGCACCGGTTCTGTCTGCCGAAGGTGAGGCGGCGGGGTTGGTGCTCGTGGGCCATCTTTTCAACAACGATTTCACGCTGGTGGACCGGATCAAGGAGGTGGCAGGAGTCGATACGGTCACCATCTTCCTGGGCGACCAGCGAGTCTCGACGAACGTGCTGGACGAGGCAGGCCAGCGGGCCATCGGCACCCGCGTGTCTCAGGAGGTGTTTGACACGGTCCTCGTGGGAGGGAAACCTTTCACCGGGCAGGCCTATGTCGTCAAAGAGGACTATATCACCCGTTACGACCCGCTCTTGGACCACAACGGCCACGTTGTGGGTATCCTGTATGTCGGCGCCAGACAGGCCGCCTTCCAGCAGCTGGTCGACAGCTTTGGCCGCAGCGTGCTGCTCACTGCAGCCGCGACCTTCCTCCTGTCCGTCCTGCTGGCCATCCCTCTGAGCTGGGCGATCACCCGGCCACTGACAAGTCTCGCCGAAGCTACGCGTCAGGTAGCTGAGGGGGACTGGTCGGTGCGCGTGCCTACCCAGGGCCCGCAGGAGACCAGCATCCTGGCCGACTCGTTCAACACGATGGTCGAGACGCTGAAGGGTACACGCGACCAGTTGGTCCAGAAGGAAAAACTGGCATCCGTTGGGCAATTGGCGGCAGGCGTTGCCCACGAGATCAACAATCCCTTGGGGTCTGTGCTCCTCTATGCTGACATACTCCGCCGGGAGACGCCCGCCGACAACATGCAGCAGCTGGAGGACCTGGACATGATCGTCCGCGAGGCCACACGCTGTCGGGTGATCGTCCGGGATCTGCTGAACTTTGCGCGTCAGAATGAGGTGCTGGCCCAGGAGACGGACATCAATGCCCTGCTGCACGAGCTCGTCCAGGAGACCTCCCGGAAGGAAACGTACCAAGGCGTGACCATCGTGCAAGAGCTGGATCCCGGCCTGCCCCTGATCCAGGCCGATCCGCTCCAGCTCCGCCAGGTCTTCCTCAACCTGATGAACAATGCTGCGGAGGCTATGCCGGGCCAAGGGCAGCTGACCCTGCGCACGCGCAAAGGCACGCTGCCCGAGCAGATCACCGTGGAGGTAGAGGATACCGGCGTGGGCATCTCCCCCGAGAACATGAAAAAGCTCTTCACGCCCTTCTTCACGACCAAGCCGATTGGCAAGGGCACAGGCCTCGGACTGGCCATCATCTATGGGATTGTGAAGATGCACCAGGGCCAGATCACCGTCCGTAGCGAGGTCGGCCGAGGCACAACTTTCAGCATCACATTGCGTGTGCACCTGCCGGGAGCCGAGGCGCAGGGCCAACTAGGATAGCGGCAAGGAGGAACCATGGCTGAGACCAACCGCTCACGGGGTTCCCGGATACTGGTCGTCGACGACGAGCTCGGCATCCGTCAAGGGGTTCAGCGAGCCCTGCGTTCCGAAGGGCATGTCGTCGACACCGCTGAGGACCTCGCCGGCGGGCGTAAGCTGCTCCAGCGGGAGCAATACGACCTGGTGCTCCTGGATGTGATGATGCCGGACGGCAGCGGCATAGACCTGATCGAGCCGGCCCACGAACGGGACCCAGACACAGTGTGCATTATCGTGACCGGGTATGCTACCGTCGAGCTGGCTGTAAGCGCCGTAAAGCGCGGTGCCTATGACTTTATCTCGAAGCCGTTCACGGTCGAGCAGCTCCTCGTGTCGGTGAACCAGGGCCTCGAGCGCCGTGCGCTGACGCTGGAATCCAAGCGATTGGCCAGCGTCGAAGAGCGAGCGGAGCAGCTCTTCCGCGATAAGGAAGAGCTGGAGAGGCTCGACACTGTCAAGAGCCAACTCATGCTGCAGGTCGCACACGAGCTTCGTGCGCCGACAGCCGCAGTGCAAAGCTATGTCAACCTGATCCTGGCCGGCTACGTTGCCGAGAGCGAGCTGAGGCCGACCCTCTTGAGGATCCAGGAACGGCTGCAGCAGACGCTCGACCTGGTAGCCGACCTGTTGGATCTGGCGCGGCTGAAGCAGTCGAGGGAACGGATTAACTCAGAAGCCACGGCCCAACCGGCGGCTGCCGTACTGCGTGAGGTCGTCGCGCTGCTCAACCCTCAGTCCGTACACAAGGAACAGAAACTGAGCGTCGACATCCGGTCCGATCCGGTGATCGCGGCCCTCCCCAACCACCTGAGACAGATCTGGATGAACCTTATCAGCAATGCAATCAAGTACACACCCCATGGGGGTCTGATTTCTGTGACTCTTGATGAGGCCAACGGAGAACTGGGTGTGCCGGGCCCCTGCCTGGTCGGAACTGTCGAGGACAGTGGAATTGGGATCGCGGCCCATGACCTCCCGAGCCTGTTCGGGGAGTTCTTTCGTACGGACGAGGCGAAGGCAACTGGGGAGGTAGGGACGGGCTTGGGCCTCTCGATTGTCAAGCAGATCGTGGACTCGTACGGCGGCCGCATCCAAGTCAAGTCTGAGCCTGGTGAGGGAACCAGGTTCACGTTTGCCCTGCCGCTTAACCGGAGAGAGGCAGCCCCCCACGACCAAGGGGAGCCGCCTCGCCCAGCATGAGCTGTTCGGCGCCCTACGTCTTGTTGGGCGCCTTGTTCAGGGCCTGCTCCACGCGCTCCAGGAGCGTCCGGGGATTCACGGGCTTGCTCAGCCACTCGTCCACCGGTGCCAGTTGGCCGCCCGCCGGCACCTCAATGTCCCTCACTGCCGTGATCGCGCTGATCATGATGACCGGTATTCCGGCCAGCGCTGGGTCCTGGGCCATCTCACGGGTCACATCGAGACCATCCAGGATATAGGACATCATCACGTCCAGCAAGACAAGGTCAGGGCGGTCCTCGCGCATCAGTTTCAGCGCCTGTGCGCCGTTGCCTGCCTTGAAGACCTCATACCCCGCCGACTGCAGCACCTTGGACGTTGTCCGCACGATGTCCGGATCGTCATCGACGACGAGAATCTTGGCCATGGAAGCTCCTTTCTGATCTATCCTGGATGCGAGTTTTCAGCGCGATTATACCATCAAGCCAGATGGCGTGTCAACAAGCTTGCACAGGACAATCGAAGCAGGGACGCTCGGCGCGGAGCAGCGGCGAGTCCCGAAAGAACCACTGACAAAGACGGCGCTTGACACATTTCGTCGATCCCCGTATAATCCGAGACGAAAAGCGAGGCTCCGAAGAAGAGTGGCCTACGAGTTCGACGCCCTAGATCGTCAGATTGTATCTGTTCTGCAGCAAGATGGCAGGACGCCGAATGTGGAAGTTGCCCGGCAACTGGGCGTGTCCGAAGCAACCGTCCGCAAGCGCCTGGACCGGATGATCACAGAAGACGTGATCCACGTGACCGCCGTCCCCAACCCTTTCAAAGTCGGCCTGCCCACCATCACGTTTCTCACCATTGGTGTGGACCTGGCACTGCTGGACCGGGTGACCGACCGGTTGGCCCGCCTGCCCGAGGTACGGGCCATCTACTACACCAGCGGGCAGAGTGACCTGATAGCCGAGGTGTGGCTCGCATCGGCCGACGACCTGCTTCACTTTCTCACACGGTGCATCGCATCGATTCCAGGAATACGCGATACGGCAACATCGCATGTGCTGCGAACCATCAAAGACGGCAGCCGATGGCAGCTGCCGCCGTTGCAGCCACCTCGTATCCTGGTGGTGGACGACGACCCCGATTTTGTGGACATCACAAGTCGCATCCTGACCGCCGAGGGGTGTGAGGTAGCAAGTGCGACGTGTGGGGACGATGCGCTTGCCTCGATGCGGGTGTCGCAGCCCGACCTCGTGATCCTGGACGTGATGATGCAGGGCATGCTCGATGGGCTGCGCACGGCCCAAGAGATGCGCAGCGACAGCACCTTGCGGTCGATTCCAATCCTGCTCATTACGTCGATGGACGACTCGCCCTACAGTGGATTCTTGCCCCGCACCGACCACCTGCCCGTCGACAACGTATTGTCCAAGCCTGTCGACGCACCGACCCTGGTATCGGAGACGCGCCGCCTGCTGCGCGCGAGACCCCTGCGCCGGGACGCCGCGGTTTTGACGAAGTGATGTCTGCGGATATAATTCGGGGCATGAGTGCGTGGGGGCAGCGCTGCCCCCGAACCGGCAAAGGAGGCGGCCAATGCACCTGGACACACGCTTGACAGTTTTCTGGATCGCTCACTTGATCATGCTGGGCCTCTGGGTCCTGCTGATGGTCTACCTTCTCTCCATCTGGCTCAAGTCGCGAGTGCCGCGGACGTGGGCCAGCGCACCCTGGTGGCGCAAGCTGATCTTTGCCGTAGCCTACGTTGTGCAGGTGGTTTTTAGCTGCAAGCTGTGGCCCCTGCTCAAGTCGTTCATCCTCGACGGGCTGCTGCAGAGGCGGCTGTTCCAGAAAAACAAGCTGCGCTGGATCACCCACATGATGGTCTTTGGGTCGTTCCTGGTGATGGGCGTCCTCTCCACCGTCACCGGTGTGGTTGTCGAGTTCCTGCCGCTGCTTGGCATGGACCCTGAGAAAGTCGCGCGGATTCCGCTCATCGGGCAGTTGTTCCACGCCGATGTCTGGTGGGTGGCCCTGGTCAATGAGTTGCTGGGGCTCGTGTTGCTGGGCGGAATGATGATGGTGCTCTATCGCCGCTTCATCAAAAAGGATCCGCAGCTCCGAACCGGGCCGATCGACAACACGATCATCCTGCTGCTCACGCTGATTGCCCTGTCAGGCGTCTTCACAGAGACGTTCAGGCTGCTGGCGGACTTTACTGTGAACGGGGTACTGGCTCCCGCGCCGGAACTCCTGCCGCTGGAAAAGTACCCAAAGGCGCTCTACGATGTCTTTGGGCCGCAGTGGGGGTTTGTGGGATATGGCCTGGCCTGGCTTCTAGGACTTGCTCGGCTCGGCCAACCCATCTGGAATGTCATCTACAACACTGTCTTCTGGCTGCACTTTGTGATCGTGAGCGCCCTGCTCTACTATCTGCCCTTCAGCCGTTTTGCCCATGTGATCGCAGGCCCAGTCGTGGTGGCACACAACACGATGCTGGATGCCGAGAAGGCACGGCACCGACAGAAGGCCAGGCAGGCCAAAGAAGCTGGTGCAGTGTGAGGGAGGTGCACGATGGCAAAGAGGATTGACCTGAAGAGATTCACACTGCGCCAAATGCTTGAGATGGAAGCGTGCACTCGCTGCGGTGAGTGCATTGCCACCTGCCCTACCTACGCAGAGGCCAAGAACGAGGAGATTCACCCACTGGCCAAGATTGCGACGACCAAGGACGTGTGGAAGTCGCAGTACTTGGGCGTGGTGGCACGCCTCTTTGGCATCCAGAAGCCCACAGACGAGGAGCTGCAGGCGTTTGCCGACGGCGTCTTCCGCTGCACCCTGTGCGCGCGCTGCCACGAGGTCTGTCCTGTGCAGATCGACACCCGTCCGCTCTGGATCGCGATGCGCGAGCAGCTGGTGGAGTGGAAGCTCTATCCCGAAAAGTTCGACATGCTGCGCGAGCTGGTGACCACCAAGCACAACATCTCGGGCGACGATAACAGCAACCGGATGGTATGGACGCAGAACATGGACCATGTGCCGGCAGGGCTCGATCGCCGCGAAGGTGCTGAGACCGTCTACTACGCCGGGTGTGTCGGCTCGATGTACCCGCGTGTCTACAGCGTCCCTCAGAGCCTTGCCCAAGTGCTGGAACGATCGGGCGAGGACTTTACCATGCTCGGGGGCGAGGAGTGGTGTTGCGGCTTCCCGCTGGAGATCGCCGGAATGGGGCACGAGATGCTGGCTCTGGCGAGGCACAACGTGGAGGCTGTGCGAGAGCTCGGTGCGCGCCGGCTCGTGGCGACGTGTCCCTCTTGCTACCATACCTGGGCCCATGAGTACCCGCGCATCCTGGATGAGCCACTCGGCTTCGAGGTGCTCCACTCCACCGAGCTCCTGGCGGACCTGGTCCAGGAGGACAAGATCAGGCTCGGCCGCATCGAACAGAAGGTCACCTACCACGACCCCTGTGACCTGGGTCGCACGAGCGGCATCTATGATGCGCCGCGCGATGTCTTGAAGGCCATCCCGGGGCTTGAGTTTGTGGAAATGGCCGACATCCGCGAGATGTCGCTGTGCTGCGGCGGCGGGGGAGACGCGGAGATGGCCGACGCCGAGCTGACGGCATCGGTCGCCCGGCGGAGGATCCAGCAGGCGCAGGACACGGGCGCACAGGTGGTGGTGTCGGCTTGCCAGCAGTGCGTCCGCACGCTGGCCGAGTCGGCTCGCAAGAACAAGATCCGGCTCAAGGCCATGGACATCTCAGAGCTCGTGCTGCAGTCGATGACGGCGGGTGGCGACTAGAGGGTTGCCGTCGGTCGTACCGCATGCTACCTGCGGCCGCGGCCGGCGTATATGGCATAGGGAAGAGACCGTCGACGACGAACTATGGATCAGGGGCTGTCCCTCTTGTCCATCATCGCCGGTCGATCAACAGAAAACCAAGGAGGAATTGAACCATGAACATTGACAAGTACAGCTTTCCCGATGACCTACTCTACGACAAGGAGCACAACTGGGCGCGCATCGAGGGGAACGTTGTGACCATCGGCATGACCGACTTTGGCCAGACGCTTGCCGGCGACATCGTCTACGCAGAAGTCCCCAAGGTTGGGCGCGCCGTCAAGGCAGGCGACGCCTTTATGTCGCTCGAGTCCGGAAAGTGGGTAGGCCGCGTCAAGGCGATCGTTTCCGGCAAGATCGTCGAAGCCAACGAGGAGCTGGAGTGGGAGAGCGGGCTGATCAACACCGATCCCTACGGCGCCGGCTGGTTTGCCAAGGTCGCCGTCGAGGGTGAAGCGGCAGGCTTGCTTGCTCCGACGGATCCTGAGTTCGCCGCCTTCATCGCCGAGCAGCGCGCGAAGTACGGCAAGTAGCGGCGCGAGTCGGGACGAAGGCAGAGGCGTGGAGCGATGCCCTTCGTCCGACCCTGCGCTCGTGCCTGTGGGTCCTCTGCCCGACGCCGGGTTGGTTCCGAAAACCGGCGGCGAGAAGGGTAGTGTTGCATGGCTTGGCGGCCCGTGCTCTAAGCCATGCGGGGCATCAATGGGATAAGGCAGGCCATGAGGCCTGACACACATCTTCAAGGAGGAAGAAACATGTCAGCAGATTTCAACATCGATGCCTTTCCACCCCCAAAAATGGCGGAAAAGATGGAAGGGGTGGGCGTCAACAAAGCCAAGCTCAAGTTCTCGAGCCAGGCTGCGTTGGCAATCCTGGCCGGGGCCTTCATCGGCACCGGTGCCATCTACTGCACCACTGTGCTTGCCGGCCTGGGTGCGGCCGGTGTCGGCTACGGCATTCAGCGGCTCCTGGGCGGCCTGACCTTCTGCCTGGGCCTCATTGCCGTCGTCGTAGCCGGAGCCGAGCTCTTTACCGGCAACAACCTCATCATCATGGCCTTCATGAGCGGCAAGGTCAAGCTCACCGGCCTCTTGCGCAACTGGGCCATCGTGTGGACCGGCAACCTGGTCGGCTCCGTGCTGACGGCCCTCGTCATGTACCTGACCCAGCAGTTCAGCCAGGGCGGCGGTCAGGTCGGCCTCACCGCCCTGAATATCGCCAATGCCAAGTGCGGCCTCGGCTTCATACAGGCCATCTTCCTGGGCATCATGTGCAACGCGCTGGTATGCCTGGCGGTATGGCTCTGCTCCTCAGCCCGATCCACTACCGACAAGATCTTGGCCATCATCTTCCCCATCAGCGCCTTCGTCGCAGCGGGCTTTGAGCACTCGGTCGCGAATATGTACTTTATCCCCATTGGTCTGTTTATCAAGGGGTTCGTGCCTGCCGACTCGGCCTTCTGGGGTGCCATCGGCAAGACGGCCGCCGACTTTGCGAACCTCACGTGGGGCAACTTTTTCCTGAAGAACCTGCTGCCGGTGACTATCGGCAACATCATCGGCGGTGCCGGCTTTGTCGGCTTGGTCTACTGGTTTGCTTACCTGCGGCCGCAGAAGACGGTGACCGTCCCCAAGAGCGTCAAGCCGACCATCCTGGTGGTGGACGACGATCCCGACTTTGTCGAGGTCACCCGGACCATCCTGACCAAGGAAGGCTACAAGGTCATCACGGCTGCCAGCGGTGATCAGGCGCTGCAAGCCATGAAGGAGAACAAGCCAAACCTGGTAATGCTGGACGTGATGATGGCTACACCGCTCGAGGGTGTCGGCGTGGCGCACAAGATGGCCGGTGACGCCGCCCTGAGGGAGATCCCGGTCGTAATGTGCTCCAGCATCGACGACAGCGCGTACGCCGGCTCGCTGCCCGACGGCATGCATATCCCGATCGACGCATGGATGAGCAAGCCCGTGCAGCCGGACCAGCTCATAAGGACCATCAAGCGCTTTATCAAGTAGCCTGAGCGACAGCGGCAGGCCGGGCCACTCGCCGGCGAGTGGCCCGGCCGCCGCCCGTGAAGCGCCTGGGCACCCGTTGTCGCCAGCCATCGGGCGCTGCCTATCGAGGCACTGCGAAGCGATCTGGCATTCGGCCTTATGGTGCCGGGCAAGTGTCTCCCTTGCCCGGGGCCACGAAAGAAAGAGGAGGACTATGGCTGGAATCGTTCCGATTCACCCCGCCGTTCCATCCACTTCCGAGCGGGAGGCCATCATGGAGGCGATCGCCGCCTGCTACCAGTGTGGCACATGCTCCGCCACGTGCCCCACGGCCCACGCAATGGATCTCTCGCCGCGTGCGCTCTGGCGGCTGGTCGAGCTAGGTCAGTTCGACGAGGTGCTCAAGTCAAACACCTTCTGGATGTGCACCGCCTGCTACAGCTGCACAGTGCGCTGCCCACGCGAGGTGACCATCACGGAAACGATGCGTCGGCTACGGGAGGCGTTCTTCAATGAGGAGACCGGTCCCCTACCCGGTGGGCTGGGTGGCGTCCTTGACTCGGTGGCCGCGACCCGCAACATCGCCAACGAGCCAAACGAGGGGCGGTTGATTTGGGCCGACAATCTGCCCGAGCGGCCGCCACAGTTGGAGAGGCGCCAAGCAGAGGTTCTCTACTTCATCGGCTGCGTGGGGGCACTCTTCCCGCAGACCTACGCGGTGCCACGAGCCTTTGTCCAGATCCTGGGCGCCGCCGGGGTGGACTACGCCGTGCTTGGCGGCGACGAGTGGTGTTGTGGCTACCCTGTGTATGGCGCCGGCCGGAAGGGACGGCTCGCTGAATTGGCCGAGCACAACGTGGCGCACTTGGCAGAGACAGGCGCCAAGACGCTGGTCACGACCTGCCCCTCCTGCTACTATACGTGGCATCACCTCTACCCGGAGGTGATGGGCCGCGAGGTCCCAGTCCAGATCATGCATTCCACCGAGTTAATGGCTGGGCTGATCGCCGAGGGACGCCTCAAGTTGGGACCGGTGGAGGACGTCATCACCTACCACGACCCGTGTGACCTGGGGCGCAAGAGCGGGGTGTACGATGCTCCGCGCCAGGTCCTGCGCAGCATCCCTGGGCTGACCTTCGTGGAGATGGCCCAGTACGGCCCCAACAGCCTGTGCTGCGGAGGCGGCGGCGACATTGCGATGTATGCCGGAGAGGTGGGGGCGGATGTGGCCCAGCGGCGCATGCTCCAGGCGCAGGCCGCCCAGGCGAAAACGATCGTTTCGGCGTGCCAGCAGTGCAAGCGCACCTTGGCCGACGGGGCGCGCAAAGCGCGCGTCCGCATCCGCGCACTCGACATCACCGAGCTGGTGTGGCAGTCGATCCAGAACGCCCAGTCGGGTGTCGAGCTGTCCGCAGCGACACCCACCAAGCCGAAGGCGTCCAAGCCCACCCAGTGGGGCGCGGCAGAGGCATGAGCGAGGGAAGAATATGACAAAGCCCAGAGTTGGCGTGTACGTATGCCAGTGCGGCTCGAACATTGCCGCCACCGTTGACACTGAGGCGGTTGCTTCCTATGTCAGGGGAATGGACGGCGTTGTCTCGGCTCGCGTGCTGAAGTACACCTGCTCCGACCCGGGGCAGGCCCAGATCCGCCAGGACATCGAAGAGATGGGGCTGGAGCGCGTGATCGTCGCTGCCTGCACCCCCCGGATGCACGAGCCGACCTTCCGGAGGACCCTGGAAAGCGCCGGACTGAACCCCTACTTCTTCGAAATGGCCAACATTCGCGAGCAGGTCTCGTGGGTGCATGCCAAGGGGGCAGCAGCCACCAACAAGGCCATCGACCTGGTGGCCGGCGCAGTGGAGCGGGTGCAACTGCATCTGCCCCTCTACGCCCGCAAGGCACCTGTGGAGCGCTCCGCTCTGGTCGTGGGCGGCGGCATCGCCGGCATCCAGGCCGCGCTCGACATTGCAGACGCCGGTTTCCAGGTCTACCTGGTAGAGCGGGAGCCCAGCATCGGCGGCCGCATGGCCCAGCTCAACAAGACTTTCCCGACACTCGACTGTGCCACCTGAATTCTCGGGCCCAAAATGATGGATGCCGGTCGGCATCCCAACATCAAGCTCCTGAGCTACAGCGAGGTCGTCGAGGTCAACGGATACGTCGGCAACTTCCAGGTGAAGGTGAAGCAAAAGCCACGCTACGTCGACATAGACAAGTGCACTGGATGCGGGGCATGCATGGCCGCCTGCGTGTGGAAGGACCGCGTCTACAGCGAGTATGAAGCGAAGATGGGGCTGCGCTCCGCGATCTACATTCCCTTCGCGCAGGCCGTTCCCATGCGCGCCACCGTGGACCCGCACTCGTGCCTCTTCCTGTCGCGCGGCAAGTGCTCGCAAAAGTGCATCCAGGCCTGCGAGGCCAAGGCAATTGACTTTGACCAGAAGGAAAGCTTCGTCGACCTCAAGGTGGGCACGGTCGTGCTCGCCACAGGGTTTGACCTAACATACCACGAGACCTTGGCGCGCTACGGGTACGGCATCTACGACAACGTCATCGACGGGATGCAGTTCGAGAGGCTGTCGAGCGCAGCCGGGCCGACGAGCGGCAAAATCGTGACCCGTGACGGGCGCGTGCCTGAGACGACCGTCTTCCTGCACTGCGTCGCCAGCCGGGACGTGGAGGCGCACGAGTACTGCTCGCGGGTGTGCTGCATGTATGGTACCAAGCAGGCCCACCTGGCCAAGGAGAGCACGGGCGGGCAAGTCTACCAGTTCTACATCGACATGCGCACCCCGGGCAAGTCGTACGAAGAGTTCTATCATCGCATGCAGCACGAGGGGATCCTGTACGTGCGAGGCAAGGTCGCGGAGGTCCTGCCGGACCCCGCAGGCAGCGGAAGGCTACTGGTGCGCGGCGAGGACACGCTGTTGGGCCGTTACGTCGAAATCCCGGCCGACCTGGTCGTTCTGCTGACGGCCATGGTGCCCGCCGAAGGTGCAAAGGAGGTCGGAAGGCTCTTTGGAGCGGGGCTGGACAAGGATGGTTTCTTTGCGGAGCTGCACCCGAAGCTGCGCCCTGTCGACAGCTCCACAAGCGGCGTCTTCCTGGCCGGCTGCTGCCAGGGGCCCAAAGACATCCCAGATACCGTCTCCCAGGCGAGCGCAGCGGCCGCAAAGGCGATGGTGCTCCTGAGCAAAGGAGAGGTAGACATCGACCCGACGGTCGCCGAGGTGGTCCGGGAAAAGTGCTCGGGCTGTGGAGAGTGCATCCTGGCCTGCCCCTTCCACGCGATCGAGCGGGTGGATGGCAGGGCCCAGGTGAACATCGCGCTGTGCAAAGGGTGCGGCACGTGTGTCGGAGCCTGCCTGGCCAAAGCGATCATCGGCCATCACTTTACGGACTCGGAGCTGGTCGCCCAGATCGTGGGCATCTTTGAGCGAGAGCCCGAGGAGGTCTATGCCTAGATGAGCAACAACGACGGTTTTGAGCCCCGCATCGTAGGGTTTTTGTGCAACTGGTGCAGCTATGCCGGCGCCGACGCGGCCGGCACGTCACGCCTCAAGTATGCACCCAACATTCGCGTGGTGCGCGTCATGTGCTCGGGTCGCGTCTCGCCAGAGCTGGTGATCCGCACGTTCCGTGAGGGTGCCGACGGGGTGATGGTGCTCGGCTGACACCTCGGCGACTGCCACTATGTTAGTGGCAATCACCGGACCGCCAAGCGGTTCCCGATGTTCCGCAGCCTGCTGAAACAGGTGGGCATCAACCCTGAGCGCATGTACCTGGGCTGGATCTCTTCCTCCGAGCCAGCGCGCTTTTCCGAGGTCGTGCAGGCCTTTGCCGACAAGGTTCGCGAGCTGGGCCCTCTGGAAACGAAGCAGGGTACCCAAAATGGATAGACTCGCCGTTACGCACCAGGCTGTCAAGCAGTTGCTCGAGAGCGGTGAAGTGGAAGGCGTACTTGCGCTGCGCGCCAGCGGGCCGTCCACCATACTGCACCTGTACCGGAAGGGGGATGACCTTTCGGATCTTGCCCTCTGGCCCAAGTACAACGCACCCAAGATCATGGACCTCCTTCAGCGCAGTGCACCCGATGCACGGCTGGGCATGGTCGTCCGCGGGTGCGAGGAGCGCGGCCTCATCGAGCTTGCCAAGCACAACCAGGTGGCGCTGGATCACCTGCGCCTCATCGGCGTAGCGTGCACCGCAGAGGAGCGCGATGCCTGCCGCTGCGCATGGCCCTATCCTACGCAGATCGACGCAGGCGAAAGGGTCGAGGGAATCGCCGATGCACTGGTGGCAGAGCACGACAAGCTGTCGCTGGAGGAGCGGGGCGAGTTCTGGAAACAGCACTTTGCCCGCTGTATCAAGTGCTACGCTTGCCGCACGGTCTGCCCGCAGTGTTTCTGCGAGGTGTGCATGCTGGAGGACAGCCTCTGGGTGCACACGGGAACCATGACGCCGCCTTTTCCGACCTATCACCTGATTCGGGCATACCACACGGTGGCCAAGTGCGTGGGCTGCATGGAGTGTGAAGCCGCCTGCCCGGCAGATATCCCGCTGCCGGTGCTGTATGCACTCCTGCGCCGGGACGCGGAGGAGATGTTTGGCTACGTGCCGGGGCGCAGTGTCGACGAGCTGCCACCACTGGTGGTCGAGACGCTGCCGCAAGGAGGGTAGCTGGTGGAATACCGTAACGTACTGACTACGTGCGCCTACTGTGGCTGTGGCTGCGGCCTGTACCTCGAGGTGCTCGACGGCAAGGTCGTGGGCACGCTGCCGGCCAAGAACCACCCCATCAGCGAGGGCAAGCTCTGTGTAAAGGGTTGGAACTCGCACGCCTATATCCACCACCCCGATCGCCTGACCACACCGCAGATCCGCGACCGCCGAGGCGGTGCACTGCGTGAGGCGAGTTGGGACGAGGCACTGGACCTGGTGGCGCGCCGGCTGAGTGAGATCAAGGCCACATCGGGGCCAGATGCCATCGGCTTCATGACATCGGCCAAGTGCACCAACGAGGAGAACTACCTGCTACAGAAGTGGGCGCGTGCGGTGATCGGCACCAACAATGTCGACCACTGCGCACGCCTCTGACACGCCCCCACGGTGGCCGGTCTGGTCATCGCATTCGGCAGTGGGGCCATGACGAACTCTATCCCAGAGCTCGAGGAGAGTGACTGCTTTCTGATCACGGGCTCGAACACCACCGAGACGCACCCGCTCATCGCGATGCGTGTCATGCGCGCGCAGAAGCGGGGGGCCAAGGTCATCGTCGTCGATCCACGGGATGTCCAGATCGCCCGCATCGCCGACATCCACCTGCGCCAACGCTCCGGCACGGATGTGGCATGGATCAACGGGATGCTGCACGTCATCATCGCCGAGGGGCTGTACGACCAGGAATTCGTCGCGGAGCGTACCGAGGGCTTTGAGGAGCTCAAGGCGGTAGTGGCGGAGTACACGCCCGAGCGGGTGGAGGCCATCACCGGCATCCCGGCAGCCGACCTGGCCGAGGCGGCACGGGTGTACGCCCGCGCCGAGAACGCGGCGATCCTGTACGCCATGGGCATCACCCAGCACACCACGGGCATCGACAACGTGGTGTCGTGTGCCAACCTGGCAATGGTGACCGGAAACATCGGGCGACCCGGAGTGGGCGTGAACCCGCTGCGGGGCCAGAACAATGTACAGGGCGCATGCGACATGGGTGGGCTGCCCAACGTCTACACCGCCTACCAACCAGTGATCAACGAGGCGGTCCAGGCCAAGTTCATTGAGGCTTGGGGCAGCGCCGGTCCCCTGAAGGTGGGCCTCACAGTCACCGACATGATCAACAAGGCACACCATGGCGAGCTAAAGGCGCTGTACATCATGGGGGAAAACCCCATGGTGTCTGATCCAGACATCAAGCACGTACAGAAGGCCCTAGAGACGGCGGAGTTCGTGGTGGTGCAGGACATCTTCCCAACTGAGACGGCTGCACTGGCCGACGTTGTGCTGCCAGGTGTCACCTTCGCGGAGAAGGACGGCACATTCACGAACACTGACCGACGCGTCCAGCTCATTCGCCAGGCGATCCCGCCCGTTGGCAGCGCACGGGCCGACTGGAGAATAGTAGCCGACTTGGCGCAACGCATGGATGGGGCTCCCCGGACAGCCCGGTTTGGCGGATGGGAGTACGACTCACCGGCGGCGATCATGGATGAGATTGCTGCGTTGACACCCAGCTACGGCGGCGTCAGCTTTCGGAGACTGGAGCAGTGCGGCGACCTGCAGTGGCCGGTACCGACAGCCGAGCACCCAGGCACAGCCTACCTGCACAGGGGCAAGTTCAGTCGCGGACTCGGCAAGCTGAGTGCGATTCAGTTCAAAGAGCCGGCCGAGCTTCCTGACGAGGAGTATCCCCTGATCCTGACGACAGGGCGCACGATGTTCCACTACCACACTGGCAGCATGACGCGCCGCTCGGAGAAGCTCGATCGAGAGGTGCCGGCCGGTTACGTGGAGATTAGCCCGGAGGATGCCCAGGAGCTCGGGCTGAAGAAATCGGCGCGGGCCCGACTCGTCACCCGCCGAGGCTCGATCGAGACCCGGGTCTGGGTCACGCGCCGCGTACCTCCCGGGACGGTGTTTGTGCCGTTCCACTTTGCCGAGGAGGCAGCCAACGTGCTGACGAACCCGGCCTTTGACCCCGTCGCCAAGATCCCTGAGTACAAGGCGGCGGCCGTTCGCGTGGAAAAGCTGTAGCCCGGGCGGGCGGCAAGGGCATCCCTTCGCGCAGTCGCCCACAGAAAACAGGGGCACCCCATGGGGTGCCCCTGTTCTTTTCGCTGCACGCCGGGCAGCCGACTAGATAATCTCGACGACCGCTTCCTGCTCCTTCAGAGCACTCGCCGCGGACTCTGCCTGATCCTTGGGCACGCCTTCGAGCACCTTGATCGGCGCGCTGTCGACCAGGTCCTTGGCCTCTTTAAGGCCCAGGTCGGGCCGGAAAGTGCGCACTGCCTTGATGACCTGGATCTTCTTCGGTCCGACATCCTTGAGGACGACGTCGAACTCGGTCTTTTCCTCCTCCTCGACGGCAGCCTCAGCCGCAGGAGCGGCAGCAGCAGTCGGGATACCGGCCATCGCGACCGGGGCCGCGGCGGACACGCCCCAGCGCTCCTGGAGCATCTTGGAGAGCTCGGCTGCTTCCAGCAGCGTGAGCTCGTTGAGAGCCTGCACCAACTTCTCCAACTTCTCAGACATCGTTCTTATCTCCTTTTGTTCGAATTCGTCTCATCTGTAGGCCGGGGGTTCGAGCCCAGCCTCCGCGGCCCAGGATCGCTACGCCGCCGCCTTCTGCTCCTGCTCCGACCTGGCCTGCAGCACGTACACCAAGTCGCGCAGCGGTGCGGCGAGCACGCCTGCCAGGCTGCTCATCGGCCCCTGGACGGTGCCCACCAACTGCGCCAGAAGCACCTCCCGCGGTGGGAGGTCCGCCAGCGCCTTCGCGCCCGCGGCGTCCACAAGGGACGTCCCGACGATCCCGCCCCGGATGCGGAGCTGCTCGTTCTCACGGGCAAAGCTGTTGAGTGCCTTGACGGCGGCCGCCACATCGGTCCCGCAGTAGCAGATGCCCACTGGGCCCTTGAGCATGTCGCCGGGGTCAGGGATACCCGCCCTCTCCAGCACGGCTCGGAAGAGCGTGTTCTTGACGATGTGGAAGCTCGCTCCGGCCTCCCGCAGCCGCACGCGCAGCGCGGTCGCCGCCGCCACGCTCATCCCCTGGTATTCCGAGAGGATGACAGCCTGGGACTCGGCGAGGCTCTTGACATAGCCCGCCTGCAACTGACCTTTCTTTTCCTTGGAAATGGCCAACCTATCTCACCTCCTCGATCGATTCTGTTGTGCCAACAAAAAAGCCTTTGTGCCGCCGGCGCAAAGGCTCTCCTACCGGCATGGCTGGCGTGTAGGCCAACCCACCGGTCGATCTGCTCTCTGCCTCGGCAGGCTTGTGTTTGAGCGCTTGATGCGCGCCTGCTGTCTGCGGCACGATTCTGTTGTTCGCCCACAAGGGGCTTTGCTGCCCTACTAGACTGTCTTCATCGCCGTCGCAGCGTTAACGTCTACCCGGACTCCGGGCCCCATCGTGCTGCAGACGCCCACCTTCTTGATGTAGGCTCCCTTGGCTGCCGCCGGCTTGGCCTTCACAATGGCCTCCATGACGGCTGCCAGGTTCTCCACCAACGCCTCGGCGGTAAAGCTCACCTTACCGACCGGGACATGGATGTTCGCAGTCTTGTCTACGCGAAACTCCACGCGCCCCTGGCGAGCTTCCTCAATAACCCTCCGCAAGTCCTCATCGTTGACAATTGTGCCAGACTTGGGGCTGGGCATCAGCCCGCGCGGTCCCAACACACGGCCCAGCTTGCCGACCTTGCGCATCATCGACGGGGTCGACATGGCGATGTCAAAGTCAAGCCAGCCCTTCTGGATTTGCTCGACCAGGTCATCGGCCCCGACATAGTCAGCACCCGCCTCGCGCGCGGCCTTGTCCGCATCGCCTTCGGCAAAGACGAGGATGCGCACCTGCTTTCCCGTCCCCTTCGGTAGCAGCACTACGCCGCGCACCTGCTGATCGGCGTGCCGGGGGTCCAGCCCCGTGCGAAGGTGAACTTCGACAGTCGCATCAAACTTGGCGTAGTGCGTCTTCTTCACCAGGTCCAGCGCCTCCTGCGGCGAATAGACCCGGCCTGGTTCGATCAGCTTGACGGCGTCCTGGTACTTCTTTCCACGCTTTCCCATTCTGTTCTCCTCTGTGGTCCTGGTGGGGAGCAACTCCCCTCCCACGTCTCCGGGAGGCCGGGACTCTTGGCCCGGCCCGGCTTGGGGCGGGGACGAAACCCCGCCCGAGGACTGCTAGTCCACGACCTCGATGCCCATACTGCGCGCGGTGCCCTCGATCATGCGCATCGCGCTCTCGACATCGTACGCATTCAGGTCCCTCATCTTCTGCTCAGCAATATCGCGCACCTGCTTGCGGGTGACTGTCCCCACAGACGTGCGGGAGCCTTCGGCTGACCCCTTGGGCACGCCGGCCGCTCTCTTCAGCAGGTCCGTGGCAGGCGGTGTCTTTAGCTCGAATTTGAAAGAGTTGTCCGCGTAGATGGTGATCTCTGCAGGGACGATCGAGCCGACCAAGTGCGCGGTTCGCGCATTATAGTCCTTGCAGAAGGCCATGATGTTGATGCCATGCTGGCCAAGAGCCGGGCCGACCGGGGGTGCCGGTGTAGCCTTGCCCGCCTGGATCGCCAGAGTAACGATCGCCTTTACCTTTTTCGCCATACATCCTCCAGCCCGCCCACTGGGAGCGGGGTGCCAGTTACGTGATTTTCTCTACCTGAAGAAAGTCCAGCTCGACCGGTGTCTCGCGACCAAAGAAGGAGACGAGGATACGCACCTTGCCCTTGTCTGGGTAGATCGTATCCACCGATCCGACAAAGTCCTCGAACGGGCCGTCACAAATGCGGACCTTCTGGCCCGGCCGGAAGCTCACCTTGACCTTGGGAGTCTCGTTTCGCATCCTCTTGAGGATGCGGTCCACATCCCGCCGGGGCAGCGCGCTCGGCTTGTTCACCGAGCCCACAAAGCCCGTCACGCCCGGCGTATTGCGGACCACGTGCCACGAATCCTTATCCATCATCATGTCGACCAGGATGTAGCCGGGAAAGATCCGTCTCTCCACCGTCCGGCGTTGGCCGTCCTTGACCTCGATCTCTTCCTCAGTGGGGACGACCACCTCAAAGATCTTGTCGGACATGGCAAGCGACTCAATCCGGTGCTCAAGGTTCTTCTTGACCTTGCCCTCGTAACCGGAGTAGCTGTGGATGACGTACCAGGCACGAACGCCCTCGCCCTCGGCTACCTCGGCGAGGTCAGCCGGCTCTCCCACCACCTCACCCAGGCCGAGGAAGGAAAAGTCGCCCTCTTCGTCCTCCACGTCGGCAGCAGCGGGCTCTGCTTCGAGGCCAGCTGCTTCAGGCTCCGGTGCCGCCTCCTCTGCCACGGGCGCAAGATAGGAGGCAAACAGCCGCCGTGCCCGATCCTCAGGCGAAAGCGCCCCCTCGCCTTCATCGGCCTGCGCGCCGTTCGATTCAGTTCCTACGGGCTTGCGCTCGTTCTGCTCTTCATCCATTCCGACGGTCCTACAGCAGGAGACCGATCAGCTTCTCGAAGCCAAAGTCAATGACGGCCAGGATAAGGGAAAGCGCGGTGGTGACCACGATCACCATCAGCGTCAAGTTCAGTCCCTCACGCCTCGACGGCCAGGACACCTTCTTGAGCTCGAACCAGGTCTCCCGGAAGTACTGGACGAGCCTGTTGTCGCGCAAATTGATCTTGGGGATCGTTAGTTTCGCCACGCGCCCTCAGCTCCCTCGCAGATTTCGTACATTGGAGGACACCGCCCCATCTTCGTCACTCATGAGACGGTGTCCTCTTCTCCAGCAGGCCAGGCAGGAATCGAACCCGCAACCTACGGTTTTGGAGACCGTTGCTCTGCCAATTGAGCTACTGGCCTAGGCTAGCGAATCGCTGATTGCCGATAGTGCGCTGCCCTGGATCTGGCATTCGAGCCGCGCGCTATCCGCCATCTGCCATTGGCTATCCGCTACTTCGTCTCCCGGTGTGGGGTATGCTTCCGGCACCGAGGGCAAAACTTCTTGATCTCCATCCGAGCCTGGTCGTTGCGCCGATTCTTCTCGGTGGTGTAGTTCCTCTCCTTGCACTCTGTGCAGGCGAGGTTGATCACAACGCGAACAGCTTTCTTCGCCATGCGTTACCTCTCCGCGCCCGGCCTATTCCGCGATGCGGGTGATGACGCCGGCACCAACCGTACGACCACCCTCGCGTATCGCAAACCGCGACCCTGCTTCCAGCGCTACCGGGATGATCAGCGTTACCTTCAGGTTCGCATTGTCCCCAGGCATCACCATCT